>Ga0193751_1002439_pt1 | contig 11285 bp, 8 predicted proteins | sample L1c2metaG_FD_143050 | JGI IMG/M metagenome (GOLD analysis project Ga0193751, IMG submission 143050) | Soil microbial communities from a riparian zone of the East river system, Colorado, United States - L1c2 | ecosystem: Environmental > Terrestrial > Soil > Riparian zone | place: USA: East River...
AGATTTTTAACGACCAACGCGCGACTCTGATTCTCGCGATTCTCTCGGACAAAGATTTGCGCGGCATCTGCGAAGCTCTTGCGCCAATCGCAGATTCTATCCTTCTTCCAAAAATTCGGAGTGAGCGCGCCGTTGAGCCAACCGAGCTCGCGAAAATTCTCGCAGGCATTCCTTCTTTTTGCAGGGCAGCCGCCTCGCCTGCCGGCAACCGGCCGCCTGCGCAAAGCTCCGGCGCGCCAGGGAGCGGTCGCCCTACAATCACGATCGCCTCGTCGTTTGCCGAAGCATTCGATAGAGCTCGCGAACAAAGAGATCCCATTCTCATCACCGGCTCATTACATTTCGCCGGCGAAGCGCTCGCGTATCTGCAAGGTCGACCCGCCGCCTTCGAAGAATGCACGCAATAGGTAAGGGCGGTTCACCGAACCGCCCACGGGCGATTGAGGTCAATCGCCCCTACCTTCGATCCGTGGAAACAACAGGTGGATCGAGCAGTCCCTTGCTCGATGCTAAAGTATGTCGGCGCAGCCGAGTCAGATTAACATCGCCCGACGGAGCGGCCGATCCACCTAATCCGTTTCAATCCGTGGAAATAGCGGCACCGGTTTGCCGACGACATGTCCGTCTGGCAACCCGCCCCACTCCGCGTCTTTGAGCGAGAACCGTTCTTCTTTTCCGCTCAACTCCATCTTCCAATTCAATTGATCGAAAATTCCGTGCGCCGCTCCCGGCAACACCGGCGAAATCAAAATCGCGATGATGCGAAGTGATTCTGCAAGGTGATAAAGGACGCCGTCGAGTTGTGCTGCAGTTTCCTTTTGTTTGGCGAGTTGCCATGGAGACGTTCGTTCCACGAGTGTGTTACATCGCGTAGCAGCAAAGACAGAAGCCACCAAGGCTGCATCGATTGCGACGGCTTCGTCCATAGCTTCGTCAAATTCAGCCACCGCATTGATAACCGAAGCTGCGTGATCCAAGAGCGGTAAATATTCTGGGTTTTCCAGTCCTTTTGCGCCGCCGGGCAATTGCTCCAGCTTCATGAACGCCTCGAGTTGCCTTTCGTACTCTTTGTCCGTCCTTAGTAATCCGGCGCGATATCTCTCCGCCATAGTAAGTGTGCGATTAAGCAAATTGCCTAGCGAGTTCGCGAGATCGTTGTTGTAACGAAGGACTAATCGTTCTTCGCTAAAATCGGCATCCTGGCCCGTCGCAATGTCACTCATCAAATAATAACGCACGGCGTCGGCGCCGTATTTATCAGCGAGCTCGAACGGATCGACAACGTTGCCTAACGACTTGCTGATCTTGGCGCCGCCGAGGTTCAACCAGCCGTGCACCAGCAATTGCGGCATCGCATCGTCCGGAAATCCGATCGCGTAGAGCATGATCAGCCAATAAATGCCGTGCGCCGGAATAAGGACGTCTTTCCCGATGATTTGGAGCGTGTCTTTCGTCCAACGATCGCGGAATTCCGGCGGCTGCTTCTCGTAATTGTCGATCTTCGGATCGTAGCCGGCGAAGCTGATGTAGTTCGTGAGCGCGTCGAACCAGACGTAAGTGACGAAATCTTTGTCGAACGGCAGCTCGATCCCCCAATCCAGCCGCGATTTCGGACGCGAGATGCACAGGTCACCGGAGAGCTTTTCAACTGCATTGACAAGTTCAGTCTGACGAAAATCGGGGATGACCGAGTCCTTCCGTTTCTTCAGATAATCAACGAGCCACTTTTTATGATCGCTGAGCTTAAAATAATAATTTTCCTCTTCCCGAAACTCGACCTGTCCCCATTCCGGACCGAATTCGCCGTCGGGCCCGCGTTCCTTGTCGGTAAGAAATTGTTCCTGGCGAATTGAGTAGTAGCCGGCCTGTTTGTCCTTATAGATCTGTTTCTCGTCAAAAAGTCGCTGCAGCATTCCCTGCACGACTTTCTTGTGGCGCGGATCGATCGTCTCCGCCCAGGCATCGTATTTCACATCGAGCTTCTTCCAAAGGTCGATAAACTTTTGGGTGACGCCTTTGACGAATTCCGCCGGTGGAACGCCCGCCTTGGCGGCTGATTGCTGCACTTTCTGGCCGTGTTGGTCGACTCCGGTCAGATAAAAAACTTTTTCCCCTTTGAGCCGATGATAACGCGCGATTACGTCGGCCAGCACTTTTTCGTAAGCGTGCCCGATGTGCGGCGGCGAATTGGTGTAATCAATCGCCGTCGTGATGAAAAATGTCTTTGGCATCGCGCGACAAACTGGCGGACTAATCGTTGTAGGGCAAGCGCATCGCTTGCCAGTTATAAATCGGCAGGCGGAGCGGCTGCCCTACAAATTACCTGGGAAATCGCCGTGGTATTCCAAAAAGGCTTCTCGAGACGCGGTTATTTGTTCCAATCCTAAGGCGCTTTCCCGTTCACCTTGCCCACCGAGGCGCCGGTCACCTGGCCGCCGGACGAAACAAAATCAATTTCGTAAATTTTGCCGTCAGCGCCTTTCATGTCCACTGCGGCGGATGATTTGCCGCCGCCGAGTTTTTTCTCTTCGCGGAACTTTAAGGGCGTCAGCGCGACATCCTTCCCGTTCAATGCGACGTGAAACTTCTTGTCCTTTGAGTTCGCGATCTGGCTGTCGAGATAACCTTTTACGCCGACTGGACTAGTCGTCTTGGTTGTCGTCGTCGTAGTCTTTTGCTGCCCACCAGTTGAAGGTGGTGGCGGCTGCGTCTGAGGCTGGGAGTAAGATCCGGACATCTGACCGAAAGCAATCCGAGTAATAAATGATGCGACGATTGCTGCGATAAGAATTCGTGTGTTCATATTTTCTTACGATTCGAATTGAAAGACAGTGACGTGCGAAGCGTTTAAGAGCAAGCGCCTGCTATCTCAACGCCTCCCCGTTGATTTTGTGAATCTTGACTCCAGTCACCTGTGGACCTGTCGTCACAAAATCGATGTCGTAAATCCTCCCGTCATCGCTCTTCATATCGATACACGTTGAGGTGCTGTCGGCGCCGGTGCTCTTTTGAGCCCAAACGTGGAACGGCGTAAGAGCGAGATCCCTTCCGTTCACCGTGAAGTGAAATTTTTTGTCCTTGGAGTTCGCGACCTAGCGATCGAGATAAGCCTTAACGTCGGGAGGAGGCACCGGCGTAGGCGTCGGTTTCGCCTGAGTCGGCGCAGGCGTGGAGGTGGGTCTTGGCTGGATCGGGGTCGTCGTTGTTCTCCGCGGCGGCGCTGGCGACTGAGCCTGCACCGGCGTTGTTTTCGGCGTCGGTGTTGGCGACGGGAAATTCGTCCGGCTGTATTTCATCTGGCTGAACGTAATCTCGGCAACGAATAACCATGCTACTGTTGAGACAATGATCCGGGTGATCATAAGAGGACCCCTTTTGAATATTAATCTCTGAGATCGGAAAGACAATTTGTCGTGCAGTTAAGAGACTGAAAACAACAAAATTCTGATTGCTGTCGATCAACCCATGTGCGCCATCATCTTTGGCCCGCCCGTTCGCAAGAATCGCACAACCAGAAAAGCAGCTATGGCAAGAAAGACGACATTCAGGACAGTCGTGTAATTGAATGCGATGGAGGTTTCGACGACCTGCGCGCTCCGGTGCTGCGGAATCAATCTCAAGGCGCCGAAAAGAAATTCAACGATCAACGCTGCTCCAACCATCGCGACGTAAAAAACCACGACGATCAAGGCAGCGACTTTCCAGCCATAATATTTGCGATAGATGTCGATGATCGGAACAATGATCAGGTCGGCGTAAATAAATGCGATCACGCCGCCAAAGCTGATACCGCCATTCCAAAGAACTGCCGCAAGCGGGATATTGCCGACCGAGCAAACGAAAGACAGGACCGACACGATGGGACCCACCAGCGGTCCCCACAAAGTCGCCGCCACTGGATGCGAAGTTAAAAAAAATGTCTTCCAAAAATCTTGCGGCACCCAGGCGGCGAGGGCGCCGGCCAGCAAAAGCCCAATCACGATGTCTTTCCAAACAGCGATCACGTCCATCACGAAGTAGTGGCTCGTGGCAGTGATGCCTTCGGTTGAGGTAAGCCGTTGCCAAAGCGGACCGCCTTCCTCGACCCTCATATCCATTTCAGCGTGACCCTCCATCACGCCCTTAATCCCTTTGTCGGCTTGTTCTCTCGCTTCCCGCACAAGCTTTCGGGAAAGGAAAATTCTGAAAAGCACCGCGATGATCACGACCATCACCAACCCGCCCGCGAATTCAGCAAGCGCAAATTGCCAGCCCATCAACACGATGAGAATGATGCTCAGCTCCGCAACCAAGTTAGTGGAAGCAAGCTCGAATGCCATCGCGGCCGTGAAATCGGCGCCTTTGCGAAAAATCGATCGCGCTAGCGCGACGGCGGCGTAGGAACACGAAGACGACGCGGCGCCGAGGCCGGTGGCAATGGCGAGACTTTTCGGCGAATCGTCCGGCAGCAGCCTGCTCATCTCTGCTTTTGAAACTACTGCCTGCACCGCCCCCGATAGCCCGAATCCCAAAATCAACGGCCACAAAATTTCCCAGAACATGGCAAACGCCATCCACAACGCATGACCAAGTGCGACGATCAAATTTGTCATCATGCCAGTCTTCTTTTCGGCGAAACTGGGGCGGTCCGCCAAATTAATTTCGATTGGCGAACGCCGCGTTCATGCGCGAAAGTGAAGCGATGAAGAATTATACGAAAATTCTGTTTTCAATTCTGACGGCAGTGATTTGCACGACCGCGTTCGCGGCGGACAAGCCGAGCTGCAAAAAGACAGGCAAAAATTGCCCGATGAACGACAAGAAAGAATGCAACTGCGGTAAAGATTGCGGCTGCGCTAAGATGTAAGGTGATCACGGCGTTTCGTTAAAAGCGCGCCGCTTCCAAATTAGAAAAATCACGGGATAAACGAGAAGCTCTAGAAGCGCGCTCGTAACGACCCCGCCGACCATTGGCGTAGCGATACGTTTCATCACGTCGGCACCGGTTTGCGTAATGGGCGACCACATGATGGGCAAAAGACCGAACAAAATTGCGCAGACGGTCATGATCTTAGGACGTAGACGTTGAACCGCGCCTTCGTGAATGGCACCGCGAAGATCGACAATCGTTTTCATCCGGCCTTCAGCACGAAATTTTTCCCAAGCGTGGTCGAGATAAAGCAGCATGACGACGCCGGTCTCGGCGTCGAGTCCGGCGAGCGCGAGCAACCCGATCCAGACCGCAACACTCATGTGATAGCCGAGTAACCAAAGCAACCAAAATGCGCCGACCAGCGAAAATGGAACGGCCAGCAGAACGATGCACGTCTTTACGACAGAACGCGTGTTGAAATAAATAAGGACGAAAATAATTAGGAGCGTCAGCGGCACGACAACCTTCAGACGCTGCTCTGCCTGCCTAATGTATTGGAATTGCCCCGCCCATTCGGTGTAGTAGCCGGCAGGAAATTTCACGCGCTCGGCGATTCGCTTCGACGCCTGGCGCACGTAACCGTCGATGTCGCTCGTTGCCGGATCGATTAGAACGAATCCGACGAGTTGCCCGTTCTCGTTACGAATGCTTGGCGGTCCGGTGCGATATCTAATATCAGCGACAAGTGAAATCGGAATCTGCGCGCCGGTCGGCGTTGGGATCAGAACACGTTTAAGCGAATCGAGGTCCTGCCGGAAGTCGGGCGCATATCGCGCGCGAACCGGATAACGCTCGCGCTTTTCGACTGTGGTCGTGATCGTTTTACCGCCGATCGCTGTTTCGATGACATCATTCACGTCGCCGGCCGTGAGACCGTAGCGCGCGGCGGCTTCGCGGTTCACATCGAAGTCGAGAAAATATCCGCCGACGGTACGCTCGGCGAAGGCGCTGCGCGTGTCAGGAAGATCGACAATAGCTTTCTCGATTTGCACTGCGAGGTTCTCGATCCCCTGCAAGTCCGGACCAAAAACTTTTATGCCGAGCGCACTTCGGAAACCGGTAGTCAACATTTCTGTGCGCGTCTGAATGGGCATCCAGAAAATGTTCGCCATTCCGGGAGTGCGCAGGTTCAGGTTCAGTTCGTTGAGAAACTTTTCCCAGGTCATGCCGCGCGGCCACTGATCGAACGGCTTCAGCGAGACAATCGTTTCAAACATGGAGAGCGGCGCGGGATCGGTGGACGTTTCGGCCTGCCCAGCCTTGCCGAAAACGGTCGTGACTTCGGGGAATGTTTTTAGTTGTCGATCTTGTATTTGCAGAACTTTGGTCGCTTCGGTAATCGACATTCCGGGGACCGCCGTGGGCATGTAGAGCAAAGTCCCTTCGTTCAGCGGAGGCATGAATTCTTTTCCAAGCCTCGCGAAAGGAAAAATTGTGAGAAGGAGGATCAGCAGCGCACCGAGGAAAACGCAGCGGCGGAACCGGAGAACAAAATTCAAAGCGGGCTCATAGATTGAAACCAGAAATCGATTGACTGGATTCTTCGCTTCCGGAGCGATCTTGCCGCGGATCAACAACGTCATCAGCACCGGCGCAAGCGTGATGGCGAGCATCGCCGCGAAAAACATTGAGAACGTCTTTGTGAACGCGAGCGGCTTGAACAACCGGCCCTCCTGCGCGGTGAGCGAAAAGACCGGCAGAAAACTAACAGTAATGACAAGCAGCGAGAAAAATAATGGACGGCCAACGGTTTTAGCGGCGGCGATGATTACTTCAATTCGCTCACCATTGTCCGGCTCGCGTCCGTGTTCTTCCCGAAAATGCTCCAGGGATTTGTGCGCGTTTTCGACCATGATGATGGCCGCATCGATCATCGCGCCAATCGCGATCGCGATTCCCCCCAGCGACATGATGTTGCTCGTCAGATGCGAGTAAAGCATCGGGATGAATGAAGCGAGAATCGCGATCGGCAATGTGATGATCGCGACCAACGCCGAACGCACGTGCCAGAGGAAGACGAGACAGACGAGCGCGACGATGATGCATTCCTCGATTAGCTTTTCGCGCAACGTCCCGATTGCGCGATGGATCAATTCGCTGCGGTCGTAAGTCGGCACGATCCGCACGCCATCCGGCAACGACGATTTGATATTGTCGATCTTGTGTTTAACGCCGTCGATCACGTTGAGCGCGTTCTCGCCGTAACGCATTACTACGATTCCGCCGACCACTTCGCCTTTGCCGTCGAGTTCAGCTACTCCGCGCCGTAGTGCGCCGCCGAGATGGACCTGGCCGATATTCTTGACGTAAACGGGCGTGCCGTTTTCGACTTTGAGCACAACATTTTCGATGTCGGCGATGGTTTTGAAATAACCGTGCCCGCGCACGAAATATTCCGTGGTCGCGACCTCGAATGTTTTTCCGCCTACATCGCCGTTGCTGGACTTCACTTGTTTGACGACATCGCTCAGCGGAATGCCGTGCGCGAGCAACGCATTTGGATCGAGATCGATCTGATATTCCTTCACGAAGCCGCCAACCGGTGCGACTTCGGCGACACCTTTCACCGATTCGAGCGCGTAACGCAGATTCCAATCTTGAATGGAACGAAGCTGCGCAAGGTCTAGCTTGCCCGAATCATCAACCAGCGCGTATTCGTAGACCCAGCCGACGCCGGTCGCATCCGGACCGATCGTTGGGTTTACGCCTTCCGGAAGTGTCGCGCGAATCGAGTTGAGATATTCGATGACGCGCGAACGCGCCCAGTAAATGTCCGTGCCATCCTCGAAAATGACGTAGACGAAAGATTTGCCGAACATCGATTCGCCGCGGACGAACTTCACTTTCGGTGCGGCGATGAAGGCGGTCGAAATCGGATAAGTGACCTGATCCTCGACAAGATCGGGCGAGCGTCCTTCCCAATCGGTGTAGACGATTACCTGCGCGTCGCTCAGATCTGGAACGGCATCGAGTGGCGTATGGGCGAGCGAATAGATGCCGGCACCGATCGCAAAAAGCGTGGAGACAAACACGAGGAAGCGATTCCTCACGCTTGCTGCGATAATGCGCTCGATCATACCCGTCTCCTTTTACGGCTGATGAAAATCAGCGAGCGCGCCTTGCACTTTTGATTCGGCATCGATCAGAAAGTTTGCGCTCGCGATCACGCGCTCGCCTTCCGCGAGACCACTCTTTACTTCGTAGTGGTCGCCGATTTGCTCGCCTAGTTCGACAACGCGTGCTTCAAGTTTGCCGCCGCCTTTATCGACGAAGGCGATCTCACGCGAGCCTGTCGGCATGACTGCACTCGCAGGAACGACAAGGCCTTCGCCCATGTCCATGCCCAGCTCGACGTTCGCATACATCCCCGGCTGCAATTTGAAATCTGGATTCGGAATATCGATGCGTACTTTCGCAGTGCGCTTCGTTGGTTCGAGAAATGGACTGATCACGGCGACTTGCCCTTCGAAGCGTTCATGCGGATACGAACTGCTCGTTACCGTCACCGCCTGCCCGGTTTTCAACATCGACAACTCGCTTTCGTAAAATTCGGCCGAGACCCAAACGACCGAGAGATCGGCGATGTCGATCAAGTGATCGCCCACCTTCACGTTCACGCCTTGATGTGCGGGCACTTCCTGGACGACGCCGCGGAAGGGCGAACGAAGTGTCAACGTTTCGTCTGGCTGGCGCTTCCGTTCAATCTCGGCGATTTGTTCATCGGTGATGTTCCATTGCCGCAGGCGAGATTCCGCCGAAGCAATTAGTCGCTCAGGCGTCGCACGCGCGTCCTTCGCTTTTGCTTCGTCGCGCATGCGCAGCAGCATGATCAGTTCGCGCTCCGTCGTGAACAGATCCGGACTGTAAATCGACATCAGCGGCGCGTCCTTTTCGACGACTTGTCCGGCCGATGGAACGAACAACTCTTTCACGTAGCCATCCACGCGAGCGACGAACGCCCAGTGTTTCTGCAAATCGGGTTCGACCGTTCCAACAGCGCGAATGGTGTGGTGCAGCGGACCCCGCTTCACGGTCGCGTAAGTCACGCCGATTTGCTGCTGCCGCTCGACCGGGACGGCAAATTCGTGCGACGGCGCGCCGCTCTTCTGCTTGCCACTTTGCATCCCCGGCATCCCGGCCATTCCTTGCATACCGCCGCCGCCGCCGCTCGACAGCTCGGACGCGGATGGTGAAGCAGTTTTCTTCATCACCGGCACGAGATCCATTCCGCAGATCGGACATTTGCCCGGCGCTTCTGCGTGCACTGACGGGTGCATGGTGCAGGTGTAATAATCGACGTCGGGCGGTTTCACCGATTCGCTCGATTTTGAACACGCCGAACTGATCATCAGCGCCGGGAGCACAAACAATTTCAGTGTTATCGATTTCATTTTGATTCCTTTGTTTTGGTTGAGGGAAAAAGATTGAGATTAGCGCCGACTACGGCTTCGAGCTCGGCCAGCGCGGCGTAGTAATCCGCGATGTGCTGTCGGCTCATGGCCTCGAGATCGCGCAAGTTTCGTTGCGCGGTGATCCACTCGAGGAAACTCGCTTTGCCGGTTTCGTAAGAGAATTGGTTGGCTTCGAATGCCTGATGGGCCTGCGGCACAAGTTTGCCTCCAAAAAGATCGACGTGATGTTTTGCGGTGTGGACTTTTTGCAGCGCGTCGCGCAACAGACCGAGCGATTCCGTGTTGGTGCGGTCAAGCCCGTGTTGTGCAGCGGCGAGATTTTCCTTCGCCTCACGAACAGCCGCTGAGTATTTGCGCGGGTTTACCCACGGCACCGTGAAGGAAACTCCTGCGTCGAGTTCGCTGGCTGCTTGTGGCGAATCGTTGTAACGCTGCGCTTCGACTTTGATCGCGGGATCGGGAATCCAGTTTCTTCGCGAGAGATCGACTCGCGACTTTTCCATGTCGATCTTCGCTTGCGCGATTTTGATTTCCGGCCGACACGCGAGCATCAGCGCACGCGCTTCGTCCATCGACGGTCTGGCCGAAGTGATTTTTGTTTCTTCCGGCTGGCCAAGCGGCGCGAAGGCGTCGCGATTCATCAGCACGTTGAGCTGCGATTGTTCCGCGGAAATGTTGCGCAAGATGTCCTGCTCGGATTCGAGCAGCTTGCTCGCTTCTACTTCGCCCGCCAGAGGCTCGGCCGCATTCGCCTTGCCAACTTCGTAACGGGAGCGGCTCACTTCCGCGATCTGACGCAACGAAACGAGATTCTTTCGATTCAACTCCAATTGCGCATACGCATTGGTCAATCGGAAGTACGATGCGCGTGCGTTTGCCAATACATCCAGCTGTTCCCGGCGCGCTTGCTCGAACGCTGCGATTACATCTGCTGCCGCAATCCGCGCACGCAATAGATTCTTTCCCGTGACCGGAATGATTTGTTCGACAGAAACCATCTGGTCGGCGAAAGCGTTGGGGGCAACATCCACAAAGCGCGCCGCACGCGAGCTGCCATTTACTCTGAGATCATCCCACGCTCCTTCCTGAGTGACGCGGGCTTTGGCCGCGCCCCATTTTTTTAGCGCCTGCTGGATCGCTGGATTATTTGCCAGGACAGCGCTCGTCACTTCGCCAAGTGACAGCGATCCTCCGCTGCCTCCACCTTCGCCAGCAGCTGCTGAAGGTTCTGCTCCGACTGATAAAGTTAAAGTTGTACTAAGTAATAAAAGGTAAGTTGTTTTCATTGATCCAAGAGCTGAATTGAAGTGCAGGCATGCCGATAAATGGGCACACCCCGACTGTCAGGCTCTTCGGATCAGATGAGGCGAATACAAATAAGCGCGAGCGGCGGCGGCGAATGCGCCGTGCAATCTCGGCTCGAGAAAATCGACGATGTTTCCGTAGCTGGAATCAGTCCTGCGACTGCAACCACGGTAGGCAAAGTTGCGATGGTCTGTTGATCGGAACCAGACTCGGCGAGCGGCTGAGCCGCTGGAGCGGTGTCCTTGTGCGATGTGGCGCAGCAGGTTTTGTTTGCGCAAGAACCGGGCCGACATGCTTTTTCAGCAAGCGAATTTAAGAGAATACAAGATCGGGCGGAGATGCTTACCGGTGCGACAAGGAGTGCCGCTGCCATGGCCACCGAAATCATGATCCTGCTCAACATCGCTTTTGTTTGTAGCACAACTTAGACCCCCGGTCGAGGTGGACGTTCGAAGGAGCCAGCTGTAGTCGCGGCAAACCAACCGCGCATTCATCGCGATTCATTGTCACAATCCTCTTTAGAAATCCAATGCCGATGCTAAATTGCGATCGATGAGGCTGCCGGCGCGACTATTATTGGCCGTATTCGCCGTTAGCCTCGCTTCTTTAACGCCTGTTCTTCCAGACGAATCTGCTTCGCCTGTCCAACACAAAAC
>Ga0193751_1002440_pt1 | contig 11274 bp, 10 predicted proteins | sample L1c2metaG_FD_143050 | JGI IMG/M metagenome (GOLD analysis project Ga0193751, IMG submission 143050) | Soil microbial communities from a riparian zone of the East river system, Colorado, United States - L1c2 | ecosystem: Environmental > Terrestrial > Soil > Riparian zone | place: USA: East River...
GCCTGGTCCATCGCTTGATCCGTGTAAGCCGCAGCGCCAGCATCCGCGTTGGCAATGGTGATTCGGCCAAACGGTTTGCGGCCAATTTCGCAGGGTGATTGGCCCGGTGGCCAGTCTGGATCAAAGAGCGGATTGTATTCATACGCGTAACCGTGCGGCCAGCGATTGACGGTGATGGCATCGATGTCGCGCGCAGGATCGAAGCCGCCTGGACCCAGCACGCGATAAAGTTGATCGCGAAGTTTGCGTTCGAAGGTGTCGAACGGCGTCACGAGCAACTCCGCTCTGCCCACCTTATGTTGTTCGCGTTCCGGAAGCCCCGGGGGCGCACGGCGTTTTCGTCAGCCGGACCAGGATGGGCTCTTCCGGTGACAAGGAAGCCCTATAATCGCCGATAGTCACGGCATTATCGAGCGAAACGTGGGTGTGATACATCCCGGGACAAGTCACGTGATAGACGCCGAGTTTCTCGAAGGCCTTCCAGTTCTTAATGGCAACGGTGGTGTAGACCAGCGGCACCTTTGTGCCATAGAGCAAGGCATCCTTCTGTGTTTGGGGCAGCTCCGGGCATACATAAGGAATCACGGTATTCCAGCAGGCCATCACTGCATGTTTGCCCCGCACCAAATAAAGTTTTCCTTCTCGCGAATAGCTGACTTCCACTTCCTTCGTCGAGGCTACATCGCCAGCATGGCGAGCATGTACCACCGTACTGTTCAATCGGATTCGCACCGCAGAAGTGGATCGATCCAGCTTGCTGTAGTCCGCCTTGGCGGTAACAATGTCCTCGGCCGTATTTCCGCCAATCGATCCTGGAATTAAAGCGCGAACCAACATACGCGCTATGGAAGCGTTGCCGTCCGGATAATGAAATTCATAATCGGCTTTGGGAGTGGCGAAACCTCGCGCGGTGAAGCCCATTCGCGGATGTGGGCCCGGCGTCAGATTCAACCCTGCAAATCCAGGACTACGCAGAACCCAGCAATCGAGCGCGCTGACAGCATCAATACCTTTACCATATAGACCTTGCGTCTGAACTTGATAAACGGGAATAACGCCCGGATCAACCCTCACCACTTTCAACAAATAATCTTTATAGCTGATGCGCGAAAGGCGATCTTTTTTTTCGTCGGAGGAAAGTCCTGGAAAAAAATCGACGGTCGTTTCATTTAAACGCAAAAAATCGCGCCTGTCATTTTCAGACAAGGGAGTCTTCTGGACGAAGTCAGTGAGATCGCCGCCACCACCACGATTGCGGCGGCCCTGCCCACCCGGGACGAATTTGTCGGAGCCAAATGTTTCCTTATCAAAAAAGTAAGCGCTTTGCAGATTCTTGGAGGCGTCTTTGACGTTGCACTTTTCTGCCAGCGCCGCCGGGTCGATATGTAGCTCGGCCATCAATCCAGCGGCTTCTTTGCTGTACGGGAAGGGCGACTCAATCGCCCAGGTTCCACCATTTGCAAGCAATAGCCGCCCAGCCGGGTGAAATTCATTGCGCTTGGCATGACCGCCAAAATCATCGTGGTTTTCAAGAATCAAAATCCGCGCGGACGGATTTTGCTGGCGATAAAAATATGCGGCCGAGAGTCCGCTTAAGCCACCGCCCACCACGATCAAATCGTAGACTTCGTCAATGCGCCTCGGTTGACCTGCTTTCTTCCAGAAATCTCCATCGCGCAACGCATGCGCGACTTCATAAGATCCATCTGTGCTACCGCGCATGTCGGTAAGGGCAGGAGGGTAGTAACCAGGCTTGTCTTGAGCAAATCCTTCGGCAGTTTCCGCGGACAGGTCCAGTCCGGGCAAAGCGGACGTAGCTATTGCGCCACCAATGGCAATACGCACGCCATTCAGAAAATCGCGTCGGGTAATGGACCGATCCATCCCCAATTGTCGATCGCTTTTGTTCATCCGGTCTCCGGGTAGTTCGTCTACTTCAAACGCAGGGTGACATTAAATATCACGCGGGCTGGTGACACGTCGACAGCGCCCATTAAACTCATTCCTATCCTAGTATTTTTGCATTATTGCCACCACTTCACGCGCGCCTTATAAAACTTATACAGGACACCCCGCTTCCGGTTCGGCACTTGGCCGAGCCTGAAGCACCCCAAATGCACCGGCCGGATGATCGAAGCCATCCGGCCGATTTTTTTATATGCTGAGGCGTAAGCAGAACCACTAATGCGCATTGGAGCGGATATGACCTGGATCAAAACTGTTCGCATGGACGAAGACGAGCGCGTCAAAAACGCGATGGAGTCGCAGCGCAAACTCTACCCCATCGAATATGCTACGCCCGTCGCAGTGGTCGACAGCGCGGGTGAAGCGGCCGGCATCGTCGCGTCGCACACGCTGCTGCCCGACGCGCTCTTCCATGCTTTCAGCACCTACGGCGCCCTGCTGTCTCCGGATTTGCCACTGGCGCGCCATCAACACGAAATGATCGCCACCATGGTGTCGGTCACTAACCGTTGCCATTATTGAATCGAGTCACACGCAGAGTTTCTGCGTCGCGTAACGCTGAATAAAGAAATGGTTGAAGCGTTGCAAAGGGATTACAAAACTGCGCCCATCAGTGAACAGGATCGCGTGATGATCGATTACGTGGTGAAGTTGACGAAAGACGCCACGCAATGCAGCCCGGCCGACCACCAGGCACTGCGCGCAGTGGGATTTGACGATCGCGGAATTCTACAAATCACGCTCATCGCGTCCTGGTTTAACTACATCAATCGCGTAGCGGACGCTTTGGGTGTCGGCCGCCCCAGGTAGCGCGACTTCTTTATCTGACCGGTCGCGAACAAAATAGTCAGCAGGGATCACTCATAACGTAGTTACCAGCCAGGTTTGGCTTGGCTCAGCAGGGTTACTACTCGCTCGGCTCTGGTTGTGTAGGCGCTTCTTCTTTAGGAGCTTCAGACTTGTCGGTGGTGACTCGCACAGCCTCGATTTTCAATCCCTTGTTCATATCGAACCGCTGCTTTCGATCCAAACTTTTCACGAATTCGCGAGTGGCCTTTCCAATCGCGCCACCGATACTGGACGCATCGATCTTGATCGTGCGGCCGTCCGGACCTGTTTTTCGGTCTTCATATTTCAAAGTCACGTTATAAGTATTCAAAATAAGCTCCTAGCTGATAGTTAGTTGTGGGCCGGGTTATAAGATCGCCCTAGTGCGGAAAACTGCTCGGTTTCTTTACGCCTGCTTGTACTCAGTCATAATCCATCGTTTTAGCAGGTTTTGGCAAGGTTCTGGCAGCGATACCGGGATTCGAACCCGGATTTCGGCCTTGAGAGGGCCGCGTGCTAACCCTTGCACCATATCGCCACAGCGTCCATAAACTTTAACACCGCGTACGGCGCGGTACAAAGGTCCACGAACTCCAGAATATTTGTTGGCAGCCGGAAAATTTCTAGGCCACAGCTTTTTTGGCTTCTGCTCGAAACTTTGACCAGCGCTTCTTGGCGGCCCTGGCTATATTTCGTTTCCCGGCCTCGGATAACACCCGCTTCTTGATGGTGGTTACTTCACGCCTGGCGGATCCGCCCAATGTTTTTCCTTCCGCGCGAAGCTTTGCCCACCGCTTTTTGGCGGCCCTGATAATGTTCGCTTTGCCTGCCTCGGATAGTACCCGTTTCTTCACCTTGCGTAACTCGCGGCCGGCGGAACCGCCTAGTGCCTTTCCGGCCGCTCGCACACCTTCCAATTTTTTCTGCAGACGGTGTAACTCTTTCTCGAGTTTTCGTTCTTCCTGTCTGATCGCAGCAATAATGTTCATCTATGCCTCCGTAACAAAATCTATCTCAAGTGGCGTTCTTCCACTAGTCGTACCTTCAAAGGGAAGTTACTCGGTAAGACCCTCAGTTAGGATGGTAGGGCAGTGACACGGGGAATGACAGTACCACGAGAGCAGTCAGCAAAGCTCTGTAAGTGAATTTACGCAGCCTGATCGCCCGAGGTAGAGCTAAGCCGTGGGCACTCCTTTAGTACAGGACGAATGGCAAAAAATTTATGCCTGCAAGGATCGCAGCGCAAAGCCGGCAATCCCAGCATTCGCGCCAGGAGCGACAACGGTCCGGCCACATATTCAGGCGAGATCTTTTGCAGCTCCAGGTTGCCGCAAATTCCGCAACGGGCGTAACGCACATTACGCAGGGCCACGGAGCGCGCGTGAAAGCGCTTCTCACACTGTGGGCAGCGCCATGGAACAATGCCACCAACAGCCAGCGCATAATCGATGAGGTTGCGGCGCCGGGAGCGGCGGCCAGCGTCGCAATGGCAAGCAGGACAAATCATTACGTTCAATCTAAAGTAACAAAAAAAATGATACTTTATTCCGTAATTTACGGAATAAACGAAAGTCACTCCAGATCGCTACAATAGCAGTCGGAGCCCCAATGGCCAATTACACTGATGAACATGCTCGCGCGGGTGTCAATGCCCGTCTGCCGGCGCTGGAGACCTGGCCAAACCAGTTTCCGGGCTACATTATCACCACACGTTTTCCGGAGTATTCTTCGGTCTGCCCCAAGACTGGCCTGCCGGATTTCGGAACCATCACCATTCGCTACATGCCCGCCAAGGAATGTTTGGAGCTCAAGGCTCTTAAGATGTACCTGCTGGCTTACCGCGATTTGGGGATTTTTTATGAAAACGCCGTGAATAAGATTCTTCGCGACATAGTAAAATCCGCTCGCCCCAAGTGGTGCATCGTCCGCGGCGAGTTCACGCCTCGCGGCGGTTTGACCACTTCAGTATTAGCCCGCTGGCCGGCTTCCGCATTCGCGCGGCGACGTGGCATGCGATAATATTCCCAGCGCATACACCCGCGCAGGAGTCCGGCATGGACAGGCGGTGGGGCGCAGGCCATAATTTCCGGCGAACCCTTCCTGAGGGTAACGCATCCGAGTAAATTGACCGAGGAGGCTGAATGAGTATTTCTCCAAACGTACCAAGCCCACAGGAAACGTACCATTACGAGAGTCCAGGCACGCCGCGCTGGATCGCCGTATTGTTCGTCGTGCTCTTCGCCGGGTTGTTGGTCCTTGCCTATGTGGGGCATTCGCAACAATCGCGGCTGGAGCAAGACCTGACGCGCCAGCAGGAGCAGAACAAAGTGCTGTCCGCGCAGTTGGACCAGGCTAACTCGCGGTTAGCCGATCTGAAGGGCCACCTGGAAGTCACCGAGCAAAAAGTCGGTATGACCCGCTCGGAGTTGGCTCAGGCGCGCAGCCGCTCCGAATCCATTCGCAAGGAGCAGCAAGCTTCCGATCAGAAGCTGACCTCCCAACTTTCTCAGGTTAAACAGGAAAGCGAAGAGAAAATCAACACCGTGGCGACCGAAGTAGGCGGGGCGAAAAAAGATATTGAGAGCACCAGAACGGACCTGGAGGCTACCAAGGGCAAGCTGGAACGGGCCACTGGCGACATGGGCGTGATGAGCGGCCTGATCGCGCACAACCGCGATGACCTGGAAGAGTTGCGGCGCCGTGGCGATCGTAACTACTACGAATTTACTGTGCAGAAAAGCAAGACTCCGCAGCGGGTTGGTCCGGTGCAAATGGCGTTGAATAAGGCCGACCAGAAAAAGTCCCGGTATACGGTGACGGTTTTTGCCGACGACCGCTCCATCGAGAAGAGAGACAAAACCGCGGGAGAACCGGTGCAGTTTTACATGCGCGGCGCCACGCGAATGGCTCCCTATGAGATCGTGGTGTTCGATGTAGGCAAGAATCAAATCAAGGGTTATCTTTCGACACCCAAGGATGGTGGAGGCGCGACTTCCGCCACTCCGGCAGCCACCCCCGCATCCGCTCCAGCATCGGCCACGGCTAAACCTTAAGCCTGATGGCGTTGTTATCTTGAGGCCCTGCTTCGCGTAGTAATACTCGGGAAGCAGGGCTTTTGCTTTTTAGGCCTTTGCATGGGCCTCGCGGTTACTATTTAGCATCAGCTTGGGAGGCTTCATGAACGTCATGCAGAAATATTGCTTGCTGCTGGCCGCGACGATTTTCTTTCTGGGCGCAAATGCCGCCTGGGCGCAGGCGCCGCTCGAACCAGCACAGATGCCTGCCAACACCACGTTTTACCTGGTATGGCGTGGACAGCCGAACGCCGAGCTTAGAAAGACAAATAATATTGCCGCACTTTGGGATGATCCCGGATTCGCTCCGGTGCGGTCTTCGGTGACCAACGCGATACTCAAAAGTTCCGAGGAGAAATCACCGGAACAACGGCTGACACGTCAACAAATTGAGGAATATGCTTCTCTCCTGGAAAACGCTTTTGTTCTGGGCTACCTCAGCGATCCTCACAAGAAGCGGGCTGAGGCCTCCGATGACGATTCCTCAGCTGCGAAGACAAAACCATGGAATGGCATGTTTTTCGTTTACGATCGCACCGGAAAAGAGGCCATTCTCTCTAAAGCGGTTCTGAGTTTGCGTGCGAGTGAAAAAGAAGTTCCCCAAGTTTCGCAGATGACCATCGCAGGTGTTCCAGTTTTAAAAGTCCAGCGCAAAACTGGTGTGACCTACTGGGTGGAACATGATAAATATGCGGTGAGCGCCAGCGAGCCGGCTGTGCTGGAGACAATTCTGACCCGCCTTGCGGGAAAGTCGTCTTCCTCCGCAGCTCTCACGGATTCCCCTGCCTACAAAGAAGCCCATTCCGTTCTCGGTTCGGGGCAGCTCGAATTTTTCCTGCGCGTCCCGGATTTGAAAAATCTTGCTCCCGAGTCGACGCCCAATGGCCTTCGTATACGTCCGGTGGTTGAGGCCCTCAAGCTCGAGTCCATTCATTCTGTTTGCGGCCGCGTGCTGATGGAAGGCGCCAAGACGCGAGTGCAAGCGGTAGCGCTTGGAGATACCGCGCCGGGCTCTTTGTTTGATCTTTGGGATCAGGGTTCAGCAACGCCCGCGTCATTAAGCCTTGTGCCTGCCGACGCTGTTTCCTACACAAATACGCAAATTAATCTGTCCGGCTTGTATGACACCGTGAAACGAGTTGCTGGGTCCTTTTTACCTCCTGGCCAACAGGGTAGTGTCAATATGCTCGAAGCGATGGCGCAGGCGGCGCTGGGGCAGCCTCTGAGCAGTGCCATCGCGCTGTTCACCGGCGAATTCTCGTCTTTGCAAACCAGTCCCTCGCTCGACAACAACAAGCAAATTTATTTGGTCGGCATTCGCGACAAGCCCGGCACGCTGAAACTTATGCACACGGCGCTGAGCGATAAAATCAACTCCGAGCGCGCCGAAGGCGAAGTCACTTTCATGAAAATTTCTGCCGGAGGCTCGTCGAGCGCGGCCGGCACGGCGCAGTGGGATTTTTATCACGTGGCCGCAACTCCAAATTATCTTGTAATTGGCCCGCGTCTGGAGGCCGTCCGCGAGGTAGTCGCCAAGCACGGCCAAAGCGGCGGCGCCGGGCTTGCCAGCTCTCCGGGATTTCAAACCGCGCGCGCGCAATTTCCTGCGACCATTAACGGGCTGGGCTACTTTGATTTTCGCAAAGTGGATTGGCCGGCTTTCAAAGCACGTGTAATCGCCGAAGCAAACAAGACGCCCACAGCAAAACGCTCGCCCGGCGCAGGCAAATCTGTCACCACTACACCGACTCCATCGTGGATGCTGGACATGAATCCAGAGGTGTTTGCACGCCACCTTCACGTGGCTTCGAGCGCTTCCTGGAAGGATGCGCAAGGATTGCATTTCGACGAGTGGATTGAATAAAAACGCCGGGATGATGTCGTTTCGCTGTCAATTTCTCCGCGTTGTTAGCATTTTTATTTTTTCAAACTTGCTTCATCCCTGGCGGCTGGTCTCTCAAGAAGCGTCAATCGCGCCGGCACCAGGCGACGGGCAGCAGTCACAGCCTATCAGCGTTAGCGTTGACCGGGTTAACGTCGGCGTGCTGGTAACCGATCCATCGGGCAAGTTCGCCGAAGGCTTGAGGCGAAACAATTTTCATATCTTCGATAACGGAGTGGAGCAGCCCATCACCGATTTTCTGGATGTGGAAGAGCCCGCTCAGGCTCTGGTGCTCATTGAAGCTGGCCCTGCCGTATATCTTCTCGAAGGCAGCCATCTGCGAGCTGCTCAGGAGTTCTTACGCGGTTTGTCGCCTGACGATCGCGTCGCGGTCGTTAAATACGCGGATGCCCCACAGGGACTGGTCGATTTCACAGCCAACAAGCAATTGCTAGCTGCCGCGTTCGACGATCTCGGTTTTAACCTGGGTTTCGGTTCTTTGAATCTGTCGGCGAGCCTGTCGAAAGTTCTGGACTGGCTGACCTCCGTGCACGGCAAAAAAACCATCGTGTTACTTTCGACGGGAGTCGATACTTCTTCTACAAAGCAGATTCAGGACTTACTGAACCGCCTGCGCACCAGCGATGTGCGAATTCTGGCCGTGTCGCTGACTGGCGATTTACGAAACCCGCCCATGGCAGACAAAAAGAAATCGCCATCTCCAAAGCAGGCGTTGACTTCGCAACAATTCGCGGAGGCGGACATGCTTCTGCGGCAGATCGCGCAAACGACCGGCGGGCAGGCCTATTTCCCCGCCGGCTCAAACGAACTTCCAGCGGTGTTCGCGCACATCGCACAAATCGTGCGCCATGAGTTTAGCTTGGCCTTCATCCCGCCTGCCCACGACGCAGCCATTCATTCGTTGGAAGTCCGCGTGACAGCTGAGTCAGGCGTGCCTGCCGATGCGACCAGCTATCGTGTGGATTGCCGTCGCGCGTATGTGGCGCCGGCGCCAGCAACTCAGTGAGAAGTTATAGATAGTCCTTCATGGTGCTGGCCATGGCGCGCAGTCTTTCGTCCACCAGAGCGAAAACCGTGCCGTCCTCGAATTTCCCCTTGTCGTCGCGCGTGCCCGCGATCCTTCCGGTCAAAATTTCTATGCCCTGCTCGACCTTTTCTACCGGCCAAATGTGAAATTTGCCGGCCGCGACAGCGTCCAAAATATCTTCGCGAAGCATCAGGTCTTCCACGTTGGATGCGGGAATCATCACGCCCTGAGAACCCGTCAGTCCTTGAATGCGGCACACGCCGAAATATCCTTCAATTTTTTCGTTCACTCCGCCGATGGCTTGAATGTCACCTTGCTGATTCATCGACCCGGTCACCGCGATGTCTTGCCGCAGCGGTAGTCCCGAAAGCGCGGACAGCAGCGCGTACACTTCTGTAGAGCTGGCGCTGTCGCCATCCACCCCTGAATACGACTGTTCGAAACAGATACTCGCGGCCAGCGAAAGCGGCGAGTCTTGCGCAAAGCGGGTACGTAGAAATCCAGAAATAATATGTACACCTTTATCGTGAAACCGGCCGCTGAGGTTCGCTTCGCGCTCAATATTGATGAGCCCGGCTTTTCCCAGGGCTGCGGAAGCGGTAATGCGCACGGGCTTGCCAAAAGAATACCCGCCAATTTCCAGCACACTCAGTCCGTTCACTTGCCCGACGCGTTCGCCGGCCACGTCGACCAGCAACGTGCCTTCCTCGATCATTTCGCGCACGCGCGTCTCGATCAGATTGTGCCGCTCCACTTTTGAAGCCAGCGCGCTTCGCACGTGCGCCGCACGGACTACCGTCTCGCCAGCCGCCATTGCTGCGTAGTGCGCCTCGCGTGCCAAGTCCGCCATATCCACAAATCGCGCGGTAACTTTATTGCGCCGCCCGGCCTGCCGTACGCCGTATTCCAGCATGGCCGCGAAAGCTCCGCGATCAAACGGAAACAAATTTTCTTTTTCGCACAGCGCGCGCAGCCGGCCCGCATACTCCGCGATGACCCCATCGCTCATATGCATTTCTTCGTCAAACTCCACGCGCACCTTGAAAATCTTGCGAAAATCCTCTTCGTAGTGGTACAGCACTTCGTACAATTCGCGATCCCCAATCAAAATTACTTTCACGTCGAGCTGCACGGCTTCCGGTTTCAGCGCGCTGCCGCCAAAGGGATAAAACATTTCGAGCGGCTGAATTTCCAGGCGGCTGTGATTCAACGTGCGCTTCAGCGCACGCCACACGCCGGTCTCGGAGAGGGCTTCCAGCGAATACATGATCAAGAAGCCGCCGTCCGCGCGCAGCAAAGATCCGCCGCGCAAATCCATGAAGTCGCTGGTCCAGCCGCCGCGCGCGTCATAAGCGCGTTGAATCGTCCCAAAAAGATTCGCGTACGTCGGAGTAGTTTCAAAAATCACCGGCGAAGTATCTTCGTCCCCGTGCGCCAGAATCACATTTACGCCGTAAACACGAAACGGATCGCGCTCCGTCAATCCCGGCAACTTCGGTAAACCGTCCGGGGGCTCGGTGCCGGCTTCCGTTTCGCTTTCTCCTTCGCGCTCCTTAAAAGGCCCCAAATTATCCAGCAAGTGATGGCGCACTTCTTCGAGATACTCCGCCACACCGGTGCCGGGATATTTTTCTTTCAGCTCTTCGATGGCTCCGTCCACCAGGACCGAGGCCGCTTCCTGTTCGAGGTAGCTCAGCTCGCTCGCCAATTCACGTGAGAGCGTGAGAGTCTTGCGGTACACCACCGTGAATTCCTGCCGGAACTGCTCGTATTTTCGTTCGATGGCTTCCGCTACCGGCGATTCCAACTTTCCTTCGTGCACCATCTTGGAGATGTCTTCAATAGGCACCATCTGCCCTTCCAGCACCGGGAAAATTTCCGGCAGCGCGACCGCGCCTACCTGCATATGTCCGAGCGCAAATTGTTCACGTGCAATCCGGCGCGTGAAATCGTCCATCAACTCTTTTTCGCGGACGGTAAAGCGCTCTACGATTCTTCCTTTTTGCCGCTGGAATGGTTCGCCTTCGAAGACCTGCGGAATGCGGCGGCGCAAAAAATCGATCCCTGCTTGCATGTCCTTCTTGAATCCGTTGGCTTGCCCGCGCGCCAGCGAGAGCAGCCGGGGGCGGTCCGCGATTTTGAAATTATTCACGTAACAGCGGTCCAGCGATTTTTTAGTTCGCGGGTGCAACTTCTCGATCATGCTGGCGATTGTTCCACCGCGGCTGGTTCCCGCCAGACCGCAAACGAACACGTTGTAACCGGGAGCGGACAACTCCACGCCCATTTTGAGCGCCCGCAGCGCGCGGTCCTGGCCGATGAAGCCTTCGCGCAATTCCGCCTGCGCCGTCGTTTCGAAAGGAATACGCGACAGTTCGCATCGCCACCGCAATTTGGCGGGCGGCAATTCCTCATGCAGCGGCGCGACTTTGATGTCCCTGGAAGTCATCGAGCGGGGTACTCCAGCACACCGACAC
>Ga0193751_1002441_pt1 | contig 11268 bp, 9 predicted proteins | sample L1c2metaG_FD_143050 | JGI IMG/M metagenome (GOLD analysis project Ga0193751, IMG submission 143050) | Soil microbial communities from a riparian zone of the East river system, Colorado, United States - L1c2 | ecosystem: Environmental > Terrestrial > Soil > Riparian zone | place: USA: East River...
GTGGACCTGACGGTGTTCGTTGACAAACCGGCCACGGTGGAATCGGTCAACGGGGCACTAAAAGCTGCGGCCCATGGCGCGATGAAAGGCATACTCGCTTACACCGAAGAAGAGCTGGTGTCTGCGGATTTCAAGGGCAATTCGAATTCGTCCATTGTGGATTCCGGATACACCAAAGTAGTTGGCGACCGCTGCGTGAAGGTGCTCGCGTGGTATGACAACGAATGGGGTTATTCCTGCCGCTGCCGCGACCTGATTAAATTCATGGCCGCAAAATTTTAATTTTCTTTGCGGATTTCAAATTATGGCCAAACTAACGATCAAGGACCTTGATCTACGGGGCAAGCGCGTGTTTCTGCGTGTTGATTTTAACGTGCCGCTGAAAGATGGAGTGGTCACGGACGATACGCGCATTCGGGAGACGCTTCCGACTTTGCGGCTGGCAATTGATGGAGGGGCGCGACTTGTTTTGGCGTCGCACCTGGGGCGTCCAAAAGGGACGCGCAATGAGAAATATTCTTTGAAGCCTGCCGCCAAGAAGCTCGAGGAACTATTGGGAAAGCGAGTTGAATTTTCCGACGATTGCGTTGGCGCAGGTGCGGAATCAGAGAGCAAGGCGCTCAAAGATGGCGAGGTGTTATTGCTGGAAAATGTGCGCTTTCATCCCGAAGAAGAGAAAAACGACCAGGGTTTTTCGAAACAGCTGGCTGCGTTATGCGATGGGCTTTTCGTTTGTGACGCCTTCGGTTCCGCGCATCGCGCGCATGCTTCTGTGGTGGGGATAACCCATTTCGTGAAGCAATCCGCGGCGGGGCTGCTGATGGAAAAAGAATTGGCTTACCTTGGGACAGCCATCAGCAATCCGGAGCGGCCGTTCGTGGCGATCCTTGGCGGCGCCAAAGTGAGCGATAAGATTGAAGTGGTCGACAATTTGATGAAAATTGCCGATGTGCTGCTGATTGGCGGCGGGATGGCTTATACATTTTTGAAAGCGCAAGGGCAGCGTATCGGGAAATCCCTGGTGGAAAACGAAAAATTGGATTTGGCTAAAAAAATTCTCGACGATGCGCGTGCCCGAAATTTCAAATTTTTGCTGCCCGTCGATAACGTGATCGCGCCTGAGTTCAAACCGGATGCGACGGCAGCGGTCGTAGATGTGGGAGCTATTCCCGACAATCAAATGGGGCTGGATATCGGCCCGCGCACGATGGCGTTGTACGAGGCGGAAATAGCCAAGGCGAAAACAATCGTGTGGAACGGGCCGATGGGCGTTTTCGAAATGCCGGCTTTTGCAAAGGGCACGCTGGCTGTCGCCAAAGCGGTGGCCAGTGCCACGGATGGCGGCGCGACTTCCATTGTGGGTGGCGGTGACTCCGTTGCTGCGGTTCACCAATCCGGCGTGGCGGATAAGGTCTCGCATATTTCCACGGGTGGGGGAGCTTCGCTGGAATTTCTGGGGGGGCGCAAGCTTCCCGGCGTTGAAGCGCTGAGTGAGAAATAAAAAGCGCCCATGGGCAAGAGGATAATTCGATGAGGCGTCGGGTTGTCGCCGGCAATTGGAAAATGTACAAGACGAGTGCCGACACACGTGCGTTTTTTGCAGCGTTTTCTCCGCTTATCGCGGACGCCAATTTTTGCGACATCGTGGTGGCGCCTCCCTTTACAGCCATTTCCGCGGCGGTTGAGTCGACGAGGAACACCAAAATCAGCATTGCGGGTCAAGACGTGTACTGGGAAAAGGAAGGCGCATTCACTGGAGAAGTTTCTCCCGCCATGCTCCGGGAAACCGGATGCCGCTACGTCATTATCGGTCATTCGGAGCGGCGCCAGCTTTTCGGCGAGACGGATGAGATGGTGGCAAAAAAGACTAAAGCCGCGCTTGCAGCCGGTCTCACACCGATTGTTTGCGTCGGAGAAACACTTGCCGAACGCGAAGCCGGGCACACCGAGCGCATTTGCGAAGCTCAACTGCGCAATGGGCCAGGCGCGTTGACCGCTGAAGAATTCTCCCGTATTCTGATGGCATACGAGCCAGTGTGGGCCATCGGTACCGGCCGCACGGCTACCCCTGAAATTGCTGCTGCCTCGCACCGTTACCTGCGTCAGTGTGTAGCGAAGCGATTTTCACCGGAACAGGCTGCAGCCCTGCGTATCCTTTACGGGGGCAGCGTCAAACCGGATAACATTCAAGGGCTGATGGCGCAGGAAGAGTTGGATGGGGCGTTAGTTGGTGGGGCGAGCCTGGACCCTAAGTCTTTCGCGTCCATTGTGAATGGCGCGAAGCCGCAATAGAAGGCCGGCAACGCGGATAGATAAAATAATAAGGCTGTGCGCGAAGGGGAAAACGAACCGCGCACCAAGGAAAATCAAATGCCTGGTTGGATGAAGTGGACAATAGCGCTGCTGGTGGGTTTGGGTATCATCGTACTCGGATTCCGGTACGCCGGATGGCTGTTGACCGGCTTCTTCGTGATTAACTGCATGGTGTTGATCATCGTAGTGTTACTCCAGAGCGGTAAAGCTGCTGATCTGGCAGGCGCTTTCGGCGGCGCTGGCAGTCAAACGGCATTCGGCCCACGGGGCGCGGCGAACGTCTTGTCCAAGGCCACCACCTGGTGTGCGGTTATGTTCATGCTATGCGCCATGGCATTGGTGCTCAGGACGGATCGCGCTGTGGAGCAGGGCGGTTCGGTCCTGCAAAAAGTCTCGCAACCGGCAAAACCGGCTCCGGCGGCCAAGGTGCCACCTGCGGCTCCAAGTTCGACCCCATCTTCGACTCCGGGGTCGGGGGGCCAACCGCCTATCGCGCAGCCGCCGGCTCAAGTGCCTCCGGCGAAACAGTCGACTCCGGCACCAGCGGCTCCCAAAAAGCCGTAAAGACTTAATCAATCCCGCACGTGCCTCGGAACCCTCGTTAGACCACCCACGGCTGTGGTCTGACCACCATGCCAACCTGCTAGGTCTAACGTTTGTAAAATCGATTCCTTTAATACTTAATATCAAGGATTTGCTTGACATCGCCGGAGATTGAATGGTATAGCCGCTATACCGTTTCAGGAGGGTGATGTTCCTATGAGTTCGAATACTGCGAAAATGAAGCGTTTCCGATCGATACGCGCCTTGATGGGCGCTCGTCTCCTCATCGCGCTTCTGGCTTTGCTGGCGGGAAGCATTCAGCTGTGCGCCCAAGGCAACAACGGCGAGATCCTGGGAGCGGTTACCGACCAATCCGGCGGAAATGTCGTTGGGGCCACGGTAACGATCAGCGACGTGGCGCGTGGAATTCCGAGAACTTTGACCAGCGATCAAGCCGGGGAGTATGTAGCGACGGACTTGACGCCCGGCACTTATACGGTGCGGGTGGAGTCGAAAGGATTCAAGGGATTCGAGCGGCAGAATATCCTGCTCGAAGTTGGCAAAGAAGTCCGAGTAGATGCGGTGTTACAAACCGGTTCCGCTACCGAGACCGTTACTGTTACCGAAGACGTACCAATGGTGGACACCACTACTACCACCCTCGGCGGCACCATCAGCAATGAGATCATTAACGATCTGCCTCTGAACGGCCGCAACTACCAGAATCTGCTCACGCTGCGCCCTGGCACTTCGATTTACCCGGGAGGTGGACCTTGGACACAGACCACCAACGGCATCCGTCCGGAAGACACGAGCTTCATCGTCGATGGCGTCACCGATGATGAAGCGTTCATGGGTTTTAGCGTGACCAACGCGGCAGCCGTCCTCGGCGATGCCGCCACCATTATTCCGATCGACGCCATTCAGGAATTCAACACGCAGGTCAATCCCAAGGCGGAGTTTGGATGGAAGACTGGCGCCATCACCAGCGTCGGCCTGAAATCAGGAACGAACCAGATACACGGCAGCGCCTATGCTTTTGGCCGCTCGGATTCTTTTGACGCCCGCAATTTTTTCAACCATTTCAACACTGACGGCACCCTCCAGGCGAAAACGCCCGTGGAACTGGAACAATTCGGCGGCACAGCGGGCGGACATATCATCAGGGACAAGCTCTTTTACTTTGGCGGCTTTGAGGCGCAGCGTTACACCGTCGGCAACTCGCTCACGGGAAACGCCCCGACAACGGCATCCGTTTCGGGAGGCGGCGGCAACGGGTGCGTGGTGCTTGCCACCGGTGACTGCACCATCAGCGTGGCCGATGCCACCGCAGACCTTGTCGCGAAAAACCCGGGGTTCGTCGTGAATCCGCTTAGCGCCTATTTGCTCTCCTTCTATACTCCGAATTCCGGCCAGGGAACGAGGGTAAACCTCGATTTCCCCAACCAGAACACCTCCAAGAACGCCATCGGGAAAGTGGACTACCATCCGAACGATCACAATTCCTTGAGCGGTTCGTATTTCTTTGGCAATGACACCATCATCGGCATGGACTCGAATGAACTGCTGGCGCAATTCCGAACCGCGGTTCATTCTCGCGCGCAAACCGTCGCCGCGCACTGGGCTTGGACGCCCAGTTCCACTTGGGCCAACGAGGTGCGCGGTGGCTTCACACATTACGTTCTCCAGATTATCCCAAGCGATACCACTTTTCCCTACAAGATCGACACCGGCCTTTCCAATCCGCTCTTGAACGGCATACCAAATATCAAGCTCTCTCCGTTCACGGAACTTGGTGCCTTCCACAACTTTCCGAAGATCGTCGGGCCAGACAAGGTCTACAGCTTTGTCGACCAGGTCTCCTATTTGCGCGGCAAGCATGCCTTCAAATTCGGCGGCGAGATTCGCAGGTATTTGGTTCATCAAGGTACCTTCCGCGGCGGGCGAGGCCGCGTTACGTTTTCTAGCCTCGAGGACTTCCTTCAGGGCAATCCAGCGCAGGCGGGCATTTTGGGTGGAGATCCCATCCGCAACATCTCGCAGTGGCTCTATGCCGGCTACGCCCAGGATGACTGGCGCATTACCAAGCGCGTGACCCTCAATCTCGGGCTGCGCTACGAACTCCAGGGCGTCCCGACCGAAGACCACAATCTGTTCGGAAACTGGGAGCCTTCGGTCGGCCTTGAACAGGTGGGCAAAAACATCAGTTCCATCTACAAACGTGACGGCAAGAATTTCTCGCCCCGCGTGGGTGTCGCCTGGGATGTCACGGGTAAAGGCACCACCGTCGTTCGCCTCGGCGGCAGCATCGTCTACGACGTCATCCCCATGAGCGCGTTCCTGTCTCAGCAAAACCTGCAGAGCGGGCCAGTACTGTTTGGCATAGGCGTCGTTCCGACCGGGGCTACTATTACGACTTGTCCGGTGGCTCTGGGGGCTAACAATACTTGCCCTGTTGCCCCGGTCACCACGGCACCCGTCGGAAACATTTTCACCACCGCCGTCAACCTCGCAGGGTCTGGCCCGGGTGGCGTGAATTGGCAGAATCAGACGACGCCCATCTACCCCACGACCCTCTCTTCCCTTGTTCAGTGCGGCGACGGTGCCAATGTGCCAGGCGGAGGAACCAACCCAGGTCCTTGCGACACTTTCGCCATGAATCGCAATTTCCGCACTCCTTACGTAGAGAACTGGACTCTGGGCATCCAGCAATCTTTCTCTGGCAAACTTGCGCTCGACGTCACCTATGTTGGCAATCACGCGGTAAAACTTCCTGGCGTCGTTGATCTCAATCAAGCTCCTCCTACTCCGGGCGCGAACGGCACCCTGCCCTTTGCCACCAATTTCTCGTATCTCGGCCAGATCAACTACCTCTCGAACTTTTACGGTTCGACTTACCACGGTTTGCAGAGCACACTTACCGCTCGCAACTATCACGGCCTCGAGTTTGTGGCGGGCTACACCTTTTCGCATGCCCTGGACGACCTGTCCTCAAACTGGGTTGCCTTTCTTCCCCAGGACAGCGCCCATCCCCTGCTGGAACATGCCAGCGGCGACGAAGACATTCGCCACCGCTTTACGCTTTCCGTGACCTATTCGCTTCCGGAGAAAAAGACCTGGACCCAGCTCCTGGAAGGCTGGCAGCTCAATACCATCATCACCCTGCAGTCTGGTCAGCCTTGGAACGTCAACGATCAGAACAATAACTTCAGCGGAATCAACGAGGGCTCCGACCGTTGGAATTTCTTCGGCAATCCGGCCGACTTCAAGTCCATCGGCCCGAACGGGATTCCTTGCTTTGGTCCGGGTAGCGCTGCTTGCACGGGGGCGATTCCCGCCGCGTGCACGACCGCGGCCACATCGCTTGGCGCAAGCACACTGCAGGCGCTGAACGCGGCGGGTTATTGCTATATGGTCCGCAACTCCATCCTGATCCCGAATGGCTTTGGCCAGTTTGGCAACATGGGCCGCAACATCTTCCGCGATACCGGTTTCCGCAACGTGGACCTTTCTGTTGCCAAAACCTTTAAGTTCGGGGAAAGAATCAGGGCACAATTCCGCGTGGAAACCTTTAACCTTTTCAACCACCCCAATTTTGCCAATCCCTGGGGCGCCACCAGCACTTATGGGCAAGGGGCCTTCGCCGATCCATCGCAGGCTGGTTCGTTCGGCTGCGGCTGTGCAACACCGGACAACGCCGCCTTCAACCCTGTGCTTGGGTCGGGCAGTGCGCGTGCAATTCAGTTGGGCTTAAAGATTATTTTCTAGTTCGCAAGCTTCAACTGGAAAATGAAGAGGGGCCGGATACTCGTCCGGCCCCTCTTTAGTGTTATCGGGTTCTCGAAGATCTTTGGAGGATCAAAAAGATGAGGCGTTTCTCGAGATTTGCTGTTGTTGTGGTGTGGTGTGGCTTGTTTTTGGCTAAGGCTGCATGGGCTGAGGGTGGGGATACGGTGGTATCCCAGGCGGATCACGAGTTCGTGCAGGCTGCGGCGAAACAGGACAGCGAAGAGGTCGGCAAATTTCTTGATGTGGACTTTACCTGGACGAATGCCGCGGGAAAAACCCTATCGCGCGCTGAAGTGGTTAGTTCGGTGCCCACGTCGCCAATGGGGGATGAAAACGCGGCGAAAATAGAACATCGCGACTATGGCCAGGTTGTGGCCATCATGAGCGCGAGAGAAAAAAATCATGTGCTGCGCGTATGGGTTAAGCGCGGAACGAATTGGCGTTTGCTGGTGTACCACGAAGTTTCACAGGCGGACACGGCGCAATCGCAGTCAGGCACGGGCGTGAAGGACTGCGAAAATCCCTGCAAGAGCGTGCCATTTCAGCCCAAAAACGAATCGGAGCAAGCAGTGATTGCGGCGTGGCAAGCTCTGGAAACTGGGGTGACCAATCATGACGCGTCAGCGTGGTCGCCACACGTGGACGAGAGCTTTGTCACGGTGAGTTCCAGCAGCGATCATCCGGTTTTTAAAGCTGATCGCATCGCCACGCTGAATTTACAGAAACAAACGGGGTATCCATCGGCGCCGGCTCCGTTGGTTTCCGCGCAGATGTTTGATTTCGGGAATACCATCGTGATGACTTGCCTGCATCAGCCGTATCACGGGAAGCCTGTGCATGTTACGCGCGTATGGTTGAAGCGAAACGGGCAGTGGGTGATGACGATAAGTTATCAGACGACCATTCAGGCAGAGCCGGCGAAGTAATACAAGTTTTGATTCCGTCGAGGATTATTTGATACATGTTGGTTGTTAGCCGACCTATATCGACGTGTACATGAAAGTTTGCGGCGTCGGAAATACAACAGCAAGACCCAGGCTAAAAATCGAGCCTGGGGCACCCTCCGTCGAACTATACTGGTAGATTTATTTTACTCAACGGTAAATATATCAACTTTCGTGCTGATGATTTCTGCTTAGGGGTGTCTTCAGTCGCTTACGACGAGGTTGCGCAATGTCCCTACGCCTTCGACGGAAATTTCTACGATGTCTCCTGGGACCAGGGGACCAACGCCTTCGGGGGTGCCGGTGCAGAGTAGGTCGCCGGGCATTAGGGTCATGATGTTGGAGATGTAGTGGATGAGGACGTCCAACGGAAATACAAAATCGCGCGTGTTGCCCTGCTGGCGAACCTGGTTGTTCACGCGACTGCCTACGCCGACGCCTTTCCAGGGATCGATTTCGTCAGTGACCAGCGGACCGACCGGACAAAATGTGTCGAAGCCTTTAGCACGCGCCCACTGATTATCTTTTTTTTGAAAATCGCGGGCACTCACGTCGTTCACAGCGGTGTAACCAAGAATATAAGGATGCACATCTTCATTGGGGGGCAATTTGTAACAGCGCTTGGCGATGACGACGCCGAGTTCGCCTTCGTGATCGACGCGCTCGGAAATGGATGGGCGGCGAATTTCGTGGCCGGGGTCCAGCAGGGAAGAGGGCGGCTTGAAAAAAAGTAGTGGTTCTTTAGGGACTTCGGAGCCCATTTCGGCGGCGTGGCCGCGATAGTTGCGGCCTACGCAAACGATTTTGGAAGGTTGCACGGGCGTGAGCAGAGAGGCCTCCAGGAAGGGCAACGGCTCAATCTGTTCCGTGGGCACGGACTTCAGGTTGCCGACTTGTTCCGGCGGGGTCGACAACAAATGCGTGATGCGCTCGATACCCTTGGAAGACTCGACCAGACCGTATCGCGGGCTGCCTTTGTAAGTGAAACGGCAATATTTCATCTATTTTGTTCCCCTCATGAATACGAAAGTTCTCGCCAAAAGTGCGGAAATATCAGGCGCTCTGATACAGCTTGGTCATCACGAATTCGCGGTGACCCAAAGCTTCGGCGCAGGTCAGACGGCCGTTGCAAGTTCTTATCGTGATGTCGATCAGCCGATCACCGGCTTCGTCGAGAGACATCTCGCGACGCAGTATGCCAGAGACGTCGAGGTCAATGTGCTCGGCCATGGTGCGCGCGGTTTTCGGATTGGCGGTGAGTTTAATGACTGGCTCGATGGGATTGCCGATCACGTTTCCCTGTCCGGTGGGGAAGAGGTGCACGACAAATCCAGCGGCTGCTTGCAGCGTGACGCACTCCGCGGCGGCAGAAGAAGTGTCCATGTAATACAGGCCGGGACCTTTGGCAGGCGATTCCGCGGGCTTCAACACGTCAATGAATTTCGTCTTGCGACCGATTTTCTGCAAATTGCCAAAGGCTTTTTCTTCGATGGTAGTTAAACCTCCAGCGATATTTCCCTTGGTGGGTTGAGATTCGGAAAGGTCGCTGGTTTTATGCCGGTCGATCACTTCTTGATAGGCATTAAATACTTGCATGAATCGTTCTTTCACTTCGGGCGTGGCGGCGCGGCTGGCGCACACGATTTCCGCTCCGGTTAATTCCGAAGTTTCGCCAAAACAGGTGGTGGCGCCGAGCGGATCGACTTTGTCGATCAGATTTCCAACCGTGGGGCAGGAAGCGAGTCCGGAGGTGGTGTCGCTTTCACCGCACTTGGTGGAAACGAAAAGTTCCTTGATGGAGCAAGATTCGCGTTGTTTTTCGGAAGCCCATCGGACAAATTCCTGCGCTTTGCGCGAAGCTGCGGCGATAGTGTTGATATCGCCGTGGCCCTCGATGGAGAAGCCAATTACCGGTTTGCCGGTTTTGGCGATTCCTTCGACCACGCGGCCAGTCCAGCTCGGCTCGATGCCGATGACCACGCAAGCGGCCACGTTGGGATTGCTGCCGGTGCCGATCAGGGTGCGGAAATGCAGTTCCAGATCTTCGCCGAACTGCAAACGACCGTACGCATGAGGAAGCGCGAGCGTCCCCTTAATGTTATTGGCGACGGCTTCCGCGCTGGCGTTAGACAAATCGTCGAGCGGGAGGATGACCACATGATTGCGAATGCCGACGCGACCGTTCTCACGCCGATACCCGAAAAATGAATGCTGCGGCACGTTTACCACCTCTTGGTTTTCAGATTGTGTACGTGAACATGGCGGCCCTGCCCGACGTCCGCAACGATGCGACCAACATCATGTCCATACTTCAGCACCGTGTCGCCAACTTTCAGATCACGGAGAGCAATCTTGTGACCGAGTGGCACAGCATCGAGAGATTTGAAGCGGATGGTCTCGTCGGTCTCCATGATCCAACCGGTCACTTCCTTGCCGGGCTGAACATCCTCGACAACGACAACGCCGACGGAGTCGGCTTTGTCGTGCACGATGAAATCAGTGGGCATGAAGTTGTTCCTCCTCGTACTGGGACTCGGCCTGTGGCTGAGCTAGTTTAGTGCCTCAGTGATCCGTATCTTTTTTTATCAACAATCGCATGACTTCGGCGGCTGCTTTAGTAACTTCATCGCGCAAGAGACTCTCCGCCAAGGGGGCGTCACCTTTGGCGATGGCGACAAGCATCGCTCGCAGACCGCGAATGCTCTCTTTCCAACGCTTTTCAGAACGTCGCGGATGTCCCAGGCCGAGCGCGCGCCATCGCCAGATGCGTACGTGCAGCGTGCCAATCATGGACGAGAGCGTCTCGCTGCCAGCGCCCTGAAACAGAACTTCGTAAAAGCGATTCTTAGCTTCAAGAATCGTTGTGGGGTCGCCGTTTTCGTAGCATTGGGCGGTGGTCTTCAAGGCTTGTTCGAGAAGTTTTTTCTGTGGTGTGCTGGCATTTTCGGTGAAGAGCCGCGCGGCCAATCCTTCGAGGACCGCGCGGATGGAATAAAGATCTTTCGCTTCCGCCAGCGTCAATTCGCGAACCACCGGGCCTTTGTTAGGAATGTTGGCGACCAGGCCTTCAGACTCCATCTGGCGGAGAGCTTCGCGAATCACGGTACGCGAAACGCCCATCATGGCGATCAGCTCGCGTTCAATCAAACGTGAGCCCGGCGCGAGGCGCCCGGCAATGATGGACTGGCGCAATTCGTCTAAAACCTGGCGGCGCAGCGGGGCGGCGGACCGCTCGATGAAGGATAGAGGCGCGGCGGCGGGTATTTGGCTTGACTGTTGCATCATCCCGTAATACGGTACTATCAGATTTGCGAGTTTGCAAGAAATTGTTCGTTTTCCTGAGGGATTTCGTGAGCGGCAAATTTTTTGAAGAGGCGGCGATGAGTGATAAGCCGGTAAAAGCAGGAATTGTAGGGCTGGGGCGTTGGGCGAAAGTGCTCACCAGGGCGTCGAAGAAATCGAAGTTGCTCGAGATTGTCGCGGGCTACAGCCGTTCGGAAGAGAAACGGACAGCGTTTCAGCAGGAGCTCGGGGTACCAGCGGTTGCAAGTATGCAAGCGATACTCGCCGATCCGGGGATTCAAGGCGTCATCCTTACGGTGCCCAACGAGCAGCACCTGCCGATGGCGGTGGAGGTGGCGAACAGCGGCAAGCATGTGTACACCGAGAAACCTATCGC
>Ga0193751_1002442_pt1 | contig 11268 bp, 14 predicted proteins | sample L1c2metaG_FD_143050 | JGI IMG/M metagenome (GOLD analysis project Ga0193751, IMG submission 143050) | Soil microbial communities from a riparian zone of the East river system, Colorado, United States - L1c2 | ecosystem: Environmental > Terrestrial > Soil > Riparian zone | place: USA: East River...
AATTTCGCGCTGGATCCGACAGGAAAGTTTTTGCTCGCCGCCAACCAGGAGTCAAACAACATCGCGGTATTTCGCATTGATCAATCCACCGGAGCGCTTACTGGCACTGGCCAAGAGGCGCAAGTCCCGGCACCGGTCGACATCGTGTTTGTACCCGCCAAATAACAACGATGGTGAGCGTTGCAGCACAGAGCAAAAACTCAATTTTCATTTGTACTTAATTGGATAACTTACGTGTCTACATGTAGATACGGGCACAAGGCCAGAGAAGTCCGGTTGATAATCTACTTTATCCATCCTTGTTCCAAGACTTTGCCATTTGGACTGAAGCGGACGCGGTAGGTGAACGACGGAGTGTGGCGTCTCCCCATTCTGGGGAAGCGCAAATCGGAAAACTCGACGATGGGTTCGCCATGTTCTTCGTGATAGCGGGTCACCGGAAAACGGTCAAACCACAGAACCTTTTGCACTTCCGGGAGTTCTCTCGCAGCTTTGATATAAGCATTGGGATTGGCTTCGGGATAAAAACGCTGCCACTAGACCGAATTGATTCCAGCGCCGGCGAATATTTGCGCGAGCCAACTCTTGCGATTGGAGGTCTGAACGCTGTGAGCGCTGGACCGCTTCGGCCGTCGGAAGGGGCAGCAAGAAGAAGCCGGCCAGGATCAAGACGAACAGTAAAACAGAGGCCGAGGAAATCGGGGCCCCGACGGTGTCCGCGATTCTCTGAATGACGAAAACGGCCATGGCGAAAATTGCGAATGAGGCGATGGCGCGACGCCGGGCTTTTTCGGGCCGCTCCTGCACCCAGCCAAGAATTTGCGGAACGAGCAGAATTCCAGTGAAGGTGAAATCCACGATGAAGATCAGATCCCACGCGGGTCTTGACCATTTCAGCGGCGACCACACCATGGTTCCGAAACTGGTGACCAGGTCGAGCAAAATGTGACTGAGAATTCCCGCGGCGTAAAGTCCCGTAAGCACCGCGAAGGAAGGGCCGTCCCATTTTCGCGAGCGGGCGACCCAGCGAGTCAGCGCCGCGAGCAACAGCGCAAAAACCGGAAGACATAGCAGCGAATGGGTGATGCTGCGATGCCAGGAGATAATCAGCAAATCGTCATGGGAGAGCAGCTCGCGAAGCACGTCGGAGTCGGGGAAGATCGCGCCCAGCACAGTGGACCAGGTTACAAGGCGCTGGCGACTCATGGGGCGGGACGTGAATAGATCGTCTCCGTTGAAGAGCGCCTTGGCCATCAGCGCTCCGGAAATCCCATGTGTGATGGTGTCCATAATTTCTTGATTTCTGATGAGAAATTTAAGAGCTGCGATCCGGGCACGCTCAATACACTGTGTCCGACGAACTGGCGAACGAAAATGAATCGTCCACTATAGGCACAAAGAAGGCGATTTGCGAATAAGTTTGCACCGACGATGTGAATGTGGTTTTATCTCGACGCAAACGGGCCGGGATTTTTTTTCTTTTACAAATTGCACCCCACAGATTTGAGTTGGGAGGAGTGTCTCGCCGGCCATGACCTCTATCGTGGTGCCGTCTGAGTCCGCCATTCGAAAGGCATTGAGCGAATTTGAGATCGACGCGGATGTGGACCAGATTGCTCAGATTCAGGAATACATCCGATTGTTACTGGTGTGGAACGAAAAAGTTAATCTCACGGCGATACGCGATCCTATGGAGATTCTCTACCGGCATTTCTGCGAGAGCTTGTTCGCTACGAAGGTCGTGGATATGAGGGAATGTCGACTCGCCGACATTGGAACAGGGCCGGGGTTCCCAGGGTTAGCGTTGAAGATATTGCTTCCGGAGGCCCAGGTCGTTCTGGTGGAGTCGAACGTTAAGAAGGCCACTTTTATGGCGGAAGTGGTTCGGGCATTGGGGATTCGAGGAGCGAATGTCTTGGTGAGCCGGTATGAGGAGTTGGGGGAGGAGCTCGCGCCGGTGGATTTTCTGTTGGCGCGGGCACTGGGAGAGTTTGAGGTGTTTTTGAAGTGGGCGGCTTCCGAGAAGGTTGACGCGAAACGAGCGATCTTGTGGGTGGGCGCGGGGGATGTGGAGCAGGTGCGTAAGAGCTCGCGTTGGACGTGGGAGCCGACGGTGACGGTGCCGCATTCGCTTCGGCGGGTGCTGATGATTGGAAGTAAAGTCGTTGCCTAGAGATGATTGGTTGTCGGCGCGCCGACATTTTGCCGAATATTGGTGAGGATCCACCTGCGACGGCTATTACTCGACTTTTTGGCACCATTGCACGTGAAACTGAAGATAGCGATTGAATCGATTGTCGGGCTCCCGTGATACTTTCAAGATCGCCAGGAGCTAGTGCGACGTTGATAACCTATTCCCCTGTTCTTCCACAACCTATTCCCTGTTCCACGTGGAACAAGAGCAGGACACCGCCGGGCCAAACCATCGTTTCACGTGAAACGCCGAGGGAGATGTCGTTTCACGTGAAACGGCGATTCAAAGCTGCCGAATTCTTGAAATGAAGAAGTATCCGCTGGAACAAGTCTTGGCTCAACCGAATGTTCCACGTGAAACAGGGATTTGCGCACCTATCCACCCACTACGTAAAACCTTGACAAAAGCAAGTGGCGCGTAGCTGTGTGTTCCACGTGAAACGGAGAATACGTACTGCGGCTGGGCAAGACTGCTTTCACGTGAAACAACATGAGTTAATCGGGACGCGATTTTGCGGGATTTTGAAGAAGAGGGCGACGCTTCTACGCTGGGCTCCCTATGATGATCCTACGTTACAAGACCCACCCTCCGCGTTTGACAGGCATGACTCGCCTTGGGCAAGACTGGTTTCACGAGAAACAACCTGAGTTAATCGGGACGCAATTTGCGCGATTTTGAAGAAGTGGGCGCTTCGACGCTGGGTTCCCTGCTGTGATCCCACGTTACAAGACCCACCCTCAAAAAACCTTAGGGTAGGCCACCCTCCGCGTTTGTGACGTGCATGACCCAGCTTGGCCAACCGTTTCACGTGAAACAGAGAAACATAAGGCGGGTCACCAGGGCTGCCGCCGAAGTTCCACGTGAAACAGCCTTCGCGTAATATAACGGCCCACGGGCTAGCGTGAACCGGTGACTGGCCGCGCTTGTTTCACGTGAAACAGGAATTTGGCGCCATCGGCGCGCGCAAAAGTCGGGGCACCGACAATCGGTTCAAAAGGAAACGTCAAAAGGAGAACGACACCCTGCAAGGGGCAACCGTTCGAACGGTCTGGCCAGAAAGCGCGGGAGTTCACGTGAAACAACTTGCAAGTGTGCAAAACCTTTGCTAAGTTTTCGCCCTGGGGAAACATTTGGCAAGAATCATCGCTTGTGTGAACCAAAAGGGCGGTGTCGGCAAAACTACCACTGCCGTTAATTTGGCCGCTTGTTTGGCCGCCTCGGAACAACCTACCCTCCTCGTTGATTGCGATTCGCAAGGAAATGCTACTGCGGCTATTGGATTTGCCAAAGATCCGGCGCGCCGGACACTTTATCACTCGCTGATCTTGGGTGAGCCTCTGGAGAAAATTGTTCAAAAGTCTCAGGTGGAAGGATTGGATGTCATTCCTGGAGATAAGAATCTCGCTGGAGCGGCCGTTGAGTTGGTAACTGCGGAAAATCGCGAATATAAACTGCAAGCAGCGCTGAAAACATTTAAAGATCGCTATCGGTTTGTGGTACTCGATTGCCCTCCTGCTCTGGATTTGTTGACGCTGAACGCGCTGGTCTGTGCGAATTCAGTGCTGGTGCCAATCCAGTGCGAATATCTGGCGTTGGAGGGCGTGTCGGAGCTGCTCGATACCCTAATGCGGATTAGAAGAACATTAAATTCCAGTCTCGAGATTGAAGGAATTCTGCTGACGATGTTTGATGAACGCACTACGCTGTCTAGGCAAGTGGCCACGGATTTGAGAAGTTTCTTTGGGACACAAGTGTTTCAAGCGGTGATTGCACGCAACGTCAGATTAGCAGAAGCACCTAGTTTCGGTAAGCCTATTATTTTCTATGATATACACAGCAAAGGGGCCGAAGGGTACACACAACTTGCGCAGGAGGTAATAGCCAATGACGAGAAACGCCTTGGGACGGGGGCTCGGAGCGCTCATTCGGGAGCCTGAGCCGCCAGTTGCACCTCAAATCACGCCGAATCAAGCAGATCAGCCGTATGCCACAACACCCAGCGGAGCCGCTGTTGCGGCCGCACGGGATGGAAGTCAGACGCTGCAGGTCGATATCGACCTGATTGATCCTAGTCCGTTTCAGCCGCGCACGACGTTTCGCGAAGCGGCTTTGGAAGAGTTGTCACGCTCGATTCTGGCGAGCGGAATTATACAGCCACTACTTCTGCGTCCTGTCGGCAATCGTTATGAATTGATCGCCGGGGAGCGGCGCTGGAGGGCTGCGCAACTCGCAGGGCTTACCAAAGTGCCAGCGATCGTTCGGGAAGTTCGGGATGAACTTGCGCTGGAAATGACGCTGGTTGAGAACATTCAACGCGAGGATTTGAACCCGATTGAGTCGGCGCGGGCGTTTGATCGCTTAATCACCGAGTTTCAGATGACGCCGGAGATGGTGGCGGAGCGCACCGGTAAAGACCGCACGACGGTGTCGAACGCGATCCGGCTGCTGAAGCTGGAATCGACGATTCAGGAATGGATTGAAGAAGGAAAGCTTACCGCGGGGCATGGCCGGGCACTTTTGGCTGTGCCGGATTCGCCGCTGCGGATGCGCTTCGCGCACAGAGCTTCGCGTGGGGGCTTAACGGTAAGGCAGATCGAGCGCCTGGCGGCCCGGCGGGCTCGGAATCGAGTGCCGGTAGCCAGGGAAGAATCGGACGCGAACACGCGGTCGGCTATTGATGAGCTGCAACGGAACCTGGGAACGAAGATTATGTTGCGGCCGCACACGAAGACGCATCCGGGGCAATTGATTATTGAGTTCTATGATGAGCCGCATTTGATGAGGCTTTACGATCAACTGATGAAGTAAAGCGAGCGCTCTCGAAAAACAGCGCGGCGATTCCCTTTCGTCAATCGATCCGCGAGGAATTTTGCAGGTATTTTTGACGGACGGCGGCGAGGAATTTTTGTTTGTCTTTTTTGATCTGGCGAATGAGCTCAGGATTTTGAGTCTTCTCGTGGGCGGCGGCCCAGAGCACCATTTCTGTTAGGACCGGCGCCAAATCCATTCCTTTTTCCGTGAGAGTGTAAATGAGTTTTCTTCCGTCTAAGGGATCTTGTTGCGTGGCGATAATTCCATAGCCTTCCAGTTTTTTTAATCGATGGGCCAGGATATTTGTGGCGATGCGTTCGTAGGAGTCAAGGAATTGGGTGTAGCTGCGAAAACCGCGCAACATCATGTCGCGAATGATCAGCAGGGACCAGCGATCACCGAGGATTTCCACGGAGGCGTTTAGTGGACACCCGGAGCGAGGCTCGGTGCGCGGGTGACTACGTGGCATAAAAAATAGTTTAGTATTTTCACTTGCAATTAACAAGTAATCTGACAAACTGTGCTGAAATTATTGGGCATTTTCAACGTCTTTATAGAAACCAACCTTGGAGGACGGAATGAGCGGAGTGCGAGTCTTGGTGGGAACGCGGAAGGGCGCGTTCGTGCTTACTTCGGATGGAAAGCGCGAGAAGTGGGATATCAGCGGACCGCATTTTGCGGGCTGGGAGATTTATCACGTGAAGGGATCGCCTGCAGATCCCAACAGGCTGTATGCATCACAGTGCAGCGGGTGGTTCGGTCAAATGATTCAACGTTCGAACGACGGCGGAAAGACGTGGGAGCCTGTCGGTAACAAATTTATTTATGACGGAGTTCCTGGAACGCATCAATGGTATGACGGCAAACCGCACCCGTGGGAATTCAAGCGAGTGTGGCATCTGGAGCCGTCATTGACGGATCCGGATACGGTGCACGCGGGGATTGAAGACGCGGCGTTATTTCGTTCAAAGGATGGCGGGCAGAATTGGGAAGAACTTTCGGGATTGCGTAAACATGGCTCTGGGCCGCGCTGGCAACCAGGCGCTGGCGGGATGTGTTTGCATTCGATCATTCAGGATCCGAAAAATCCGGGAAGAATGTTTATTGCGATTTCGGCGGCGGGCGCATTTCGGACGGATGATGGCGGCGAAACGTGGCAGCCCATCAACAAGGGGCTGAAGTCGCTGTATATTCCGGATCCGGAGGCAGAGGTGGGCCATTGCGTGCACCACATTGCGATGCACCAGGCGCGGCCCGGTGTGCTCTTTATGCAGAAGCACTGGGACGTGATGCGCAGCGACAATGGCGGAGACTTGTGGCAAGAAGTGAGCGGCAACTTGCCTACGGATTTTGGATTTGTGATTGATGTGCATGCGCACGACCCGGAGACGATTTACGTGGTGCCGATCAAGAGCGACTCGGAACATTATCCGCCGGATGGAAAACTGCGCGTGTATAGGAGCAAGACCGGCGGGAACGAATGGGAAGCGCTGACGCGCGGGTTGCCGCAGAGCGATTGCTACGTGAATGTGTTGCGCGACGCGATGGCGGTGGACTCCATGGATTCGTGCGGCGTGTATTTTGGAACGACGGGCGGACAAGTTTATGCGTCGGCAGATGCGGGAGATAACTGGAAACCCATTGTGCGGGATTTGCCTGCAGTGCTTTCTGTAGAGGTGCAGACGTTGGCATGATTCGAGTGGTGATGCCGGCGCATTTGCGGACGCTCGCGTCTTTTCAGGGCGAAGTGCAGCTGGAAGTGCAAGGGGCGGTGACGGTGCGGAGCGTGTTGGACGCATTGGAGGCGCGATTCCCAATGCTGCGCGGGACGATTCGCGAGCATGTTACGCAAGAGCGGCGGCCATTTTTGCGATTTTTTGCGTGCGGTGAAGATGTGTCGCACGATTCGATGGACGCTCCGCTGCCGGACGCAGTGGTTTCGGGAGCCGAGCCACTGCTGATTATTGGAGCGATCGCGGGAGGATGACGCAGACTGGCCATTCGGTCAAGAGTGCATACGACACTTTGAGAATGGGTTGCGTTGACTTGGCGCTGCGCGAGACTACAGTAGAAGAGTCTCTGCGGAGGATTTCATGGCCTGGAAGTGGCCCGGCGCATCGAGTAACAACGTCACTGAAGAGTGGACCGGATTTATAGATCAAGGGGTGACGCTAGAAGGTACGCTGCAGGTCAGCGGAACTTTTCGCATTAACGGAATTGTGAAGGGCAATATTATTTCTGAGCACACGGTAATATTGGGCGAAGGCGCAAAAGTTGAAGGGCAGATCGAAGGCAATAGGGTGGTGATCGCGGGGCGATTCGACGGCGTGATTTTCGCCAAGGGGCGCGTGGAGATTCAGGCGAAGGGCGTGGTCACCGGCGAGGTGCACGCGCCGTGCATGGTGGTGGATCCGGGCGGGATTTTTGATGGGCGGTGCCATATGTTGGCGTCGTCGGATATGACTTCGGGAGTTACGATTCCGATTCGGGCGGCTGGGCGGGCGTAACGGCGGGGCTGGTAAGAATTCTTCTGTGTAAACTTCGGTGCGGATTTCTTCCGTGGAATTTTTTTTGTTGAACTCCTTTGTGGAATTTTGCGATTCATATTCGTCAGGGGCTTAAAAGCCCCAGCGTTTGGAGGCTCGTTCGTGTCGCGGCTGAAGCCGCGACCTACAAAACAGACCTACAAAACGCGTGCTGTATAATGACGGCAGAATTGGTGTGAGCGGACGATGGCGATGAGGGCTGGGTGATGAAGGTGTGGTTGATTGGTGGGGGCGGGCGCGAGCATGCGCTGGCGTGGAAATTGAAGCAGAGTCCGCGAGTGACGAAGATTTGGTGCGCTCCGGGGAATGCCGGGATTGCGGCGGAAGCGGAATGCGTGAATGTGGACTCCGGCGACGTGGCAGCGATTGTCGCGTTGGCGGAGAAAATTCGGCCGGACCTGACGGTGGTGGGACCGGAGTTGCCGCTGGTGAATGGAATTGCGGATGCGTTTGCGGCGCGGAACTGGGCGATCGTGGGGCCTACGCGAGAGGCTGCAAAGTTGGAGGGTAGCAAGATTTTTTCGAAGGAGTTTTTGCGACGGCACAATATTCCGACGGCGAAGATGTACGGCGCGTACGATTCCGCGGAGAAAGCGGAGGCGGCGCTGGAGAGCGTGAAATGGCCGGTGGTGATGAAAGCGGATGGGTTGTGCGCGGGCAAAGGGGTTTTCCTGGCGCCGGATAAAGAAGCGGCGAGATGGAGAAACGGGAATTGGGAGAGGGCGGAGCGCGGATTTTGCTGGAAGAAACGCTGCGCGGCGAGGAGCTGTCGTTTATTATTTTGATGGATGGCGAGCGGTACGCGGCGCTGGTTCCTACACGGGACCACAAACGTGTTTTTGATGGGAATGAAGGGCCGAATACCGGCGGAATGGGAGCGTATTCTAGTGATGAATTACTGGGGAGCGGGCTGCGCGAGAAAATCGTAACGCAAATTGTGACACCGACGCTCCAAGGACTGGCGGCTGATGGGATTCGCTACCAGGGATTTTTGTACATCGGGGTGATGTTGACGGCGAGCGGGCCAAAGGTGCTGGAGTTTAATTGCCGGCTGGGCGATCCGGAGACGCAAGCGATTGTGGCGCGCATGGATTTTGATTTAGCGGAGGTATTGGCGGATGTGGCGGCGGGACGTGTGGATGCGTCGAAATTAAAATGGAAGAGTGGCGTGAGCGCTTGCGTGGTGCTGGCGTCGGGTGGATATCCGGCGAAATTTGAGACGGGCAAGGAGATTACGGGGTTGCGTGAGGCTGGGGCGGTGCGCGGAGTGAAAGTGTTGCATGCTGGAACGAAATGCGACGAGGATAAAATTGTGACTAGTGGCGGGCGGGTGCTGGGTGTTACGGCGGCAGGAGCGAGTTTGGACGAGGCGCTGGGCCGTGTGTATGAGGGGGCGCAGAAGATTCATTTTGCGGGCGCACACTACAGGAAGGATATTGGAGCGCATGCTAGCGTGAGGGGCGGGAACGATTAATATGATTCCACGTTACAAGACCCACCCTCCAAAAATCTGAGGGTGGGGCACCCTCCCCGTTTTTTCATTTTTGCTCGCAATTAGTACAGGTTGATGAGCGAGAGGAATGCAAATTATGGCGAAGATTTTGCACATTTTTCGCGCGCCGAAGAAGCGGCTTCCCATGGAGGAGCTTGAAGAGGTGCGGGTGATCAGCAATGTGGGCTTAGAGGGTTGCGCGCACGGGCGGCCGGACAGCGGGAGGCAAGTGTTGCTGGTGGATCGAGAGACGCTGGAGGCGATGGAGTTACGGCCGGGAATTGTACGCGAAAATATTACGACCGACGGAATGGATGTGAATAGCCTGGCGATGAAGCAGGAACTGCGCATCGGCGAACTACGACTGCAAGTGAGCGAGATTTGCCATCCGTGCGATCAGCTGGAAAAAATAAGGCCGGGGTTGCGGCGCGAGATGCGCGGGCGGCGAGGAATGTTGTGCCGGGTGCTGGAAGGAGGAATGATTCGCAGAGGCGACGCAATCGAAAAAGTTTCGCCGGCGGAGACGTTGCCATTTGCGGAAAGCTCACGGGGTGGGCTTGCGGCGAAGTGAAGGCGCGCTGGGCGGGCGCGTTTTGTCGTCGGTTTTGTCCGTTTTTTCGACTTTTTCCACGGGCTCATCGGGCGGAACAATCCAGTCAAAGCCATGTTGCTCTTCCATAGTGCCAAGAAAAAATTTGTTGCCGCCGGAGATTAAAGGCAATGCCGCACGCAGAAAATCGGCGGAATCGGTGGCGGAAGCTTTTTGCGCCTGGCCATGGTCGATGGCGTCCATGACCTTGGCGAATTTTACGTCGCTGGAACGCAGCCTGGCGAGAGCGGGATCGCCGGCCTGGATTAAAGCGATTAGAGGCGGTTCGGTGTTTTGCGTTACCACTCTGCTGGCTAGCACGCTGGGATCCTCGGGGGGATAGCGCGCTTCGACGAGCGTGTGCGGGGCTTTCTTGCCGCCTTCCGGCGGATATAGTTGAGTGAAGCGCGGGCGCAGGATGCGCGTCTGCCAATATTCGCCGCGGGCGGCCACCTGCTGCTGCTCGATGCGATATTCCACTTGCCAGACTTCGGGGCCGTAATCGGGACCGAAACCGAGAATGACCAATTCGAAAAGCGCATCGTCGGGGCGGAAATCGAGCTTGTGATGAAGCTGCGCGACGAGCGGGCGAAGTTTTTCGAGGAAGGCGACGCCAATGGTTTCTAGGTCGGGGGCCTCCTGGCCGGGATACGGTGCGTAATGCTGGTTGTTGGTCGACTGCACGATGCTTTGATAATCGCGATCGAGGCGCACGGGAGTGGGAGCTGAAGGGATTTGCCATTCTGATGCGCCGAGGAGGACGCCGACATGCGTGGCATCGAGCTGCAGGAGGCGAGGGGGGACAGAATTTTGTTCGACCGGTTGATTGATGGCGGCGAAGACGATGACGTTGTCTTTAGCTACTTGGGCGATGACGCGGCCGCCGGCGAGGCTGGCGACGATTTCATCTTCGCGCTGGAGAGATTGAGCGGGGGCTAGGAGCGGGAGCAGTAGGGTGGCGAGGAAAATCGGAAGTAGGGATCGACTTGGCACGATAGATTTACACTACCACAGTGAGTCGGAGCGGGGGGCTGGCTTGGTTGCCGGTTACATGAGTTCGGCGTGTGCGGAACTTCATGCGGCTGTGCGCGGAGAGAGGACCGAGGTAGTAGCGTTGGCGGTAGGGCGCGAAGATCGAAGAGAGATTCCTCCGCTGCGCAGGCCGACTCGTTCGCGGACGAACGAGGGGGAAAAGCGTCGGCCTGTTCCGGTCGGAATGACTGTTGGGAGTAGCGTTGGTAGTGGTAGTAGCGTGGTTCGTAGGTGTTGGGGATGAGTGCTTCTGGTCATCGGTAAAAGGTCGAGTAAGGGGAGGATCGGGGTGGCGTAGAGGTTCCGTAAAGACGGCATTTTGGGTAAAGTCTTGATGGGCAAAACGAATTGGAAGGTCGGATGGTAGCCTGTTGCTGAAGCGGACAAGAGAATGAGGGCAATTGACGATGGGACTGAAGAAGGCGAAAAGCGTTACGCATAACGGGAAGAAGTTGGTGGAGATTCTGGAGGCGCATGAGCGGTTTTTTCGCGGGCAGGATGGCGGGGAGCGCGCCAACCTAGCCGGGGCGGATTTGTCTGGGGCCGACTTGAGCGGAGTGAACCTTAGTGGCGTGATCTTGACTGGGGCTAACCTGACGGGCAG
>Ga0193751_1002443_pt1 | contig 11265 bp, 12 predicted proteins | sample L1c2metaG_FD_143050 | JGI IMG/M metagenome (GOLD analysis project Ga0193751, IMG submission 143050) | Soil microbial communities from a riparian zone of the East river system, Colorado, United States - L1c2 | ecosystem: Environmental > Terrestrial > Soil > Riparian zone | place: USA: East River...
TAGGTCGGGTTGCGGGGACAGGATTTGAACCTGTGACCTTCGGGTTATGAGGCGGCTTTTGGCGATTGTAGCGTATTTATAATCAATAACTTGCAACGCTTGCCAATCTCGAAATCAACGTGATCCAGTCACAGGTACGGCACAGCCAATGTGAGTTGGTCACAAAGCGCTACTAACCGCCAGGAAGATGAATACGTGGCGGCTACGCGCGCTTCGCAACAGGCTTGCCCTTCGCTCTCAGCCGGTGACCGAGCGCGCCAGTCTTCGCGCCTACCTTGGACCGTTGGCTCGCTGGGATCGGGTGCTGAACATTTACTTTGACGCCGCGTCGCGTGGACGCGATCGACTTCTCAACGATCTTTAACAGCGTATCGTTTACGCGCGTCTGCCAATGCGGGCCGTCTGCCTTGAAGTGCTCGACCACCAAGCGATCGAGCCGCATTGACACCATCTGCTTGGTTGGCGTTCGTTGCGGTCCACGCTGTCCGCGCAGGCGCGGAGGCATGACAGTTGCGTTTTCCCAAAAACGATTCACGTCCTGCGCGCTGTGCGCGTTGTATGGAGTACCAGTGACGTCGATCTCACTGTCACTTCGCTTTTTCAGTTTGGCCAGATTAGTCCTGGATGGCTTGCCAGTATTTGCGCTCTTCATGTTTGACACCTTTGCGAACCGAGATTAGGTGTGGGGCTACAGGACTGTCGACCCACACCATGAACACGACGACACCGTAAAACAGGCCAAGACTTTGCAATCGCTTTTCGCCGTAGCTTTCGCTCTTGTCCTCAACCGTCAGCATCGGAGCATCGAAGATCACTTCGCAGTGCGCCAGATCAATTCCATGCTTCGCAATGTTCTGTCGGCGCTTCGCCTCGTCCCAAGTGATCACTATTTAATTGTATATATAAAAAGATCCGATAGTCAAGGAATGTCTGAGCAGTACCCATGAGAAAGCGTCTACCCGCTGTCAGTTATCGATTTACAGCGGTGCAAAAGGCACCCTGATGGGAGTCATTAGATACGCAACAGGAATTTCCCGGCGGTTTGTCGCGATTCGAGGGAACGACGCGCATCCACGACCTGCGCGAGGCTGAGCTCCCGCGACCAGTCATAGCACCGCGTTCTCCAAAGCGGTCGCACGCTACAAGGTGCGGCTAAGGGCAGCCGCTCGTTAGCGGGACTCAATTCCCGCTGTAGGCGTACGATGGCTGGACTTCCTCTTATCGACGAGGTGATCCAGTGATTAACTCTCCAACGATGAGCCCTTGGCGATTTTAGGAGACATGAATCAAGAGGGCACAATTACGAGCGTTCCGAAAACAAAATGCGCAGTGCGTCAAAATGCGCGCGGCGGACTGTTCTTCGTGGTGCATGATGCTAAATTGACTAAGAGCATTACAGATTTGATCGACGGCGACACGGCTCCGACCAAGCTTCCGAAAAATCCCACATCACATCGAGTCGAACTCGCCCGAATAGCCCCACCGCATCTTTGTCGCAGTGCGATGGATAGTTCTAGCGCCCAGTTACTGCTGCGACCTTAACGACGTCGTTGTGCTGCCAGGTTAAAAGGTCTTGAGGCTCATCGTGCTGCAAGGAGATCAAGGCATGAGGAATAACGCCACGACTTATTTGGTCAATAGATTCTCAAGGCTATGCATTGCGCTCGCGGCGGGTCTTGTGCCCGCGACTGTAGCCTTCGCCTGCACCGATGGTGACACACTGGCCTGTCGGACCTATGACGGCAAGACCGGGTTGAAGGTCTGCGTCAACTCGAAGTGGTCTGGGTGTCGCGCCACCGCGAACGGCGGAAGTAGCGGGGACGATGGTACAACGACGGAGCCGGTGTTGTGTTCGGGGGATAGGACTGTCGTGGAGATCTCCGGTATAGGGGACAAGGAAGAGCTCGACCGACAGCGAGCCTGCCTGGTTAAATCTATCGGGCGTGACAACACAATCGTGCGTCTTGGGCCCGATGTCGACTTCGACTTTTCCACCTCGCGCAGCTCCGGGAAAAAGTGCTTGTACTAGGTGCGTGCGTTACCATCGAGGGCGTCGCGCAGTTAACCGGGACGGTCGCTTGTCCGGATACCCTGCCAAACGGTGGTGTTGTCGTTCCACCTCAAGAGACGGCTCGGACGCGGAGCGTCGTATTGCCAACGAATGCGCTCGACGGGGCGAAGAAAGATATTGTACCGGAGCACTTTCAGCCTCCGACCAAACCTCCGATGGGGCCCGAACCGGCGCGTACGTCGCATTCTCTCGGGCCGGTCCTGCGATTCGGCGACCACACAGGATCACCGATTGAAGGCTCCACTGCTTTCTTGCAGATCAGCTGCGATTCGAAGGGTATTGGCGAAACAATCCGCGGATTTCGTCTCTATGGCCCGACCTTCGAAGACCAGCAGAACAATAATTACGCCGGCATTCGAATCGAGAATTGCACAGAAGCCGAAATAGCGAATATGGAGGTTGCCGGATGGGGCGGATCAGCCATCGAAGTGCGCTTCCTGCAGCGTGACAGCATACCGACGAGTTGGCCCGATGCATTGTGGGTGCGTATCCATGACAATTATCTGCACCACAACTTGCACACGTCTGATCCCAACGATCACTCGGCAGGATACGGAGTAACTACCGGCGACAAGGCATTTTCACTCAGCTACCAAAACGTCTTGGACTATAACAACCACGATTTGACCGCTAGCGGAAAAGCCGGCGGATATATCGCCCAACAGAATTTGGTTCTTAAGGGCGGCGGAGTGCATTCCACGGGCCTGTTTGGCTTTTACATGCATGTTTTCGACGTTCATGGGGATCAGAAGGATTGTCCACTTTCCGGCGCCTACACCTGCGGCAACGCCCCACCGTTTTACATGGTGGAAAACACCTTTCAGTACAAGAATTCCGATGACATCGGCATACGTGGCAAAGTCCGCCGCGACTCATTCATTCAGCAGAACGTATTTGCCCGTTCAAGCGAGCGTGCTGCGATCGATCTTTTCGACGATGCTGGAATATACGTAGATCACAACAGCTACGATGTCGACACTTACGGCCAGTACGCAATCTGTGATTTCGACGGCGATGGCGTGGACGACTTGCTTTTGACGACGGGCGTCACCTGGTGGTTTTCCAGCGCTGGACAGTTTCCATGGACGTTTCTGCGTGCCGACCGAAATTTGGCCGACGCCGTCGCTTTGGGAGACTTTGACGGCGATCACCGCTGCGACGCATTGGAGGAGCCGACTCAGAAGGGCGTTTGGTATATAGCTCGATCCGGAGCGTCACAGCTGGAACCTCTGGCAAAGGACGCCTTCGGGCACGCCGTGAATTTTGGACATCCTTTGAATGAAGTGAGATTTGGGCGCTTTGACCCTTCGAGTCGAGATCACCGCATCGGCGTAATCAGAACGATGACGCACGCTTTTTGGCGCAGTCCGCAGGGACAATGGTTTGTGACCCCGCTAAACAAAGTCGATTGGCAGTATATCGGTGGGTCATCATTTCCGCTAAGCGACCTCCGGTTTGGGGATTTCGACGGCGACGGTGTCACCGATGTGCTAGCGGTAGTATCCGGGCACTGGGCCTTCTCGAGTGCTGGGAGGGAGCCATGGAAGCGGTTGAATCAGACGTTGAGTGAGCCTGTAGCTCCGCTCATCATTCTGAATATGGACACGGACGACAACATCGACGATCTCCTCAAGCTGGAATCACACACGGTGCCTTTGGATCCCTCACATCCATTGACCTCGTGGTTTCGCACGACCATAACCTGGTGGCGGTCGCGGAATGGATCAGAGCCATGGGTCGCGTGGAAACACTATGAATACACATGTGATCCTCACGATCCTAATGTCGCCCAACCCTGTGGGACGTCCTACGCTGGGCGCTTTGCTGCGATTCCAGGCAACCGCGCGAAGCCTGTTGATCCAAAGCGAGCGGGCGCGGGTGTTCTTGCAATCGATCCCTGGCGTGTCGGTCATTTCTACAATCCGGGGGAATCCGTGAATGGGCGGCCGAAGGAGTGGACCAGCGACTCGGCGCAGTTTAGGTATTAAGGCTTTTAGACAATTATTTCTATCTGTAAAGGCTTGAAATAGCCCTTCCTCTGGCGCTCCGAGCTTCGACTGCTCAGCCTGAACGGGCATTCGGTTGCGTGTAGTGTCTTTCGCAATAATTCATGAATGTGTCACCGCTTGCGCTTGTAATTTATCTCTCTCATCGGCATCAGCTAGCTATCGACGCATCCGTGGATCGTAGAGCAGAGCAGCTCTTTGGAGCAGAAGCGTCAAAGCGAATCCTGAAGGTGCTGCATTTCTTCAGCCTTGCCAACAACATCGAACGCTACGTGGGCAACAACGAGCTGATCTTCGACAGAGCATGCCGTCAACGACTCGAGCGCAATACACGCTATGCGATGCTGGTAAAGGTTAGCGGTAAAGATACTGAGACGGTCATCAACGCGTTGATCAAGAATGCTCGCAAGTTACCCGAGGAACTCTACAAATCGGTGACCTGGGATCGGGGCAAAGAATCGAATAATAGCGTTTGCTCAGTCAAGGGAGATGAAACGCGCATGTGGCGAAACTCAGCTTTGATTTAGGCATTGATTCGATCACCCGCGAACGACGGCCGAACGTCGTGAGCGTCCGCTTCTCTCAAGCCCGACAGGCAGCAACGGGTCGACTTGAGCCGTCGGTCGTCCGGCTCGGATCGGCGAAAAGTCGACGTTCACGGCATTGCAAGCACCGCCAGGCCAAAGCCCGTACTTCTTATTGGACATTGACCGCCAGCGGCTGACCCTTTTCCGCGATCATGCAGTTCAGGACCTTCGCAGGCTCGGACGCACTCGTGTTCTTTGCTTTATGCGCGTGCTTCGCCGGATTGAAAGTAATCTCGCCTGCTTTCAACTCGAAAGGCTGCCCTTGGTCCGGCTCGAACAGAAGCGACCCTTGCAGCATGTAAATCGCCTCATCTCCAGGATGATAATGGTGGGCAGCGACGCCGCCGGGCGGAATGTCGGCGAGAAACACAACCACTTCTTTGCCCTCTAGACCGGACATAGGCTTTCGCAGAATCTCTGTCCGCGTTATTTGTGGAGCACCTTGCGCGCTGACATACGTGGCTCCAATGACTCCTATCGCAATGCCTAGAAGACCCACAACGACAAGCAATAACGTCCTGTTCATGTGCTTCCTCCTTCTGATCAGTTCATCCCTTATCTCATGGGCACGCTAACGCTTAACGTGACACGGGCTTCCATATCTTCTGCGCCTATGCTCCGACGACCGACGGCACGACAGAGCACTTGTGACCGCGGCGCGGAGAGCATTCCGCCTGTCTATCACTGAATCACGGCGTCGACGAGTGCAAGTCCAACCATACCACGCCTCCCACCCACCGGCGGATGGCTGACTCCGGACAACTTGGGCGAATCGCCGGCCGGACTAGGCCTGGCACCGCGACCTTTTCCCGAACGTCGGCTTCTTCGTAACCGGAAAGACCGCAACAGGTCGTCTCGAGACATGCGCAGTCGCTTAATCCAAGTCCTTAGTACTGGGCACGGGACGCGTCGAACCGGGTACGAAGTTCTGAGTGCGACGCACCGCGCGAATCGACACACGAAGTACAGGGTGCTGCGCGCTGGGTGCCTCGTAATTGGTAGGCAACGAAGGGCCGGAACCGGGCCATGACCTGCCGGTCGAGGGCCCGGGTTGAACGTCAGCAAGAGACGGATTGCAGCCGTTGCCGGCGGCGAAACGAACTGGCGCTTTCGACCCTAAGCCGTCACACGCTTGGGTCGAAAGCGGACAGTCACCCGTCGCGGCGACGGGCTCCGCAACCTTCATCAGAAGGGCGAGAGCAACCCGTTGACTCAGCCCGAACCGGCCTACGAATTCGATCAGCGCATCGCCTGGTAGCCAAGCACCCTCACGCGCCGCTAAAAGCGTTGCGTCACGGCCCGGTTCGTGTCCGCTGCCACCCGCCCGGTCGCGGCTAACTTATCGTCGGTGCCCGCTCGGAACTCTTACGAAACGTGCGCGGATCAGCCAGTTGGCGCCACGAACCGAGGTTGACGTGCACGACCGAACCCTCAATACTCAGGTTCGCGTGATTGAAATGTCTATCCGTTGATTTGTTCCGGGAACTGTAACCGTCCGCCGCTACTTCCCTGCAGCTCACGCAGCGCCGCCGTGAATTGCGGGGCAAGGCGAGTCGCGAGCGCCAATTGCCACTTCCTTTGAGGGGCGTATCTCAGTTGCAATCGTTCCAATTATGGCCCGGATTCTTTGTCTTCGAGACGCAAGGCTTATGATGCCACGGTGCCTTGCAGCCAACCTCGGCCCGACTTCAGTCCCGTCCTTACGGATGGAGGCACACATGAAAACGATGATACAGGGGGTAGTCAAGGTCATCGGTTTTGCTCTGGTTTTCGCGGCATCGACCACATGGGCGCAGGACATCGTTCGCGTGCGCGGGACCATCGACCGCATCGATGGGCCGATTTATGTAGTCAAGGCGGTGAACGGCGACGAGCTGAAGGTGATACTCGGTGACAATGCGAGCGTCGTCGGGGTGGTGAAAGCATCGCCGTCTGACTTGAAGCCGGGCTCCTTTGTCGGCGTCGCCGGCATGCAGCAGCCTGACGGAAGTCAGGAGGCAATCGAGGTGCATATCTTTCCGGAATCGCAACGTGGAAGCGGGGAAGGGCACTACCCGTGGGATCTGCGGCCGCAGAGCACCATGACCAACGCCAACGTTGAGCAGATTGTCACCGGCGTCAACGGACAGACGATGACACTGAGGTACAAGGATGGAGAGAAGAAGATTCTTGTTCCGGCAAATGCCCCTATCGTGTCCATCGTGCCGGGTGACAAGAGCGAGCTCAAACCCGGGAGCAAAATCTACATCTTCGCTGCGAAAAAGCTGCCCGATGGAACGCTGATGGCACCCAGCGTGCGTGTCGGCAGGGACGGGCTCATGCCGCCGATGTAACGGCAGTGGCATTACAAAGAGAGCCGGGGCGGATCTGGGCGCAAAGTCAAGATTGATCTCCTCCGCTCGATAAACGACAGCCAAGCCTCCTGCAAAAACCCGATTGAGACTGGAACGAACCGAGGCACGTGACAGAAACCAGTGACAGCTATTTGACGCCGGGCGGCGCAGTTTCCTTTTGATCTCGGCAGTAAAATAATGATCATGGTGTGCCACGAGTTCTGCCTCGAAACCGATCGCCAAATCATGACGCAGCGCCGCAAATTGCTGATCGCGTTGGGCGCCTGCACGCTCGCTCCACTCCGGTCCTTTGCCCAACAACCGCTGCCAAAGGCACCGCGCATCGGCATTCTGTCGCCGTTCAATTCGTCTTCGGACTCATTTCGCGACGCTGTGCAGCAGCGTCTGCAGGAGTTGGGTTATACCGAGGGACGCAGCATCGTGATCGAATACCGCGCATCGAATGACATGGCCGACCGCTTGCCTCAGCTCGCCGCGGATCTCGTGAACCTCAAAGTCGATGCCATCGTCACCACGACCGCGGCGGGCGTGCAAGCCACAAAGCAAGCGACCGCGACGATACCCATCATCATGGCGGGAGTCGACGATGCCGTCGACCAGGGTTTCGTCACGAGTCTAGCCAAGCCCGGCGGCAATATTACGGGCACTTCGTGGCTCAACACCGAGTTAAGCGCGAAACGAGTGGAACTGCTCAAGCAGATGCTACCTAAAATATCTCGCGTCGCGCTTCTGCGCGAAGCCGTCGGCGCCGCGCCATCGCTGCAGGCCACCGAGGCGGCGGCGCGCAGATTAGGCCTGCGTCTGGTAGTCATGGAAATCCGTGCGCCAAGTGAAATCGATGGCGTGTTCTCGGCGCTCGCTCAAGAACGCGTGGGCGCGCTCATGATCGCCCAGGGTCCCATGCTTGCCGACCAGGAGCGGCATGTGATCGAACTGGCCACGAAGCAGCGCTTGCCAACGATCTTCTCGTTTCGCAAAGCGGTCGAGGCCGGCGGGCTGATGAGTTACGGGCCCAAGCCCGTCGATCTGTACCGTCGCGGCGCCGACTATGTCGATCGTATCCTTAAAGGCGCCCCGCCCGGCGCGCTACCTGTCGAGCAACCGACCAATTTCGAGCTGGTAATCAATCTCAAGACAGCCGGGGTGCTCGGGGTAGATGTTCCGCATGCAATTGCGTTGAGCGCTGACGAAGTAATTCGGTAGACTGCGTTCACTTTGACGAACCGGCGCCGGCCGGCTGCACGAACATCACGGCGGGCACGCCTTCCTGGTTGATACTTGCCTGGATGATCACCAGTGGTTCGTCGCCAGGATTGGCCCACTGGTGAACGAGATCGTACGGTTCGTAGTGAGCCACGCCGGCGGGCCGCGGCTCCGTCTTACCATCGGCCGTGAACATGCCGGTGCCCGAAAATATGTAGTAGAGCGCAGCGCCCGAGCGCTGATGCGGCGGATTCAGCGGGAAACGCGGTGGGAATGCCACACGCACCAGCGTAAACTCGTACGGTCCCGGTTTGAGTCCCGGGATCGGCGATGCCGTTCGGTACAGCTCCTTGACGACTGCCGGAGAGCTCTCCATCGGCGAATTGAGTTCGCCCGCGGTCGATAATACAAAATGCAGGAACTCAGCCGGTTTGCCGGGTGCCGATTTGAATATTGTGCTTTTGCCTTTGGCAACGAGCACACCATCGCTTTTTGCGACGGACCGCTGGTCGGCGTCGCTCGTGACTTCGAGCGCTCCGTCCAATACGAGGACGAAACCCACTGGCCCGTTGTAAGTGACCGCCTGCGTCGCAGGCAGGTGAACGCGCACGAGTTTGAAGTATCGCGGCGCATCCGCAACGCTCGGTAACGGCGTACTCGCCAGCACCGCCCGTACTGTGCCTGTTCCGGGGGTGCCGGGCGCCGCCGGCATCTGCGCGCCTGCCGAGCTCGCAAGTAATCCGCCAGACATGGCGATAACAAATATCAAAAATCCCAGGCGGATCATCTTGTTTTCCTTCAATTCACAGCGATTCGTCATAGCGTACGTGCATCCCGGCGTCCGGCTCTACAGGGGCAAAACTCTCGCACACGTGGCGTCGCACAACAGCGCACAGATGGCGTCAGGCAACCCGCTTACCGCTTATATAACAATCGGCCGAGCCAACAAACCACCATTATGCTACCGACCAAAGGCTTCGAGATGTCACGGTTGGAGTCGGGTGGGTCTCAAAGCCATATGGGCCACACGCGACAACGTGATGTGCAAGATAACAATTGATGCTCCTGGCCCAAAAGACCCGTCGCGGATCACATTCGGTGCCGCTGTCTGATACGTCGTCCCTAAGTCCGGAATTTCGGCGCGATGACTAGCTTGAGAAGAGAGCGCCTGTAACTGTCTTAGTCACCTCGGCGAAGAATGGAAGGCCAAAATACTACACACCGCGAGCATCCGAGCGCGGCAGCAAGGCACCCTCGGCTAAACATCCGTCAGGTTTGCTTAGCGCGATAGCGGTCGCGCAGATCGCGGATCTGGTCGTGGTTACGCATTACGCCGTCGTACTGACGCTGCACGACCACCCGGATGTCCTCTGGTAGCGTTTCCTCAAGCGCCTTGCGGTAGCGGGCCTTGGCGACGTCTTCGGCCCGTTCGCATTCTTCGAGGATGGCGAGGTCGGTACGACCGGATACGGCTGCCTTCAAGTTGACCCAACCGCGATGCACTGCGCCAGCGACACTGCCGCCCGCTTCCGGGTTGCCGCCGAGACGAACTACCAGTTGCTGCAGATCGGCCGCGCCTGTGGCGCAGTCCTGGGCGCGTCGCAGAAACACCGCTTGCAACTCGGCATTCTTGGTGTCCTCTGCCGCAGTGCGAAAACCTTTTTCGCCATCTTTAGAAGTTTCGACGAGGTCATTCAGGATGGAAGTAATGTTGTCTGACATGGTGCGGTCCTTTGAAGAAGAGTGACGAGAACGGCCAACGGTCCACATGATGGGCCGCCCAGGCGCGGCGTGCCGAGGGCACATTCGGGGATGGCCTTGGCGCGGTTATCGGGAAGCGTGAGACATTGCTCATGACTTCTCTTGCACCGATGAAGGAACGACTCAAGCCTTCTTGGCCCACAGGCTGCACCAGCCTTCGGGGCTGATCTGGCCAGCGACCAGCTTGCAGGTATTCGACTCGGCGATGAAATTCACGCAGCCTCCGCACTTCTGTTCGCCCTTCGGCTGAGCCTGGTACTGCACGCTTGTCTGTGACACTTTGCTGGTCGCCGCTGGGGCGGCGGAACCTGCGCTGGTGGCTGGAGAGCCGGCCGGGGCGGCGCTGCTTGACTTCGCGTCTTTCTTTGAATCACAGCCAACAAGTGCGATCGGCACCCAGGGGCTACAACCAAGCACCAGTGCTCCGCGCAGCACAAGTCTGCGGGGCGGGATTTCTTCTTTCATCTTGCATTCTGTTTCGGGTGATGCCTCCTGGATCTTGGCCGCCAACTCGACGCGTTTGCCGACGATCACGTCCGGGTGATCGTGTGTGAGCTTGCTCCACTGTGCTTTCACCTGGCCCTTGAACTGCTTCCAGTTGCCTTCAACGATATCCCAGTTCATATCCAACTCCTTCCGTTCGGGACCCGACCGGCGGAATTGCCAATCGAGCATCCTTTGTGGCAGCCGGCCTCTCGCCAACAGTGCTCCTCGCGCAACGACTGTGAACGATCAAGCAGAATTGAGCAGCCGCAATCACGAACAGCAGAGCAGTCATATGCTCCCGAAAGGCCGCGGAATCAATTCCTTGACTCAGACCTAGGCTGCCCCGGCCTGCACGATCAATCAAGGCCTTGACGGCGCAATCGTGCACGATAATTCACACCTAGACATGGCGTCGCGCTTTCGGAATGCCTACGCACGCTGTATTTGATCCCCACGGCGACGGTTTGTCCAGATCGACTTGGACGGTTACCCTGATGCCGGTGAAACAGTTGCCACGCACGCGAGGAATGACTGCTTTGAAGCAAAATCGCAGGCGGCTACGACCGACCGGCTGGTTCGCCGAAAGTGTGAGTTCGCAACCAAGCCAGTAGCCGTTCCCAGCAAGAGCCCGATTTATCCAGCGGCTGCTTTGGGCGAACATGGGGAAGCGCGGCTGTCGGCCCAAAACCGGTCACTCACTTTAGTATAATTTTGGCGCGTTCCAAGGGGAGGATCGCGTGGCTCCAGCGTAAGGTGCTCGTCGCGATTGGCGCCGTCGCAGCCACAATTCCAATTGT
>Ga0193751_1002444_pt1 | contig 11265 bp, 15 predicted proteins | sample L1c2metaG_FD_143050 | JGI IMG/M metagenome (GOLD analysis project Ga0193751, IMG submission 143050) | Soil microbial communities from a riparian zone of the East river system, Colorado, United States - L1c2 | ecosystem: Environmental > Terrestrial > Soil > Riparian zone | place: USA: East River...
CTCTTGGGATATGACTATTGGATCCCAAAAACGCCTGATTACGGTTATTTCTTTCCGGCCGATCTCTTTCGTGCCGCCCAACGAGCTTTCATCAATTGGGAAAGCCTCTTTCGTCCAGCAGCGGTGATTCCGCCTTTTTTTACGGCCGCGGTCGTCCGACCCGTTTTGCCGCTGGCCTTTTGCTTTGTCCAACGAGCTCGGGCGGCCGCTGACAATTTGGCCCGAGTCGCCGCAGACATTCTTCGCCTGCCGCTCTTGGCTGTTAATCCCGTTGAAATGCCGCCGAGAACTGAAGCAAGCCGTCTTTCCAGCGTATTTATTTGTCGGCGGATCGAAGCCGCCGCTTCTAAAGTTTTAAGAGATAAGTCCATCCATGCTTAATACGGCTGTTTGGCTTGAAGTAAACCAGCTTCTCACAACACTCCCCAGCAGAGTCTTGCTGATTACTGGTTGCGTTTTCGGACATCGGACGCGCCGGAACGACTCAAATATTCTCTCAATGGATATTTCGTGCGATCAGCTATGCATTTTCCCACCAGATTCCGTCCATAATTAATTGAGGGAGATCGGTCTAGCCGACAGCAGTTAGGCCGGTCTTTTTTGCCATCATTGGTGGCAATCGCCCGTTCACCACGGGCGCACTTCAAAGCCAATTCCGGTAGTGGTGAGTGAAGCCGTTGCTGCAACGGCGGGAGGAAACAATGGCGAAAACCAAATGTTATACTCCGCAGCTTTCGCGTGAGATCGTCTCCCGGCTGTACTTCAAAGCCAAGGCCGAGTCCGTGCCGATGACGGTTCTGGCAAATCGCATCATGGAAAACGCGCTTGGCAAGCCGGAGGCGATCGCGCCGACAGCTGCGGAAAAGCGAAAACAACGAAAGCCGAACTGAATCCCGGCAATCGCAAAACAACCTAAGCCCGGCAGTAATGCCGGGCTTTTTCATTTCAACCAACAACAGAAAGGAACAAATCTATGGAGCAAATCACGCTCTTTTTTAGGCAAGGCTCGTCGGATAAAGTTTATCAGGCCAGCATCGAACAACAAAACGGCGGACACGTCGTCAACTTCGCCTTTGGTCGTCGCGGTACGACATTGCAGACCGGGACCAAAACGCACGCACCGGTCAACTATGAAGAGGCCAAAAGAATCTTCGACAAACTGGTCAACGAAAAGGCGGCCAAAGGCTACACGCCTGGTGAAAACGGCACGCCGTATCAGCACACCGATAAAAAAAAGCGTGTGGCGGGCATCATGTGCCAATTGCTCAACCCGATCGACGAATCGGAAGCGACTCGTCTCATCGGTGATCCTGTTTTTTGCGTGCAGGAAAAACTGGATGGCCGACGACTGCTTCTTGAGAAGCGAGGCGGCAAATAAACGGGATCAATCGGCTTGGGCTTTTCGTCGGTGTTCCGGAAACAATCACGGCGGCCGCCAGAAAGTTGCCAGTCGATTTCGTGATTGATGGTGAAGCAGTCGGTGAAACCCTGCATGTTTTTGACCTGCTCGAAATCGATGGCTCGAGCATCCAAGCCGAAACTTACCGTTACCGCTACCGCCAGCTTGGCGATCTCGTTGGCAAGGCGCCCGGATGTATTTCGCTGGTGCCGACTGCACTGACTAAAACGGAGAAAGCGCTCGCGTTTTGCACCTTCAAAGCCATGAAAGCTGAAGGGGTCGTGTTTAAGCGACTCGACGCGGCCTACACCGCGGGACGCCCGGCTAGTGGTGGATCGCAGCTCAAATTCAAGTTTTGTGAAACGGCGTCATTCATTGTTAGCCACCTCAACGCAAAGCGCAGCGTCTCCTTGATGCTGCTCGACGGGAGTAAGACCGTTCCGGTTGGAAACGTCACGATTCCGCCGAACGAAAAGGTTCCGGTAATGGGTGCTATCATCGAGTGCCGTTATCTCTACTGCTTCAGAGGCGGAAGCATCTTTCAGCCGATCTACTTGGGCCAGCGGGATGACATCCCGCCCGAAGAGTGCATAATCGGCCAGCTCAAGTACAAGCCGGACTTGGATGAGGCCGCTGCATGAGGGCCGGCATCAAAACCAAATTGATCAGCCGGAAGCATGTCAAAGCTTTCGCGCTCTTGATCGCGGAGAAACGATTTCATCGCTTCACCCGTGTGGGCGGCGACTTCTACATCAAGTGCGAAGCGGATCTCAAAAGAGTTTATCCGCTCGTACGTGAAGCGTCTTCCCTCTAAAGGAAAAACCATCAACTAAACGTCGGCCCTCCAAAGGACCAATCCGGAAGCGGCCTGCATGGCTCCAAAACTCGTGCGGGCCGTTTTCGTTTTTGAAACCCAAACAAGAAAGGAAACAAATGAACAACATTACAATGTCGGTGCGCGAACTAAAAACTGCGCTCACCGGCTTAAGCAAAGTTATCAGTAAACGGGCGAGCCTGCCCGTTCTCCAGCACGTCCGCGCTGAACGTGCCGCCGATGGAGTGACGACCATTTCGGCAACCGATCTCGATGCATTTGCGTCGTACCGGTTTGCGGAAGGATCTGAAGGCAAAGCTGAATCGATCCTGGTGCCGTTCGAATCGCTCCACTCAATCGCCAAAGGTTGTGCAGATGAGGAAACCGTTAGGATTGAAAAATCGACGGGTGATCGTGCGATCATCCATTACCCGATCGGAGGTGGCACGGTTGAAAGGCACGTTGAGTCATTGCCATCCGATGAATGGCCGCCACCGCCCAAAGTCAAAGGGGAGAGGGTGCTGCTGGACGGCACTTTGCGCTCAGCCCTCCTTGAAGCGCTCAAATGCGTGAGCACCGATGAAAGCCGGTACACGTTGCGCGGTGCCTTTATCGACGTGTCGGACAAACGTTCCCACTACGTCGTGGGAACAGATGGCCGGCACTTGTACACGTCCAATTCGTTCCATGTCCCAATTGCGGCATCCCTCATCATCCAGGATCACCGCTTTTTGGCCTGGAAAGGTTTCGGTCAGGACGGCGATTGGGTTTTGCGAATCGAGTCGGACAAGAACGGTAAGCCGGCTTACATCGAACTCACTAGCTTTGGCTGGACATTCATAGCCAAAGCGATCGATGGGACTTACCCAAACTGGCGGCAAGTTTTACCCGACCCTTCCGGGCGCAAGACCACCATCAAGGTTCCGGCAAATGCCCTCAGTGAGTTTGCCGACATTATCGGGAAACTCCCATGCGACGCGATCAATCATCCAGTCGGGCTCAAACTCGACCAACGAGGGAAACTCGTTTTGTTTAGTCGCGCCGCCGGGACTGGCAAGCCGACAGAAGTGGGGTTCAGCGGAGTGGAAGTAACGGGGAAGCCCGTCACGGTTTTGCTCAACCGCAATTATTTGCTCAAAGCATTGCGGTTTGGTCTTAGCGAGATCCAAATCCAGGACGCGCTCTCGCCGGTGCGCTGCACGGATGGGAGCGGCCGCCAACTCGTCATCATGCCGATCCGGATGGACGGCGTAACGCCACAACCGGCACCCATTCAACCCAGTTCGCCTCCGCAAAAAGCGGCTCAGGCGAGCCCAACCTCAGGAGACAACAACATGCAAAACGGAAACAAAGACGGTCAATCGGCCGCTTCGCCGCGCGAGCCTGCCAAGACCGCCATCGAAACGGCGGTTGAACAGATCGACGCGGCCAAATCGTCAATCGGAACCGCGCTCGCGAGCCTTAACGGCCTCGTCAAGACACTGCGACAGGCACAGCGGGAACAGCGCGGCACCGAAAAGGAAATCCAGTCGGTTCGTTCAACCCTGCAGACTCTGCAGCGGGTGAAGATCTGACTGCTCACTAAACACAAAGGCAGACGGGGCTGGATGCGCTTTTTAGCGTGTCCAGCCCCGCTCTCTTTTTTCAACCCAAAACAAGAAAGGACAACATTATGATTGCCGCAGAACAACAACAGCCCCGCCGTGCAAACCTCATTTTGCACTGTGGAGCAAATGCCGTCGCGCGAACTCGCGTTGCCGGCGTCTCAACACCAAAACCCACACCTACCTGGTCGCCCATCCCGCACTCGGTTCTGATTGAGCAGGTGGAAGTGGCGTTGCACGCCAACGCACTTCACGTGGTCGGCCAGGCGCACAGTCTGACCCACGATGGATCGCGCTATTTCGGACTTATTGAAATCCGCAACGGTGCCGTCCATCCCGATTACACCTGGGTGCTGGGGCTCAGGAATTCGCACGACAAATCGTTTCCGGCTGGCCTGGTGGCTGGCGGCAGCGTTTTTGTGTGCGACAACTTGAGTTTTAGCGGGGAAATCAAGATCACGCGCCGACATACCCGCTTCATCCTGCTGGACCTGCCGCGCCTTATCGGCGGCGCGGTTGAACGCTTGATTGGCGAATTTCGCCATCAAGATCAGCGGATCGCGGCCTACAAAGGAAAGACTGTGACGGATCGTTCAGCACACGATCTCATCATCCGTTCGACTGATGTGGGAGCCTGTACCAACAGACAGATCCCCGCAGTGCTCAAAATATGGCGCGAGCCAAAACACGATGAATTCGCCCCGCGTAATGGGTGGAGCTTATTCAACAGCTTCACAGAAGTTCAGAAAGGAAATCTGACCGAGCTTCCTAATCGGACCGAGGCGTTGCACCGGCTCTTGGATTCGTACGTGGGGATGAACTAACAAAGCAATCCAGATCAGCGAGAGCCCAGCCCGAACCGGGTGGGCTCTTTTCATTTTCATCGAACAACAAACAACAGAAAGGAACAACATGGCAGTTAAACTGATTACCAATTATGCGAAGCGGTTGGGCTTGCCCGGGTACAGCTCGCATCAGTTCAGTGTCTCGATCGAGACCGAGCTCCCGAACCTCGACAATGTCGCGCAAGATAGTGCGCGGCTGTACGGGTCGCTTCAGGAAGTAGTGGATCAACAGATCCAAAAAACCGGCTTTGTGCCGCCGGACGGCTACGGCATGGACGGCGACAAGACCGGCGCGTGGAATTGCTCCAAGAAGCAACGTGACCTGATCGAAAAGATCATTGCGGAAAACAAGCTCGATCAAACCGAAATTGAGCAGCTTGCGACCGGAATGTTCGGCTTGCGCCTGCAACAGCTCAATAAGCTGCAAGCAAGCGGCTTCATTGACGAGTTGCTGGATCGTCATGGCAACGGAAAACGGAATGGATTCCGGCAGCGCCGTTCCCAGCGCGGTACCGGTGTGTCAAAGGGGGCAACAGCATGATCGCGGTTGCCGATCCAGCTGCGCCCAGCGTGGCCGCAGAGGAAAACCAACCCCGTACGATCGCGGAGCTGACCCAAACGGTGTCGGCTTCGCGGTTGTCCACATGGCAGCGTTGCCGGCTGCAGTTTTATTTCCGCTACGTCTCCGGAATTCGAAAGGCACCGTCGCCCTCGCTTCACATCGGCACAACCGTCCACACCGTACTGCAACAGTGGAATCTTGCCCGCTGGCACAAGCGGCAACTGAACATCGAAGCGCTCAAGGGAATCTTTCTCCAAGCTTGGGCGATCTGGCAAGATGGCGAGCAAATTGAGTGGAACGGGAAGGAACAGAGCGTTAAATCCACTGCCTGGAATGTTCTGCAACATTATTTGCGCAATACTCCTATCCCGGCGGACGAAAAGCCGCAGGCCGTGGAGGTCGGGGTTGAAGCGGATCTCTCCGCTCACGGTTTGCCGACGCTCGTTGGAGTGATTGATCTTGTCCGCAGCGGCGGTCGCATCGTGGATTTCAAAACCTCAGCGCGAACACCGGACGCCAAAATGCTCGCGCACACGACCGAAACGCAAACGAGCACCTATGGAGTTCTCTACCGTGAAGCCACGGGCGGAAAGGAGAAGGGAATCGAGCTTCATCACCTCATTAAAAGTAAGAAACCGAAACTCGTGGTGAACGAGTTTGGGCCGGTAAGCGAAGCGCAGATCACGCGACTGTTTCACGTCATCGAAGCTTATGTGAATGGGCTGGAACGCGATGACTTCGTTCCATCGCCCGGTCTGCAATGCGGGTCGTGCGAATTCTTCCAGGAATGCCGCGCGTGGCGATAGGTGCTTTAGGGCGACGTCGAATGCCGGCGTCGCCCTTGTCTGCCTGAGCATCATTGATGAGGACCTCGCACCGGTTTGGGATTCGCTCAGTGGAGACACCTGAATTTTTTTGTTCGGCCTCGTTAAACTTTTGCGAATAAGGAAGATATTGGAACTTTCAAAGCCTGAGCAATTGCGACGAGCTCATAATCCATCAGGTAGCGTTCCTGATTCTCGATCCGTGAGATTGCCGACCGATCCAGCGAAATTCCCTTTGCAGCGAGCCTTCCGGCGAGGTCCTCCTGGGTGACGGTTGGACGGCACTGCAGACGAAGCTCTCGAATTCTTCCTCCGATCAAATTTCTGGCGCTTCGCGCCCGGGTTTTCTTCATTGCGTGTGGAATCCACACGCTTGACTTCTATCTGCGACCTTGGTGCGATGTGTGTGAAGTCCACACGCGGCAGAAAATTATGCGACAGTTGAAGCTTTCCTTACTGGTGATAATTGGCGCATTGGCAGTCGTCGCCGCCTTGGCATTTCCGATGTTCCATGCCTGGAAGGCACGCCAAGAAGTCCGAGCCGCTTGCGAAAAGCGCGTATCTGAGGCTTATGCGAAGGCGCAGCAGGCAATCGAAATCAACGCCAATGCTTTCGCGGAGTTTATCGCTTCACGGAAATCGGGTGCCAACCAATTCTCGGAAAACGTCACGTCGTGGTATGGAGAATGGATCGCTGTAAAGGCGCATCTGCCTTTTACCGATAAGGAAAGTCACGGGCAATATATCGCTGAGCAATTCGATCAAAATATTTTCACGAAGAGCGAGTTAGGCGACACCATGAAACGCTCAATTGAGGGTGCCATCAAAGATATGGAGGGGATTGAAAATGACCTAGCTGTGCAGCTGCGTCAGGAGATTCTCGGTCGGGAGTTGAATCCCAGCGAACAATCCAATGCGAAGGAAGACTTTGAACGTGAAATAACTAATGCAATAAATGACATGCGACGGGGTTCGGAGCGTGACGTCGTGGTGAGTACCGGGAAGCTCGTTACCTCGGAACTTGCGTCACAGGTTGCCAGACTTGTCGTCGGCAGGTTGGCTGGCCCGACGGCAGTATTAACTCTGGGCGCTGGCGATTCCTGGTGGACGTTCGGAGCCAGCGAACTCATCGGCGTTGCGGTTTATTATATCTGGAACTGGATTGACGATCCCAGAGAGCACATAGAAAAGGAGGTCTCGAAGTCGTTGGATCAGATTGGGATTGAGGGTCGCAACGCGATTCAATTGGAGTTGAATCAGTTTCTTGAGCAGCGAGCCGGACTATGGCGCAAAGCAGTGGATGAGGCGGTCAAAGCACCTGCAAGAAATAAGTTATGAAACTGTTGGCTCGAATATTGTTCGCAACGTACATCGCGACAGGCTTGTACGCTCAGGCCGGAGTACTAGACACCGGTGCTCGCGAGACGGCAGAAACTATTTTGCGGAAGTTTGGGCGCGAAGCTGTCGATGAAACACTTGAGCAGATTACTACAAGAACGGAAACCGCCGTCGCAAAACATGGGGAGGAGTGTCTGCCCTTACTTGAGAGGGCAGGTCCCGCTGGGTTCCGAGCTCTAGAAGATGCAGGAGAGAAAGCTCCACAAGTGATCAAACTGTATGCCAGGCGCCCGGATGAAGCGATCTGGATTATTTCCGAGCCGAAGAAGCTCGCGATTTTTATCAAACACGGCGAAGGCGCTGCAGATGCGCTCTTCAAACATCCAGTGATTGCAGACGAACTTATCGACAGGTATGGCGGTGCCGCCATCGGCGCAATCAATTCGATCAATCGGCAGAATGCCCAGCGGCTTGCGATGCTGAGCGCAGATGGCAGTCTCGATAAGCTTGGCAGGAGCGGCGAAGTCCTCAGCGTCGTCGGAAAATGGGGCAACGATGCAATGGATTTCATCTGGCGAAACAAGGGAGCGTTAACGGTCGCAACCCTACTGGGCACTTTTCTAAAAGATCCGGAAATCTACATAAAAGGCGGCAAACAACTAGTCTCCTCAGTTGCTACCCACACAAATTGGACCCTGATTATTTGCGCCGTACTGTTCTTCTTATTCTTGCCTTTCATCACCAAAGCTATTGCGGCAGCGATAACGACCGCTAAAGCGGCACGAACAAGGCGAAAACAGACTTAGGACGACGAACACCCAGTATTTCGCACCAAAATATTTAATAAATCAAGGAAGCCCTGCCGCCTTCGGCCGCAGGGCTTTTTATTTCAACCACAACCAGAAAGGACATTCATGAAAACTCGTTCAATCTTTACCATCGTACTGTTGCTGTCGCTCGCGTTAACGGGCTGCAACCATAAAGACAACACCCCGCAATCCAAGGGGCGAGAGTCTGCCGAACTACGTCGGCTCAATCGCGACCTGCAAAAGGCGGAAACTAATGTTTCCAAACAGGAATCGGCTAAAGCTTGGTGGCAGACTGTCGCGACATTTCTGGCCGTTGCCGCCATCGGTCTGCTTGTCATCGGAACCATCATCGGGAGTTCAGCTCGCCATGAATCCCAACGATAAAGATTCCGACAAGGAGCCGACGCCGCCATCAGGCGCTGCGGCAGGCCAGCAACTTTTACCAACACCAGAACCGAGCGAACCGGCTCAGCTCAATCCGCCACGGGTTGATCCAAAACTCACCAAACTGACGCCGTTGGAACGAGCAGCCGAAGCACTTCGCTACTCGGTTTTACGGGCTGAATACTGGATTTCCCCAGAAGGCGCCATGCGGCAGCGAATCCGATTGGCCGTGCGGGTTTGGATCTACGTGATGATAGGCGCACTGATTGCACCCGGCGTCACGGCCGTGATCCAGCACTTTACCGGCTGGACCGCAATGTCGGCCGAAGCTGTCAAAAACATCACGGAAATTCCGCTGGGGGTAGGCAAATTTTTGCTCGCCTGCTTTGCGGTGGTGATCCTGTTTCGGCTGCTGTTTCGCAAGTGATAACGAGCCACCAAAAAGGAAGTCGGCAGCTCAGTCGACTTCTTTTTTTAGCTGCTGGCGTGGAAAATCTCCGCAATCGCCCAATCTTCAAAGTCGCCGACTGAAGAAGGTGCATTGGAAAGTGCAGACTTGGCGAAGATCAACAGGCCCGAATACCGCGGCAGCCCGGATATCGGCTGCAACCCCAGAAGGCTTGGCCGGCGTGGCCGCCTCGCCTTGCTTCCCGCAGCACCATCTTGGCTCCACATTGCGGACAGGCTAGCGCTTCGATCACACCGGCATGCTTAGGAATCTTGTGCGCCGCGATGTTACCTGAAGTCTGAACGCCGCGAAGCAGACCCAAGAGAGCCGCTGAATCTACTAACTCGATCGGTTTGCCTCGTGCGAACGCAACTGCATTTGGAGTGAAACTAGTTGTGGCGACTAGCTTCGCCGCATCTGCTCGGCGATCCATTAGAACGCCATAGAGTTCTCGCACGACTGCCACTTGGACGGGTTTGCCCCGCCAGCGTTTACACTGTACAAGGGTGACCTTTCCGTCGCGGCGCAACACCAAGTCAACGCCTCCATCTGCTCCGCCGCCGAGGGTTTCCGTCACTTGATAGCCGTGCCGCCGGTAAGCTTCGCCGAGCAAATTTTCGAACTGTTTCCAAGGCAACTCGCGTAACGAATCGAGTCCTGTCTGTCGCTCCAGCATCTGAGAATTCAAAGTAGCCCGCAGCGCTGACAGCACTGCCATTACAACAAAGAAGACAAAGGCGACGGCTGCCAACAGTGGCAATGGCTTCGCCAGAACGGCGACTGAGATAATCGCCAATGAACCGTTCAGCCACCATGGCAGGAACACCAAATTATCAACCCTAGACCGTCTGCGCGGCATGCAGCGTGATGATGAAGCAGTTTCTGGGCGAATACCAAACCAAACTCAAAGCCGAGAAGGAACAAAAAGAGTAAGAGTTGCCTCGAGGCCTTCGGCGATTTCGGCGGCAATAATGTTCGGATCGGGAAGATTAGCGCTGTCTTCGAGGCTTTCGTCTTTAAGCCAGAAAATGTCGAGGTTGAGTTTGTCGCGCTTGAGGAGGTCTTCGTACGCGGAAATTTTGAATCGCTAGCTTTCTTTGCGCTTGTGCCGGTTTTTCGGTCAATCCGAAGTAGATAATTGCCACCTGTTGTATGAAAGCCCAGATGAGACAGATAATTTACAACTCTGCATTGAAGATGCCAAAGGCACTTACGAATCATGCATCGAGGAGTGCGATAACTGACACGACGATAACGCCTCATCTGTCGTCTCTCGAAACGCTTTAATGTGACTACTGTAACGCACTGGCGCCGACGCGAAAAAGCCGCCGCAATCGGTGCGTAGCGTGCACTGCTGACATTCTGCCACGTAGATATTTTTCCAATCCGAGATCGCGCGGCGTGCGAATGGCCAAAGTTCTCTGTCCAATATGCAGAGTTGATGGTTATAAATCATAACCTTCAAATGTGAGCCGCTGAGCTCGCTAACGGCCTCACGAAGTTGAGGCTGATACTCGACCGGATCAATCCACAATGCGTCGAGATTTGTTTTCGTGAATCCCATCATCTCAAGGCCCATCAGCGCGACCTGGTCCACGAATGGAATATTTCGCGCGATAAACCGGGCAGTTTGCGGCAGTCGCCCAAATGTTTGTTTGTGAATCACAAAACGAATTTCTACCCTTTGCTTGCACCGTTCGAGATTCATGATTCCGCGAAGGGTTTCGTCGAATGCGCCTTTGGCTTGGACGACGAAATCATGTTTGCTCGCAACATCGGAATACAAAGGAATGCCGATCATTAAATCGGGATGACGAATCGCTGCCATTCGGCAGGTAAACTCCGGTGAGAACAATCGCCCGTTGCTTAAAACGTGAAGCCTTGTCTTGGGCAGCCATCGCTTTGTGGATTCGAGGACCTCCATAAATTTCTTCCCCAGAAGCGTCGGCTCCCCGCCAGTGATGCAAAGCTCACGTGTGTTCGGAGACATCAAAGGGATGGCTTCCAATATCTCTTCGACCAAATAGCCATCATTGATAACGCGCGGAGGTTGCGAGCACATCAAACAGCGGCTGTTGCAGCGTTCAGTGAAAAACAAAACATTGTGCGGAGAGCTTCGACGATATAGCACGCGAATTTCGCCCGCGTGACGGTTAACCCGCACGATGTCACCCGCACTCAGGTATTCCAAAGTATTTGGAATCGGTATCTCGTCGGCCCTCGGTTTCCCGATCCGCA
>Ga0193751_1002445_pt1 | contig 11263 bp, 11 predicted proteins | sample L1c2metaG_FD_143050 | JGI IMG/M metagenome (GOLD analysis project Ga0193751, IMG submission 143050) | Soil microbial communities from a riparian zone of the East river system, Colorado, United States - L1c2 | ecosystem: Environmental > Terrestrial > Soil > Riparian zone | place: USA: East River...
TGTCTGCCATAAACGTTCCCCTTTTCACCTTTTGTTCGGCTTGTTTTCCGAATTGGTTCGAATAGGCATGATACCTTTTAAGCCTGCTGTGTCAATAGTTTAGTACAGTAAGCTGTGGATTAAAAGGTGCACAGCAGCTTCCTTTGGTTTAATGTTCGCCCTTTAAGCACCAGAAACTGCATAAGTTTTTCCCTAGTTTGCGAGGGCGCAATTTCCTCCAACAACCAAACATGATCCGATAGGCCAGCCTGGGTGATCTTCAGCGCCTTATGAATGGGCTGGGGCGTGCCCAACTGTCTTTCACGTCGGTCCTTGAAGGAGCGAGTCATAGGGGCATAAGCCGATAAGCGGATTTCAAAGCCTCTTCAATAGCGGGCAACTGTGCCGCGAAGCCCAGCTTCATGTCAATGGGCGGGACGCTGATCGCGAGCGCAGCGGTCCTAGGTTTTTGCACGATGGCAATATCGTCGCGCCAGTCGGTCTTGGCGGCAAGGAGGTCTGCAACCCTACGTCCTGGAAAACCGATTTCCATCGCTTGTTGATCCAACTTGTGTGCATGTTCACACCTTTGGGGAAGTCGTATCCCCTAAAAATAATCCAGTTCGAATTGCTGCCGCGGTTCTTCGGGCGTGCCATGTGGATGTAGGAAATGGTGCTTCTGGAGGTGTCCCCAATAGGTATTCGTGGCGTTCACGGCCATCGTCTGGTTCTTGCTCAATATCCGCCGGGCAGCCCCCCTCCGGAAGATTTCGTGTCGGAGCAAAATCCTTGGCAAAAAATGGGCGCTGCCTTCGGCAGCGGGAATAAAATTGACACGCCACCCCTGGGAGGGTGCTGTACAGCAACTTGGGTTGCTGTAGGGCTACCGCCGAAAACTGGCGGGTTGTGGGATTCCCGTAGCTATACAGCTACTTTGGTTTCCGCGCGTTAACTTGCTGGAAAATAAAGCAAGCAGTCAGCAGAGGGTGTGGCGGTGCTTCGTGGATGGTGTGTTCCAGGGTAACTGTCAGAGGAAGCACACGGTTGAAGTGTTGAGTCCGCAGCAAGCGTGACTTCGCCCACTTCCACAAGCAAATTCTCACGCGGCGGAACCCTGACTTCGTCACAACGGTGTATCGTTTCAGACTGTGGCCACTGATTGGATTGCAGAGATGCAGTCGTTCCTGCAGCAAAAGTATCAGCATTTATGTCCAGACCAATTACCTCTCGCCATAGTGCCTCCAATAAACGAGAATGAGGCGCAGTTTTTTCTGCGTGGATTGGAACAGGGTATTTTTTCCATTGATGAGGAAGGTTATGTCCAAACCCAGCTCCTGCCACTTCCTTCCGGCCAGAACCGGAAGCAGAAAAGCATTCAGTTATTTTGGACCGGACGGCACTGCAGATTCCTATTCAGAGAGGGTGTCTGTCAGTTATCGACGGTCGCATCTCTAATCCTGAAATATGGCTGGAGTGCAGACCAGATCGCAATGGAGCCCGGACGGCGAGATTTCGGGAAGTTAGGGTATGGAGTGGATGTAGTAATTAGAAACGCACAGCGCCAAATAGTGGTCTGTGGTGACGTGAAACGAGATGCCAGAGAGTTGCAATTACTAATCCATGGGTTTCGTTACTGTTGTGGCGTGGGCCCGCATTATAAGGACGCGTGTCGATTCAAAAGGGATCATGCGAAATACGAGTTCTGCTCGGTGGCCAAACCCTCCTATTTCTTCGCAACAGCGCCGGGGCAAGAAATCTGTTTCATGTTGTCGCACAATGGCCAGGTCGCCATTCAAAAAGAGTCTTCACGGCTTGTCTATCCGGCAGACATTCTCGCCAGTTGCAATTCGTAGCTCCCGGACAGGATTCGCTTGGCGGAGGGCCAATTTTTACCATGCTTTGCGCGAATTCAATCAAGCCAAAGAAGCGAAAGATACTGCAACGGGGAAATAGAGGGTCGCGATTTCTAGTGTCTCAGTTTGCCAGAACCGGCGACTGCTGTTGCGTGAACCGTCGCTCATTCAGTTGAAGAAGTCGCGTCAGGATGTCTTGGTCGCCCAAGTCTTTCGCCCAGCCGTAGGCGGCAAGCACGGCTTCGTCTAGGTTGTGGTGTGCATTCTGCAGCCATGTGGGGTTTCCGTTGTACAGGTTGGTTAGTGTGAGCTTTCTCCGTTCCGCGGCGGACGCATTGGGCGGATTCAGCCAAGCATCCCGCTTCTTCACAAGTTCCTGCGCAGCCGCTGCAATGGCTTGGAGAAGCGGATCATCCCCCGGTTCCTTTCCCGGCGGCCACGGAAATGGGAACGTTTCGAAGGTGCTTGTAGGTGTGTATCGTGGACGGTCCTCCAGCGACGTACCCTGTTTGAGCGCCCACACGTCATGAATTTGGGAATGGAGTACACCGAAGAAGTAGTCATCGTCCCGTGCAAAGAGAAGGGTTTGCTGATTACAAAGGACGTCGGGTGGCATCCAGACGACGATGCGATGTTTGGATAGTGCCGGTGTTGCGATGAAGCGCGAAAGACCATTCAAGGCCTTTCGTAGTCCAGGACGAGGCTCCGCGTAGATCCACCATCTCTCCGCGTAAGCCTTCCTGCGGTTTTTCGAGCGGATCGGATAGACATGCTCTCGGACGTACTCGAACGGCTTCTCGTACTCTGCTGCACTCTTTTGATCGCGAAGACCAAAATCAATCGTCCAGCAATTCCTGTCCTTCTGAACAATGTCAACGCCGCTCTTGACAGGCCGAACCACGTCGCTATTCGGTCTTCCGTTCACATTGATAGGCGCGTCCAGCATCTGCTTGGCCACTGCGGCGGTGATGTCAAAAGGTCCCTTGGGAGATGGTCCCATGAAACAGATACCTCGATTTTCGACTAGTTCTCTTGCTGTCGTGATGTCAACAGCACCGGAGAGGTCAGGATTTATGCGTGTGACTGGCTTGTCATCCAGCACACGGGTCTTCTGATACCCTTTGTCGAAGCCCACCATCGAAACGCGCACGTTTGCACCATCAAGGATCCAGTCCCGATCCGATTGCGCCCAAAATATGCCTCCGGTCTTCTGGACACTCTCAAGCACCTTCCTGTTCGCTCCACCCCTAATTGAGTTAGTGGCAAGCAGTCCGACACGCGTGGTGGGGTGTTGTTCGAGATATGTCCGGGCTTTCTCAAACCAGTAGCAAACCAAATCTGCAAAGGCAGGCACGCGGCCTTCGTAGACATGAAACAGGTCATCGACATACGTGTCGCCTAGCTCATGACGAATCTTATTCCCGCCCAAAAATGGGGGGTTCCCGATGATGACGTCCGCCTCAGGCCAGTCTGGTTCGATTGGCGAACCCTGTTCGTCGTATGCCAGCACCGCATCCATACGCTTGATGTTCTGCAACGGCCGAAGGATCGGGTGCGAACCGATGATGAAGCCATTGTCGTGCTGCCACTGGATGCGGCAGCAAACCAGACAATCCGTTGTTCGCTGCGAATACGCTGACTTCCTTTTCCAGGTCAAGCAGACGTTTCAGGGAGACATATAGGAAGTTTCCGCTGCCACAGGCCGGATCAAGCACGCGGACGGCAGACAGCTCCGCAGCAAATCCCTTCAGCAGCTCGGACAACGCCTTTCGGGATTTCGTCTGTCCTGCCTTCTGTAGGCCCTTGGCTCTTTCGACGATGTCAGCGGCCTTCTGCCGCACCTCATTCCATCGTCTCCGCAGCGGTTCCATTAGCACCGGTTCGACAATGAGCCGGATGTCATCTGCGCTTGTGTAGTGCGCACCCAATTGCGACCGCTTATCGGGGTCGAGGCTGCGTTCGAATAAAGTGCCGAAGATGGCTGGCTCGATACTTGACCAATCCAGCGCGGTTGCAAGCGCAAGCACAGCCAGGTCGTTAGTTGTTAAGTCGTATGCCTCATCATCGGAAAACAGTCCGCCGTCGAAATATGCGATGTCGTGTTCGCCGAAGGCACCGTGCTCGCCGGCCATCGCACTGAATAGCTGGCGCAGCTTCTTCGTGAATTCAGCCGGACGCTGCCAGTTCGACTCTACAAGTCTGGTGAACAGGCGGTCAGGCAACAAACCGATGTCTTCTGAAAAGAGGCAGAACAGCAATCGCATCAGGAAATGCGCTGCGCGTTCTGATGGCACATCGCGTGATCGCAGACTTTCTGCCAGTCTTGAAAACTGGGCTGCTGCTGCTTCAGTAACTTGTGCAGTGGTCTGTCCCGGCTTCAGCCTGATCGGGTCAGTGAAGACGGCACGCAATACTTCCAGAGGCGGAAGGTTGCAGGTGGCAGTGGGCTGATTTGGAATCAGGTCTGCAAGGTCAAACTTGTATACCTGCTTCAGGGTGTTCGTGTAGTTCGTGTGGACTTCGAACCGGTCTAGATCACAGACGACCAGAAGCGGGGGATTTTCCAGGTCTTCGCGATACTGAAGTAGTTGCAGGTAGGCAGCTTCAAGGTCTTTGTGCTTTCCCTTGTATTCCCACGCGAAGTAGCCACGCATCCACACATCGGCAAAACCATGTTCACCAGAAGTCTTCGTGACGCCTTTTTCAAAGGTGTAGGTGTTCCCTTCTTGGTCAACTTCAGTCGGACGTGGTTCTCCCAACACATCACAAAGGTCAATGAAATGGGACTGCGCTGCACTTCGTTCCGAAAGCGCGCAGTTCTGCCATCGCGCGACAAATTCGGGTACTGTGAGACTTTGCGTCATGTGGCTAAACGCCTAAACGGTGGGTCTGTGAGACAACGGATTGTACCGTGAGCAGTTCGGCCTTGGAGCGGAGGCTCGTTCGCTCACAATCTCAGGGTCTTTCCTGCTTCAGTGCGACACGCCGCCCCAAGGAAGCACCGGGCTAATCCGCTACGCCAGCCCGGGTGATCCTGCGCGCCTTATGAATGGGCTGGGACGTGCCCAACTGTGTTTCACGTCGGTCCTTGAAGGAGTGAAGCATGGGGCATAAGCCGGTAAGCGGCCTTCAAAGCTTCTTCAATGGCGGGCAATTGCGCCGCGAAGCCCAGCTTCATGTCGATGGGCGGGACGCTGATCGCGAGCGCAGCAGTCCTACCTTTTTGGACGATGGCAATATCGTCGGGCCAGTTGGCCTTGGCGGCAAGGAGGTCTGCAACTCTACGTCCCGGAAAACCGATTTCCATCGCTTGTTGATCCAACTTGTGGTGCATGTTCACACCTTTGGGGAAGTCGTGTCCCCTAAAAATAATCCAGTTCGAATTGCTGCCGCGGTTCTTCGGGCGTGCCATCTGGATGTGGGGATGGTGCTTGTGGAGGTATTCCCAATAGGCGCGATGGAAAGCGGTATTCGTGGCGTTCACCTTCATTGTGTAGCCACGTCGTCCCTGGTCTATGGCTTCCAGCATGATGTGGTGCCGCCAGGCAGCACGACGCCCCTGTTGCTTGCTGAACCAGGACGCGATCAGTTCGTACGGAACGCGGTGATGGTACGCGCTGTTCGGGTTCAGGGCGTCGAGGTAGCTTTTGGGCGCGCACATGACGGTTACGTAGTCGTCGAGCTTGCCCGCCTCTCGGTGTTTGATTCCTCGTATGTGGTAGCGTTCGGCTTGAAGTTCCTGCTCGGGGGCACCGATCTTGTTCTCGATCAGCACCCCTATGCGGCGTCCATCTTTAACGACTCGGAGCAGAAGATCACTTTCGCCGTCAGTGTCCGAAAGGCTATGCCAAGCACCCGCAGGTAAGACGCTATGTAGGTCGATCTTACCGCAGAACCAGGTGACGAAATCGTCATTGGCGTGGAATTCTTCCATCAAAAGAAGGTCGATGTCTCGCTCATTGATGTTTGCAAGATAGCGACCGAAATCGGCGTCTGGCCCAACGGATGCGCTATGGTCCATGAATGAATCACAATTCAATCTGCTTGATCTCCAATCGAGTCTTAGCCGGCCTTCGACCTGGCTGTTGAAAATTGACGAGCAATCCACGGCTAGCGTTGAGAAGTCTCATGTAATTCCTGAGCTGCCGGTCCTCCGGGCCACCGAGCTGCCCGCCAGTTGCCTTAAGTTCCACGATGATCTTTTCTCTTCCGAGTTGCACGACGAGGTCTGGATATCCTTCTCCGACACAGTGGTTCTTGTATTTTAATTCCACAACCTTTTGGTTCTCGTACTTGATGTGCGCAAGCCGTAAGCCGACCTGCATGGCTCGGTCGTAAACATCTTCTGAAAAACCTGAGCCGAGGGTCCGGTAAACGTCGCGTGCGATCTTTTCTATGTCCTGAATGTCAGGCAATGAGTTTCATCCACGGTGCAACTCTCCCCTTTTAATAAGTCCGCGCGCCTGGAGGCGAACAGTCTCTAGTCGCCGCAGCGGAGACGGAAGCCGATGAGCGGCGACTTGAGCTTTTTTCACGTCACCGGTGCGGTTGGCCAGGTAGCGATCCAGGCAGTGAAGAATTTGCATTGCGGCGTCGCGGGCGATGGCAGGGAGATCGGCGCGGGCCTCGGGCGACCAGACCATGGCGATTCGCCGGGAGCTCGCGGTTCGGTCATTTATCCAAGCCGAACTCGCGCACGATATCTTCATGGGGAATACCTTCTCCGCGAGCGAGCGAAGCGCGGGCACGGTCGAGCGCTGCTGCCGTTTCGGGCGTGATCTCCTCCTCTTCCACCGGAGCGGAAGCCAGCGAACGCGAGAGCGGTTCCAGCATCACTTCGAGCAAGCTGCGCACGGCGGTGAGCTTCTCTTCCAGCAGCATATCGAGCAGCGCGTGGGCCTGCTGGCGTTCTTGTGTGACATCAGTTCCCATGGTTTCCCTTTTTCTATTTTAGATGGCCACGCCCGTGAACGCTTTAATGATACTCAAGTTGCTCTGGTTCGAGGCTGAAATCTTGCCATGCCCCTCGCGCGTTAGAACGCGCAAACGGCTCCCGAGAAGGGGATCAAAAAAGTGATCAAATGTTGAGCTGCCCCAAAAACCATGATTGCTTTCTGAGTTGACAATCGCAGTAATGTGCGACTACAAATATGTATGTCATACATATTTTGCGCTGTATTGCATTGAGAGGTTCCGATGCCGGATCAGCCTCAAACTCAGACTCTCTCCCTTCGAATCAGCGAGGGTCTGCGCTAGCGCCTGGAGCACATTCGTGAGGTTACCGCCTTGCGGAAGGGCGAGAGCGTATCCACTTCCGAGGTTGCCAAACAACTGCTGGAATCGCCGCCCACTGACCGGCTTGAAGTCGCCGAGCTGCTGCGGGAGCCAACCGAGTGCCTCTTGCGGATTCGCAAGAAATGCGAAGCCCATCAGCCGCTCACACGGGCTGAGTGGACGGCATTCGCGTACTACGTGCAGCAAGGCTCCGAGGCTTTCGACAACAACCCGGTTTCCCGTGAGTCCTGCATTGCCATTCTGGAAGCGTTTCAGGCTATTCGCGAATTGAGGAAGAAGCCGAACCTAGGAAAGGACGAGTATTACCTCGGCAATCTTCCGGGCGAATTTCGACCAGAGGACAGAAAGCAGCCCATTGGCTCCGATACAGTGCGGCAGACCATCTCAGAAACCCTGCGACAGCTTGCTGATCCGGCTACGAAGTGGCGGCCCATCCTTGTCGCTCGCAATCTTTACGTGTTTCTGGAAGACGCTGAAGTTAAGGACGCCGACGCCCTGAACCGTACCCTTCATCCGCACTGGGAGGGGCTATGGCGGATGGCGGCGCGTGGGCATTACTGCCTGCACCACAAACCGATTCGCGGCAAGGTCAACCGCCATGATTCCGTTGTGCAGCCGGCAATTCCGAATATCACCGAATCCAATTACACGCTTTCCTTTGTGCGCGGCGATGGCAACGATTTGTACCTGCTGCTCAGCTTCCCCGGCCCACGTGCTCCCATGTATCCCATGAGCTCCTATCCGCTAATTTCAGAGTTTCGCGCCATGCTGAACGGATTGACGGCAAAGTCGCAGTCGTGGAAGGGAGAACACTTTTTTGGATACACAGCAGTCCGGGGCCGAGAGATCGAGTTCTGGTTTCGTGCACACGCAAACGGCATCACGTTTGGTTTCTCGGAAGATGAGTGGAACGCGGTACGAAAACTCTTCCGCCGGGCGTGGGACGTGGCAGAAATCCAGGCTACATGGGATGCACTCACGATGGAATACGGTGACTTGTGATAGCCGGGCAGTCATTCCGCACGAGATCGCTGACTACCAAGGTAACTGAGGAGGAGTATGTCCGGCTTCAGGAATTGGCGACAGCGGCGGGCCAGAGCATGTGCGAATGGGCGCGTACGGTCTTGCTTGCCCAGGTGAATCCCAGCCAAGAAATCATCCTGGCTGAAATCCTCGCCTTGCGGATGCTGTACCTGAACAGCGTGCAAATCCTCGGACAGCGAGGGCAGCTGACCCCGGACGAGCTGCGGAAGCTCATTGAACGGGTGGACCGGGAGAAGCAGTCGAAGGCGCACGAGCGGCTGAGCGGACAAAATGGCAACGGGCCAGGCCCTGAAAAACCGGCCAAAATCGCGTCCGTTTGACGGAATTTCAAAACCGTGGGATGGTGCGCTGGAATCAGAGAGCGGCCTAGGTTGGGGCGGGAAAGAAGCAAAGCAGTGAACAGGAAATGGGGACGAGCTGAGACGTATTACTGGCCGAGCCACAAGCCGGTGTGGACAATCAGCGCCTTTGCTCTTGGAGTGCTGGCATTCCTCGGGACGGCGATCTATCAGGCTGGGCTCCAATGGACGCCGCTACAGCGCTTCTGGTTTCCGAACTATCTCAGAATGCACTTCGCGGCCGGCCTTGGGTTTGGGACGAGCGAATACCGGCTGCTTGAAGTGGAGGATCGCCAGGGTCGCCACCGACTAGCGGTCGAGTCTGATATCGCGCCATGGCAAGGTTCGCTGCCGCAAGGAGCGACCACTCCGCTGATCCTGTCGGATGAAGCCGTGAGGCAGGGATTGCGCCTGGTGCTAGAACCGAAGGGGCAATACAAAAACAAAGAACTCAGCGACTACGTCCGGCACTGGATTTATCAAGACCAAACCTGGGAAGACTTCCTGTATTGGCCGCTCGTCACCGGTGCGGCAGTTTTCGGCTGGATTTTGATTTTCGCCATTCCGAAAGACTGGCAGCGTCGACGGGTGCTCAAGTATGGACGCCGGACCAAAGGCCCGGAGTTGGCAACGGCAGGGCAGTTTAACCGTAGCCAGCGATCCGATGGCATAGGTTTCATCACAAGAGAGCGACGTGCGGTCGGCGACTTCCTGCTGCAGCGTGAAGGGGACATGGTGCGCATTCCGCACGAGCGGGAGAGTTCCCACTTCATGATGATAGGCGATACGGGCGCGGGGAAATCGTCGCTGATCCGCCAGATCCTCATGCAGGTGGAAGGGCGCGGAGAAACAGCGATTGTGTACGACCCGGCGCTCGAATACACGCCGCAGTTTTACGAGCCAGGGCGCGGCGACGTGATCTTGAACGCGGTAGATGCACGTATGCCGTATTGGTCGCCGTGCGATGAAGTGCAGCATGAGGCGGAGGCGGAGGGCCTGGCGGCAGCGCTGTTCAAAGACGACCCGCGAACCAATCCGTTTTTCGTGATGGTGCCGCGCCAAATCTTCGCGCACTTGCTGATCGAGCAGCCGAAGCGGACACCGGAAGAGCTACTGGCGATCTTGCGCGACGAGCGCGAGCTGGCGAAGCGGCTGAAGGACACCGAGCACGCGGCAGCGATCTATCCCGATGCGGGACCGCAGCGCGGCGGCATGATCGCCACGCTAAATAGCGTGTCGAATGCGCTGAAGCTGCTACCGCGCAAGGGAGAAGTGAAAACCAGTTGGACGGCTTTGGAATGGGCGAAACAGCGCCAAGGATGGTTGTTTATCACCAGCCCGCCCGAGTTCCGTGAGAGACTGCGGCCACTCATCAGCATGTGGCTGGACCTGCTGGTGCTTCGCACGATGAACCAGGGCAGGCCAGGACCGCGCCCGGTGTGGTTCATCCTGGACGAGTTGCAAAGCCTGCATGCGTTGCCGCAGTTGCACACGGCGATCACGGAGAGCCGGAAGGCGGGCAATCCTGTCGTGCTCGGCTTCCAGGGCCGCAGCCAGCTTGAGGAGCTGTACGGGCACAAAGCGGAAGCCATGCTCTCGCAGCCCGCGACGAAAATCTTCTTACGCACCGATGAAGCGAACTCCGCGAAGTGGATCAGCCAGACCATCGGCGAGGTGGAGATCGAGCGGCTACGCGAGAGCCGCATGGAAGGCCACTTTCCCAAGCATCGCCACTCGCGCAACTATCAGCTCGAGCGCACGACCGAAGCGCTGGTGATGGCATCGGAAATCCAGGGCTTGCCCGATCTGCACGGCTACGTGAAGGGCGGCAATCTGGTAGTGCGCTTGAGCTTCCCTTATATCGAGCTGCCGAAGCGCCACGAGGCGCTGATCGCGCGCAAACTCCCGGCACAGCAGCTAAAAGAAGAACGCACGCAAACGGCCTCAGCATCGGGAAATGGCGATGGCCGCGATCTTCGTCGTGATGTTGGCCGTGATGTGGCGCGCAGCTTGCCGCCACCGATCCCGCCGCAACGTCACGAGCCAGTGAAACCGCCAACCGCGCAGGCCGCGAACGACGATCTGCCTTTCTTGAAGTGAGTGAATCATGCTGACGATATCGAAACCGCTCTCCTCCGGCCAGGCGCAGGCGTACCACAAAGAGGAGTTTGCCAATGCGCGGGACAACTACTACTCGGAAGGCGACCGCGTGCGCGGCGAGTGGCACGGCAAGCTGGCCGAGCAATGGGGCTTGAAAGGCGAAGTGAACGAGGAACACTTTGCGCGCCTCGCAGACGGCCAGCATCCGCTCACCGGCGAGCAAATGGTGCAGCACCGCGCGGCGATGGAGTACGTCAACAAACACGGCGAAAAAGTAAAGGCGATGGAACACCGCGCGGGTTGGGATGCGACGTTCTCCGCACCAAAGAGCGTGAGTCTCACGGCGCTTGTCGGTGGTGATGAGAACGTACGCGCGGCACATCGAGAGAGCGTCAACGTTGCCCTGAATGAACTCGAACATTACGTGCAGGCGCGGATCGGGGGGAATCACGCGCCGGAGACAACGGGCAAATGGGTTGCGGCCAAGTTCGAGCACGACAGCAGCAGGCCCGTTGATGGCTACGCCGCGCCACAGCTCCACACGCATGTTGTGTTCTTCAATATCACCGAACGCAAGAACGGAGAAACGCGGGCGCTGCAACCGCAGGAGCTTTATCGTTCGCAGCAGTACGCGACGGCCGCTTATCGCTCCGA
>Ga0193751_1002446_pt1 | contig 11259 bp, 5 predicted proteins | sample L1c2metaG_FD_143050 | JGI IMG/M metagenome (GOLD analysis project Ga0193751, IMG submission 143050) | Soil microbial communities from a riparian zone of the East river system, Colorado, United States - L1c2 | ecosystem: Environmental > Terrestrial > Soil > Riparian zone | place: USA: East River...
GGCTGGAGCCCGCCGAGAAATCCGCGGAGAAAGCTACTGCTGTCGGTGTAGAGCTTGACCGCGCGCGGAAGATCCAGCGTGAGACCCGCCGTAGTCGTTTGCGAGTTGCCGAGTCGTCGGGGGATGCGAAGGGCGGAGGTGCTGTCGGCTTGCGCGAAGCTCAGGGTGTTCGGGTCGCGCAACATGTTGTACGACGTTCCGAAATCGAGCCTCGGCCTGAACCAGGAGGTGATCGGAGGAGAGATGTTGATCCCCGCCTGCATGTCGCGCTCGCGCTCGAGTCCCGTGTCGTACCCGAGCACGTGATCGCGATCACCGGCCGTGACAAGGCCAAGAGGCGAGTCGGTGCCATAGCCGCGCAGATCGCGAACGGAAGTGATGTCCCACCTTACGGCTGCCGACTTGAATGGGTGAAAGACAAGGCTGGTTCCGTTCTGCCAGGTGCGGTTCCTTCCTTTCACCGGGTGCGCGGTATCGTCGACGGCGACGGCCGGCTTGAGGAACGACAGGCGATCGTCGCGACCGTTTGCGTATACGCTGGTGAGGTGCAGCTCGGTTGGCGACCAGCGCGAGATCGCCGGACCCAGAGCGCGCGTGAGGTTGAAGTCGAGACCGACAATGAAGTTGTTCGCCTTTCCATCCTCATACTCGCTGCGTGACGCGCCAGTCGTATACGACGAGTTCAGCGCAAGGTTGTTGAGTATTGGCGACCACATCGAGCCGCTGGACGGTTTTGTTCGGCGCACGCTGAAACTCACGGAAGTTGCCGCCGATCGTGGTGTGCGCAGTCCCTGCACTGCATCGGCCTCGATGTCCGACTGCGACACGTAGAAAGGGTCGACCGAGGCGGATGTGTAGTTGAGGCTGAACGGAATCGAGAGACCGAGCGACGCGGGCAACAATTTCTCGAGGTGAAATGATGTGCTGACGTCGACGCTGTTGTCCGTGAGGAATGTCGGCTGCTCCGCGAGTTGCCTGAAGTTCGGATCGCGTCGACTGGCGTTGATCCTGATGTCGGCGAAGTCGCTCGCAAGGATGGTGAGTCCAACCTGTCCGGCGAATCCAGTCTGATTCACGACACCGCCCAGCCTGATGTCGTCGACCCACATCTCGAGGGTGTCTCCGGGAATGATGGGGCTCGCGCCGGGACCAGTCGGCATTCTAAGCATTCCCACCGCCAACTGCTGGACGGCGGCAAGATTTGGAGGAGTTACGCCGGGATCGATAGTGTAGACGATGTAGCCGTCGTCACAGGCTGCGTAGAGCGACGCCGCCGTCACGCCGGCGGGGAGCGGAGTATTTGCGATCAATACGGAGTCGATTCCCGTGCACGTGTTTCGCTGCGTCCCCTGCAGATACGCGTTTTGGATCTTCGCTCTCAACGCGAACAATCGAGTGAAGCTCAAGACGATCTCGGGCAGCCACGCAGGCTGACCAGGGCCGAAGTTCAGCGGCGTGCGATACATATAGAAGTTGTTGTCGTCGCGTCCGATTTTTATGTAGAACTGCAGCTCGCCGTCGGGGCCCCATCCGCTGCTCACACCGCGCGCCCAAAGGCGGAGCTCCTTGTAGCTCATGAAATTCTTTTCGCCCTCGGGGAACCGGTAATACGCTTCCGCGCGATCGAAGGCGGCCATGTCCGTCGCAGTAAGCCGAAGCGACCGTTCGTTGACCTGCACTATCCCCGGCTGGTAGGCAATCGTCTTGCTCGTCGGCGCGTCCGTTACTCCCGGCGGCGATTGGTAGGAAGTCTCCCGCCGCACGTTCTTGTCCTGCGTGCCGACGACGCCCGATTGCACCGCGCCGAAAGTAGTTTGGTCGCCGGCAATCCCGTGCAGCGTTTTGTCGCTGATCTTCAGCCACGGCGCTCCGGTCAGTCTCAGTCGCGCGAGCGGAACGGTGCTGAACTCGTTGTCGCCGAGCGCATCGCCTGAGATCATGGTTATGCGCAGCGCGCGCGCGCGCCTGAGAAGGGGATGCCCGAGTGAGTCGTCGGGTGTCCGGAATGGAACGCGAAATAGTACCCAGCAGACGTTGTCGCGCGGAGTCCGCGGCTGGCCAGTGAGCTGCTTTGGCGGGCCGCACGCCCCAATGCGTGTCCACTTCGCCTGATCGGCGAGATTCACGATGTAGCGTTGCCACTGTTCCTGATCGCGCTCAGCCGTGGTGAGGTTCAGCACGTTGTCCGCGTCAATATCCTCTTCATCCAATCGATTGTTGCTGACGGTGCAGTTCATTCTGGAATCGCCGAGGACCTGCCGGACGCCATAGCCTCCATGACAAGTCTTCACTGCGTACGCCGTGTCGATGGTGCGCCCGCCGCCGCCCGGTAGGGTATCGGTCACGACGATGAGCGTGTCCACGACGTCGCCCGCCAGGCCGTTGTCGTTGATCGCAACGTTGAAGGCGCGTGAAAACGGATCGCGCTCGCTATCGAGCTTGTCTAGGCCCTGGAATCTTTTCCCGTGATAGGTCGTATCGCGCGCGCCGGGCGTCGCTCCCGCCGTGATGATGAGAGTGTCAGGGCCGAAGGCGACAGAATTTTCCGAGATTTCGCCGAAGTCGAAGACGAGCGTCGGATTCTTGGGGCGGTCAGCGCCGATCGGGATCTGCGCCCAGAATTCCAGATTTTCGGCGTGAGAGATGTCGGTGCCGCCGGCACCCAAAACGGTTCGCACTGATCGCCAGCGTCGCCCGGCGGGCGCATTGGGAACTGTCCACCGGAAGGCCGAAGTGATGTCGTCGAGCTGTCCGCCAATTGAAAGCGGATACAAGGTGAGCCAGAGAAGCTGTTCCGGCCCGGCGATGCCCGTGCCCACCTGCGCTACCAGCGTATCGATCTCGTCTATTCTGTAGTGCACGACTTTGCCATCGGCGTCGAGGCCGTTCGTCTGCCAAGCGAGGGTTGCAGCACGCGTGAGATCAAAGACTGCCGCGCCAAACCGCGCGGGGATTTTTGCGCCCAAGGCGGGCTGACTGCTGAAGTACCACTGCGGATCTGTGAGGGGTATCGTGAGTCCGCCTTCACCCTCGAAGGATTCCAGGTACGCCTGCTGCGACGCGTTTGTCTCAGGCCGGCTCGCAGCGAGCTCGCCGGAAAATCCGATGCGTGAGGGAACCGTAGTCGGACCGAACGGAAACTTCGACACAAGAGCCGTCAGCGGCTCGGCGTCGAAGCTGAAGAGAGCGCTGACGCCGGCAACCAGCGAGGCCGCGGGCTCGAAGCCAAGTGGCGGGCGCGTGAAGTTGGTGCGCTGGCTCTGCGATATCGCGGTGAAGTTGATCTGACCGTTGTCGAGCGGGAATTCCGCCGTAGCTCCGAAAATCGACGTGGGCGTCTCCTCGAAGACCGGATTCTCCTCGTACTGAACCGTCACCTGTCGGGGGCGGGGGAAAAGCGTGTCGGGGCGGTTGAAGGAAACGCGCCCCAAATCGTAATCGACCGAATAGTCGGTGCCTCGCGTCAAAGGAATTCCATCCACGAGGAGACGTTCGGAATTCGGTCGCACCTGCACCGTGCCGAGCATGAGCGTTCCGCCCTCTCCGCTTCCTTCGGCCTGGTAGCGCGCGCGAATATGGTACACGGCCACGGGCCGCTGCGAAGACCGCACGTACTCCGGCGGCGTCGTGTAGATCGTGTCGTTGGTCGGATTTCCGTTGACGGCCATTCCGTTCGATGCGAACGGCTTCGCGGATGGAAAGATCAGAAATTGATCGCGAATGGTTCGCGAACCCGGGGAGCCGAGGCTCAGCTCGAAGTTTGGATCGCTTGGTCGCGGCCAGAGGCGATTCTCGAGATCGAACGTGGAGCTGTTCGTCACCTGAGCGAGTCCGAACAGTTTTAGATAGGTGTCGACGCCGCCGGCAACTGGCTTCTCCTGATCTTCGCTGCTGCCTGTCACGATCTTGAGGGTTACGCTCTGTCGCCGGAGGTCGGCGCCTCCAAGTCGGTACACGCTCCTGATCTCACGATCGAACGCGGGATCGCCGGGTTGGACATCGGGGTCCCAAATCAAGTTTGCGAACTGATCGCGGTTCGGCGTGTAGGTGAGGTCGGGTGTTCCGCCGGTGGACGTGTAGGTGGTATCGCGCCCATTGATGCGTACTCGATACGCGACGACCAACCGCTCGTTGTTGAGGGCGATGGGTCGCACCAGAGCGATCCAGAGCAGCGATGGATCCGCGTAATAGTCGACGCCTTCGCGGAGATACTCGTACACTTGTCCGCGCCGCGAGCGCGGATTACCCAATAGACGGAATTGAGGACCGCTCGGATTGGGCGGCTGTCCTCCGATGAGCAGACGGTACAGAAATATCTTCGTCGGCCGCAGAGTATCGGGTAGCGATGCAGAGAGTGCGGACATCCGGCGCGTATCGAGGATATCGATGTTTGGATAAGCTCTCCCAAAAAGTCGGGGATCGACCGTGAAGAAGAACCGGCGCGGCTCGAACTGGTAGTCTTCGATTTTTCTGTCGATCGCCTGCAGCGTGCGATCACCAACAGTGAATACGTGATCGCGGACGATGTTTCCCTTCTGCTGCGCGAGAATCGTCTTGAGCCGCATCGACCCGACCTTCATCACGGCCTGAACGCCATAATTGCCGCTCGGGATTCCCGCGGTGATGTAGCGCGATGCCGGCGGTTGGAAGGTCACGTTGCCGACCTCGAGCCGCTGTATGAGCTCGTTCCCCTTTCCCTCGTAGTAAATCGAGATGTTATTCGAGGCGTCGAACTCGCGCTGGGTGTCGTAGTCGAGATTTACGTGCACGCGGTCCGCGACGGTGCCGCCGGACTTGGCGGCGAACTGGAAATCGACGAGCGGCTCGAACGCGCTCCGGCAGTTTGCACTCGGGTCGAAGAACACGCTCGACGAGCAGAGCGCGCTCGTGTTCTTTTCGCCGCGGAACTCGAGACGTCCATCGAGCTGGAGTCCCAGGTCGGCGTACTCTCCGAGGATCGGAACAGGTTTCGGTGTCACCGTCGGCTTTGGCTTTAGCGGAAGCTCTCCCGGATAGGCCGGCGACTGTGCCGATGTCGCGAAGTTGCTCGTCGCCACCTGTCCCCACACGGCCTCGATTATCGTCCGCATGTTTTGCTGAAACGCGGTGGCCCGCGCCGCCTCGATCTGCGCCTGCGCTTGTCGGAACCTTTCCCTGTCTCCGATGGCGACGACTGACGGCAGCGTCAGCGGAAGTGTGTCCCGGCCGAGTCGCAGACGAATACCGGGAGTGCCAGGCGTACCAGTCGGCGGTGCCGGCGGCTGAGCTGTGGGAATCTTGCGCGTCGTGTCGCCCGGATCCTGCGCGCGCGCCGTCGAGCCAATGGCGCAGAACGCCATCAGTGCACCGATCGCAAACGCGAAGATGCGTCCGCGGTGCGTAGTGAAGAGCGCGGAACTCGTTGTCTGCGTGTCGCTTACCCACGAGCGCACGGTATATTTCACTCTGTGAAGATACTGCACCGCTACGTACTAGAGGAACATGTCGGGCCGCTCACATTCGCACTTACGGCTCTGACTTCGATCCTCCTGTTGCAGTACATCGGAAAGCATTTCGGTGAGCTGGTCGGGAAGGGTTTGCCGACCCTGGTGATTGCCGAATTCTTCGGACTCTCGATTCCTCTGACGGTCGCGCTCACTCTGCCGATGGCAGTACTGGTGGCGACGCTTTACGCGTTCAGCCGGCTCGCCGCCGAGAATGAGATCACGGCGCTCAAGGCCAGCGGGGTCAGCCTCGTCAGCATCCTCACGCCAGTTCTTTGGGCCGCACTCGGCGTCACGATCGTGATGGTCGGATTCAACGACCAGGTGCTGCCAAGGTCGAACCACAAGCTTGCCACGCTGCAGCGTGACATCGCGCAGAAGAAACCAACCTTCGGCTTGCGAGAGCAGGTGATCAACGAAGTGAGCCCCGGAAAATTCTATTTGCGAGCGGGACACCTCGACGAAGCATCGAACCTGATGCGAGAAGTCACCATCTACGACATGTCCAACCCGACGCTGCGCCGCACCATCTACGCGGACAGCGGCAACATGCGAATGACGAAGGGGATGAGCGATCTTGAGCTGACGCTTTATCATGGCAACTCGCAGGACGTTCCAACCAACAATGCCGACGAGCTGCAACGACTTTACTTCAACGTCGATGTCATTCGGATACGAGGCGTAGGGAATCAGTTTCAGAAGACGACCACCGATTCGTACAAAAGCGACCGCGAGATGACGGTGTGTGAGATGCAGGCCGCCCAGAATCGTGCCGGTGCCGACCACGCGATGGCTCGCAAGGAGTTCGTCGCAGGTCGGGCCGAGCTCATTAAGGAAAAGGCAAAGTTGAGCAAGGACGTATTGAGCGAGAACCCTAACCCGCCGTGGGACATCGGGCTTGGACGCCTCTACTGCAAAGCGATCGCGCTGTTCGGCCCCAAGACGGCCGGCGCCCAGACGGTATCGTCGACGAGCACACAGGTTGGCGACCGACTTCATCCGCCGAACAAGATTCAGACGCCGGGCGCAAAGCCTCCCGTCGCAACGACGCAGACAGTTGGTCCGCCGCCTTCGCCGGAGACTGCGTCCGAGATCGCCACAATCGAGTCGGTCCGCATCCGGCTGGAAGACAGCGCGCAGCTCATAAACGCGTACAGCGTCGAGATTCACAAGAAATTTGCGCTCGCCGTCGCGTGCTTCGTGTTCGTTCTGCTCGGCGCTCCGATAGCGCTGCGGTTTCCGCGGGGAGGCGTGGGACTGACGATCGGCGTCAGTCTGCTCGTATTTGCGCTCTATTACGTCTGCCTCATCGCGGGAGAATCGCTTGGCAAGCGCGGTCTCATGCCGCCCGTCGTCTCGATGTGGATGGCGAATGTCATCTTCGCGGCGATCGCACTCGTGTTGCTGTCGAGGATGGGCCGCGAAGGAAGCACCGCACGCGGGGGCGACATGCGCGAGATGATCGACTCGCTGCGCGGCTGGATGCGGTCGAAGATCGGCCGCAAAAAGCCGGTCATTGCGCCAGAGAGAGTCACAGCTTGAAGAGAATGGTGCGGGCTCTCGACCGCTACGTGTTCACAGAGTTCTGGAAGATCTTCGTCACCACGGCGTTGGGATTCCCAATTCTCGTGAACATCATCGACCTCACCGACAATCTCGACAAGTATCTGGGTCAGAATCTGAGCGCCGGTCGGATCGCGCTCAGTTATGTCTATTGGCTGCCCGATTCGATGTTCATGGTGCTCCCAGCGGCGGTTCTGTTCGCGACGGTATTCGCCATCGGCGCGCTCACCCGCCATTCGGAGATCACCGCGGCGAAGGCATCGGGGATCAGCTTCTACCGCTTCATCGCGCCGATTTTTGTTGGAGCGGTGATGGCGACCGTACTTGGTCTCATACTTGGCGAGCTCGCGCCGCTCACCAACAGGAAGCGCATGGACATCCTGCTGGGCAACGTAGGCAATACCATCACCACCGATCGCTACAACTTCGCTTACGCGGCAGATCGAGGACGCGTGTACAAGATCGGCGCGCTTCACCAGGCCCAGTCGGCGATCGAGGGAATGGTGATCGAGCGCAAGGGAAATGGGCCGGACTATCCCTCTTATGTAATTACTTCGAACACAGCGCTATATCGGCCGGGCAAGGGATGGCTATTGCACAAGGGTGCGCTGCATCTTCTTACTGACTCGATGCAGAATCTCACCGTCAGCTTCGACTCGATGGTCGATCGACACTTCAGCGAAGCGCCAAAGCAGCTCACGCTCGCGCAGAAAGCTCCCGCCGACATGGGATTTCGGGAGCTGGGTCGTTTCATCACGTCGATGGAGCGATCGGGCGCTGAGGTGAACGAGCTGCGCGTCGAGCGGATGCTGAAAATCGCGATACCAGTGACATGCGTGGTGATCCTTCTTTTCGGAGCACCACTCGCAACGAGCACGCAGCGTGGCGGTGCGGCGTACGGAGTGGGCCTCAGTCTCGCGACGACGGTCATTTTCCTGATGCTCATTCAGCTCACGAAAGGCATCGGAGGTAAGGGAATGATCCCCGCTGACCTGGCAGCCTGGCTGCCAAGCATCATATTCGGCGTGGTGGGAGTCATACTCTTCGCGCGCGTAAGAACTTGAGCCGAGATCCACTCGGCTTTTTCCGCAGGGTGGGTGAGCGCGGATACTTCGCGCGCGACATAGGCCGCGCGTTTCGTGATCCGAAGACCTTCGGACCCGAAACGATCAGGCAGATGCGGAATATCGGCGTCGATTCCTTGCCGCTCGCGGCAATCGTGGCAGCGTTCATTGGTGCCGTTACCGCCATCCAAACCCGGTATCAGCTGTTCGGCGGTGTTCAGTTATCTGTAGTGGGACTGATTTCCCGCCAGTCGATCATCCTCGAGCTGGGACCGCTCCTTACCGGGCTCGTTCTCACGGGACGAGTGGGCGCGCGCATCACGGCCGAGATCGGCACGATGCGCGTGACGGAGCAGATCGATGCGCTGGAAACACTGGCCTACGATCCCGTCGCCTATCTCGTGGTTCCCAGAGTGATCGCGGCCCTCTTGATGCTTCCAGTGCTGACGGTTCTCGCCGATGCAGTCGGCGTGGGCACAGCGTTAGTGACGGCGATTACCGCCACCGATCTCACCATAGCCGATTTCACGGCTGGTCTTCGGCTATCGTTCACGCCGTTTCAGATAGTGTATAGCCTGATCAAGGCGACTATATTCGGGGGCGCGATAGCCTTCTTCTGCTCCTACGAGGGCTATACCGCGAATGTCGGCGCGGAAGGCGTCGGACGCAGCACCGCCAAGGCAGTCGTCGTAACTTCGGTCGCCATTCTAGTGCTGGACGCGCTCATCGCGGCAGTGCTCGCCCCTTACCTCCAGGCATGAAGACAAGAGACGAAGTGCTGGTTGGTTTGCTCGTTACAGCAGCGATCGTTGTAACCGTGCTCGGATCCCTCTGGCTCGCGCGCGGCGGATTGTCGAAGGGCTATCCGCTTTACGCAAAATTCCCATGGGGTGCGGGTCTCAAGCAGGGGCAGCCGATACTGCTCGTCGGCGTGAACGTCGGTTACGTGGACGAAGTCGATCTGCACCAGGATGGAATTCTGGTGACGACGATGCGCATCGCGAAGCAATACAAGGTTCCTGTGACTAGCAAGGCGAATGTGATTCCAAATGGAATCTTCGGCGACATGGCGGTCGCACTGACGCCCACGAAGCCGGACCCGCGATCCTTCAACTCGGGCGACACCGTGCCGATCGGCCCTTCAACGCCGGGGATCGCGGAGCTTACGAGCAAGGCTGACTCGATTTCTCGCTCCGTCAACGCCGTAACCACGGCGCTGGAGAACGAGATGGTCGCCGCCGGCGGAATCCGCGATCTCAGGAACGCGATTGGCGCAACGAACCGTCTCGTTACGGAATTCGCGGGGATTGCGGCGGAACAGTCACGCCAGTTGTCGGCAACGATGACGTCGCTGCGACGGGCGACGGCGGCGCTCGATCCGGCCAAGGTGGATTCGACCGTTACGAACCTCCGGACGGCGAGCGCGAACCTCGCGGAGATGAGTAATCAGCTCAAAGAGACTTCCGGCAAGCTCGACGCAATAATAGCAAAGGTCGACAGCGGAAACGGCAGCGCCGCGAAACTGCTCAACGATCCCGGAGCGTATAACGACGTGCGCATGCTATTGCAGCGCATGGATTCTCTGATCGCGGATATCAAGAAGAATCCCAAGCGCTACATCAACGTGAAGGTCTTTTAGCCAGCGCAACGGGCTTGGGCCGGTGCACCCTCGGCGCCGGTTGCCGGAGCTGCCAGCGGATTCTCAATCCGACAGCGATCATCACCAACAGCAGGCAGATCTCGATGTATACCTTCTCGCCATCGAGATAATCGACAGGCGAGTCCTTGAGCAGGGGATCGGCAAGGATACCGTGGATGAAGAATAGCGCCGCGGTTCCGTAAGCGGTGAAGTGAAGCGTCTTCCACGTTTTGCGCCCGATCTCTCGGCGAAAATACGACGTGACGACGACGAACATCAGCGAGTAAAGCGCGAGCGCTCCGAGCACGTTGATCCACGGCTGCTTTGGCGCGTTTACCGGATACACGATATCCAAGAACCTGAATTTGGCCGTCGACGAGAAGAGGATGATGAGCGGATGTATGGCGGCGACGGTCAGCGCGATATAGGCAGTCCAGTTGTGGATCTTGAAGGTGTTAATACGCCGATGCGGCCAGTCGCGCAGCGGGTTGTGCTTCACCGACATCACGAGCCCGATGAGGATGTTGAGCGTGAGCAGCGTCATCGCCGCCAGGCCGAAGTAGCTCGATAGATCGATTGCCGTCATTGCCGGTGATCGCAGGAAAAAAGAATGCCGGCGGGAATTCCCGCCGGCATTCCTACGTGGTGTAACTCCGAAGCGCTGATTGCGCGCCCGGGTAGTGCGAGATCCTAGAAGCTGTAGCGCATCGAGAGCTGCATGCGGTAGTTGGACGATGCATTGTCCGCGTTCCACGGCTTCATGGTCTTGTTGAAGGTGTAGATACCCCGGGCGAGCGGGCTGCTGGTGGTGCCGGCTGGAAGCAGATTCCCAGCCGCGGTGAGAAGCGTGGTAGCGCTGCAGATTGGGCCGCAGGTGTTGTTTTGATCCGAGAAGTCCTGCCAGCCCCATCTCTTGTTCAGAAGATTGAGGAAGTTGATCACGTCCAGACGGAGCTGCAGGTTCTGCTGCCCGAATGCCTGAAGCGACTGGCCGACGCTGATGTCGACGTCATTCTGCCATGGGTTACGGCAGGCGTTGCGGCCGAGCAGGTGACCGCGAGCTTTGCTCAGACACGGAACACGATCGATGTACTTGTCGAAGGCGTCCGCTTCAGCCGCGGCTTCGAGTTGAGCGTTGGATCCTGGCGCAGCGTTGTAGCCCGCGAACAGGATTTCGTTCGGATCGTGCGCATCCTTAGGCACATAGACGAGGTCGTTCTGCGTTTGACCATCGGCGTTTGCATCACCTGACCCTGCGAGCGATCCCGCGCCATAAACGTAGTCGAACGGCGCACCGGAGTTTCCGACATAGATGAAGGAAAGATCGGTGAGCGTCTTGAATCTCCAGGTACCGGTCGCGACGATCCGGTGCGGCATGTCTTCCTTGCCGCGCGTGAGGCTGCGATCCTCGAGATAGGCGCTGACGTCACGTTGATAGCGGTAGTTCGAGCCCTGGGTGCTGCTGGTGGTTGCGGCAACGTCTCTCGTTTGACTGTAGCTGTACGCAACC
>Ga0193751_1002448_pt1 | contig 11249 bp, 8 predicted proteins | sample L1c2metaG_FD_143050 | JGI IMG/M metagenome (GOLD analysis project Ga0193751, IMG submission 143050) | Soil microbial communities from a riparian zone of the East river system, Colorado, United States - L1c2 | ecosystem: Environmental > Terrestrial > Soil > Riparian zone | place: USA: East River...
GGCGAAGTGCGTGTCCGGATATTCCTTTGCAAGCGCGGTGAGGTCGTCGGTGAAGATGAATCCGACGCCGATCACCAGCTTCATGTGCTCGGCCGCGAGCAGACGCAGCCCGGCCTCGCGATCGGAGCCTTCGCCCGGCTCGATGAAGTGGACGTGCGCTCCGATGTCGTGCTCGGCACGCTCGCCGCCGCGGTACGCGCCGTCGTTGAACGACTTGTCGCCACGTCCGCCAACGTCGAACACGATGCCGACGTCGAGTCCGCTGCCGCTCGCAACGGGCACGGGCGGCGCGGGATGGACGAACAGCAACGCGATGTGGGCGAGGAGAAGCACCCCGACGAAGAGGAGCAGAGACCGCACGCTCACAAACTCGCGCGCCGCCGTGAGGCCGGCAAGCACGCGCCCCGTCGCGCTCCGGTTGCGTCGTCTGCCTGCCCCTGCGAGTGTTCGTCATGCCCGACCTGTTCGCCGCGCGCTCGCAGATGGGGGTGTCGCTGGCTTTTCACATCATCTTTGCGGTGGTCGGAATCGGCCTGCCCGCGCTCATGGTGCTCGCCGAGCATCGATGGCGTCGCACGGGCGACGCTGTGTATCTCGAGCTCGCGAAGCGCTGGTCGAAGGGGGCCGCGATTCTGTTCGCGGTGGGCGCCGTATCAGGCACCGTCCTGAGCTTCGAGCTCGGCTTGCTCTGGCCCGAGTTCATGAAGCAGGCGGGTCCGATCATCGGAATGCCATTCTCGCTCGAGGGATTCGCCTTTTTCACCGAGGCGATCTTTCTCGGCATCTACCTGTATGGCTGGAATCGCATCTCCGCGCGCGCGCACGTGATCGCGGGAGTGGTCGTTGCTGTGAGCGGCGCGATCTCCGGCGTGTTCGTCGTGATCGCGAACGCGTGGATGAACACGCCGCGCGGATTCACGCTGGTCGATGGCCGGTTCACGAACATCGATCCGGTGGCCGCGATGATGACGCCCGCGTCGTTCCCGATGGCGCTGCACATGACGCTCGCCGCGTACGCTGCGACGGGATTCGCCGTTGCGGGTATCCATGCGGCGATGCTGCTGCGCGATCCGACGAACGCCTTTCATCGGCACGCATTCGCGATCGCGATCCTGATGGGCGCGCCGGCGGCGATCCTCCAGCCGCTCACCGGCGACATCAGCGCGCGCTACGTCGCGCAACAGCAGCCGGTGAAGCTCGCCGCGATGGAAGGCCAGTTCGTCACGATGCGCGGCGCACCGCTGCGCATCGGTGGGCTGCCGAACGTGGCCGAGCGACGGACGAAGTACGCGATCGAGATTCCGCACGGGCTCTCGTTTCTCGCGACCCACGACCTGAACGCCGAGATCAAGGGGCTGAATGATTTTCCGGAAGACGTGTGGCCGCCCGTGCCGATCGTGCACGTGGCCTTCCAGATCATGGTCGCGCTCGGATCGTTCATGGCGCTCGTCGCGCTCATCGTGCTGTTCTGTCAGTGGCGGAAGCGTGATGTCGTAACCGTTCGATGGCTGATGATGGCGGTCGCGCTCTCGGCGCCCATGGGCTTCATCTGCATCGAGGCCGGATGGACTGTCACGGAGGTGGGCCGACAGCCGTGGGTGATCTACGGAATTCTCCGCACCGCGGACGCCGTGACGCCGATGCCCGGGCTGATCGTGCCGTTCCTCACCTTCACGGCACTCTACGTCTTTCTCGGCGTCATCGTCGCCTGGTTGCTCTACGAGCAGGTGCTGCGGAGCCCGCGCGGCGACGATGTGCGCGCCAACCAGTCGCGCGCCGCCTGATGTTCACTCCCGCGGTCGCGATCGCCGGCGTCGTGATGGTGGCGCTCAACTTCTACGTGCTCTTCGCCGGCGCGGATTTCGGTGGCGGCGTGTGGGACTTTCTCGCGAGCGGCCCGCGGCGCCAGGCGCAGCGCGACGTCATCTCGCACGCGCTGGCGCCGATCTGGGAGGCGAACCACGTCTGGCTGATCCTCGTCATCGTGCTGCTCTTCACCTGCTTCCCCGCGGCGTTCGCGACAATCGCAATCGCGCTCCACATCCCGCTCACGCTCATGCTCCTGGGCATCGTGCTGCGCGGCTCGGCGTTCATCTTCCGCAGCTACGGAAGCGACGAGGATGCGACGCAGCAACGTTGGGGGCGCGTGTTCGCGATCGCGAGCATCGTGACGCCGGTGCTCTTGGGCATGTGTGTGGGTGCCATCGCGACAGGCGGGCTCGGCATGACATCGTTCACCGGCCACTTCGCCGAGCACTTCATCTGGCCGTGGCTCACGTTGTTCGGATTCGGGGTCGGGCTAATGACGCTCGCGCTTTTCTCCTTTCTCGCGGCCGTGTATCTCACCGTCGAGACCGAGGGGACTCCGCTCCAGAACGATTTTCGCACGCGAGCGCTCTGTGCCGCGGTCGCGGTGTTCGTGCTCGCGTTCGGCGTGCTCGCCCTGTCGTGGCGTGCGGCGCCGATCGTTCGAGAGGGACTCATGGCGGGCTCGCTGGCGCTGCCGATTCACATCGTCACCGGCATCTCGGCCGTCACAGCGATTGCCGCGCTATGGACGCGCCGCTTCAAGCTCGCGCGCGCGGCCGCGGCAGCGCAGGTGACGTTCATTTTGTGGGGATGGGCGGCCGCACAGTATCCGTATCTGCTGCCGCCGACACTCACGATCGAGGCGGCGGCCGCTCCGTCGCGCACGCTGGTGCTCGTCCTCTGGGCGCTGGCGGCGGGTGCGTGTGTGCTTTTTCCGTCGCTGTTCTATCTGTTCCGGATATTCAAGCTGCAGGGGCGCAGCTGAACGATCGAGCTACGGCTTTCGTATCGGAATCGCGGTTGCGCTCGACTCTTCGTTCAGCCGTTTGAGTCCGGCGCGCGCCTCCGACACGTAGACCTGAAACGCCGGATCGCCGCGCTGCCATATGTCGGCGACGAACGAGTACGCGTCGCGCGCACGCGGCTTGTCACCGAGCTTCTCAGCGATCCGTCCGCGTTCGAGCTCGGCGAGCGTTCCCAGCAGATCATTGTAGACACTCAACTCGTCGAGGATCGCAGCCGCTTCCGGGTTCCTCCCGCGTGACTCCAGGAGCTGCGCCTGCGTGAGCATTGCCCAGCCACAGGCGTGACAGAGGCTGTCGGGAAGCGCAAGGAACTGCCGGAGCGCCTCGGTCGTGTCATGCCGCGCCAGTGTGAGATATGCGCGATCGAGGTCGAGCGTAAAGGTAATCCTGCCTCGATCGACCTTCGCGTGCGGATCGCGCGCGACGGAGTCTCCCAGGTGAATGATGCGCTGCAGCCTGGCAGTGTCGCCGCGCATCCCCCAAAAACTGACGGCGCACGGCACGCAGGTGCGTTCGTGGAGAATGTCCTCCATTACTACGCTGTCAGCCAGCGCGACAGGCGCGGCCCCGAAGAGCGCTAGCTTTAGCAGCAGTTCACCCGTGGGCTTGTTCTTCATGGCCTCTGCCCCGAGACCGCGCGACGCGAGCGCGAACGTCAGCCGTCTCCGCGTGCGCGCCGTGTCGGCGAAGGCCGCATCGCGATGGTGCCTTCCCGCGACGATCAGCCGCTGCAGTCGCACCAGCGTTTGCGCGGAGTCGCCCCACTCCGCCACGGCGTTAGACGCATGTTGGAGTTGATCGGCGGAGGCGGTGTCGAGCATCTCGCGCGTCTCCGGCGTTCCGGCAAGCGCGGGATCGCTGAGTCGTGACGCGAGGCGCATGCCTTCCGCGTCCACGTCAGTCGGATTCTGGGCGAGATACGCGGCGAGATAGCGGCGCCCGTTCGCCGTCCCGTAGCGGAACGCCATCTCGATCGCGTGGATGTAGGCAGGACTAAACGCAGAGTCGAGAGCGATCGCGCGGTCGAAGGAGCGCACCACGTCGCGCTCGGTGACGCCGATCTCCGGTCCCCACCCCCAGTGATACTGCGCGTCGCCGAGCGCGTACCACGCCTCGGGGTCGGATATCGCCGCACCGCCTCGTGCAGGGTGGCGAAGAGTGCGCGCTGCACCGTGAATGGCGGCCCACTGTTCTCCGATGCCCCGAGCGTCGCGAACTGCGCGGCAGCTTGCACGAGCAGACTATCGCGCGGCGCGAGCCCGTGATTGTGCCGCGCGCCGCGCTGCATGAGTGAGATCGCGCCGGAGTCGGCCGTGCCGCCGACCCAGCCGCGCGACATGCCGTCGTGCATGAGCGCGATGCTGAACGTCGAGTCGATCTCGATCGCGCGGTCGTACGATGCCACCGCCGAATCCCACGCGCTTCGCCGAAAGTACTGTTGCCCCTCCAGGAATGCCTTCAGCGCGGGCAGCGACGTCGTGCCGACGGACGACATTTGCGCGCCGCCAAGCGCGCGCGTCTTCCCGAGCTCGCGGAGCAGCCCGATCGTCAGCGAATCGGAGAGGCGGTCCATGCTCGACAGCGCGTCCCGGCGCTCCACGTCGCCCAGCACGAGCCCCGTGCCGACATCCATCACTGATGCCGACGCGCGCACCGAGTCCGCGCCCGAACGAATGACTCGCCCGAACACCGCGAGCCGCGCGCCCGTCGCCTTGCCGAGCGCCGCGGCCGATTCCTTGTCGGCGCGCCCCGCCCAGCGCCGCACGACGAGCGTCGGCGACACCGTGCGGAGTGGGCCGGCGCCGTCGAGGTTGCGCGACAGCACGTCGACCATCCCTTCGTGCCAAAGCTTCAGGTCGGCGTCGACGACATCGAACGGTGCCACCGCGACGAGGTTCTGATCGAGCGGTCCGGTGTGTTGGCGCCGCGTGGTGACGATCCCGACCACGACGAGCATCGCGACGACAGCCGCGCCGATCGCGACTAGCGGCCCACGAGAGCCTCGCGCGCCCGTCGGCGCCGCCTCGAGCGCGTCGCGAAATTCCTCGGCGCTGCGAAAGCGCTCGTCGGGCAGCTTCGCGAGCGCGCGCGCGATGGCTGCGTTCACCGCGGGCGGCGTCTCGGCGCGCAGCTTGGCGACCGGAGGCGCGGGCTCCGTGAGATGGGCAACCATCATGCTCTGCGCCGAGCCTGCTCCGCTGAACGGATGCCGCCCGGCGAGCATTTCGTAGCCCACGATGCCGAGCGCGTAGATGTCGGCTCGCGCGTCGATGTCGCTCTCGCCGGCGGCCTGCTCGGGCGCCATGTACGTCGGCGTGCCTACGGACATTCCCGTGCCCGTGAGATTCGCGCCGTCCGCCGCCGACGCCGTTCGCGCGGCGGAGATCGCGCGCGCGACTCCGAAGTCCGCGAGTACGGCGTGCCCCTCCTCGAGCAGGATGTTCTCCGGCTTGATGTCGCGGTGAACGATCCCCGTGCGGTGCGCGAACGCCAGCGCGTCCGCGACCTCGATCAGTATCTTGATGGCCTCGCGCACCGGAAGCGCCCCGCCTTCGCGCAGCCGGTGGCGCAGCGACTCTCCGCGCACGTACGGCATCACGTACCAGAGCAGCCCGCCGCCGGAGCCCGCGGCGAGGATCGGCACGATGTGCGGATGCAGCATCTGCGCAGCGACCTCGATCTCCTTCTTGAACCGCGCGCCGCTCACCTCACTCGCGAGCTCGGGCGGCAGCACCTTGATGACGACCTGGCGATTGAGTGATCGCTCCGTCGCCACAAACAGGCGGCTCATCCCGCCACCGCCAAGCTCGCGCTCGAGCTGATACGCGTCGCCGAGCGCTGCCTGGAGCTGGGCAGGAAGGAGCAGGTCGTTCACGAAGGAACCTCTGTTGGGAGCAGGCATAAGATAATGGAGATCGCCATGGTGCCGTGAGAGCGCTGCCGGCTATGACTTTTCGGCGCCTTAACGATCGGAGGCAACAGTCGTCATCTACTGTGCAAGGGCCTACAACGTGCAAGAGCACAACGTGCAGGACCTACAACGGAGGAGCACATGATGCAGCGCTGGAAATTCGCACTGCTCGGCGTCGCGCTCGCAGCCGCACCGCTGGTGGGTTGCGCGAGCGCGCCCGCGCAGCGTCGCGTGTATGTTCGCGTCGGACCGCCGCCCATACGAGAAGAGGTCATCGTCGAACGCCCGGGTGCGGAGTACGTCTACATTCGCGGCCACTGGGGCTACGCCGACGGCGGATACGTATGGGTGCCGGGCAGATGGGAACGCCCCGAGGGGCGACGTCATCGCTGGGTCGAGGGTCATTGGGCGCACGACCGCGGTGGCTGGTACTGGATCGACGGTCACTGGCGCTAGTCGCGCCGCGATGTCCGGGTTGGCGCTTCGCCTTCCCGGACATTCGCGCGCGGAGTAGCTCTTCTAGCTCTTTGTGGGTTGCCGCCTGTCGCGCCCGTACGGATCGCCCTTGAGCGACTCCGTGTGCAGCGCGCATCGCCATTCTCCGTCGCGACGCACCCACACCGAGGAATCGTTCGCGTCGAATTGCAGCGTTTGTCCTTCGACCACAATGCGCTCACTCACCGTGTAGCCCACGATCGCGACCTCGTCGCTGACGAAGCGCACCTGACGAGTCTTCTCGTTGAAAGTGTACTGCCGCAGCTCCCATTTTCCTTCGGTGGTCATCTTGCCCATCATCTTGCGGTCGATGGTCGATACGCCCTGGGCACCGACGACGATGCAGCCGTCATCCGTCAACTCCGATGCAACTTTTCCATCCTTCTTCTGCATCGCGTCCCAGAAACGTCGCTCCATATCCACCAGTTCCTGCTCTCTCGTCAGCGTCGGCATGTCGGTCCTCCTGTCGTCATGTAGTGAGTCGTATCACACAATCGGTAGGGAAGAATTGGACCAGACTCTTCTAGCCGAGGCCGCTGGCCGATCGCTCGAGTTGCTCGCCGAGCGAGCGCGCATCCGTCACAGGTACGTCGCACACGTAGTGCCGGCACACGTACGCAGTCGCGCGTCCGGAGATCGTCACTCTGTCGCGTAACAGTGGCACGGCGTCATCGGCACCCGGCGTTCCGCCCGCGAGGATGAGCGACGGGAGATAGTGCGAGGCCGTCTCGCGCACGAGCGCTTCGAAGTCCGACTCGCCCGCAGCGCCCACCAGCGCGACTTCCGTCGCGCCATGCACCGCGAGCTCCGCCGCGCCCAGCGCGTGGCCGAAGGCCATTGGGTATCGCACGAGCGCCTCGCCGAGCGTTTCGAGCACCCACGTGCCGCGCCTGCGATCGTCTTCGCTTCCGGTGAGATCGGAGAGACGCAGCAGCAGCTCCGCCGCGAGCGAGCTCCCCGCCGGCACCGCGTTGTCGGTGAGCTCGCGCGGGCGCGCGATCAGTGCCTCGCCGTCGTGCGCGGTATCGAAAAAACCGCCGATTGCATCATCCCAGAACCAGGTGACCATCGCCGTATTTATGGCCCGCGCGCGATCGAGCCAGCGCGCATCGAAGGTGAGCTCGTAGAGCGCGAGCAACGCGAGCGCCACCGCTGCATGATCCTCCAGGAAGCCGGCACCCTTCGTCACGCCATCTTTGTGCACTCGCATCACGCGCCCATCGCGCACCAGCTCGCGAACGAGAAACTCACCGTGCCGTATCGCCTCGGCGCGCCAGCGTGTGTCGTCGAACGCGCGGGCTCCGTCGGCGAGCGCGCGCACCATGAGCCCATTCCACGCGGCGAGGATCTTGTCGTCACGCGCGGGGTGCACGCGGGCCTCGCGCGATGCATGGAGGGTGGTGCGAGCGGCGGCGGCGAGCGACTCGAGTGCATCGAGCGTGAGTCCGTGCCGCGCCGCGACGTCCGCGGGCGGCCTGGGGACGTTCAAAATGTTATTCCCCTCGAAATTTCCGGCCACGCTCACGTCCCACAGGTCGCGCAGCGCCGCCGCGCCCGCGCCGAGCTGGACGTCGAGCTCCGGCGAGCTCCAGACGTAGAACTTTCCCTCGTGACCCTCGCTGTCCGCGTCGAGCGATGAGTAGAATCCGCCATCGGGCGCTGCCATCTCGCGGAGCGTCCAGTCGAACGTCTCGCGCACGACACGCGCGATCTCCGTGTCGCGCGTGACCTGCCACAGGTGAACGCCGAGCCGCGACAGCAGCGCGTTGTCGTACAGCATCTTCTCGAAGTGGGGCACGAGCCATCGGTCGTCCACCGCGTAGCGATGGAAGCCACCACCCACCTGATCGTAGATTCCGCCGCGCGCCATCTTCACGAACGAGTCGCGAACGATCGCGAGCTCCTGCGGCGCGCCGCTCCGCCTCCAGTGACGCAGCAGAAAATCCAGCGCCATCGTCTGCGGAAATTTCGGCGCGCCCTCGAAGCCGCCGTTGCGCGCATCGTAGCGCATCGCGATGCCGCGCGCGGCGGCGTCGAGCTGCGCCGGCGTGAGCTCGCCCGCGCTCACCGCCGCCTGCTGCGCGCCCGCGTACAGCTCGCGAACCCGCGCCGCCGTGTCGAGCACGTCACCGCGCCGCGTGCGATACGCATCCGCCACCGAGCGGAGCACGCGCACGAACGACGGCATCCCGTGGCGGTCCGAGGGCGGATAGTAGGTACCGCCGTGATACGGAACGCCCTCCGGCGTCAGGAACATCGTCATCGGCCATCCGCCCTGGCCCGTCATCGCCTGCACTGCGCTCATGTAGATCGAGTCGATGTCGGGGCGCTCCTCGCGGTCGACCTTGATGTTGACGAACAGGTCGTTCATCACCTTCGCCGTCGCCGGATCCTCGAACGATTCGTGCGCCATCACGTGGCACCAGTGACACGCCGCGTAGCCGATGCTCAGCAGAATCGGCTTGTCCTCGGCCCGCGCGCGCGCGAGCGCCGCCTCGCCCCATGGCTGCCAGTCGACGGGATTGTTCGCATGCTGCAGCAGGTACGGGCTCGTTTCGCCGGCCAGACCGTTCACGTCGCGTATCTCCGTCGCCCGGGGTGAGAACGAAAGCTACAATGCCCTTATCGTTCATCTCCATGCGAGCGACCCGATCCGGCGAGCGAGCGCGACGCGCTGCGTACGCGGTGCTGGCGCTCGCGGTCGGAGGACGGCTCATCGCGGCCGCGTTGGTGCCGCTCGCGCCGGACGAGACCTACTACTGGGAGTGGTCGCGCCGCCTGGCGGCGGGGTATCTCGATCATCCGCCCGTCATCGCGCTGGTGATACGCCTCGGCACGATGCTGTTCGGTGCGACGCCCCTTGGCGTGCGCATCGGCAGCGTGGTCGCGGGCGCGGTCGCGTCGGTCGTGCTCGTGCGGGTGGCGGGGAAGCTGGGCGACGAGGCCGCGATGCTGCGCGCTGCGGCAATGATCGCGTGCATGCCGCTCGCCCAGATCGGGCTCTCGCTCGCGACGCCGGACGCATCGCTCCTCCTGTTCTGGTCGCTCGCACTTGCGGCGCTCGTCGCGGTGCTGCGCCCGCAGACGTCGCCGCGCGCGCGTACGCTCGCGTGGGCGCTCACCGGGCTCGCGCTCGGGGCGGCGCTCTCGACGAAATACACCGCGCTGCTGCTCCTCGCGAGCGCCGGCATGGCTCTGATCGCACAGCCACCGCTGCGGCAGATCCTCGCGACGCGAGGACCGTACATCGCGCTCGCGATCGCGCTCCTCGTTTTCGCGCCGAATCTCGCCTGGAACGCGACGCACGAATGGACGTCGTTCGCCTATCAGCTCGCGCACGGACTCGCGGTGCACCGCGGCTCACCGCTCCGTCACGAGATGCAGCTTCTTGGCGGACAGATCGCGCTGGTCTCTCCGATCCTCCTCGCTGCCCTCGCGATTCCCGTGTACCGCGCCCTTAAGCACCGCGACGATCCTGTTCGCACCACGCTCGCCATCATCGCGGCCGTCACGTGGCTCGCGTTCGCACTGAGCGCGCTGCGCAGCGCCGTCGAGCCGAACTGGCAGGCGCCTGCGTATCTCTCCGCGATCGTGCTCGCCGCCTCGTATGAAGGCGGCGACCGGTGGCGACGGCTCGTGCGCAATGGGTGTGTGCTCGGCGGCGTCATGACTCTGCTCATCTACGCGCATGCGATCGTTCCCTTTGTGCCCCTCGACGCCGCGCACGACCCCACGGCAGCAGGGTTCGGCTGGGACGCGCTCGCCACGCACGCCGATGCCGTGCGACACGAGCCATACGCGCGCACCACCACTTCCGCCGCGGCGTGGATCGGCGGCGAGCGCTATCAGGAAGCGTCCGAGCTCGCCTTCCACCTGCGGGATCATCCCGAAGCCGTCACGGTCGACGTGCACGGCCGCCCCAATCAGTACGACCTCTGGCCGCAGTTCTCGCAGCGCGCGCGCGCCGGCGACCGGCTCGTTCTCGTGCTCGGTCTCTACACGCTTCCCCACGATGACCAGGTGATCGCCGCGCTGAGGCCTCACTTCGACTCGGTTTCGCTGCGCGACGTCGTCGCGCTCCGGCGCGGCGCCGTGGTTCGCGCGTGGCGCCGCGTGTGGGTGCTCGATGGATGGCGCGGCAGCTGGCCGCGGACCGAGCTCGCCCGGTAGCGCCGCTTGCGATGCGCGCGCGCCTGACGCGAACTTCCGGGCTGCAATCTCTCCTCCCATTCCCGGACTCTGCATGCCGGCAACACTCGCCAGCGATCTCGCGCGCTATCTCGACGACAACGACCGTCGCATCCACGACGAGCTGTTCGATTTTCTGCGCATACCGAGCGTGAGTGCGCGGTCCGAGTACGACGAGGACATGCGGCGCGCAGCGAAGTGGGTCGCCGACAATCTCCGCACCGCCGGCCTCTCGGCCGAGATCATGCCGACCGGCGGCCATCCCGTCGTCCTCGGCGAATGGCGGAAGGCGCCCGCCGGAGCCCCGACGGTGCTGGTGTACGGCCACTACGACGTGCAGCCCGCCGAGCCGCTGGATCTCTGGACCACTCCGCCATTCGAGCCCACGATGCGAAACGGACGCATCTACGCTCGCGGCTCCGTAGACGACAAGGGACAGCTGTTCTCGCACATGAAGGCGCTCGAAGCCCACATGGGTGCGCGCGGAAAGCTGCCGGTCAACATCGTCATGCTCGCCGAGGGTGAGGAGGAAGTCGGCAGCGACAATCTCGAGGCGTTCGTGACCGCGCAGGCGAAGCGCCTCGCCTGCGACTACGTCGTCGTCTCCGATTCCTCGATGTTCGCGCCCGGGCTCCCGTCCATCCTGTCATCGCTCCGTGGTCTCGCCTACTTCCAGATCGATCTCGAGGGTCCCACGAGCGATCTGCATTCCGGGAGCTACGGCGGCGCGGTCGTGAATCCCGCGATGGCGCTCGCCCGCATCCTCGCCACCTTCTTCGACGAGAAGGGCCGCATCGCGATTCCGGGTTTCTACGACAGCG
>Ga0193751_1002449_pt1 | contig 11241 bp, 8 predicted proteins | sample L1c2metaG_FD_143050 | JGI IMG/M metagenome (GOLD analysis project Ga0193751, IMG submission 143050) | Soil microbial communities from a riparian zone of the East river system, Colorado, United States - L1c2 | ecosystem: Environmental > Terrestrial > Soil > Riparian zone | place: USA: East River...
CGCCTACAAGTCGCAGGGTCTGAACGACTGGCGGTACGTCCTGGGGCAAGACGTTGCTTCTGTTCGTGACTTCGACCTGGTGATGCACACCAACTTCGATGACATAGACTTTCCCGAAAACACGCTGTCCGCGACGGAGAAGCAGAAAGATGGCAAGGGTTGGAAGCTTCAGTGGAAGTACGCGAACCTTCTTTCCGGCTTCCAGATCGGGATGGCCATGCCGGAGAAGCTTCAGCCCGGTCCCCTCGCCGGGCAGATCGCGTTCTTCGCCCCGGTCTCACTTCTCTTCTTCTTCGCCGTGATGTTCATCATCACAACTATTCGCGGGATCGACTTGCACCCCATGAACTACGCCTTCCTTGCGGCGGCGTTCTTTTCGTTCCACCTGCTCATGGCGTACCTCGTCGATCACATCTCCATCCACGTTGCGTTCCTGATCGCATCAGCGGTGTCGATCGCGCTGGTGGTGAGCTACCTGCGGCTCGTGGTAGGTCCGCGCTTCGCGTTCCGGGAAGCGGCGGCCGCGCAGTTCATTTATCTCGTGCTGTTCTCCTACGCGTTCTTCTTCAAGGGCTTCACCGGCCTCGCGATCACGATTGGCTCGATCCTCACGCTGTTCGCCGCAATGCAGCTCACCGGTCGCATCCGCTGGAGCGAGGTATTCGCGCGCGCATAAGGATGCTCCTGATCAAACGCTGATGCTTCGGATTGCTTCGAATTCCGCTTAGGGAGCGATCCGAAGCATCCGTTCCAGATCCGAAGGATCCGTGTTCCGCCCTTGCAAGGATCCCGGCGGCTCTGCTAGTCTAAGCGATCCACCTCCTGGTGAACGCAGCGACCAAACGCAGGAAAACGAGGAGACTGACATGGCGGAAAGCGTCTACAAAGTGATCGAGCTGGTTGGAACAAGCACGGAGTCATGGGAGAAAGCGGCCACGGCGGCGATCAAGCGGGCGTCGAAGACGTTGCGCGATCTGCGTGTGGCCGAGGTCTGTCTGCTCGACATGGCTATCAAGGACGGCAAAGTCGAGAGCTACCGCGCCAAGATCAAGGTTTCCTTCAAGTACGAAGGCTAAAGCTCGAGTCGGTCTCCAATCAGCTGCCGCTCGGGCTGGCTACTATGACGATGGGTTATACGGATGCTCCGGAAAAAAGGGCGGATCCTTCGGATCGACTCCAAACGGCAGTAAGGCTCCTTTCCCGAGGGCTGTGATTCTTTGTTGCTTCCTAGGAGAGTTCTGTGAGGCGATCTGAAGCATCCCGAGCGGCAGTTCCGAAACAATTCCCGGCCTGCAACGAAGATCTTTAACGCCTATCGGCGCAGATCCAAAGCATCCGGGCTTTTTGTCAGGAGCATCCGTATACCGGTCTCGGTGGCCAGAAGATACGGGAGTGCAAATTGCGTTGACATCGCCGAATGACTAGCCCACCCCCAGCGCAAACTCTTCGCAGCGCCGCAATCGCCGCGATGGTGAAGAACGGTTTCGAGCCAGACTTCTCACCCGCCGTGATGTCGGAGGTTCGATCACTGCATGAACCGGCCGATGATCCCCTGCCGCCAGGCGTCCGCGACCTGCGCGGTCTACCTTGGTCGTCGATCGACAACCAGGAATCGCGCGACCTCGATCAGATCGAAGTTGCGGAGCGCGTTGCAGACGGCTCGATCCGAATCCGCATTGGCGTCGCCGACGTCGACACGCTCGTCCACGCCGGCTCGGCCGCGGACGAACACGCTGCGAAAAACACGACCTCCGTCTACACCGGTGTCGCCATCTTTCCGATGCTGCCCGACCGGCTCTCGTGCGATCTCTCGTCGTTGAACGAGGCCGAGGACCGTCTCGCCGTCGTCGTCGAATTCGACGTCAGCCCCGATGGAGAGCTGGGCAAAGCGTCGGTGTACCGCGCGCTGGTGCGCAATCAGGCGAAGCTCGCTTACGAATCCGTCGGCCTCTGGCTCGAAGGAAAGGCGCCGGCGCCGCCGGCAATCCTCGCGTCTTCCGCGCTGACCGAGCAGCTTCGCATTCAGGACGAGGCGGCACAGCAGCTGCGCCGCGCGAGGAGCATCGCGGGCGCGCTCGACTTCGAGAGTGTAGAGGCCAGACCGGTGGTCGCGAACGGAAAGGTCGTTGACCTGGCCGTTGTGCGGCGCAATCGCGCGCGGGACATGATCGAGGATTTCATGGTGGCGGCGAACAGATCCGTCGCCACGTATCTGCTGGACCGAGGGTCGCCGTCGCTCCGGCGAGTCGTGCGCGAGCCCAAGCGTTGGGACCGCATTGTGGCGTTGGCGGCGGATGTCGGCGAAACACTTCCGGACAAACCCGACAACGTTTCCCTCGCCGAGTTTCTCGCACGCCGTCGCGCTGCCGATCCCGATCACTTCGCGGATCTGTCGCTGTCCGTCGTCAAGCTCCTCGGCCCGGGCATTTACGTCCTCGAGCGTCGTCTCGGTGATCGCAGAGAGACCGGCCACTTCGGACTCGCCGTCGCGGACTACGTGCACTCCACTGCGCCGAATCGCCGGTTCGCGGATCTCGTCACGCAACGGATGCTGCGCGCGGTCACGTCTGGCGGGCCGCCGCCGTATTCCGATCAGGAGCTCACCGATATTGCGACACGCTGCACCGAACGCGGCGAGGCGGCGCGTAAGGTCGAGCGCACGATGCGCAAAGTTGCAGGGGCTTCGATGTTGGCTGAGCGTGTCGGCGAGAATTTCGCCGCGATAGTGACGGCTGCATCGCCCAAGGGGACCTACGCCCGCGTTCTGAGTCCACCGGTAGAAGGTCGCATCGTGCGCGGGGGACGTGGTCTGGATGTTGGCGACACAGTGCGGCTCAAGCTCGTGGTCGCCGATCCCGCGCGTGGATACATCGATTTTGCACACGAGACAGAGGGTGTCTCGAGAAAGCTCGAGCGCAGCCGCCGCAAGAAGGCAGAGGCCGACAAACTGCGCTCGCGCATCGGCGAGACCTTCGACGCACAGGTCACCGGCGTGTCCGAGAGTGGTACGTACGTTCGGCTACTCGATGGTTCGGCCGAAGGACGTGTCGTGCGCGGCTACAAACCGCTTTCCGTCGGAATGAAGGTTCCGGTGAAGCTCGTCAACACCGACAGCGTTCACGGCTTCATCGACTTCGAATACACGCAGGGCGTCGAGCCGGATAAAGCAGATCGTCAGGCGCGCAAGCGCGAAGCGGCCCTCGCGCTCCGGGATCGGGTGGGACAGAGCTTCCGCGCCGTTGTGTCGGGACTATCTCAAAAGGCCACTTGGGTGAAGACCGTCCCAGAGGGAATCGAGGGGCGCCTCGTACGCGGACGACGCGGCTTGAGTGTGGGGGACGAGGCGGCCGTCGTGTTACTGGCGGCCGACCCGGTCCGAGGCTTTATCGACTTCGCGCGCGAGGACACCGTCCTGCCCGCGGTCTGACACTCAAGCGATCAGCTTGTCCTGTAGAAGAAGTGCTCGTGGACGATTTTGCCGTCCTTCACCGTGTAGAGAGCCATCTCTTCCATCGGCACCCGCTTGCCGCTCGGCTTGGACGTGACGTCGAGATTGTAGTAGACCGCAAATTTGTCCTCGCCTACGAACGGTCCTTCAACCTCGGAAGAATGCACGATGTTGTTTTCAGCCCACCATTCACCCTTCTCGCGAACGGGCTTGATGCCTCGCATCTCCCGGGGCATTTGTTCGTTGCCCATGGATTCGACGCTGACGATATCGTCCGAGTACAGCGTATTGACCGCGTCGAGAAAGCGGCCGGCTCGGCAGAGGGACACGAGCTCTTCCGCGACTGTGGCGGTGGAAGTGGGAGCGGCGGTTGTCATGATAATCTCCTTGGTTCGGGTAACTATTCAGATATAGGCGAAAATCGCACCGAAGCCAACAGATCTTTTTTTTCGATACTCATCTGAGACTTTTTTGCGTTAAACGCCTCTCAGAGACATCGCCAAAATCGACCTCATCAGGTAAGCTCCCACACCAGCGCGACTTACACGTAAACTAATGTCACATATACATTTACGATGCTGGATGGGTTATACTGCGGGATACGATTTTTGTCAGAATCGAGCGCCTGGGTTGATGGTTTCGGCGCTGGCCCACCCGTGGTGAATCCTCGCACGCGGGAAAGGGCAAAATCAGACGGGGTGCTGGAGATATTCTCAAATGCAGAACATCAACAACAACACCAAGGGCACCAAGGGACAGATCGCGCGCAGCGTTCGCTTTGATCTCGCTGCCGACAAGAACGAAGAGTTTCATACTCTTTTCAGAACCGAAATCCTTCCAATCCTGAAGAAGCAGGACGGCTTCAAGGACGAGCTCTTGCTGGTGCACGATCAGCACGTTCTCGCCATCAGCGTCTGGAACGACATGGATTCGGCGCGTAAGTACGAGTCTGCCACATATCCGCAACTGGACAAGGCGCTTCGCCCGGTGATGACCGGAAGACCGACAGTCGAGACGTTCAAATTCGACTCGCTGTCGACGATTGCCTGACCTCGCAACTTCCTAGGTCGTGAAAATCGGAGGGGCTCCTTAGGGCTCCTCCGATTTTCTTTTGCTTGTCAGCCAGATGTAAGCGCCGGCATCTTCCCCGACCGCTTGCGCAGTTACATATATTCTTGCCGGTCAAACGAAATCAACGAACGTCGTCACGTATCGAGGTATCAGCCATGCGTCGCATCTATTCTTCATTCCTGCCAGTCGCCGCACTCGTTTCCGTCGCCTGCTCTGGCAAGGCTCAAAATGAGACTTCACGCCAGGTCGCTGGCGGAGGAATTTCTGTCAGCGGTTGGTCGGGACAAATCGACCCCAACGAGGCCAAGCATGGTCAAACCATCGCGAACGCCAAGCTCGCCAACGATGGCAGCTCGCTTCACGTCACGACCGGTCCGGCGGTGGCGTATTGGAATCCGTCGAATACGGCGAGCGGCGACTACACGGTGAAGGCGAGTTTCACCGAGCCAAAGTACATGAACCTGAACGATCATCCGCACCCGTACGGAATCTTCATCGCCGGCAATGACATGGGCACGCCCAACCAGAGCTATCTGTACTGCGCTGCCTACGGGACCGGCAACTTCATCGTCCGTGGCTTCGGCCCCGCTCCGTTCCAGCTGAATGGTCGTGGTGAGGCGAATGCGGCCGTGCACAAGGCCGCTGCGGCGGGATCTCCGGTAACTCAGGACATCGCGGTTTCCGTGAAGGGCAATAAGGTGCAGTGCTCGATCAACGGAACGGTCGTCGGAACCTACGACAAGTCAGCCGTCGTCGGCTCGGGAAAGCTCAAGTCGACCGATGGAGTCTACGGAATCCGCTTCTCGCACAACACAGAGGGACTCGTGAGCGGTTTGACGGCTACCAAGCCCTAACGCAGAACGCTCGTCCTCGCGCTGGTTTACGGGTTGACCAGCGCTAGGATATTTCCGTCGGGGTCCTTGAACCACGCGTTTTTGCGCGCGCCCGCGATGTGCACGTCGCCCTTGCGCGTCACGCCCGGAAAGTCGTAGTGCTCGAAGGCGACTCCTTTCGCCTTGAGATCCTTCACCAGGCCTTCCACATCCTTGACCATCCAGGTCGCCGCGGTCGCCTTGTTGGTCCCGGCAAACTGGGATTGATAGACGAGTAGCTGCGAGTTTCCGCTCTTGAACGCCACTGCCTGGTCGCCTTCGGTGTGGACAGCTTTGAAACCGAGCTTGCCCTCGTAGAATTTTCTCGCCGCTGTCAGGTTTTTAACCGCGATAGTGGCCATTGCGTCGTTATCTCCAAGCATTCGACTCTCCTTGATTGGTCTGATTGGTGTTCGATTGTGGGCGACTGACATCTAGAACTAAGGGTTATACGGATGCTCCGGAGAAAGGCCCGGATGCTCCGGATCTGCTCCGATTGGCGTTACGGCTCCGTTTGGGGGGCCGGGATTTCTTTGGAACGGCCGCTCGGGATGCTTCAAACCGCCTCACGGATCTGACCTGCGAAACAACAAAAAAAACAATCGTTGCCATCGCGAGAGGAGCGATACCGCCATTTGGAGCCGATCCAAAGGATCCGGCTCCCTCCGGAGCATCCGTATAACCCTTCGTCATCGTGGCCTGCTAGGCGCGCGCGCCGCCGATGTCGACCGCGATCGTGCGCCACCTGCCCTGATTGAATCGCAGCACAGTTAAAACACATCGGGTCGCGTGCCCCGCCAGTATCGCAATCCAGATGTCGATCGGGGCGAGCGTGCTCGTTCGCTGGATGATGAAGCAGATGCCGAGCGGAATGATGATCTGAGAGATTATCGAGATATAAAGTGGACTCTTCGTGTCGCCAGTTCCCTGGAGTCCGCCGGTATACGTGAGCGCCACCGTGATGAACAGTCCGGAGATGGCGAGCACGCGCAGCAGCTGCACACCGATGTCGACCACGACGCCATCGTGCATCCCGAAGATCGCGAGGAGCTGGCGCGGCAAGAGGAAAAAGAGAGCACCAAGAATCGCCGCAGTGGTGAGACCGATGCCCGCGGCGACCCTGACCCCTGCGACCGTGCGCTCGGGCTTGCCCGCTCCGAGATTCTGCCCGGCGATCGCGGCAGACGCGCCCATAAGACCGATGGACGTCCACGTGATGAACGAGAAGAGCTGGCTGTAGGAAACCGTGAACGCTGCCTGTGCAGCCGCGCTTTGAGGGAGCGATCCGACGAAAGCCATCATCAGCACGCCACCGATGTTCATCGCGATTCCCTGGATCCCGGTCGGAAGTCCGAATCGGAACAAGGACCGGATGATCTGCCAGTCGGGACCCCACCCTCGACCGCGCGGAAACGACACCACCCATCCGCCGTGCCACAGCTTCCACAGGGAGTAAACCGCCACAAGCCCGGACGCGATGCACGTCCCCATCGCCGCGCCCTTCGTGCCGAACGCGGGGATGGGACCGAGTCCGCGGATGAGAATGACATTCAGCACGATGTTCAGCACGGTCATGCCGACGCCCAAAATCATCGGAGTGCGCGCGTCGCCGGCGGAGCGCAGCGCGCCGCCCAGCATGAAGAAGATCAGAATCCCGCTGCTGAACAGGAACATCGTGCGCAGGAACGGCAGCGCTTCGGCTTTCACAGCGGGCGTAGCATTCACGAAATCGAGGAGTGCGGGTGACGCGAAGTATCCAATTGGCGCCACCAACACCGAAAGCCCGATCGCAACGATGAATGCCTGGTAGACTGTGCGGTCCGCCTTGTCGTGGTCGCCAGCGCCGACGAATCGCGCGACGAGCACACTCATCCCGATGAAAACCGACGAGATGAAGATGATGACTATGATCCAGATCTGAGAGCTGACCCCGATGGCGGCGTTGGCCTTGTAGCCGATCAGATTGCCGACCATCGCCTGGTCGACCATGCCCTGGAGTCCGCCGATCATGTTGGTGAGCATCGTCGGCCATGCGAGCTTCCACACTGCCGGGCCCAGCGGACCCTCTACGATGGACCGGTCGTATTTCCGGCGCTCAGGAACAGCTGCCGGCGCTTTCGCGTCCGTGAGTCCGGGGTGCGCTACAGGCGCTGAGACGTCAGTCACTTCTCATCGGGCCGGATGTCGTCAGCAGTCATACTCATTTGTCGAACGAGCCACGGCCAAATCGACAACTCGAGTTGATTTCTTTCGGAGAGACCGTCCTGCCACGCATCGCGGTCAGCCACGGATGCGCCGGCTTACCCACACCTCGGTGGCGTTCCCAATTTCGGCGAGAACCTCGGCATCTGTTCTACCCGAAGATTTGAGCACGTGAAAGCTATGATCTGCGCCTTCGACCCAATGCATCTTCCAGTCTGTCTTCACGTTCTTGAGAACTGCTTTCATCAGGTCCGGAGTACAGAAAGGATCCCGAGTGCCGTTGAAGCATATGACCGGAACCTGGATCGCGGGAAAATGCGCATCGCGAAGCTGGTCAGGTTTGCCGGGTGGATGCAGTGGATACGCGAGGAGCAGCAGTCCATCGCACTCGAATCCGTCCGCGGCCAGCATCGACGCCGCCCGTCCTCCCATGGATCGTCCGCCGATTATCAGCTTATTCGGCTCGATCTCCTCGCGCACCCGCGCGACGACGGCGGCGATGCACTCCTTGAGGCGCGGCATCGGATCGGGGCGGCCGGATTTTTTCTCCTTGTACAGGAAGTTGAAGCGGACGACGTCGAGCCCGCGGGAGCGGAGAGTGTTGGCGGTCTGGACGATTCCTCGATCGTTCATGTTGCCGCCCGCGCCGTGGGCGCACACGAAGGTGACGCCATGCTCGTCGGTCTGGGAGGGCTCGTAGATTGCCGACGTCTCCTCCACGCCGACCTTGACTCGCCACTCTTCGCGATCAGACTTGATAGAAGAGTCGCTGCTCATGCTTTGATATCTCGCGACTGAGGGATGAGGCCCATCTCGTCGAGAAACCGGTGGCCACCGGTTGTCTTTTCGCCCCTCGTCTCGACCCGCGTCATTACCAGCCGCGCCTTAGTCCGGGTCATCCCAACATAAAGGAGACGCCGCGCTTCCTCCAGCTCGACCCTCCTCAGCTCTCCACTCGGCGGCATCGGAATGAACTGCTCGTCCTCCACGCCGACGATGTACACGCGCGAGAACTCGAGCCCTTTTGTCGAGTGCAGCGTGAGGAGGTTGACGCGGTCGCGCGCTGTCTCGGCCCCGTCGTGCTTGGACAGCACGGCGCGCTCCAGGAAAGCGCAGATCTGCGTGGCGAGGTCGCCCTTGGTGCATGCTTCGATCAGCCGGCGCAGCCTCGCCATCGTCTCTGGATATCGCTTGTCGGCCCTTCGCTCCGCCCGAAGTCGCTCCATCATGTTGTGACCTCCGAGGAGCGTGATCAGGTCGTCGACCGTTGGGAGAGACGCGTCGCCGCGCGAATCGCGTTCGATGCGATAGCCGTCGAGGCAATCGCTGTGTCGGCCGAGAGCGTAAGCGGGAACGAACTCGAAGAACTTGCGCGCTTCGTCGCAAAGAGTGTCCCGATCACTGAGAGCAAGACCTACGGCGAGCTGGTCGAGGAGATTCACCAGGGCGGTCTTGCGCGCGTATTCCACTTTGGTTTCGCCGAGTGAGGGAAAGAGCCGCGCGAGGGTGCGACAATCGTCAAGCGCGCTGTGTGACTGGCCGGCGTTGATCCCGTAGCGGCGCGCTAGGTGCTCGAGTTTTCGGCTGGTGGAGTGGAGCGTGCGGGCGAGAGGGAGCGTGTCGTAGGTCGAGAAGTCGGCACGTGGAAGCTTGGCGGCCATCCTCCGCAAGATCGGGAAATCGAACTGGTAGCCGTTGTGCGCAACGAGCACATCGGCCCCACAGAAATCACGAAAGCCAGACCAGATCGACTCAAAGTAAGGCGCGTTCGCGACATCTCTTTCAGAGATTCCGTGTGTCCCGAGCGCGCCCGCGGTAATCGGGACCCTTGGCTTCACCCGGGTGTGATACTCAGCCACCGCGCGTCCGTGCCGAACGCGGACAGCGGCTATCTCCACGATCTCCGCGCGCTCCACATCCTTGTCGGTCGTCTCGAGATCCACGACGGTGAAGTCGCGGAATGTGTTGACGAAGCTGCGCGTCCGCACCAGCTGCGCGGTCTTGAAAAGTCCGAGAGCAAGTCCGAGCGATGGCAAATCATCCGGTCGGACTCGTTGCGAATCCGCGGAGGGAGCTCCCCCCAGCTGAACGGAACGGACGCCCATCTCGATCAGCATTTTCTTCGCGGCGATCTCCGAGCCGCCAAGCCGCGGGATCCAGACAGGCCGGCCTTCTTCAATGCAGGGCTTCAGTCTGTAAGCCAGCCTCACCACTTCGTCGTGCGCGGCGGGGTCGCTCAGATCTTCGTGGTGTTCCTCGAGAATCGTGCGGTAGGTGCCGACTCTCTCGGAGAGGATCTCCTCGACGAGCGAAGAAAGCGTGGTGTGGTTCTTCGCGAGCGCGCCCAGATTCTTGAGGGAGTAAATGCCGCGCCAGATCTTCTTTCCGTCGCCGTGGACGCGCGGCAGCGTACGCGCCATCTGCTCGAGCTGCTGGATCAAGCTGGTTCCGGTTTCTTCCGATCGCGCCCGGGCATCGTTGAACAGCGCCTCCGGCAGAACGGTCTGATAGAAGTTCTCCTGATGAATCTCGTCCTCGGGGCTGGCGATCACGCGAAGTGCGGCGAGCACGTAGGCGACGACCTTATCGTCGGCGAGCGCGCGTCCCTGGGCGAGACGGCACGGAATTCCCGAATTCAGAAACGCGGACTCGAGCGCGCTTCCTATTCTGTGCGTCCGATACAACAGGCCCACGTCGCCCCACCGAATCTCTCCATCGTTCTCCGCGTGGTCGGCGATCAGATCGCTGGTGATCCAGGCAGCTTCGGCATCATCATCCGCAAAGCTGAGCGCGACGACCGGAAATACTGATTCGACGTTCGTCTCCTGGGGCGTTCGATCCTTGAAGAGCTGCTCGTTGAGCGAGATGAGACGCCGGGCATATCTCAGCACTTCGGGCGGACAGCGTCGGTTCTCCTGGAGGTTATGCAGCCGGTCGTCCCCGACGATCTGGAAATCGTTCGCGAAGTGCGCGAACACTCTGGGGTCGGCGCCGGTCCACGAATAGACCGACTGCTCGTCGTCGCCGACCGCGAAAACGTGGCGATGCTCTTGGGCAAGCTCACGGATGATCCCGTACTGCACCGGATTCAGATCCTGAAATTCGTCCACAAGAATCGCGTCATAGCGCCTTCTGACTGCCGCCGCTACCGATGGAATTCTGAAAAGCTCCGCGGTTTTGAGGAGCAATCCGTCGAAATCGACGATGTTCCGCTCGGTCGTCGCGCGCTGATAGCCGTCGTAGTACTTCTCGTACCGGTGGCCCAGCGGCTCCCCGCGAAAACGGTAGCGCGCAAAGGCGTCGAGCACGCTCTTGTGAAGCTTTCGGGGAACCTTGAGCCGCCGAAGTAGGGCCAACTGGTAAAGCTCGTCGGCGATTCCGAAGCCTTCCTGCAATCCTACCTGGTCACCGTACTCGCGCAGCAGATCGGAGCAGAACGAATGGATCGTTCCGCGCCTGACGCTCTCGACGCGCGGTCCGAGCTCACTGTCGAGACGCGATGCGATCTCGCCGGCTGCCTTATTGGTGAAGGTGAAGACGCAGATGCGAGCAGGGTCGAAACCACGATTGTCGATGAGGAATCTGATGCGCTCGATGAGGCAGTAGGTCTTTCCCGCTCCCGGGCCGGCGCGAACTAGCAGCGGCTGT
>Ga0193751_1002450_pt1 | contig 11241 bp, 8 predicted proteins | sample L1c2metaG_FD_143050 | JGI IMG/M metagenome (GOLD analysis project Ga0193751, IMG submission 143050) | Soil microbial communities from a riparian zone of the East river system, Colorado, United States - L1c2 | ecosystem: Environmental > Terrestrial > Soil > Riparian zone | place: USA: East River...
TCCGAAAGATCCATGCAAAATCGACGTCTTGGTTTGGGGCATCACCGAAGCGCAGCACGCCGAGATCGTCTCTGTCCGGGATAACATTTTCGACCTGCAAGGATACCTGCAGAAAGCGCGGCTCGCCCACGCAGTTGCTCACCCCCTCTACAGCATCAATGGCAAGCTCTCCGCGGCGCACTTGGAGAAGTTGGTCCTTCTCTTCAAACACTTCGAGGGAATCAACGGGCTGCGCGATGCGCTCCTGAGCGACCTCGCCCAAGCGCTCTTCTCCGGATTAACCCCGGAGAAGATCGAAGAGTTTGCCAACAAACACGATTTTCCCCCGACCCACGCGGAGCCGTGGAAAAAGATTCTGGTCGGCGGTTCCGATGATCACGGCGGAAAATTCGTCGCCTCCGCTTACACTGAAACGGCCCGGGGTCGATCGCCCCAGGCCTTTCTCAAGCACGTTCGCGAGGGAGATTGCACTGCCAAAGGTCAGGGAGGCACGCCGCTCGCCCTCTCGCACGGCTTTTACAACACCCTCTCGCTTTTTGTGCAGGATCGTTTCCACGAAAAGCTCGGCCCCAGCGCCGGATTGCTCGAACAAATGTTCTCGCGCTTCATGGAAGGCCGCGATCCGACCGAGCTGACCTTAAAAGAGAAGGCGAGCATCTTCGCCCAGGGCGTCTTGTCGGGAAAGATCTTCGAACTCATCAAGCCCGCCAATATGTCGCTCTGGAAGGAGCTTTCCGGGTATTTCGCCCGCCCGGAAGTAAAGGCGAAGCTGAACGACGAGATCAGCGCCGTGCCCGAACCCGAGCGCCGCACTTTCCTCATGGCCAACCTCGTCGCCGAACAGCTGGCGTTTCGCCTGTTCAAGAAGTTTGTGCAACAACTGAGCACAGGAAACCTGGTGGAAAGTATCCAGGCCTTGAGCGCCATTGTCCCGATCCTGGTCATCCTGGCGCCCTACATTTACGGCTTTCACAGCCAGGCTCCTTCCCGCAAATGGCTTCGTGGAATCTTCCAGGATCTAACCGGCTCAATTCCGGAGTCCTTGCAAAATCGCAAGCGCGCCTGGTTTACCGACACCCTGGAAGATGTGAACGGCGTGGCCACCACCATTCGCAAAATGACGGCGGCAGGAGCAGCCGCGGGCAAGGAGTTGATCGTGGTAACGTCGCGCGGCGAGTTGCAGATCGACGATATTCCGATCCAGAACTTCAAGCCGATCGGCGAATTCGAGCTGCCTGAGTATGAGCTGCAGAAACTCAGCTTCCCCCCCATTCTGCAAATGCTCGATTACATCCAGCGCGAGAAATTCACCGAGATCATCATCAGCACACCGGGCCCGATCGGGCTAACGGCGCTCCTCGCGGCTAAAATGCTGAACCTGCAGACGAGCGGAATTTATCACACAGATTTTCCGCAATACATCCGCATCCTGACGGAGGACAGCTTCCTGGAGAGCGTGGCCTGGCGCTACATGCATTGGTTTTATGGCCAGCTCGATACTGTTTTTGTCAACTCGGAACAGTACCGCCAAAGCTGGATCAAACGCGGATTCGAACCCGCCAAACTCAAGATTCTTCCGCGCGGGCTCGATACTGAGCTGTTCAATCCCGGCCGGCGCGACCCGCACTTTTGGGAAAAATTCGGCCGGACGAACGGCGCCGTCCGTCTTCTTTATGTGGGACGCGTCTCCCGCGAAAAGGATTTGGATGTACTGGCCGACGCCTATCGGAGATTGCGAGAGGAAAAGATTCCGGTCCAACTCTCCGTCGTTGGGCACGGACCGTATTCCGAAACCCTGGCCGAAGCGCTGCCTGATGTGCTCTTCACTGGCTACCTGCAAGGCAAGGATTTGGCCGCGGCCTACGCTTCTTCCGATATTTTCGTTTTCCCGAGCACGACAGACACATTTGGGAATGTCATCATCGAAGCGCAGGCCAGCGGTGTTCCGGTCATCGTTTCCGACTCGGGCGGGCCCAAAGAGCTGGTCGAAGGTCAAAATAACGGCCTCATCACGAAATCACGCGATTCTGAAGATTTCGCGCGTGCCATTCGCACCCTGGTCGGGGATCCCAAACGCCGGCGGCAAATGGGAGACAACGCGCGGGAAAGCGTCATCAATCGCACCTGGCCAAGCGCCTTTCAGAAATTCTGGGCCATTACGGACGGGTAAGCATGGCACGCGCTTCGTCCGCGTGGCACGGCACTCCACGCCGATGACAAAGGCAACCCCAGACGTCTCAACAGAGTGAGGCGGCTACAGCGCACTTCTTCCTGTAGTCACGGCACTCTGTTGCCGTGTCCGGTATCTGCGCGAGCCGGGTTTAGGCCGGCAGTGGGGGCGGCGAAGCGGAATCTGACAGAGGTGGTTTACCCTTCCACACGTCGTAGTCGGACCCGAATTGACGCAGGAACAGCAACCCGAATGCGCGGATCCAGACAAGCGCAGGCAACATGATGACTGTGCCGACATAAGGAATCGCGGCCAGACAGCAGGTGGCACAGGTTACGATCATTCCCGCGACCATGAGTCCGAGGAAGAGGACAATCGAAAACAATCCGAATAAGACAAACGGCGCTGGATTCGCACGCAGAAGATGGAGGACTTCTCGAAAAGCATCCAACGCCGGGCACCTCCTTAAATACATGACGGGCGCCATGAAGTAGTTGATCAGCCCGAAAACGACAGCAAACAATATCCAGGCGAGAAACACGAGAACCCCCAGGGTTACGAACAGGATTGTTTTCTGCGTGTCCGGTAGGTCCACCATCCGGATAAGCAGGACGAAAACTCCAGCTACGACGGCGAAGATCGCCATCATCGCGAACGCGAACAAGAGAGAGAAAAGAAAATAACTGTTCCCCTCACGGCGATATTCGCGCCAGGGCTCCTTAATCGCCCCGCGGTTGTGCACGATGCAGTCGGTAAAAATAAATGTGCCGCGCGCCCGTATCCACATCAGCAAAAGCACCAGCGCGAGAATCGAGAGGAAGAGGATAACGAATAGACCGGTCACCCACGGCCAGTGATGAAAGTCATGGGGTCCATGCCACGGCAGCGGCGCGGTCGGCGCATGCTTTCCATTTGGAAACCGTCCGGAGAAGCCTCCACCGCCGAAATTACCCGCCAGAAACGCCGCGAAGCCGATGACGCACCATTTGGAAATGTCGAACGGCTGAAAAAGTATTTTTTTCATCAGCTCGAATGCTTCGCCAAACGGCTTGAAAATCTCGATAAAAGTCGCGGTGGCGTTCATTTTGAATCTTTCGTGGCCAAGTCTAACTACTCTGTTCCAAAATAGCGATCGCCAGCGTCACCAAGGCCGGGTACGATGTAGCCCACATCGTTCAGGGCAGGGTCGATCGCTCCTGTGATGACATCAATATCCGGGTGCGCGGCCCGGAAACGTTCAAGGCCGGGAGGGCACGCTAACAGGCAAATAAATTGGATGCGCTGGGCGCCGGCCTCTTTCAGCCGGCGCGCCGCTTCACACGCGCTGTTACCCGTAGCCAGCATCGGATCGAGGAGCAAAACCTGCGCCTCGGCGGAAAACGCGGGCAACCGGCAAAAATACGTCGTCGGTTGCAAGGTTTTCTCGTCGCGATACACCCCGATGTGACCGAGGCTCGCTTCGGGCAGGAGCTGAGTCATTCCATCCGCCATGGCCAGTCCGGCCCGCAGGATTGGAACAAACACGACCGGCCGGCGGAGTGCCTGGCTCTCGTGTTGGGCCAACGGCGTTTGCACGAGGCAAGGTTGAGTTTCCCAGGATCGGGAGGCTTCCACCAGCAGGAGAATGGAGATCTCCTGCAGATTCCTCCGAAATTGCGCCGGGCCCGTCGAGCTGGCGCGTAATATCCCGAGCTTCGCGGCGACCAGCGGATGCTCGACGACCGATACTTTTGTTTCGTGTGTTCTGGCTCTCACCGTTTTTCGTGCAAGGTTTGCGGGCGATTCTTGGCCAATGCCCCAACGAGCGCACTCAGTTTTATAAGTCGATTCAGGGATGAAAAGAGAAATCACCGATTTGCAGGAACCACACGCCAGCACAGAAGACAGGGAGTCCCTCCGGGAAGTATTCCAGCGCCATTACCCGATCGGTGCGGAAATCAGCGGACCCCATGAGTCACATTTTCGCGTCTGGGCGCCGAAGGTAAAACGGGTCGACGTAGTGCTGGAGAAAAGCGCCGCGCCTGATCTACCGCGCACATTCCATCCTCTGGCGCGAGAAGAGGACGGTTATTTTTCGGGATACGCCGGGGCCGGCGCAGGCGATTGTTATCGTTTCCGGGTCGATGGTGGCGAGCATTTCTATCCCGATCCCGCGTCGCGTTATCAACCCTACGGTCCGCATGGCTCTTCCTGTGTGGTGGATCCAAAAAGCTTCAGTTGGTCGGATGCAGAATGGGCCGGACGAAAACTCAAAGGCCAGATCATCTACGAGATGCATGTCGGCACTTTTACGCCGGAAGGAACATGGCGGGCCGCCGCCGGACAACTCGCCGAACTGGCGCGCATTGGTGTCACTTTAATCGAGATGATGCCAATCGGGGATTTTCCGGGAAACTTTGGGTGGGGCTACGACGGGGTGAATCTTTTCGCGCCCACCCGCCTCTACGGCACACCCGACGACCTCCGCGCTTTCATCGATCGCGCACACAGTCTCCAGCTGGGTGTGATTCTCGACGTGGTCTACAACCACTTTGGCCCGGACGGAAATTATCTTCGCTCATTCTCTGAAGACTACTTCACTTCCAAACATGAAAATGACTGGGGTGAATCGATCAACTTTGACGGGCCAGGTTCTGGTCCGGTTCGCGAGTTTTTTATCACGAACGGTCGTTATTGGACGGAAGAATTTCACTTCGACGGTTTCCGCTTCGACGCCACCCAGGATGTGCACGATGACTCGGACGAATACATCATCGGGGCGATTGGACGCGCCGCGCGACTGGCCGCGGGGCCACGTTCGATCGTGCTGGTGGCCGAGAACGAACCGCAAGAGACTAAACTGGTGCGCCCCCGCAGCGAAGGTGGAGACAATCTCGATGGCTTATGGAATGACGATCTGCATCATAGCGCGATTGTGGCGTTGACGGGCCGGAACGAAGCCTACTTCACGGATTACCTTGGGAATCCGCAGGAATTCGTTTCCGCTGCCAAGTACGGCTATCTCTATCAAGGACAACCCTACGCGTGGCAGGAAGCGCATCGGGGCACGCCCACCTTCGGTCTGCCACCGGAAACGTTCGTCGCGTTTCTTGAAAATCACGATCAGGTTGCCAATACCTCCTCCGGGGAGCGAGTTCATTGTCAAACCTCACCCGGCCGCTACCGGGCCATGACCGCGCTTTTTCTGCTCGGGCCGTGGACCCCTCTGTTCTTTCAAGGCCAGGAGTTTGGCAGCTCCAAACCATTCTTGTTTTTCACCGACGTCGGAGATCAATCGATGAAGGACGCCATTCGAAAAGGCCGCTTCAAGTTTCTGGCTCAATTTCCGTCGACCGGTAGCGAGGAGGCGCAGGCAACCCTCCCCTCTCCCGACGACCCCGATGTTTACCAGCGCTGTAAGCTCGATTTTACGGAGCGCCAAACGAATCGGAAATCCTACGACCTCCATGTTGATCTGATGAAACTGCGCCAATCGGATTCCCGGTTTGGCGAACAGATGGCCGGAATGGTTGACGGCGCGGTGCTTGGTCCCGCCAGTTTCGTGCTCCGTTTTTTCGCGCGCGACCATGATGATCGTTTGTTGATTGTGAATCTGGGCAGACGCCTGATGCTGCACCCGGCACCTGAGCCGCTCCTCGCCCCGCCACTCGGATTTGAATGGGAATCATTCTGGAGCAGCGAATCTCCGCGCTATGGCGGGCCCGGCGCCGTGCCGGTGGTATCCGAGGAAGGCTGGCTCATCCCCGCCGAAGCCACGGTCGCACTCAGACTCATTCGTGAGAAGGCCCCGCGTCGCAAACCGAAGCGCCGTTCTTAAGCTCCAATTAAATGGACCCGATGCAAAAACCAACCGTCCTGCGTACCATGAAATGGGACGGGACAAAGATGTCCGCGGAGGTTCTGCTCAATCGCGAGTGGATCGTGACGAACGGACTGGGCGGCTACGCTTCCGGCACTGTCTCCGGGGCGATTACCCGCCGTTATCACGGCTTGCTCATCGCCGCCTTGCCCGCTCCCCTCGGACGAATGGTGATGTGGAGCCACGTCTCGGAATTTCTTCGCTTCAACGATCACGATGTTGTCTCGCTCGGCGCGGAAGAGCGCGCCGGCGGTCAACTCGACCTTCACGGCGCCGATTGCCTGCGCGAGTTTCGGCTGGAAGATGGTCTTCCCGTTTGGACCTATCGCGTGCGCGACGTTGTTCTGGAAAAGCGGGTCATCCTTCCGCATCTGCAAAATACCGTGCACGTCAGCTACCGAATTCTGGAGGGGACCTCCCGTCCCCGTCTCGAATTGCGGCCGGCCTTTCATTTTAGACATCACGAGACCCAGGTGAATGAAGGGGTGACCGCCCCGTACAAATTAACCTCCGTCGAAGGCCGTTACGAAATCACTACCACGCGCACCAAGACACCGCCGTTGCGCATGAAGCTTTGCGATTGCCAGTTCGCGTTCACCATCCAGGAAACCAATATTCACCAGCTCATTTACCGAATGGAGCAGAGCCGCGGCTATGCGCACGAGGGGAACCTGTGGAGTCCCGGATTTTTTCACGTCGATCTGAGTCAAGACCAGACCGCCACCCTGGTCGCTTCCACGGAAAAATGGGAAATCATCGAAGTGCTCACTCCAGCTGCGGCCCTGGCGGCTGAACGCGAGCGGCGCGCCCGCTTGCTCAATCAGGCGGATGCGGAGGCCCGCCAGGGCGTGGCCGCAGAATTGTCGTTTGCTGCGGATCAGTTTGTCATTACACCGGCGGGCCGTTTCGAAGAAGCGGCGCGGGCTCACGCCGCCGGCGATGAAGTGCGCACCGTTATTGCCGGCTACCACTGGTTTACCGACTGGGGACGCGATACCATGATCAGTCTGGAGGGATTGACCCTAACGACCGGCCGTTGGCTGGAAGCAGGTTACATCCTCCGCACGTTCGCCCATTATATTAAGGACGGCCTGATCCCGAATATGTTCCCGGACAAGGCGCGTGAAGGAAAATATCATACGGCCGACGCCACTCTCTGGTTTTTTCATGCCCTGAACCGTTATTTGAAAAGGACGCGCGATCGCACCTCGCTCGAACTGCTTCTGCCAAAATTGGTCGACGTGGCCGAAAACCATCTGCGCGGGACAAAGTTCAATATTCATGTCGATCCGGAGGACGGACTGCTCGCGCAAGGTCAGGAAGGTTATCAGCTGACCTGGATGGACGCCAAGATGGGTGACTGGGTCGTGACGCCCCGGCGTGGCAAGGCCGTAGAAATCAACGCACTCTGGTACAATGCGCTGCGGATCCTGGCCCAGTGGCTGCGGGAAACGGACCATCCGCTGGAGGCGGATAAGTACGAAGGGCACGCGCAACGAGCACGCGTCTCATTTAATCAGCGTTTTTGGTTCGCGGAGGGAGGTTACCTCTATGACGTGGTGGACTGCGACGGCGTCCAGAATACGCATGATCACTCATGCCGGCCTAACCAGGTTTTTGCCATTTCCCTGGATTACCCAGTGCTCGATCAGGAGCGATGGGCTCCGGTGTTGGATGTCGCCGAGAAGAAACTGCTGACCCCGGTCGGGTTGCGTTCGCTCGCTCCCGATGATCCTGCCTACAAGCCGATCTATTCCGGCGATCTCCGTTCACGCTCATCGGTCCTTTCATCGACGCCTGGCTAAAGCTTCATCCCAACGACCCGAAATCGGCGCGGAGATTCCTCGAATCCTTTCCAGACCATCTCGGAGAAGCCGGCATCGGCACGATCAGTGAAGTGTTCGATGCGCGCGAGCCGCACCGGGAAGGCGGTTGCATCGCCCAGGCGTGGAGTGTCGCTGAAGTGCTGCGTTGCTGGGTCCAGACAGCCTAACCGATCACGGCTGCTGGCCGCCAAACATACCGCCCAGTTTGCCTTTCAGCAGTTCGCCCGCTTCCGCTTCCAGCGCCCCGAGTCCACCCTGCGCTCCGCCGTCGATGAAGGCCTGAAGGTGGCTGGCCAGAGGGGGCGGCAATTTCTGCTTCAGAAAATCGATCACCGCTGCCACTGCCTTTTGGGCATCCTCCGGACTCAAACCGGTTCGTTGCACGACCTGCGCGACTATTTCATTCATAATATGCCGAGCCTAAGTGGAATTGCCCCGGCCCGTAAATGCATTTCCGACCACCGAACCACCTCGGCGCTTCGATTTATAATTGATGCCCGAAACCACGGAGGAGCTTTCTCGAAAACCGGAGGTGCGTGAGGAGCTCGCCGCCATCACCGGGCAAAAGACCAATGCCCCCGTCAAAGTTGAGGCCAGAGACAAGTTCTGGTTTAGCACCCATGCCTTCTTTCTCCTCGGTTGCGTTGTCCTTTATCTTCTCGCCGGCACCAAATTTTTGCCTCTGGCCGATTGGCAGTCGCAACTGGCACGAAGGCTTTTACGCGGAGCGAAGGCCATTTCCGTTTATACGATCGGGCGCGTCCAGGACGCGTCCACCCGCTTCACCCTGAAACGGATCCTGCATCTCGTCATCGGGATGCTCATTGGCCTGATCACCATCTCCATCTTCTTCGCCAATTGGTATGCCGCGCTGACCGCGCTCGGGATCGGCTCCGTCGTTCTGGCTTTGGCCGTGCAAACTCCCATGACCAGCTTTATCGGCTGGATCTATCTGCTCGTTAGGCGTCCCTATCGCGTAGGCGATCGAATTAAGATGGGCGAGGCCACCGGCGACGTCATCGACGTCAGCTACCTCGACACCACCCTGTGGGAGTTCGGCGGCCAATATATCTCGGGCGATCACCCCAGCGGGCGCATCATCAAATTCCCGAATTCCAAAGTTCTCAATTCCATGGTCTGGAATTATTCGTGGCCGCTCTTCCCCTACATTTGGAACGAGATCAAGTTTCAGATCGCCTATCAAAGCGACCTCAAATTTGTGGCCGACACCATGCAACGCATCGTGGCAGAGGAAATCGGGGAGGAAATGAAGGAGAGGATCGGTGTCTATCGTGATTTGCTCGCCCGCACCCCGGTCGACGAACTGGAAGTGCGGGAGGAACCACGCGTCATCTTCCGGGTGGACGAAGTCACCTGGATCGATGCAATCGTGCGCTATCTCGTTTCCCCGCGTGAGGCCGGTCCCCTGAAGAGCCGCCTCATTCGCAAACTCCTCGCCGCTCTGAACGAGGCTCCCGACAAAGTCATGTTCCCCAAGGGCGACGCACGATAGCGCGCTCGAGAACACCATTTGCGCAACGACCCTCCCGGCCGCATTACTTCAGCAATGATGAAACTTTGGGGCGCAGCCTTTCTCCTGTTCCTGTTGACAGACTTGACCCTCGCGCAGAAAAAAGCCGCCTCCGTCGCTCCATCTTCGGCTCCGCCCGCCCAGCAGGTTTACCCGGTGGCTTTGCCTAACTACGACGAGGAAACGGCCACGCGTCTGCAAATATTTCTCGATAACAGCGACTTTGGGCCGGGCAAGATTGACGGCCGCATGGGCGAGTTTTTTCGCAAGGCGCTCATTTCCTACAAGCACGCCCACAAGCTCCCGAAAACCGGCGCGGTCGATTCCTGGTTGCTCGATCAGGTGCCGGTGACTTACACCACTTACACGATCAAAGAGGACGATCTCAAATTCGTCGGCCCCATCGCGACCGAGCATGCCGAGCAGGCCAAGCTGAAATACCTCCCTTATACTTCCCTGCTCGAGTTCGTGGCTGAGCGTTTTCATTCGGCCGAGGCCTATATCCAAAAGCTCAATCCCGGGAAGAACTGGGAAACCATGGCCGCCGGGGAAGTCTTGAAGGTTCCCAACGTCCTCCCGTTTGAGATTGAAAAAATCACCGAAACAAAAGTGCCACCCAATCCGGCATTCAAAACGCGCAAGATCTTTGTCGATACCAAGGAACGCCTGCTCGAGGTCTTCGATAACGATCAACTCGTTTGTGAATTTCCGATTACGCCCGGGTCAACCGCTCTGCCCGCGCCCATCGGGACATGGAAGATTGTCGGCATCGTCACCCTCCCCTGGTTCCGTTACGACGAAGGCATGCTGGAGCATGGCGTTCGCACCGAGGATTTCTATAATCTCCCGCCGGGTCCAAATAATTTGGTGGGAATTCTCTGGATGGGCCTGAACAAAACCGGCATCGGCATCCACGGGACCAATAATCCCGAAACGATCGGCCGCGCCGCCAGCCACGGCTGCATTCGGCTCGCCAACTGGGACGCCGCCCGCGTCAAAGACCTCGTTAGCGAAGGCGACACCGCCATCATCTTCTAGATTTCGTCTGGTGGTGACGGGCCGCACTCTGGGTCTCACCCACGCTCTAATATCACGCTTATGTGGAGTGTGCGCATGATCGGGGTAGCCCTCGCCTTTATTGCGCCCTGGGCCATCGCTCTGGCGATTGTAATTTGGATCGTCCGCCGAATCAGCCACGCTCGCCGCGGAGAGTGAAGGCGGCTTTCTGCAGGGGAAGCTGCTAGCTTCCCTTCATGCCTCCGGTCTAACGATTTCGGCGGTCATAGACCGCCGCGACAGAAGAATGACCTCCTAGCGCCGCCACACTTCCGATTTCAACATTCCGAATCGGGAGACTTCGCGCGAGTGACGGACGAAACCGTGTATAATCAATTCCTCCGTCGGATCAAAAAGTTCTTTCGTCCGCAATCCAGCAGCCAACCGAAAGAACGAATACATTGCGCGCAACCACACTTTTGCGTGCAGCCGCGCGAGCGCTGTCTGGGGAACGGTGAAGTCGGCCAGAAGCCACGTGGCCTCCGACGTGGCGGCACACCCCAGCTTTTCCACTACTCTTCTCATTTCCCCCGCCTCGAAACAATCGAGCACAAAATGCGTCACAATCAGGTCGTAGGAGCCGCCCGGCGCCCACTCCCGAATATCACGATGCAGAAATCGCACCCTGTCTGTCGCTCCCGCCGCATCTGCGTTCAGGCGCGTCTTGACCAGCTCTAACATTCTCTCACTCGCATCCACACAATCGATCTGCGCGCCGGGATACACTTTCAATAATTCCCAAACAAAGCGCCCATTGCCCTCCCCCAGAATCAAAGCTCTGCCCGGCTTGGGGATTGCG
>Ga0193751_1002451_pt1 | contig 11238 bp, 8 predicted proteins | sample L1c2metaG_FD_143050 | JGI IMG/M metagenome (GOLD analysis project Ga0193751, IMG submission 143050) | Soil microbial communities from a riparian zone of the East river system, Colorado, United States - L1c2 | ecosystem: Environmental > Terrestrial > Soil > Riparian zone | place: USA: East River...
GTTTTACCGTGTTTCTCAAGCCGATCTCGGAAAGCTTTGGCTGGGATCGCGCCCGGGTGGTCTCGGTCTACTCGCTGGCCGCGCTGGCGGGCGGGCTGGCCTCGCCGCTGATCGGCCGGCTGTTCGACTATTCCGGACCGCGCAGCGTCTATTCGCTCGGCTTGCTCCTGCTGGGCGGGGCGTTCCTGTTCGCCGCGAATGCGAGCTACCTTTGGCAGTTCCAGTTGAGCCTCGGCCTGTGCGTCGGATTCGGGATCGCGTTGATCGGCAATGTTCCGAATTCCATCCTGATCGGGCGCTGGTTCGGCCCGCGATTGCCGACCGCGATGGCGGTGGTGTATTCGGCGACCGGCGCCGGCGTGCTGGTCCTGCTGCCGGCGTCGCAAGTGTTGATCGATCTTGTCGGCTGGCGCGGCGCCTATCAGATCTTCGGCGCCGCCGCGCTCGTAACCCTCCTGCCGCTGTTGGTATTGCCATGGCGGCTGTTTTCCACCGGATCGCCTCATCTTGCCAGGAACCCTGCCGCTGACCTCCCGGACGACGACGACGGCTGGACGCTGCCGGGCGCGTTACGCCACCACGCATTCTGGGCGCTGTTCTCAACCTTCTTCTTCACCGCGATCGGCATGTACGCGATTGCGCCGCAAGTCGTCGCCTATCTGATCGATGCCGGTTTCCCGCCGCTGGAGGCGGCGACCGCCTGGGGTTTTTCCGGTGTCGTGCTGTTGTTCGGCATGCTCGGCGTCTCCTGGCTCGACGGCATCATCGGCCGCAGGCCGTCGGTGCTGTTCAGCTACGCCGTGTCGATCGCAGGCATCTTCCTGCTCTGGCTGCTGCAATGGTATCCGAACATCTGGATACTCACGGGCTTCGTGGTTTGCTTTGGCAGCATGATCGGTTCGCGCGGCCCGTTGTTGACTGCAACCGCCATGAAGATCTTTCGGGGAAAACGCGTTGCGACGATCTATGGCACCATCTCGATCGGCAGCGGGCTCGGATCGGCGTTCGGCTCCTGGAGCGGAGGGCTGATCCACGATTTAAGCCACAGCTACAATCCGCTGATCGCGTTTGCGCTGGTCAGCGTGATCCTGGGCATGATCCCGTTTCTGGTGGTGCCGGCGCTGCGGCGCTGACCACGCAAGATCAGTTGTTATTGGCGCCGGGGAATTCGATCGAGTTGTTTTGCTTGCCGGTGTTGAATTCCATGATTTTTCTGGAGACGCCCGGGAAGATCGCCGAAAGCGGATTGACCCGCAGCGTCGGCTTGTCCGGGGTGCCGACCACTTCGTAGGTGACGCCAAATACCCCTTCATTGCTGCCGCCAAAAAACAACCCGACCACCGGAATCTGGCCCAACATATTGTTCAGCCCGTAAACCGGAATGAAGGTGCCGCTCATGCGCACCTGGTTGCCGGGATAGTCGATGCTGCCTTCGATGGTCCCGCCGATCGCCAACCCCTTCAGCACGCCTTCCCGGATCGTGAGCTGCCCGTTTTGCCGGGTGAATTCCGCGCGCAGCCGCGAGAAGGCGATGCCGTTTGGCGCGCCGGCCGGCCCACCCGCGGCCAGGCGATCGAGCGCGCCCTCGCCCTTGACGGAGAAATCCTTCACGTTGAGCAACCCCTCTTTCGCGCTGGGCTCGAGGGTCGGAGCGTCCACGGCCAATTGAAGCTGGCCGCCGACTACCTTGGAATAGGTGTCGGTGAAACGGAAGAAGGCGCCGGCGTCGTTGGTTTCCAGATAAATCACCTCGTGGCCCTGCCCGCGGCCGCGCAAGTCGCCGGTCAGCGGCGTGTCGCGCCCGAGCTTGCCACTGAACGCAAAGCTTTTGATCGCGCCATTGCGCCGCGACATCTTGGCATCGACGCTGCGCAGCGCCTCGCCGAAATATCCGGCAACCGCACCCAGCTTCACGTCGACATCGAAATCGGCGCTCTTAGCCCTGCTCTTGGCGTCGGCATCCTTGCCCGAGATCGCCGATTTGAGAAAGCCGCGGCCGTCGAACACGTCGCCCCGCATGACGACCTTGAGGACGCCATCGGGACCGCGGTCGGCCCGCAACGTTGTCTTGTCGCCCTCCGAGGGCGAATAGGTCGGGAAGTTCGCGTTCATCAGGTCGCCATTCTGATCGACCTCGATCGACCCCTTGATCGACACGCCGCCGCCTTCAACGAGGATGTCTTCGAGCCGGGTCGATTGCGGCTTCTGAACCACGTTGAACGTGGCACGAGTTGTTTTGCCCGGCAATTTGACCCAGCCCGGCAGGATATTGTCGAGCTTGAGGGCCGTCAGGTCGGCATCGATGCCGAGGCGGGTATCGCCGCCGATCTTGCCGATCAGCTTGATCGGAATGACGCCGCTGACCGCGGGTCCGAGGTCGAACCCAAGGCGCGCCCGGCTTGCGTCATCCAGCGTCGCCAGCAATTTGATATCCGCCTCTCCCTCGTTCAGCTTTCGGTAGTCGAGCGAGGCTGCCTGCCCGTTGATCTTCACGTCGCCCTTGACCTGATAGCCCTGATTATTGGCGAGGACCTTGAGCGCATTGGCCTCCAGTTTCTGGTTCATCACCAGCCGATCGGCGGCAAACCCACCGAGGTCGGCCGTAATGACATAGGTCGTGTCCGCCCTGGTCAATTCGCGCTTGATCGGCAGGCCGAGCGTCACGACGGCCGAAACCGTCCCCTTGCTCGCATTGGGATCGACCAGGGTAGCGGAAAATTCGCTGAGCTTGTCTGAGGCGAGAACCTCCGCCACCGCCGGCACCGGGCCATCGATCCGGAATTTTACCCGCGCGGGGGACGGCTTCGGCGCCATGTCCGGCACCTCGAACACGAAATCGGAGATATTGAGCTTGCGACCGGCCGGCGTATCGGCCGTGCTCTGGCCGATCGTTACCGTCGCGGTACGGCCGGTCACATGCGCCTTCAAATCCGCATCGCGCACCGACGGCAATTCGTCCACCGGCCGCAAGGTGGCGCCGTTGGCGACGATGTTGATATTAAGACCATCGTCCGGAATTGGGGGACCTCGTCGCGACAGGTTTCGAACCGGCGAGTTAACGGCGACTTCGATGCGCTGGATCGAGCCGCGTTCGACCCGGTCGATCACCCATTCGCGGACCTCCGGAACGATCAGGGTCGGCCACATTCGCTTCAGCGCGGACGCCGACATCGGCGTCCCGGCAAAAGCCAGCGTCAGCCGCGGCTCGGCCGAATAATCGATGCTGCCGGTTCCGGCGACGCCGATGTCACCGTTGCTGAAGTCGGCCTGCGTGAACAACACCCGACGCTTGTCGGTGTCGAAGCGCATGCCGACCGCGATGCGATTGAAGATCAACGCCGGTTCGTTGTCGATCCCGGCCAGCACGATGGTGCCGCCGCTTAATCTCAACTGCCAATCGGCGACGTTTTCGTTGGGGGGCTCGAGATGGGCGAGTAGCGTGATCCTGTTTTGCCCGGAAATGAGCTTGAAAGGCGCCAGCAGTACGCGCCGCGCGGAATCCCATTCGACGTTCACTTCCGCCGAATCGATCGCCATCGGATAATCCGGCGTATCGCTATCGATCACTTGTCCGGCGCCGGCGACAATCTTGCCACGGAAATAGGTCGGCAGGCCGTCGCGACCCAATTCACCCTTCAGTTCGCCGCTGAGCGGCAAATTCGCGCTGTAGGTCAGGTCCTTCAGCCGCAGCGCCAGCAGGATATTGGTGGTCGAGACCTTGTCGGCCCGAATATCCACCGAGCGCACGCCATTGGCGGCAGGTCCGACCGCCACGCGCAGCGACCAGGCATGGCGGCCCTCTTCGCCGACGCTCAGCGCTACTCCGCCACCGCTGGGTCGACGCAGACTGAGGCTGATATTCTCGAAATTCCATTTGTTGCCGCGCTGCTGATCGTCGACGATCAGGTTGCCGTTCTTCAAACCGATTTCAATGAGGTTTTGTCCGTCGAGCCCGGTGAGGCTCAAGCTGTCCAACCAATCGAGCCCGGCAAGCAGGCCACTTTGCGCGCTCTCGGAACTTGCAGGCGCTGGACGAGATTGAGCCGCAGGCGAAGACGGAGAAGCAGATCCGCCTGGCGGGACCTGGCGCGGAAACGTTGGCGGAAGACCCGCCTGTTTCTTTGAAGCCACGCCGGTCGCCAGCGGCCGCGCGTTGTCGCCGGTAGAAACGGTCACATAGCCATCCGGCGTGATGCGAACCGCGAGTTCGGCGTCCACCAGGTTCAGGCTCTCTGCGCGCAGCCGCCCCATCAACAGCGCCGAGCCCGAAAGCTTCACCTCCGCCTTCGGTGCGCTGGCCACGATCGCATGCTCGCGATCCCGAACGATGATATCGCGGATGCGCACGGCGATGCGAATTCTGCCGGCCCGCTCGATCTGCGTGCCCCCGACTTCAACGGTATTGCCGTGACCGATATTTTCCTCAATCGCCGCGGCGAGCCAGGGCGTGGCCATTTCCAGGTTGATCGGACCCGCGCCGAGACGCCACCACAAGCCGCCGAAGCACCCCACAAAAATCACCAGCAAGGACGCGATCGCGATGGCTAGACGTCTGATCCAGCGTTCGCCGGCAAGCCAGCGCCGGAAGGCCCTGAGGCGATCGCCGAGCAGATAGAAGCGGGAGTTCGACCTCGACAGCAGCCGGCGCGCGCGGTGGCGCGCCGCCTCATCGTGTTCCTGATCCCAACAACCGGCATCATCCGGCAGCTGGACGTCAGCACTCGGATTTGTTCCCTTGGGCGACGTGTTCTTGGCCATTGCCTCTCGGTGCCGGCGCTGAGGGTGTGATTGATCGCCGCCAGGGCTTCGTCCGTCGACACGCAACGAAGGCTCCCGTGCCGGCATTGCTCCCAATCCCTCACCTAGTACCCATGCCCGTCATCCGGCCCGCGGGGCCGATTCAAACCAGCGGATGGGTGGCGTGTCGAATTCGTTTTAAGCATACTCCGAGCCGCTCGGGCTTGCCCAGCGGTCGGCTTGATTCCAGCTTGCCTCAATACCCCAATGATTGATCCGCGGAAAGCGACGAAAGGAAGGCGTATGTCCAAGAAAACGCGTAAGAAATCCCCCAAATCTTCCGCCGCGAAGACAGCCCCGGGCCGATCGGCAGCATCATCCAAGAGGCCGCCTTCGAAATCTCGCGGGACGAGCGCGAGCAACCCAGGCAAGAACGCAAAAAATAGGCAACCAGAAAACGCCGTCTCGAAAGCATCTCACAAGCCCCCATCGAAAGCGTTAAAATTATCCAGGTCCGGAAAAACGCTTCGGCCGAGCGCGGCTGGATCGAAGGCCAAGTCTGCGAAGGCCAAGACTGCGACGGTCAAGGCTGCGACAGTCAAGGCTGCAACGGTCAAGGCTGCGACAGTCAAGGCTGCAACGGTCAAGGCTGCAACGGTCAAGGCTTCTAAGGGCAAGGCTTCGAATCCTTCTCCGGACAACGCCAGTGCCGCGGCCGTTGCACGATTCGCGCTGACCGAGGGCGTGAGCGCACCCGCGTTTCGCTTGCCACGCGACGGCGGCAGCACCGTCTCGCTTGCGGACTATGCCGGTCGCAAGCTGGTGCTGTTTTTCTATCCGCGTGCGGACACGCCAGGCTGCACCAAGGAGGCGATCGATTTCACGCGGCTGGCGAGCGCGTTCGCTGAAAACCGGATCGCGGTGCTCGGGGTTTCAGGCGACCCGCCCAAGGCACAGGAAGCATTCCGCAACAAGCACCAGCTTTCGATTCCGCTTGCTTCCGATGAGAAGCACGAGATGCTGGAGGCCTACGGGGCATGGGGCGAAAAATCCATGTATGGCAGGACCTTCCAGGGCATCCTTCGCACGACGATTCTGATCGGCGCGGACGGCCGCGTTGTCAAAATCTGGCGCCATGTGCGAGTGGATGGCCATGCCGATCAGGTGCTTGCCGCCGCCAAGGCCGCCTGATTTGAGCGCCTGGAGCCCTTTCCGTTTCGATCGAATCGAAACGGGGCTCTAGATTCTTGATTTGACGCGTTTTCTTGACGCGAACCGGTCTCCACCCCGCATCAAGTGCGGGGCAGGCTTTCGCTTGAAGACGCTCTATTCGCGAAAAATTAACCATGACGAGGTCAAATCTTCCCCACAGATTGGGCCGTAAGGAACTCACCTCCGACCGGCGCGGGAGTGCCGATGTCGTACCGTTCCGGTCATACCAAGCATCACCATGACCACGGGAGGCAGTCGGCTCGCCCGCCGACGGGTCATCCCTCTGCCGCCACCCAGCGCGCGCAAAACGGATATACGCTGGTACATGCCGGCAAGCAGGTTCGCTTTGGCCCGGTGGTGTTTTGGATCGTGGTCGGCACCGTGACGGCGCTCGGCATGTGGTCGGCCGCAACCGCGACCTATTTCGCATTCCGCGACGACGTGCTGACCCGGCTGATCGCGCGCCAGGCAGAGATGCAATACGCCTATGAGGACCGCATCGCGGAACTCCGCGCCAAGATTGACCGCACCACCAGCCGCCAGTTGCTGGATCAGGAACAATTCGACCAGAAACTCGAACAGGTGATGCGCCGGCAGACCGCCCTGGAATCGCGGGCGACCGCGATGGGCGCCCTTCCGGACATGCAGCCGACCGGGTCGATCAGGACGCCCTCGCGAGGCGCCGCCGCAACGGATCCGGCTATGCCAGGCGTCCCAAAACCATCGCCGATCAGCGATACCGCGGTCTTCGTGGCGCCTCCGGATCGCGAAGCGCGTCTGGAATCGCGGGCGCCGATCGCCGTCAATCCGCCATCCAGCAAGTTCGCGAAAATCCAGGGCGTCGACAATGTGATTGTCCGCCTGCAGACTTCGCTCGACCAGGTCGAGAAACGTCAGCTAGCCACGCTCAGCTCGGTCGAAGACGGCATGGAATCCCGCGTGCGAAGGATGCGCGGTGTGTTCACCGATCTCGGCCTCGATATCGCGGAGCTCGAGGCAGCAGTGCCCCGCGCGGCCATGGGCGGCCCTTATGTTCCCGTGAAACTTCCCGCCGACGCCGGCCCCTTCGAACGCCAGCTTTATCGAATCAACGTCACCCGCGCCCAGGTCGAACGTCTCAACCGCACGCTAGTGCTGGTGCCCTATCGAAAGCCGGTGATCGGTGAAGTCGAATTCACGTCCGGCTTCGGGGTCCGCAGCGATCCGTTCCTCGGCCGGCCGGCCATGCACACCGGCCTGGATTTCCGCGCGGCGACGGGGGACCCGGTGCGCGCCACCGCCAACGGAAAAGTGGTGTCGTCCGGATGGGCCGGCGGTTACGGCCGCATGGTGGAGGTCGACCACGGCAACGGCCTGTCGACCCGCTACGGGCATCTATCGGAGATCAATGTGAAGGTCGGCGATCCCATCAGGATCGGACAGGTGATCGGCACCGTCGGTTCGACCGGACGTTCGACGGGACCGCATCTGCATTACGAAACCAGGATCGACGGCGAAGCGGTCGATCCGCAGAAATTCCTCCGCGCCGGCGTGCGGCTGAGTGCGGGCTAGGAAGGCGCCTTGTTATTTGGCTAAGGACTACCCACCGCCACAAAATTCGGTGTGTATCGGAGATGCCTTTGGCATCCCTGTATGTCCGTTGCTGAAGGATCAACGGACCTCGCTCGGATGCGGGCCGAGGCCCGAGGTTGACCCTGAGCTGCCATTCGTCGATTGAAACAGCCGACTCGATCGGCTGGTAAGGGCTCACCGAAGATTTGTCCGTAGTGCGTTATGGGTGGACACGTGCCGGCGGCGCGCAGGGCATTCCGGAATATCACTTGGTTGGCTTTGAGAACCGCGCGGCCGAGAACAAGGACCATGCGTAGGTTTAGTCGCGTCGGTCCGTGTGGGGGAGCACGGCGATGGTCGCCAGCAAGAACAACGCATACGCCGCGCAGCGCTTTCCGCGCGATCCTCGTGGGACTCATTGGCCGGCGAACCTTGCGTTGCGCTCCCGCGAATCGCGTTGCCCCGCGGCATCGACATCTGCGTGAGCATCGGCAGGATCGTTTCGAATCGGTAGCCGGCGCCAGCTTCGGAATCAACTCTGGCGGCAACGTCGCGAGCGGCTTTACGCATCGCCGGTTTGATGCCAGAAGTGCCGGCTCGTCACGCCACGAGGGGACACCAGGCCATGGCCAAGCGGTCGAGAGCCGGTCGGCTGCGCATCCATGTCGAGAACGACCCGCACCACTCCGAGGTCTATCACATCACGCCGGCATTGTTCGGCCGGCGTATGAGGCGAAGCCCCGGTCTCGCCGGCCGCATCGCCATCACCTATGGCCAGGACCCAGCCCTCCTGGACGCCGCGCTGGCCGAGTCCGAGGTCCTCGTCGTCGGCAACATCGATGGCACGGGCCTGGCCGACCGCGCGCCGCGCCTGCGCTGGATTCAGACGACCACCGCTGGGGTCGAGAAGCTGGCGCCAACCCTGCCGGACAGCGTGGTGCTGACCAACGCCAGCGGCGTCCATGGCCCCAAGGGCGGCGAGTACGCGATGACTGCGCTCCTCATGCTCAATCACCGCGTGCCGCATTTCGTGACGGCGCAGCGGGCAGGACGCTGGGAGCAGGCCTTCACGACGCCGATCGCCGGCAAGACGGTGCTGATCATCGGCGTCGGCGCGATGGGCTCGGCGGCGGCTCGCCTCGCCCGCCGCTTCGGGCTCCGGATCTTCGGCGTCAGCCGGTCGGGCAAGGCCAATCCTCTTGTCGATCGGATGTACACGCCGGCCGCACTGCGGCGGGCGTTGCCCCAGGCCGACTTCGTGCTGGCCACCCTGCCGCTGACCGCGGAGACCCGCGGGCTTGTCGGCCGTGCCGAGCTCGACCTGCTGCCGCACCACGCCGGCATCGTCAATCTCGGGCGGGGCGCGGTGATCGACAACGATGCCCTGGCCGATAAGCTGCGCCGCGGCGAGCTGTCGGGCGCCGTTCTCGACGTCTTTTCCGAGGAGCCGCTGCCCGCGTCGTCGCCGCTATGGACAGTGCCCAACCTGATCATCAGCCCGCACTGCGCGGCCGACGATTCGACCAGCTACGCCGAGCGCGCGCTCGACATCTTCGTCGGCAATCTGGAGCGCTACCTGGCCGGCGGCCGGCTGGTCAACCTCGTCGACAAGACGCTGGGCTACTGAGGCTCATGGCGCGGCCACCTCCCGCGGCTCGCGCGCCAGCGCCCGGCCGGCGAGCTGTGAACAGAGCACGCCGGCCAGGATGACGACGCCGCCGGCGAGCTGTGCCGCGGTCGGCGGCGCGGCAGCCGGGTACGCAACCACCACAACGAGCAGATTTCCGCTCCTGGCACTTTTGAGACATGCCGAATGACCCTGAGAAAGTCCGCTAATCGGGGAAGATCGGAAGTGAGCGGCGCGCGGTCAGAGTGACGCGATTGACCCTCAACGGATAGGCGCGTTCAGTGCTCTTCATGAGAGCTCCGACATTTCCTGCCGTTAGCGTGTTCCGCTGCTACAACTGCAACTGTGTCGCGCGGGAGCCGTTGCAGAGCGAGTGACCGGTTACCATTCAGCGGCCCGAAGCTGAACTAGAATGGTGTTGAAGCCGTGCGCCTCTTGCATCCGATGGCTTGCCCTTCGACTAATAGCGAGGTGCAGGATCTGTTTGCGAAACTGTTAGAAAAACGATTTGACCGTCAGCCCTGCTGCGCGGGCATCCTGTATGAATGTATGCGCTTCCTCATTGGACATTGTAAGGTCAACGCCGCCGAGGAATTTCTCTCCTTTGGGTGTGTTCGCACGGAACGTCGTCTCGTGTCTCCCTACATCAACCGTATAATCAATGTCGCTTGGTGTTTCGGGCATGGCATCCTCCTCGATCCCGAAGCGGGTATATTGTGTCCATTTCAACCGATCCTACAAGGCGGCAATTGCGAGATAACGCTGCGGCGCGGTCGATCGTGATTGGGGGGTGAAGAAGCGTGCTCAGTATCTGCGGGTAGACCTGCCGTATTGGTCCGCTTGTGGCACGTTTGAGACATGCTGACCGGCTCCCAGGATGTCCGTTTCCTGGGGAAGACCGGGGTGCAGCTCGCGATCCCGTTAAGCTGTTTCACGCCTCAAGGACGACGAAACAATTCTCCCCGCGAACGAAGTCATTTCGTCCAGCCTGCGAACACAGCCTGAACCGCACTCCTGTTATTCGATAATGTGCCGCTCCCGCCTTTGGCACTTTTCGGACACGGAGGTTCCCATGACGAAGCATCGGAGGATTACTGGGTTCGGGGCTGTCGCTCTGCTCGCTTTGGCGGCCGCCACCGTCAACGTGCGATCGTACTCGCACTCGACCAACCTTGCCATCGCATCCGCCGGCATGGGGTCGCTCAAAGAACTAACAGTCGACGTAAGTAGGCTCCCGATCGAGGAGTTTGATGACCAGTCACTGGTTTTTTCGTCGGGGACGAAACGTTGAGCGAGAGGCCGGCTCCGAAGATGTCTGTTGATGGGGGTAAACCGGAGTGCGCCGGGAGACCGGCAAGGAGTAGATGGTGCAAGTCCATCACGATGAAGGAGTAGCGAACCGCATCGACCCCGAGTCATGCGCAGATGCCCGTGAGGGTGTTGGCGAAGCGTTGACAGGGGAACGCATAGGCCAGCCATTGAGCCGCGAAAGTACCCTCATCCTGGGAGCCGACGTCGTTCCGGTGACGGAAGGCAACACGGATGGGCGCGATAACGCGAGCGCCCAGACGGCCCGGCGTGGCCTTAGACACTGGCATGTGCGGACGCTCTTTGCTCGGGAACCGGGAGATCTCATGGTCGGCCAGCGCCAGCATGCGTGCTGCACTGGTCCGTGTCGGGAAGGCGAGGAGCCGTAGCCGATGATGTACGATCATGAGAAGTCTGACCCCGCCATAGTAGCTGTGAAGCCGACGAACAAAGCCGGGCAACCGGCTGCGGAGTTGGTGGAGCCAAGGGCGGGGGCCGAGGGGAATGTGAGTCAGCAAAGCACGGGCCGGGCACAGTACCGGGAAACCGTGTCACAGGCGCTGAAGCGCATACGGCAAGTTGCAAGGATATTGCGAAGTGCCGTTTACACACCCGAGGTGGGAGCCGTATGCCCGAATTGGGCCCGTACGGATCTGTGCGGGGGGCGCGAGGTAACTCGCGTCCCTACCGCGAAAGTCATCGGCAGACGGCCAAAACGGCGCTTTTGACCGTGCGCCCCGAAGGCGCGGATCACTAGTGGAGGAAGATTCCACCCAGAGAGTTGTCGATTGATCTGGTAGCTG
>Ga0193751_1002453_pt1 | contig 11234 bp, 18 predicted proteins | sample L1c2metaG_FD_143050 | JGI IMG/M metagenome (GOLD analysis project Ga0193751, IMG submission 143050) | Soil microbial communities from a riparian zone of the East river system, Colorado, United States - L1c2 | ecosystem: Environmental > Terrestrial > Soil > Riparian zone | place: USA: East River...
CGGAACTGCGCGAGTTCCCCGAGTCTTTGCTCCTGAGCGCGCCAGTCGAATTCCTCGGCCCAATAGTCCATTAAATTCCGCAGCCATTCGAGATCCGTCCCCTGCGACCATGGAGCGCCAGGTGCGCTATCGGGCCAACGCGTGTTCCGAATGCGTGTCTTAAGGTCTGAGAGGACCTGCTCAGCGACCGCTAGTTTGAACGGCTCTATATGCAATCTCGGACTCCTCGTTGACATAAATCGCTGGAGAATGGAGTGGGACACGTGGCCGGTTTTTGGCGCTGCTATATGGCCGGTTTCGTTCTCTGAGTTCTCTCGCCCGAGGAACTTAAGTCCGAAAGGCGCTCCGGAATTTCCGGAAAAAGGTACGAATATCCGTTGCCAATGCCTCCGGCTCTTCCATCGCTGCGAAGTGTCCCCCGCTCGCGAGTTCGGTCCAGTGCTGGACGTTGTAGCCACGCTCGATCCACGACCGAGGCGGAAATGGCGCTTGCCTTGGAAGGTGCGCGATGCCGCAAGGTACTTCGATCCGCTCGCCCGGTGCCAGATGAAGCGGGGCCGTCCTCATTTCGAAGTACAAACGGCTGGACGAGTGAATCGTTTCGGTCATCCAATAAAGCGTAACATTCGCCAGCAACTCGTCCCACGTGAACCGTTTTTCAAGGTCGCCGTCGCAGTCGGCCCAGTCTTTGAATTTTTCAAGGATCCAGGCGGCCAGCGCAGCGGGAGAGTCGTTCAGCCCGTAGGTAACGGTTTGCGGCGTGCGAAACTGAACGTGGTCGTATGCCCCAAATTTTTTTCCCACCGGTCCGCGTCTGCGAGAAACTCCTGCTCTTCTCCACTTAGGACTGCTCCGGGCTGAAGGCCGGGTCGGTAGGATCCCGGACTGTAATTCAAGTGCAGCCCGATGATGCGCGCAGCGTGACGACGTCCCAGCCAACTGCTTACTTCGACTCCAAAGTCGCCGCCGTGGCAGGCGAAACGTTCGTATCCAAGTTCCGTCATCAACTCGGCAAATAGGTCAGCCATTCGGGCGGTGTTCATCCCACGTTCTGCCGGTCGGCTGGAAATCCAAATCCCGGGAGAGAAGCCACGACTACGTCGAACGAATCGGATAGTTCCCCACCGTGCGCTGTCGGAGAGGTAAGCCGGGGAACGAGCTTCAGCATTTCAAGAAACGACCCGGGCCAGCCATGGAGCAACAAAATCGGGATCGGCGAGGGTCCCCGTCCGCGCTCGTGAACAAAATGGATGGACTGGTTGCCCACGATGTATCGCATGTGATGCAGGGACGCCAGTCGCTCGATTTCCGCTTTCCAGTCAAACTCCTCGCACCAATAGCGGCAAATGCGTTGCAGATATGCGAGATCAAAGCCGTACTCCCAGCCCGAACCATGAATCGTGTCGAGCCAGCGCGTGCGCGCGATTCGTTCACGCAGGTCCTGAACAGCACTTTCGGAATAAGGTAGCTGAAAAGGCTGGATTGCCATTGGTTCTCCACTCATGGTCGGTTTCGGTCTGTAACTCCTAAATGCTAATATAGTGGTTACATATTGTAACCTGTAAACCGGCAAACACGAGTTACAATATTCCACATGGACTATGAATTTCTCGGCGGCAGTCTGGCGCTCGATTTCACCAACACCGTGCACAGCCACGGGATGTCCGATCCCGGCGAGGACCTGAAGACCGCCGCCGACCTCGTGGAATGGGCAGCCCAAGCAGGACTGCTTCGCGACGCGGAGACCCGTAAACTAGGCAGGGTTCACGCTGACCAGGCGCGATTCCGGCGCGCCTTAGCACTGCGCGAATTGCTCTATGAAATCTTCAGCCGGGCGGCAAAAGGAAAGAAGCCCCAGCCGCAGGCACTTCGGACATTTCAGGGCTTCTACCAGAATGCGATCCGGCGCGCCGAATTTCACTTAGTGGTTAATCACTACCGGCTAACGTGGCCGGCAGCGACCCATCCTTTGGAGCGCATCTCTCAAGACATCGTACGTTCGGCCGCAGACCTTCTGACGTCAGAGGGGTTGACACGCGTGCGGCAATGCTCGGGAGAAAGGTGTTCGTGGCTGTTTGTCGATAACAGCCGCAACAGGATGCGACGCTGGTGCGATATGAAGGCGTGCGGTAACCGCGCCAAAGTCCGACGCTTTCGCCGTAACCTCAGTGCGGTCAGAAAGTCTTCTGGCCGCAGGGGATGATTTTGGGGTGCAAGCGGCTTGCAACTTAAGAGTTTGCCGACATGGACTTCGTTTAGAGTTCCAGTTAAATTGAGGAGAGTGCGCCGATCCCGACGCGGTCAGCCGATTGAGAAGAGAATCGGTCAGGATTCATCAATTCTGTTCGTCAGAGCCTACGTGGAACAGGGCTGCCTGCTCTTCGGCATGTCTCCGTAATTCGTCCATCTCGTCCACGGCGACCTCGCTGCCTTCGGGTTTTTCCTGGCTGCGCTGGGTGCGGCGCTCGACTTTTTCGCGCTGTTTCTGTTGGCGGGCTTGTTCTTTCTGGCGCTTGTTGAATGTTGATCGGCCACGTGGCATAGCAATTCTCCTAGGTCATTTTTTCATAGTTGGCAAGCTGCTGTCGTATTTCACGGGTGTAGAAAGGCTACCAGCGTGGTTCTCTGGGCTGCCGCGCATGGCCTTGATAATCGTCGCGACCGCCTCCGCCTCCGCCTCCGCCTTTGCGTCCACCGCCACCACCGCCGCCTGGGCGTCCTCCACCGCCACCGCCGAAGCCACGACCGCCGCCGCCAAAGCCTCTTCCCCCACCACCGCCGGGACGATCCGTCTTCGGTTTAGCCTCATTGATCTTCAAGGCCCGTCCACCGAGTTCGGTTCCGTTCAGGGCTGCGATGGCTTTCTCGGCTTCGCCAGCGTCGGTCATTTCGACGAATGCAAAACCGCGGGAGCGGCCGGTTTCGCGGTCGGTGACCATGCTGACCTTGTCAACGGCTCCGTGGGTCTCGAAAAGGTTGCGCAGTTCTGCTTCAGTGGTGCTATGGGGCAAATTTCCAACGTAAAGGTTCTTCATTGCGTTCTCTCTCTCATGAGTTGCGCGAGCATGTCAACTTCGTCGGCGCGTTTGGATTGCATGATTTCCGAATCCCGTGGCGGCATGGGCCGGTTCCGGATGGCTTTGGAGCGTGCCTCAGACACTGAGCGCACGGCGGAAATCCGGCGGCAGGCTTCGAGGATTCCCCAGCGCTGTGAGGGCGCGTCTGTCAGTTTCGCTGTCAGCGCGGTCTTCACGTCGTTCCAGATGCCGGGTTCGGCGGCATTCTCGTCGGCCAGCGAAAGTGGAGCCAGGTCTGAGTCAAGACTGGGCGCGGTGGCCAGGTATTCCGGCTTGCCGACTAGAAACATGATCTGCTGTGGCGGCGTTGCGTTGCGCATGTCGTCGCAGAATTTATCGCGGGGCGCCGTGGCGTCGTCCACATGGATAAGCACGAGATCGTAAAGATCGGCGCGCCACCAGCAACGGGCTTCGCTGATGTCGGCGGCACAGTCTACTTCGACGCCGAGTTTGCGCATGGTTTCAGAGCGCAGATCGCGTTTGGCCCGCGAAGTATCGATGAGCAACACTCGCTTTTTCTTGAGTCCAGCGGCTGCGGGATTCGTCAGCGACCAGGTGGTGAGGACAGGGGCGCTCATGCTGGCACCACTTCCGTTTTCGTTCGGGGCGCCGAAGCAGCAGACTTAGGCGGCGCGGGCTGGGCCTGGAAAAGCTTCCGGTTGCGGATTCGGCGCGCTAGCTTCTCTTTGCGCTCACGGTGAAACCTGGACTTATCGCCATTGATTCCGGACATGAATTGCTCCCTTTACGCGAAGAACGTGTGATTTCTCAATCGCGAAGGCGCAATTTGCCGGAGTCTTCGAGGTTAAGAGTTAAAGTTGCCGCTGCCAGCCAGGGCTGGTTATCGTTGCTGCGAGGCGTGCTTCTGGGTCTCTTCCTGATCGCGGTTAAGCTGTTCGATGAGATGGTTGATCTGCTGAGAATCGCGTTGTTCAACCGCCACGGCTGCCAAGTCCTGCCATTGCTCGCCTGGATTACGGGGCATAACGGATCCCTTCTGCTGCTTCTTCCATTCTACTCCCTAACCGGCTAAAAGCCCTAGTCTCGGACCGCGGTGCTGCTATTGGTTATCGGGCGGCTCGTTCTCCAACTGATGGGCACCACACGCGCTCTCATCGACAAACTTCAGCGAAACCTCATCGCCGGAGCCCTTAATATGCGGGTAGTGCCACACTTCGTAGGGGTAACCATCTGAAGGCGAAGGATGAGGATCGATCCGGTCAGGAGGTCCATACAGGATGTAGATGCGTCCCCGGTCCGTCTCAAACCCAGGGATAGCGGCGGCGAAGTGCTCGTTGGCATAGGAGAGACGCCGATAGTGTTCCTGCTTAAATGAGTTGTCCTTACTGGTCGGATTGGGATTGCGGCGGGCCCAGAAGTCCGCGAGGAGCTGATCGCGCTGATCGTCGGCAAGCTTGAGAAACTCAATCCGCTCTTGGTCCTTGATGATCGAACGGACATCCTCACGGAGCCACTTCTTGTATTCGGGACTAAGCCGCGGATATAGGCTTTGAGCGGCAAGAACGGAGGGGAGAAGAAGCAAGGGCAGAAGCATGCGACTGACGCAGAGTTTCGGACGCACGGAAAACCTCCCGCCCAGGCATTCTCTTTGGAGATGGTAGGTAGTTGGATGCGCGCAGGCAAGGTTTTCGGCGGTGGGAGATTTTCGGGCGTGCCGGCATCTGAAAACAAAGAAGTTACGCATCGCGCGCGCAATTTTCGTTGCCATGCAGCGTACGGGAGCGTAATATTAACATGTACGTTAGACCGAATCGGTCGTGAGCAGTTCTCGCTAAACAGCCAGTAACTTGCAACACAGATGTCCCGACTCCCTCCAGCGTAACTCAAACAAAGGAACAAATTACCAACATGGAACAAGGAACAGTAAAGTGGTTCAATGACGCCAAGGGCTACGGCTTTATCAGCCGCCAGTCGGGCGAAGACGTTTTCGTGCATTTTTCTGCCATTCAAGCGGGCGGCTTCAAGAGCCTGCAAGAAGGCCAGGCAGTGCAGTTCGACGTAACCAAGGGACCGAAGGGCTGGCAAGCTGAGAACGTACAAGCGCTCTAAAGCTTCAGACAGAATGCAAAGGCGGCCACGACAGTGGTCGCCTTTGTTCGTTTAGGGCTCCCGCAAGACTGGCTTCTCGCAATCCCTCCGCAAGTGATTCCGTCGCGTCTCTCCTCCCGCTTCTGAAAAACAATCCTTCTGAATTAGCATCTCTAAAGTAGTTCAGGAGATCGTATGCAAAAAATCACGCCATTCCTGTGGTTCGACAACCAAGCCGAAGAGGCCATGAACTTCTACGTTTCTATTTTTAAGAACTCAAAAGTTGTGAAACTCACTCGCTATGGAGAGGCCGGGCCCGGGCCCAAGGGGACGGTCATGTCCGCGACCTTTCAGCTCGAAGGGCAAACATTTTATGCGCTCAACGGCGGCCCGCTATTCAGCTTCACTCCGGCGATATCGTTCTTCGTGAACTGCGAGACTCAGCAAGAAGTTGACGAACTCTGGGAGAAGCTGTCTGCAGGCGGGAAAAAGGAAAGATGCGGCTGGCTGAAAGACAAGTATGGGCTGTCGTGGCAAGTCATTCCGACTGCTTTGGGCGAGATGCTGGGAGACAAAGATCCGCAGAAAGCTGGAAGGGTCATGCAGGCGATGATGCAGATGGGCAAGATTGAGATTGAAGGTTTGAAGCGGGCGTATGCACAAGAACTAATCGAGCACGCGCCCGCTGATTCACAGGCAGTCGTGTTGCTGCGGCAGCGGCAGTGGGATCGAGCGATACCTGCCTAGTCGTGATCGTGCTCGTCCCAATCACGGTCTTTGTGCCAGCGGTGCTCGTGTTCGTCCCACCACTGGTGCCGCTCACTCCAGCAACGCTCCCGCGCCTCGTGCAATTCACGACGCTCGTGATTTGCTTGTTTGCTGTGGCGTCCGTGTTTCTCGATTGCTTCGTGGAGTTCGTGCTCGGCGTGAGCGACTCGGCGTTGACATTGGTCTTGGTCCTCTGCCTGAAGCCGGGGCGCGGTGGCGCCAAGTAGAAACGCTGCGAGAGTGACTAGTGACATAAGCAATTTTCTAACGGTGTTCATTTCATGGCCTCCGGTGGTAGTCCCAACAACGTGCGGGGTCGTCCGACACTTCGTTACGAGTGGCTATGTCAGCGCAGTCGCCCGCTTGAAACGTCTTACTGTTTACAGGAATCGCTGACCATCTTTAGACTCGTGACGCGCAGGTCGCCGGCTTCCTTGGCTTCTGCTTCCTTGGTTTCTTTCCCCTCTGTCTTTTCTTCTTTGGCTTCCTCGGCCTTGGTTTCGTGGTGACGCACGCCGGTGACGGTCACGGTGTGGCCCACGTGCTCGTCCAGCTTGACGGTTTTGCTGCGCAGTTCCCACGCCTTGCCATTCTTACCGGCAATTGCAAATTCATCCGCTGAGTCGCCCTTCTGCAGGCAGCCGGTCACCGTGACCTTCGACTGCACGGGCTTGGCAGTAGGCGTTGCGGGTGCCATAGTCCCCTGCGCCAGGAGTGCGACCGGGCAGAGGCTAATCAACAAGGCTGCAACCGACCAAGATGAAAGTTTCACGATGTTACGGAACATATCGACTTCCTCCTCGTGTCTTTGCGTTCTTTAATCCACTTTATAGTAGGGTTCCCAAACTGCTGCGAAGTACTCAGCGGCAGATTTCCAGCAACACTCGGATGGCATCAAAGAGGTTTTCGTTGTTCAGCACCCACGAAAGTTGCCTCACGGTGGCATCCTAGAGGCCACGAAAAGGGCGCCCGTTCAATTTTGAACACATTTGGCTACTGGGGTACTGGAGCCCTACTGAAAGCGGCTAGAAGAATACTTCCGGCGAGATGTGGAAACGGCGGCTGAGTCTTCTGATATGCTCCATCGTCAATCCGCGCTTTCCATTCAAGACTTCGGAAACAATGCTGGGAGTTCTAAATACATCAACCAGGTCTTTCTGCTTTAGGCTGTTCGCTTCCATCAGTTCGTTCAAGATCTCGATTGGCTTGGCTGGTTTGAGGGCGTAGGCCAGCAACTAAATGAGCAAGGAATCTCAGACCTGCGCAATCCCAAAATCTTCAGCTTCCCCTCAAAACGCATCAATCCCGGTCACGCTCTGCCCGATGATCAGCGTGTGGATGTCGTGAGTGCCCTCGTAGGTTTTTACCGACTCCAGATTCATCATGTGGCGCATGATGGGGTACTCGTCGGCTACGCCGTTGGCGCCTAGGATGTCGCGCGACAGGCGGGCGCACTCGAGGGCCATCCAGACGTTGTTTCGCTTGGCCATGGAAATGTGCTGGTGCTGGGCCTTCTCCTGATCTTTGAGCCGGCCGACTTGCAGCACCAACAACTGCGCTTTGGTGATCTCGGTGATCATCCAGGCCAGCTTTTCCTGAATCAGTTGGTGCGAGGCGATGGGCTGGTCGTGGAACTGCTTGCGGAAAAGCGAATATTGCAGCGCGCAGTCGTAGCAAGCCATCGCCGCGCCCACGGCTCCCCATGCGATCCCGTAGCGGGCTTGGTTCAAGCACACCAGCGGAGACTTCAGGCCTCCGCTCTTCGGAAGAAGATTCGACGCTGGAATGCGCACGTCTTGCAGTGAGAGGCTCGACGTCACCGAGGCCCGCAGCGACCACTTGCCGTGAATGTCCTCGGCGCGGAATCCGGGGCGGTCGGTTTCGACCAGAAATCCGCGGATGGTGTCCGGCTCGAATGCGTCAACCAAGGTTCTACCGCGGCTGCCCTTGGAGAAATCCTCTGCTTTCTCTTTTGGCAGCAGCCCGTTTTCGTCTTCGACTTTGGCCCAGATCACCGCTACGTCGGCGATCGATCCTGACGTGATCCACATCTTCTCGCCGTTCAGCACATACTCGTTGCCGACCTTGCGTGCGCGCGTCCTCATGCCGCCGGGGTTCGAGCCGAAGTCAGGCTCAGTCAGGCCGAAACAGCCTAGTTTTTCTCCTTTTTGCATCGCGGGCAGCCAGGTTTGTTTTTGCTCGTCGCTGCCGAAGGCGTAAATGGGGTACATCACCAGCGCCGACTGCACGCTGACGAACGAGCGCACGCCGGAGTCGCCGCGCTCCAGTTCCTGGGTGACCAGTCCGTATTCGACGTTCGACATTCCGGCGCAGCCGTAGCCTTTCAGGCTGGCTCCGAAGAAACCCAGTTCTCCCATGGGCTTGACTAGTTCGCGGGGAAAGCGTCCGGCGCGATTGCACTCTTCGATGATGGGGATGAGGTTGTCTTCGATAAACTTGCGCGCCGTGTCGCGGACCAGGCGTTCGTCGTCGGTGAGGAGAGTGTCGAAGGCGATGAAGTCCACACCGCGGAATTTTAGGGCCATTGGAAAATCTCGATTCTGTTTCCACCTCGGCTCGTGTGGCTCGGACACTTTTGTCCGAGCGGGCGGCGCCACATCGGCGGCAATGGTTACTCCGGGCGTTGGCGGACAAGAGTGTTCGCCCCACACAAGCCGAAAGGGAAACGTTTGACGTTAGCAGAGGGCCAATCGGCGGTCAAACTGGAGGGAAGAGTCAACGAGTCTTTTGCTTCGGAGTGAGCTTGTTGTAGTCGCGGAAATACGAACGCAAGCCGGAACTGAGAGTGTTCTTGGTGTAGCCTGCCGCGAGCTGCTCTTTGTAATGATTCAGATAGAAATCGAATGGGTCTCGCGGGTCCAGGTCAATCAAGATGAGGTCGGTGTCGCTCATGGTCAATCTTCCGAAGCGGAGTTGCGCGCCACGATATGCCATGTAGTTTCCAGACATTTTTCCGGGTTTCGGGGGTGCACTTCCGTACGTCATAACAATCTCATTTCCGCGGAGCGTGACCGAAGTCAGGCGTCCTTGAACCTGCGGCGGTGGAAAGAGTTCGGCAGGAGAGAGGATCAAGTCGTCTTTATCGAGGCGAACCCCGCGAACTTTTCGCGTATCGATTAGCTTGGCAATGGTCTCGCCGAGCAAATCCATTAAGCCCTTCACTGGAAGATGCGCCGCCTTGACCTTCTCGGTATGCACGCGGATTTCCCCATCCGCAGTGACCGCGAGCGAGCCTACGCTCTCGAACGGGATATTACCTTTGGAGTGTAACTGTCCCTGGATATCGAGTTTGCCGTTTGGGACTGAGATCCGGATCCCTTTTATGGGAGCATCGGCAGCAGCAAAAGCATATCGGTTCAACGCGTTGGCAAGGGCATCGGTAGTGATGGACATTTCTGCGGAACGAATATTGAGCGTGAATGAATTCGCGTCATCGAAAACGGGAATGCCGGTCTCAGTGGTGGGAACCAGTTCCCCTTCCAGGTACGCGATGTGGACCGCACTCAAGTCGGTGAAGTGATACATCACGTTGTGCATTTCGGTGTGAACGGAGCGGTTCGCGGCGGATGACGGCTCCTGCGCCACCGAAGTGGCCACCGCGAGCGTAATGCAGACCAACGGCAACACCTGGCGAAACATCTGATGTTGGATGCCAGCAGCGAAGGGTGGGGATCGTAAGATCGCAGAATCGATGCTGGAGAGTCGGTCACTTTGAAACTGTAGCCGATCGACTGTCAAACTGGGACCGCTATTGACAACTCTTTTACACTCGAAGGGCTGAAGCGGTGAGCGGCACGCATCTATACTTGTAAGCGCGTAAATGAGAATTGCGAGTCTAATCCGGCAGGCTGCGCTGATGGTGATACTAGGTGCGCTGCCTGCGCTGGCTGCGGATGCCGTGATCACCCGCCCTCGCCCTCCCCTCGACCGCGGCTTCCAATTGCTCTACAGCTTGGACTTCAATGGCGCCCACAATATCTTTGCGGCCTGGGAGCAGAGCCATCCCGATGACCCGATGGGCCCCACGGCCGATGCCGCTGGGCTGCTCTTTTCTGAATTCCACAGACTGGGTGTGCTGGAATCGCAATTCTTTGAAAGTGACAAGAGATTTGAGAATCGCCCCAAGCCGAACACAGATACGGCGGTCCGAGATAGCTTCAATGCCGCCATCCAGAAAGCCGAAAGCGTTGCTCGCGGACGGTTGGCGAAGAATGCGAAAGACCGCGACGCGCTATTTGCCTTGACCCTTACCTCCGGATTGCAAGGCGACTATGCTGCGTTGATCGAGAAACGCAACCTGGCTTCTTTGAAGTTCACAAAAGAGGCTACGGCCTGGGCGGAACAGACTTTGGCGGTGGATCTCAATTGTTACGATGCTTATCTGGCGAGCGGTTTCAGCAAGTTCATCATTGGCAGCCTGAACGCGCCCTTGCGGTGGCTGATTCGCCTGCGTGGGATTTCCGGCGATAAGCAGGCGGGAATCAAAGAACTGCAACTGACCGCCGTGCACGGACGCTATCTCGCTCCCTTTGCCAATATTCTTCTGGCGATGGCTTACCTGCACGAGAACCAGAAACCACGCGCACGTGAACTGCTGACCGATCTTCGTGACCAGTTCCCGGCGAATCCGCTATTCGCGCAGGAGATTGCCAGGCTGGATTCAGGGCACTAAGAACCGGCCCAGCTTCCATCACTGACGCACTTTTCCCAAGACTTTTTCAGCTACGTCCGGCGGGAAGATCAACACCACTGATTGGGATGCGCGAATCTGTTCGCAAGAGACGAAGTCAGTGATCTCGAAGCCCTTTTGCTCAATCGCTGCGAGCCGAACTGCCCCTTCTGAAGCGACTTTCTGGCCCTTGAAGCACTTTACCCAGATGTAGTACTTGGGGTAGGCAATGCCCGTTTGTGTTGGTCCTTCTCGAGGCAACTCGTATTCCACTCCGCACTGCCCCTCTCCTTGCAAAAGTTCTCTGTCAGGTCCCGTTTCAGATACTCCTCGAAGTGATTCCCCTCGGGTACGTTTGCATCGATATGTGACTGAGCAATTGGAGAGTTGCAGCCTAGCGAAAAGTCACAGCCGAGGAATAGTGCGGCCATTGGAAGGTTCACGTTCAAATTGTAAGCGGGTGCGCGCACCGATTCATACTCCTTTAACACTTGCCAGATAGATTCCTTCTAAGACCCCGGGAGTTAACTGCTTTATACTGGTTCCGGCGGCAGGCGAACGTTTCTCGCCGGTCTGCCACTTTCGCTCTACTCTCCCTTGATTCCGGTATGGCGCGCGCTTCGGTGGACAATCCGGCTTATTACATCAAC
>Ga0193751_1002454_pt1 | contig 11234 bp, 11 predicted proteins | sample L1c2metaG_FD_143050 | JGI IMG/M metagenome (GOLD analysis project Ga0193751, IMG submission 143050) | Soil microbial communities from a riparian zone of the East river system, Colorado, United States - L1c2 | ecosystem: Environmental > Terrestrial > Soil > Riparian zone | place: USA: East River...
CGGGGGGCGCGGCGACGATGGTCTGTGTAACCGATTGTGTAGTTGCGGCACGCGGCGACCTCGGGGGTGTCGGGGAATCAGAGGTGAACGCGACCATGCCCAGGACGGCGGCCGACATTGCACCTGCAGTGAGCGTTGTGGCCACCCTCTGAGCTCGGTCGGTCGAACCGGCCGCGGTGGTGACCCAGTTACTGACTCGCGTGGCCGGGCGTAGTGCGGAGGTCGTCGCCACCAGAATCAAAGCCGACAGCCAGACTCCGGTCCGGCCGATGTATGCCTCGAGAAGTCCCAGAGCTATCCACAGCCGCCGTCGAACAGTCGAAACGGAGACGCCCAGCATGGCGGCGATCTCGCGATTGGTGCGGCCGTCAAGGTAGGCGAGTGTGATGACACGCCGCTGATCGGGACCGAGCTCTGACAGTCCGCCCCGGACCGTATGCCTGTGCAGCGACGCCGCCAATGCCTGCCAGCGCTCAGACCCGTTCCGAGTCGCGGGTTGGTCCGCCACCAGCAGCTCTCTGGCCCGGCCATGGCTTCCGAAACGCCGGCGGCGATCGACCATCTGGACGCCATGGACCAACCAAGATCGCATCGCATCGATGCCAAAGTGGTCGCCGGTGGGTTCGTGGATGGTCAGCACCGGCTCAAGGGGCCCTGCGCCATTGATTTCCGACCGACTGTCCTGACGGACGACCCTCACCGGATCTCGGTCCTGAACCTAGCCATGGAAGTTACGAGCCTACACCGAGTCGGGCAAGAGCGCTCAACTTAAAACGAACGGGCTATGCCCTGGCGATATCTACTCCGAAGAGTCCTTCCAGCCGAGATGTTTCCATCCGAACAGCCCGCTTAGGCCCAGACGCTTCACGTACATCTCATGGAAGCGCTCGTACCCTTCGGCGGTCTGACTCGTCGACTTGAGATAGACGGCGCGCTCAGTGATTCTGTCGATGTCGGCCGCAGGCGCCAGGTACTGGTGACCGAGCATGTGGTGCGTGAACGCAACGCCGTGAAAGATGTCCTCCTCAGGCAGCGCTGCAACCTCGGTGACATGGCCGACCTCGACGCCGTCACTGGCGATCACCGGCGAGCGCGCGCCGATGGCGCGCCACGAAATCACGGTTTCAGATTGGTCGCTCATCAGTCGAACATACCAGCACTATCGAAATGGCTGCGAGACCTGGTCCAGCCGCTGCAGCGTCGCCTCGGAGAGACTCAGCCCGACTGCCTTCGCAGTCTCCACCAGCTGGTCGGGCCTCGAGGCGCCGATGATGGGTGCAGTCACGTCCGGCTGCGCCAGCAGCCAGGCCACCGCAAGCTGAGCGGGCGTGCAGCCCTCGTCCCTGGCGAGCTCCACCACCGCGTCCACAACGTCGAACATGCGGTCATTCCAGTAGCGGCCCTGGTACATCCTGCCGTAGTCGCCCTGGGCGAAGCGGGACTCGGCGGGCGGCTCCTCGCCGCGCTTGTACTTGCCGGTCAGCACGCCGGCGCCGAGCGGGTTGTATGGCACCACGCCCATGCCAGAGGCTCGCGCCAGCGGCAGCAGGTCGCGCTCGTACGGCCGGTTGAGTAGGTTGTAGCGAGGCTGCAGAACCGTGATGCGTGCGAGGTTCGATTTCGCGATCGCCTCCATCGCCATCGACACCTGCCAGGCCTCGAAGTTCGACACGCCGATGTAAAGAACCTTGCCGTCCTGCACGAGGCGGTCGAGTGCCTGCATCGTCTCGTCCAGGGGCGCATCGAGGTCCCGAGTGATGCAGGTAATAGACATCGACGCGGTCGGTCTTGAGCCTTCGTAGGCTCGCCTCGCAAGCTTCGATCACATGCTTGCGGCTGCCCCCGTAGTCGTTGCGGGCGGGGCCGACGCGGTTGACGCACTTCGTCGCCACCACGAAGCCCTCGCGCTTGCCCTGGAGCCAGGCGCCCACGATCTCCTCCGTGCGACCCCAGGTCTCTGGCGTTGGAGGGACCGGGTAAACATCGGCGACGTCGATGAAGTCGATCCCCAGCTCCGCGGCCGTGTCCATGATCGCGAACGCTTCTGCCTGGTCGCGCTGGCTGCCGAAGATCATCGTGCCCAGGCAGAGCCTGCTCACCTGCAGCCCGCTACGGCCAACGCGGACACCCTCCATCAGCACCGTTCAGACTAGCGGCTCGGATCGCGCCCGCAGCTCGTCCAGGTACATCACCGGGCGAGAGTTAAGATTGGGTTTTCCAGGGCGTCCCAGTTTGAATTGGCAAAGAGGGGGTTTCCTGTTATGCCGAAAGCAAGAAAGAAGGCCAAGAGCGGCTGGTCTCGCCGAAAATTCCTCCAAACGGCCGGGGTGGCCGTGGCCACCATGGCCTTCCCCGAGATCCTCATCTCCTGCGGCCCCCAGACCAGTACGACCCCCACCGCCACCATCCCGAAGCCGCGCAAGGGCGCCTCTATTCGCCTGCTGCAGTGGACCAGCTTCGTCGCGCGAGCCGACACCGAATTCAAACGCCAGGCTGCTGAATGGGGTGACGCCAACGGTGTAACGGTCGCGATCGAGACCGTCACCGGCGACCAGCTGCAGCCCAAGACGGCCGCGGCGGTCGAAGCCAACTCTGGTCCCGACATCATCCAGATGCAGTACGCATGGCCGCATCTCTACACCAATTCCTGCGTGGACCTCACCAACGACGTCAACATCTTGATCAGCAAGCTGGGGAAGCCTGACCCCGTCAACGAGGCCTATTGCAAAGTCGACGGTGTCTGGCGAGCGATGCCCTACACGATCGTGCCGAACGCCTGGAGCTACCGCACCGACTACTTCACGCAGGCCGGCGTCAGCGCTTTCCCCACGACCTGGGACGAGCTCACCACCGCCGCCGGCAAGCTCAAGTCCACCGGCAAGCCGATCTCACAGACCGACGGACACGCGTACGGCGACTCCCTGACCATGTGGAACCCGGTGCTCTGGGGCTTTGGCGGCAAGGAGGTCAACGCCGACGGCAAGACGGTCGCCATCAACTCCCAGGAGACACGAAACGCAATCAAATGGGCACAGGGGGCCGTCAAGGCCGGCTTCGTCGTGCACCCCGAGTGGCTCGACCCAGACAACAACCAGGCCTACCACGCCGACCGCATCAGCGGCACGCTCAACGGGGCCAGCATCTACATCCGCGAGAAGGTCGAGTTTCACCACTACACGGACGTGACCAACAACGCTCCCATGCCAGCCGGTCCCAAGGGCACCTTCGCCATGAACCTGATCTTCAATCACGCCGTGATGAAGTGGTCGCCGGACGTGGAGACGGCCAGGGCGATGCTTCTCTACCTCATGGACAAGACCCAGTACATGAAGTGGACGACGATCGCGGCCGGTTACAACGCCGGCCCATTCGATGCGTTCCATAACGACCCCGTATTCGCAGCCGACCCCAAGCTGAAGGCCTTCCAGGACGTGGTGGCGCCGGGCAAGTGGCCTGGCTGGCCGGCGTTGCCAAGCAAGAAGACGGCCCAGTCTCAGACGCAATTCATCGTGGCCGACATGTTCGCCAAGGCGTTGGCCAACGGCGGCACAGGTGACATCGAAGCCGCGGTCTCAGCGGCGGAAACGTCGCTGAAGGCGATTTTCGAGCGGCCCTGACCGCAGCTGGCGTGGGCTCTTAGAGATGGGGACCGCGACCCGGGCTGACGCGGTCCCCGTCTGGCACCAGCGTCGCGTGCGGATCTACGACCGCGAGGCGCCGCTCGGGTACCTTCTGCTCCTTCCAACTCTTATCGTCCTGGGCATCTTTCTGCTGTACCCCTTCCTTTTTGGAATCTGGTTGTCGATCACCGACTCCGAGCTCGGGAACGTGGGTAACTTCATCGGTCTCGGGAACTACCGCTTCGAGTTTCGCAACACGGACGGCGTCTTCTACGAGGCCCTCGTAAACACCTTCCTCTACACAGGGGTCACGACCGTGTTCAAGCTCGGCCTTGGGCTGGTCATGGCGCTGTTGCTTAACCAGGTCTTCCCGTTTCGACGCTTCGTGCGGGCGGCCCTGCTCCTTCCTTACATCATCCCGACCGTGCTGAGCTACGAGGCCTGGAGGTGGATGTTCGACCCCACGTTCAGCGTCATCAACTGGCTCCTTGTGAACACGCACCTGATGCACTATCCCGGACCCAACTGGCTCGGAGTGCCCGCCAACGCGATGGCGGCGCTGATGATCGTGAACGTCTGGCGCGGCACGCCTTTTTATGCCATCGCCTTCCTGGCCGGCATGCAGGTCATCCCGGTCGACCTTTACGAGGCGGCCCGGGTGGACGGCGCCAGCCGAAGGCAACAGTTCACCAACATCACGATTCCGCTGCTGCGCCCCGTGCTGCTGGTCGTGCTGCTGCTCTCGACCATCCTCACCTTCGCCGACTTCCAGGGGCCGTTCGTGCTCACCAACGGGGCGCCGTACAACAGCACCCAGCTGCTTTCCATCTGGGCCTACCAGTGGGGGATCCCAGGGGGCGCCATCGGCCTGGGAGCCGCCATCTCGCTGGTGCTCTTCCCCCTGCTCACCCTTGTGGTCGCCATCGTCCTGTTCATGCTCCGAAGGCCCGAGTAGATGGCAGTGCGAAGCAGTGCCCCGTCCGCCCAGCCTGGGGTGATACGGCCCAAGGCTCGCAAGCCAAGGGCCGGCCGCATGATCGGCGACAGCCTGGCCGGCCGCGCCATCCGCATCTACATCCCGCTGCTCCTCTTGCTGGTGGTGACGCTGTTTCCCTTCTACTGGATGGCGGTCACGTCGTTCAAGTCGGCCTCAGAGCTCTTCGACTTCTCGGTCAGCCCGTTGTGGGTCCGGGATCCGACCCTGGCGTGGTACCAGCACCTCTTGACGCAAACGAACTTCCCGCGTTGGGCGTTGAACACGGCGATCGTGGCCATCGTCTCCACGCTCATATCTCTCTTCTGCAGTGTCCTCGCCGGCTATTCGCTCGCACGCCTGCGCTACCGCGGCGCCGACTCCATCGGCTGGGGAATCTTCGTCACCTATCTGGTGCCACCCACGCTGCTCTTCCTACCGCTCACCTTCGTCATCCGAGAGCTCCATCTGTTCAACAACCTGTGGGCATTGATCCTCACGTATCCGACCTTCTTGATCCCCTTCTGCACCTGGATGCTGATGGGCTTCTTCAAAGGCATACCGCATGAGCTGGAGGAAGCGGCCCTGGTGGATGGAGCAACCCGCATCCAGGCCATGCTGCGGATCGCCATTCCGCTCGCAGTCCCGGGCATCCTGGCCGCCGCGCTCTTCGCCTTCACGCTTTCGTGGAACGAATTCCTTTACGCCCTGATCTTCATGAACGACAGCCTGGTCAAGACCATCCCTGTCGGCGTTACGCAAGAGCTAATCCACGGTGACGAGTTCTTCTGGGGCGAGCTGATGGCCGCGGCGCTCCTGGGCTCCGTCCCAGTCGCTGTGCTTTATTCGTTCTTCGTCGACTACTTCGTCGCGGGTATGACCGCGGGCGCCGTCAAAGGCTGAGGGCCGCGGACTCGGAGCCGGTGTGATCGACTAGTGCCTTACCCGGCGCCTCTCGATCAGCTCGTCGGCGTCGAATTTCGATGAGCGCACCCATTTCAGCAGGGTTTGCTCCGCACTGATGACTCGCTCGGCCGCGGCCGCCAGCTCGGCCGCGACCTCGCGCGGAATCAGCAGCACACCATGCTGGTCGGCGTGGATGAGGTCGCCTGGGCTGACGCGGAGTCCACCCACCGTCACCGGCTGGCCGGCGGACTCCACCCGCACGTACGCGTGCGACACGCCCGGCCCGCGGGCGAAGAACTGGAAGCCCATAGCGCGCGCCTCTTTCAGGTCGCGGACGCAGCCGTCGGTGACGCAGCCGGCGCAGCCCAGTGCTCCGAAGATGGTGGCATTCACCTCGCCCCAGAGCGAGCCGGAACCGGGCGGCTCGTCAAGATCCTGCACCACAACCACCCGCGGCCCAGGCACTTCGCGCACATGCCGATACAGGGCTGTTTGGTCGCCCTGTGCCGCCCCCCGCGCCCGGATGGTCGCGGTCGCCGCATATCCCACCAGCGGCCCGAGCTCGGCGAACATGCAGCGAATGTCCATCGACATGTAGCCCTCGTCCCGCGGCCGTATCGCAAAGGTCTCGATGGCATTGCTCAGCGTGGGCGAGTCGAAGCGCTTGAGCGCCTCCAGCACGGAGGGATCCAGCTCGGCGAGGGTCACCGCCTGAGCCGAGCGCCGAGTCTGACCCCGTTGACCACGTTGAACGGCTCCTCTCCGTCCAGCACCCGGGTCAGGTTGTCGCGGACCATGTCCAACGCCCTCGCCTCCGCCTCCAAGGTGAAGCCCGCCATGTGAGGCGAGAAGAAGACGTTCTCCATCCGCCGAAGCGGGTTGTCGGCCGGCGTCGGCTCCTGTTCGAAGACGTCCAGCGCGGCGCCGCCCAGGTGGCCTGACTCCAGGGCGGCGATGAGTGCCTTCTCGTCTACCACCGGCCCGCGTGACGCATTGACGAGGAATGTACCTTTGCGCATGCGCTTGAGGGCTGCCGCGTCGATGAGCGGATGGGTCGTATTGTCCAGCGGCACGTGAACGCAAACCACGTCGGCAAGCTGCAGAAGGTCGACAAAGGGGACCCGCTCGATGCCTGAGAAATCTCTTTCCACGATATCCGCATAGACCACGCCTGAACCGAAGGCAAGCAGTCGCGTGGCAAGCGCGGAGCCGACGTTTCCGAGTCCGACGATGCCCACCGTCAGCGCGGCCAGCTCGTGCCCCAGCATCTCGGGTTTGGGCCAGCCTCCTTCCCGCATCCGCCGATCGCCCCATGATCCCCGGCGGACCAGGTTCAGGATCGCCATCACCGTCCAGTCGGCGACGCCGTCGCGGTTGTAGCCGGCGGAGTTGGCGACCGCGATGTCGAGCTCCGCGGCAGCACGGTGGTCGATGACGTCGAAACCGACAGCGGGCATCTGGATCAGCAGGCAGCGGCGCATCTGCTCCAGGACCTCGCGGGGCAGGCGGTGTTTGTGTCGCTTGTCGGCGATGACGAGCTCAGCCATCGAGCACTCCCGAAGCACCGCCTCGGGGGCGGGGGGATCAGGGACGGTCACCACGTCGACGGCGTGACGGCCGGCGAAGAGACCTTCGACCTGCTCTTTCGAGTAAGGAGACAAGCAGACGATGCGAGCGGGCACCGGCCGTCAGGCTATCACGCAACAAGGTACCCTCGCGGCGAGTAAATCGTGGAGGGGATGAGCATGGGTTCGATGGCCAAGGTGGCCGTCGTCACCGGCGGCGGCACTGGAATCGGAAGGGCTGTCGCCCTTGGTCTTGCGGGCGATGGGTATTCAGTGGTTGTGGCCGGCCGTCGCAAAGAGCCGCTGCAGGCCACGGCTGCCGAGGGATCCAAGCTGGGAGCGCGAATGCTCAGTGTTCAGGCGGATGTCTCCGACCCGCGGTCGGTCAAGGCACTGTTCGCGCGCATCGCTGAGGAGTTCGGGCGGCTGGATCTCCTCTTCAACAATGCGGGCCTGGGCGCTCCGCCAGTGCCGCTTGAAGAGCTCACGTACGAACAGTGGAGCGCAGTCGTCGGCGTCAACCTCACTGGCGCGTTTCTCTGCACCCAGGAAGCGATCAAGCTCATGAAGAGCCAGGTGCCTCGCGGTGGACGGATCGTCAACAATGGCTCCATATCCGCCCATTCGCCGCGGCCGAACTCCGCTCCGTACACGGCGACGAAGCACGCGATCACCGGCTTGACCAAGTCGACATCCCTGGACGGCCGCAAGTACGACATTGCCTGTGGCCAGATCGACATCGGCAACGCGGCCACCGAAATGACGCAGGGCATGGTCAAGGGCGTCATGCAAGCGAACAGGGAGGTCGAGGTCGAGCCACGAATCGACGTCTCGCACGTGGTGAGCGCAGTCCTCTATATGGCCGGCTTGCCGCTCGATGCCAATGTCCAGTTCATGACCGTGATGGCGACAAAGATGCCATTCATCGGTCGGGGATGACCAAGAGATACCGAACCATCCTCTGAGCGGCATCAGGGTCATCGAGGTCGGAAATTACATGGCCGGACCTTTCTGCGCCATGCAGCTCGCCGACCTCGGAGCCGACGTCATCAAGGTCGAGAATCCCCACGGCGGCGACAGCGCACGCGACTCGGCGCCATTCCTGGACGGTGAGTCATCGCCTTTCATCCGCCTCAATCGGAACAAGCGGTCGCTGGCGATCAACCTCAAGGAGCCTGAAGGCAAGAATGTCTTCCGCGAGCTCGTCCGAAGTGCGGACGTGATCGTCGAGAACCTGCGTCCGGGGACGATGACCGACCTCGAGCTCGACTACCAGAAGCTCTCGGCGCTCAATCCAGGCCTGGTCTACGTCGCCGCCTCGGGCTGGGGCCAGACCGGTCCTTATTCCGGGCTGGCGGGGTTGGACATCATGGCCCAGGCGATGAGCGGGCTGATGTCGATCACCGGCGAACCCGATGGCGACCCGGTCAAGGTGGGTGTACCGATCTGCGATCTGGTGTGCGCGCTGTACGGCACGATTGGTGCTCTTGCGGCGCTGCGTGTGCGTGAGCAGACCGGGCGCGGGCAGTTCATCGACGTGTCGTTGTTCGAGGCCGGCGTTTCGCTGGAGGTGTGGGAGGCGGGCCGCTACTTCGCCACCGGGGAGATCCCGGGCCCGTTGGGTTCGGCGCACCAGACTTCGGCGCCCTACCAGGCGGTCCACGCCGCCGATGGCTTCTTCACAGTCGGCGCCACCACGCCCCGCAACTGGCGGTCGTTCTGCGATGTTCTCGGGCATCCGGAGTGGGCGAACGACGAGCGTTTCAAGGACAACCCCTCACGGCACGCCCGTCGCGACGTCCTGATCCCGATGATCGAAGAGGTGACGTCGCGCGAGCCGCGGGCGTTCTGGGTGTCGCAGCTGCAGACTGCGGGCGTGCCGTGCGCTGAGATCCAGACCTACGACCAGGTCACCAACGACCCGCAGCTGAAGGCGCGCGCCTTCTTCTGGAAAGGACGGCATTCGCGCCTTGGCGACGTGGAGCAGATCGGCTCTCCGATCCATTTCTCTGAGACCCCGGTGCGGCAGGGGTCGGCCGGGCCGGTGTTGGGGGAACACACGTCGGAGGTGCTGCGTGCGCTCGGGAGGTCCGACGCTGAGATATCGGAGCTCAAAGCAAGTGGGGTCCTGGGCGGGACATGAGCGAGGCGGAGCTGCTCGAGGCACGGCGGGGCGACTCCGGCGAGATCGTCTGGCTGACGCTCAACCGCCCGCAGGCGCGCAACGCGCTTACGTTCGCCATGTACGACCGGATCCGTGAGGTCTGCCTCGAGGTCGACGCCGATCCGTCGGTGAGGGCGGTCGTCTTCACAGGGGCGGGCGGGCGCGCATTCGCCGCCGGCACCGACATCTCGCAGTTCCGCGCTTTTGACAAAAAAGAGGATGCCCTCGCCTATGAGGAGCGGATGGACGGGGTGCTGGGTGCGTTGGAAAGCATGCGGGTGCCTGCGATAGCCGCCATCACCGGGGCCTGCACGGGCGGTGGGGCCGGCATAGCGGCGGCATGTGACCTGCGGATCTGCACTCCGACGCTCAAATTTGGCTTCCCGATGGCGCGGACGCTCGGAAACACGCTTTCAATGGCGAACTTCGCGCGCCTGACGATGCTGATCGGCGCCGCCCGCGTGAAGGAGCTGATCTTCACGGCGCGTCTATTGGGTGCTGAGGAAGCGGTGGCAATCGGCCTCGTGAACGAAGTGGTCCAGTCCGAAGAGGCGCTGGAGCCGCGGGTCATGGAGATCGCCTCAGTCCTTTCAGAGCACGCGCCGCTCACGCTGGAGACGACCAAGGAGGCACTGCGCCGTATCCGCATACAGATGACGCCGCCAGGCGGGGCTTCAGACCTGATCGTCAGGGCCTACATGAGCGAAGACTTCCGGGAAGGGATCGAAGCGTTCTTCGCCAAACGCCCAGCTCGGTGGAAAGGCCGCTAGCGGCCGGCCTCGCGCGCGTCATCTCTTAATGTCCTGACGGCTTGACAAGGAGGTGTGAGGTTCACTGGCATGGCGCAGGTCCAGACACCTACATCGTTCACACAGCCGCAAGCCTCGGCATCACTAATTGGTCCAATGAGGTCACCGATGCGGAATATGTGGCAGCTCTCACGACGGAAAAAGCAAGCGGGTCGCCCGGCTGACGTGAACTTCGCAACATTTGTAGGCGGGGGTAATACCTGTAGGCCATAATCGGGGGCCTACGTCGGGGTTCCGTGAAGATCATCTCGCCGGGAGGGGGCCTCGTGCGCCGAGCAACGCGTCGGCTGGCGTCGGTTGTTGTCGCCTTCGGCGTGACATTTCTCGCCCCCATCACGGCAGGGGCGGCGCCTTCCAACACTTTCACTGTCCTGAGTCCGCGGGCCGGCAATGCCGTGGCGCCCGTCGGCCAGGTCCAGGCCGCACTGCTCATCCCCGGCAAAGCGCATCAATCCTCGAAGGCCGACCCGCATCCTCTTCGCACCATGAACCCCGCGGCGCTTCGAAAGGCGAAGCTTGAGGCGGCTGCCGCATCACCTGCACCTACCACTTCCGCACCGTCGACGAGCACGCCCGCCGCCGCGACACTGTTCAACGGGCTGAACAGTTCCGGGTTGTCTGCCGCTGACGAGGGAGACCAGCCGACGCCTCCTGATTCCACGGGTGCGATCGGTCCGACCCGGTACTTGGAGTTCGTCAATCAGTTGGTCGGCGTGTACGACCGGAGCAACCTGACCCTCCTGGGCTCGACCGACCTCGGGACTTTCACCGCCGTGCCGGCCGGCCTTGCAACCAGCGATCCACAGATCCAGTGGGACCCGCAAGGCAACCGCTGGTTCTACGGTGCGGTCGCGTTCAATTCGGGTTTCACAAGCGATTACCTACTCTTCGGATGGTCGAAGACTTCGGATCCAAGCGATCTGGCGGGAGGGTGGTGCCGTTACGCGAGCCCCACCGGCAGCAACATTCCTGATTATCCAAAGCTCGGCCACGACGCAAACTTCGTGACATTCGGAGACAACGTCTACGACGGAAGCAACCCGTCGCTCCCATTCGTCACGGCTGACATCTGGGCGATTGGCAAACCGCCCGCCAGTCAAACCACCTGCAGCGGGTCTGTGACGGCGACACACTTCGCCGACGCGACCCACGTCCTGAAGAACGCCGATGGCACGCCCGCCTTTACACCGGTCCCGG
>Ga0193751_1002455_pt1 | contig 11230 bp, 10 predicted proteins | sample L1c2metaG_FD_143050 | JGI IMG/M metagenome (GOLD analysis project Ga0193751, IMG submission 143050) | Soil microbial communities from a riparian zone of the East river system, Colorado, United States - L1c2 | ecosystem: Environmental > Terrestrial > Soil > Riparian zone | place: USA: East River...
CTGCCAAGCGCTTTCCGCGAGCGATGCCAGAAATACATCCCCTGCAAGACGGTGACCCAAGCGGCGTGGAATGACGTCGTCATCGAGGGCGAAAACGTTGATCTCACAAAACTGCCAATCGCGCTTCAATTCGCCATCGACGGAGCTCCCTACATTACCGCCGGCCAGATATCAGCGCGCGATCCGGTTAGTGGAGTCGACACCACCGGTTTTCACAGGCTAATGCTCAAGGGCAAAAACCGCCTCGGCGTTTCACTGCATTCGCGCCGCCGCATGTATGAGTTTCATCGCCGCGCAGAGGAGCAGGGCAAGTCGCTGCCCGCAGTTATCACCATCGGCACCCATCCACTGCACTACATGGGTTCGATGGTATACGCATATCCGCCAAATACCCGAAAGTTCGAAATCATTGGCGGTCTGTTCGGGGAGCCTTACCGGTTGGCGCGCTGCGGCGTTGACGATCTCGAAGTCCCTGCTGGCGCCGAAATCATCGTCGAGGGCGAAATTCTTGCCGGTGTACACGAGCCGGAGGGACCATTCAGTGAATTCACTGGCTATGCATCGTATCGCAGCACCCAGAACGTGTTCGTCGCCAAGCGCGTGCGGATGCGTGGCGATGCCATGTATCAAGCGGTCATCTCCGGCATGTCCAAGGACCACATCCTGGTTTCCTGCATCACGCGCGAGGGAGAAATTCTCAACGCGCTGCGGCGCAATTTGCCGAACGTGCGCGCGGTACACGTGCCTCACACAACGTGTGGCGCCTTCATGGCCTTCATTTCGATTAAAAAGAACGCCGATGGCGAGCCGCAGATGGCGGTCATGACTACGCTTGGCACCGAATTTTATACTAAGTACGTGATCGTCGTCGATGATGATGTCGACGTTTTCGATATCAACGATGTGATGTGGGCGGTGGCAACTCGCGTGCGCGCGGAGAAGGATATATTCTTCATTCCCGGTGCGAAGGCAGCCATTCTCGATCCCACATCCGACCCGCAGAACTTCACCGTGACCAAGATGGGCATCGACGCGACCCGCCCGACGGGCCGCGATTTTGCCGAACGTCTGGTCATCAGCGAGGAACATCGTGCTCGTGCCCGCAATATCCTCGCGGCGGCGGGCATAAAAGTGTAGGCACGCTGAAAGCACAAGAAAGTGCACGATCGTATCGATGACGAGGGGAACATGAAACGTATCATCCGCTTTGCTTCATTCGCCATGTTTGCGCTTTGCGTGACACTCGCAGGCGGGGCCAGAGCTGAAACCAATGTTCGCTTTTCGCTAGACTGGATCCCAGGCTCGGTGCACTCGCCGTTCTTCATCGCGCTTTATAAGGGTTACTACACCGCGGAAGGTCTCAATGTGGCGATCGACCGCGGCAAAGGTTCAAATGGCCTGGTCCAGCAAATGGCGGCAGGCGTTTACGATATGGGGTACCCAGATTTCAGCGTGTTGACGGACTTCGATTCAAAAAATCAAACCAGCGGATTTCCAATGCTGATGGTGGGCTATGAGCAGGCGCCGGCGGGAGTGGTCGTCCTTAAGGAGGGCGGCATTGCCAAACCGAACCAGCTAGAAGGAAAGATACTCGGTGCAGCGGCCGGCGATGCTGGATATAAACTATTTCCAACCTTTGCCGAACACGCCGGCTTTGATCCGACAAAAGTCAAAATTCAGCTCATCGATCCGAAGCTGCGGGAAACATTGCTCGCAAAACGAGAGGTCGACGCGATCATCGGGCAGATCTTCAATACGACACTAGAGCTCAAGGCCAAGGGCATCGACCCGAAGGACGTCGGCGCGTTCTACTATCGCGATTATGGACTCGATCTCTATGGCAACGGCATCGCCGCCTCGCCGCGCTTCCTAAAGGACCACCCGGATGCGGTGAAGGGCTTTATTCGTGCCAGCATCAAGGGCTTTCAGGATATGGTGAAAGACCCCGAAATGGCAGTTCAGATGACCTTGAAATACGAGCCGCTGCTGAATGCCGACATTGAGCGTGACCGACTTAAGTTGGCAATGCAATGCTGCATGGTTACGCCGAACGTGCGCAAGGATGGTATTGGCGACGCTGATCCGGCGCGGGTCGCTCGCGGGATCGGCATCCTCGTCAAGGGATTTCAGCTTCCATCAACGCCGACAGCGAGCACGGTCTTCGACGCGTTGTACCTACCGCCCCAAAATGATCGCACGTTAAAATAACGGGCCCTTAATCGACTGTACCGCTCGCGCGGCGATGAGCTACATCGAAATTGACGATGTCGACTTGCACTACGGGGGTCAGCTTGGCGCCGGCGACGGGACCCTAGCGCTGGCGAATGCAACTTTGTCCATCGGGCGGGATGAATTCGTTGGAATTGTCGGGCCAAGCGGCTGCGGCAAGTCGACTTTGCTCAAGTTAATTTCTGGTCTGATCGCACCGACGCGCGGCAATGTGCGCGTCGGTGGCGAGGACGTCAAGAAGCCACTGAAGAACATTGGTATGGCGTTTCAGAATTCAACATTGCTACCGTGGCGGAATGTACGCAACAACGTGCTGCTTCCCCTCGAGATCGTTGAGCCCTACCGCAGCCAGCCGATGAGTGCAATGTCCGCAAAACGCAAGCGAGCGGACGAACTCCTGACAGCCGTCGGCCTCGCTGAGTTCGGTGACCGTATGCCGTGGCAATTGTCCGGCGGCATGCAGCAGCGCGCTCAATTATGCCGCGCGCTCATTCACGAGCCCTCCATCCTCCTGCTGGATGAGCCATTCGGCGCGCTCGATGCGTTTACTCGCGAAGAGCTGTGGGCGGTCTTGCAGGATCTGTGGATGCGACGCCAATGCACGGTAATCCTGGTGACTCATGAACTCCGAGAAGCAGTCTATCTTTGCGACACTGTTTATGTTGTGAGCCCGCGGCCAGGGCGAATCATTGCTTCGAGCACGATCCCGTTTGAGCGCCCTCGCACGCTCGAGATGACGTTCAGGTCCGAATTCGTCGACCTGGTGCATACCTGTCGTCACCACATCAGTTCGGGAAACACAATATGAGCAGACCGGTTCTCGAAAAGCTGGCGCCCTGGCTCGCCACGCTTGTGTTGCTGTTGCTGTGGCAACTTGCGGTCATGGTATTCCACATCGAGAGTTTTGTATTGCCAACCCCGCTCGAGGCGATCTACCAGATATATGTCAATCGCTACGCGCTCATGGTGCACGGCCTTGCGACCCTCGGCACGACGCTCGCGGGATTTGCGATCGCCGTAGTATTTGGACTGTTGCTCGGCATTCTTGTTGGCTCCTTTCGGCTCGCATACGTGTCGCTCTATCCAGTCCTGATTGGCTTCAACAGCGTGCCGAAAGCGGCGCTGGTTCCTATTCTCGTTATCTGGTTCGGGGTCGGCACAATACCGGCTGTATTGGCAGCCTTTCTGCTTTCGTTTTTTCCCGTGTTAGTGAACGTTGCAACTGGCTTTGCGACGATCGAGCCTGAACTGCTCGACGTGCTGCGCGTGCTCGGCGCAACGCGCCGAGACATGATCGTGAAAATTGGCATTCCGCGGTCGTTGCCCTACTTTTTCGCCTCACTCAAAATCGCCATCACACTGTCCTTTGTCGGTTCGGTCATTGCCGAGATCATTGCCGGTAACAACGGCATCGGCAACGTCATGCTGATCGCCAGCTCGAACTTCAACGTACCTTTGGTATTCGCCGCACTACTGGTCGTCGGCATCATGGGTGTCAGTATGTATGCGCTATTCGCGTTTCTAGAGACTCGGTTCACATCATGGTCCGTGCGTGGACAGGGTCTTGATTATGCGACCGGCGGCTGAATGCGCCCAAGCCCACAGGATAGGGAAACGCTGGATAGGGGAGGCGATATGCGTACCGCAATTACAGGCGGCTGGGTCGTAGGCCACGATGGCGGCCGCCACACCCTAATCTGTGACGGGGTGGTTGTTTTCGAAGGCAACAAAATCGTACACGTTGGCAAAACCTTCCCAGGTCGCGTCGACAACACCATTGACGCAACCGGCAAATTGGTTGCGCCCGGCTTCATCGACAGCCATGTTCATTCTGGCCATCGCGCGTCGCACCGACTCATCACCGATACGGGACGTCCGATATATTACGGCCAGCCGTTTCTCGAGATCAGCGTGCCAAAGGAAGGCAAAGTTGTAAAAGGCGACCCCAGATACCTCAAGCATGGCGAGGCCGGCGCGCAGTCCGCCTTCGAGCTCAACGCCACCTTCACCGTTGCCGAGCTCTTGCGGAACGGCGTTACAACGATGATCGAGTTCGGAAGTCAATTGCGGGTGCAGGACGCGCTTCTCGCGGTAGTAAGTAGACTCGGTATCCGGGCCTATTTGGCTCCCGGCTATGATTGCGGGCGCTGGGTCGGCGACGAAACGGGCCGGTTGAAGCGAATTCGCAACGACGAGCTCGGACTGAGCGGTCTGAGAACTGCTCTCGAATGGATCGACAAGAACAGCGGCGCTGCCAATGGCCGTGTCTGCGGCATTTTGGTACCGCGAGAGGTAGAGACGTCGAGCATCGAGGTGCTGCAACGAACGCGCGAGGCGGCAGACGAGCGAAAGCTGCCTATCGCCACCCATGCAGCGTACAGCGTGCTCGAATTCCACGATACAGTCCGCGAATACATGAAGACCCCGATTGAGCTCTTGGATGAGGTTGGTCTGCTTCGCCCGACGCTCAATATCGGACACGGCAACTTCATCGCTGACAATTCTAACCTCAACTACGCCTTGGCTCACGATCTCGACCTGATGGGCCGTTCAGGCGCCACGATCTCGCACTGTCCGATCAATATCGCGCGGCGTGGGAGGGTGCTCGACAACTGGAAGAAGTATCGGGAAGCGGGTGTCAATATTTCGATCGGATCGGACACCTACCCGCGCGACATGATCATGAATATGCGCACAGCGTCCTATATGGGCAAGATCATGAGTCACAGCTACTTCGCCGCTACTGCAGGCGAAGTATTCGAAGCCGCCACAGCGGCCGGCGCAAAATCCGTTGGGCGTAACGACCTGGGCCGCCTTTGCGCGGGCGCGATGGCCGATATCATCATGATTGATCTGTCGGGCCGTAACACGCTTCGCTACGGGCCGGTGCGGGATCCGGTAAAGAGTGTGGTTGAATGTGGGATCGGAGACGATGTCGACACGGTGATCATCGACGGCAAGCTGTGCATGGAGGATGGAACCATCCCCGAAATCGACTTTGCGCAATTGCGCGCTGAAGCACAGGCAGCCGGTGAAGAGATTTGGGCGGCCCTGCCAGACTGGGATCCGCTCGGACGCACAGCAGAGGAAGCCTGTCCTTACTGCTACCCCGAGATCGGTTGACGGATAGTTGGTTCAATTGCTCGCGTGCTTCATGTAAGCCTTTGCTTCAGTGACTTCGGGCCGATCACCGTTTTCACCTCCCGCGAGCTCAATCACTTTGGCGTAGTACTTGCGCGCATTCTCGACATCATTGATTGCAGCCGCAGCGCTTGCCGCTCCCGCGTAGCCGGCAAGCCGGTTTTTGGCCACGCGCAGCGAGGCTTCGAACGCCTTGAAAGCCTCCGCGGGACGTTTGACCTCAAGTAACAGCATGCCGAGGGACTCGTCCGCCGTCATGCCGATTGGGCCGGGATTGAGGGTATCGTGGGTCTCCAATCCATCCTCTTGTTTAGCGGCCGCCTGCATGAGCGCCACGGCCTCTTCGTTTTGGCCCCGCGCCCGCGCGATCCATCCGCTTGCAATCTTGTCTTCGATCTCAACTTGTCCCGCCCAATAGGGCAGCTTCGCATCCGACAACACCTTCGTCAGCCTGACGAGCTGATCAACCTCAGCTTGAGCCTCGTCTGGGTGCCCACCGCGCGCGAGCCCAACCGCGTGGGCAAAATGCGGAATAGCTTCTGCATAGGCGTAATGGCTGGGGCGAAGCGGCAGAGTGGCAGCGGCCTTCCAGTCGTGGCGCTCCAGTGCCCAACGTGCTTCAAGCGCCGCAAGATTGTAGTGCCGGTCCCGTAAGCCCGTGTTGTGGTTGTGAGCGACCATATCGTCTTCGATTTCGCGAGCGAGATCGACAGTTTCCTTGGCTTTTTTGTCCTGCGCCAATTGCAAATACGCCAGCACAAGATAGTCGAGATCGTGGATGCGATCTTCGGGGATGCCGCGATCCCTTTCCGCTTCCTGGGCCGCGACGTTCGCGTTGATCGTATCCTGCCAACGACCGAGCAGCACAAACGTGTGCGAGGGCATGTGGATCGCATGCGGTACAATGGTTACGCAAGTCTCGTATTTCAGTGCCGCGGCCAGCGCACGATTGGCGAGCGCGGGATAATCGTACGCATGAATAATGTAGTGATTGATGCCCGGATGGGTTGGCATTTCCGCAGAAAGCTTCTCCAGGATGGCACCCGCCTGGAGTTGGTTCTTGTAGGTCTTGTCGAGCGGATCGGCTGTGGCGAGCAGCGAGAGGGCATAGAAGATTTCAGCTTCTTGGTCTTGCGAGTATTTCTGTGCAAGCGCTTCCATTTTCTTGGAATATGCCGCGGCGCGTGTTCGGTGATCGAGCTTGTCCGTGTCGCTATAGAACGCAGAAAGCGCGTCGATGTAATCTGCCTCGCGTGGCGATTTCTGTGGCGCCGACTGGGCTTTCTCGATCGCCTCGCGGCCTGCTTTTAGATTATCTGGTCGTGGCGGAGCCCAAATCTGGTTCCACTGTGTCATCGCGATGCCCCAATAAGCAATCGCGCAATCGGGATGCGATTGGGAAATGGCCGTGAACTCCTTTTGGGCCTCGCCATACCAGAAGGCATGAAGCGCTGCGAGCGCAGCATCGAAGCGCGGCTGGATTTGAGCGCCGCAGGAAATTGGAAAGTTCAAATCGCCCCCTCGTCCCGCCATCAATGGGTTTACTTCGCTCAGTGCTGGCGCCGGATAACCATTGCCAAGAAGAAAGCACCCAATGATAAGCGGGGCATACCGTAGGGTGCGAAACCGTGCGGGCCGGCCTGCGAATGTGGAGAAGGTCGCTATCTTCATTGCATTCCTCCTATCGGTTAAGCCGGCCTGTTACAAATTGGACCCGGAATTCTTAGGATGAACCGGGACAGGTAGAATGCTACCAATTTTCAGCCTTCTCCGTAAGTAAAATGAGACACGCGCGGTTCAAGCATTGCCGGTAGCCTTCGGGCAGCGGGAAAAACTCGATCTGCTCGCTTCCTTGGCGCGGCTTCGGTCTTCCAGTATCCAAAGAATTGGGCAACTTCGTTTTGAGCTCTGCCCTTGCGCCCAGTCGGATAATGAGCTGACATTGAGCGTCGCCCAAAAAATCTTGCTGGTCTCCAGTAATATAGCTTGAGAACAATAATGACGCGAATTAAGCAACTAACGACGAGATCCGCAAAGAGAACGGGGTTAAAAGGGATGACGCATGTTGCTCGAATTTGCGCCATACATACAATCTCTACTTGATTGGAATGCGCGGTACTTCGGCATCGTAGGTTGGGTCGCCATTCTGTGTGGCGTTTTGTCAGTCTATGCCGCCTTCGCTGTTGCCAAATCCGAGGATCTCCGAACGATTCGATCTGGCTGGGCGGAAAAAACTGAAGCCGATTCTGTTATTCAGAAGAACCGAGAGCAAAAGAACGACGATGGGATTCACTAAAGGTGGCTTGGTCGAGTGGTAATCGCGTCTGCAGACCACAGTTTAGGATATTTCAAGAAGAGATTTTCTTCCTACGAGCTCTTACGTTACATCCAATCCAATGCCCGAGCACGCGGCAAACCTGCTGAAGGTTTCTAGCCCCTGATTTGTTAAGCAGTAGCAAATTCAGGTGGCGACGCTTAGATTGTTTCGACCAAAGACTGCGTTCATATCAGAACGCGCGCGAGCGGCGCATTTCGATCGAGCACACGCAGCACCTCGTCCCGGCTGCGATCCGGCACTTCGAGCAGCACACGGTGAATACCTGCTTTCCGGTAGGAAGCGAGTACCGCCTCGTCTGCCGGCGCGTTGAACACCGTGATTGCGAAACTGGTCGGATCGCGCCCGACTGCGACTGCAGCTTGGCGCAAGCGTGCAACCGCGCGATCAGGCTCAAACTCGCGATTGGCACGGGGGAGCCAGCCGTTGCCGAATTCCACTACGCGCCGCAAGGTGTGGTCACTCTCGCCGCCGAGGAGGATCGGCGGGTACGGCTTCTGCTTCGGCTTGGGGTAGAGCCAGACTGGGTCGAAAGTGACAAATTCGCCGTGGAATTCCGCCTCGTCGCGGGTCCACAGGGTCTGCATAGCCAGCACGCGCTCGCGCAGTATTTTAAAACGGCTCTCATAGCGCGTGCCATGGTTCTCCATTTCCTCGACGTTCCAGCCTCCACCAATCCCAAAGATGAAACGACCCCCGGAGAGTTGATCAAGACTGGCGACGGACTTGGCCGTGATAATTGGGTCGCGCTGCGGCAAGAGCGCGATCCCAGTGCCAAGACGAAGGGTTCGTGTGACCGCCGCAGCGAACGTCAGCACAACGAACGGATCGTGCGTATGCGAGTAGCGCTTGGGCAACTCGCCGCCGCCTGGGAACGGAGTGCGCCGGCTCATCGGAATGTGGGTGTGCTCACACACGAACAGCGAATCAAATCCTCGCGCTTCGAGCTCGCGCGCCAACTCTCCGACATCTATTCCGTAGTCCGTTGGAAAGTGAAAAACACCAACTAGCATAGCAATTTCTCCACAGGCTGGACACTTTTGTCCCGATGCAGGGTTAGGATGTCTTCGGGCCCTGCTTGTTTCCGTTAAGGAGCGCAGAAGACATTCCACATCCGTGCGGGCGGCGCGCTAGTCTGACCGTGCGAGCGACAGGTTACCCCAGCTCGTGGCGCTTGCAATGCGCACGGCGATCACCGGAAGCTCCGCGATCTGCATCCTCTTGAGCTGCGGATACCGAGAGCGCAGAAGCGCCTGCGCTCGGTCATGTTCCTTCCCGTCGATCAGGATTTCCGCATGACCTCGCAACATGATCCAACCGAGTTGTCCCCAATCCTCCTCATAACGATCGACAACAACGGCAACTGCTGGATTCTGAGCAATATTCTTCAGGCGCTTAAGAGGGGTGCTGAGGCTTCGTTTGGGCTTTGCATCAATCGTGACGTAAAGCGTGTCGTCGGACACCACAAAGCACACCGGTACCACATGAGGAGCTGCATCACGATCGGCCGTCGCGAGATGACCGACTCTCCGATCGTTCAAAAATAGGCGCTCCACGTCCGATAGCATTCGAAAGCCCAACTGATTACAACTCATAGCTCGGAAAAGGCCCTTGCGCAGGAAGCAGCAGTTAGCTCTGTTAGCCGGGATTGTTTACAGCTCATTTTACATCTAAATGCAGCTTTCAGCTGCAAGCCGTGACTCGCGCGGCCGAGGTCGTGTTGGGCAACCGCCGCAGGCCTATCAACCGCATGAGCTGCAAAGATTCCGAGGCTCTCTTTGGTGCGCACTGAACTGTGATGTCCGGTAGAGGTCATCCGCAACCGCTGCATCGCTTCGACGCCAGAACCCGAGGGAGGAGCCCCGGTGCGTTAGCAGCGCCCGCCGGGATCTGTGCGGGGGGCGAGGAGCAATCCTCGTCCCAACGATGAAATCGTTGGCGCCGGCCTCCGCGAAGTCGTCGTGTTCTACTCATCCGCGCAGGCCATGAAGCCGCATCAAGGCGATCTGCCATTCGCCATCATCTCCGACCCTCGCCGGGCGCTGATCCCGCAGTTCGTGCGAAATCCAGTCGCGCTTGGAGATGGGCGCCGACCGGCCAGGCGCGGCGCCTTATCGCGCAGCAATTGCCGAGGCGCCCGACTGCGGTAAGTAAATGCCGTGTTAGGATAGGTGTTCCGAAGTCTCTTATTGGCCCTTTTCGGAAGTCGCGCGATGTCCGACGCGATGCAGGGCCTGCAGGTCGAGCTGTTCGGCAGTCTTCGTTGCCACAAACTTCATGGTTGGCCGCTGGACCGCTTGGTCAGTCAGCGCACCGGCATCATCAACCAAATTCGCGCCTTCCTGTTGGATCACAGGGGCTTTTCCTGATTTGGCTTTTTCCGGAAACAGGGAGGCGATTAAGCACGAACCGGGCAATCACTGAGAGAGATTAGGAACTTGGATAATTTCTCCAAAAGGCAAATAACAAGAGAGAAACATGGAGGATCCGAAACTCTTTTGAAACAGGAAGTATCCCGCTGCTCCGCCCGACCTGCTGGCGCCGCCGGCGCACCACCGACCGACCCACGAGGTCGACGTCCGACAACAGCCCGGTCGCCAAATCCGCAGCAGTGATCGCTTCCCTGTTTTCTCCCTGTTATTTGCTTTTGGAGAAATTATCTAAGTCCCTAATCCCCTCATAGTAATTGCCCGTTTTTCCGCAATAGTCTCCCTGTTTTTGTTGGAATATGTCCCTGTTTCAACGATGGGCCCGCGCACTTCCTCATTGAAGATGACTAGCAGCACGGCACCGCACCCAGCAGCACGGTGACGCACAGGCGAGGCCCGCAGGCGGCAAAGCGGCGCCCTCACCACAAGTAAAAGACAACGCCAACAATGATGACGATGATGGCGATGGTTATACTAGAGGAGACCAGCCGCCTGTACGGCTGGCTTATCTTCCGGGCGAAGCGCTCCTCACTCGTCAAGTTGTTTTCGTTCGGCATGGCGCGCCGTCATATTTAGTGTCGAGTGTCCGCGGTGTGTGGCGGACTGGTTTTGCAGCCATTTGTTTATCATGGAACGAGCATGAGATTCTGCAGTTTCGCGTGTTCCGCGAACTTTTTTCGCGGCCGATTCAACTCCGCCAGGATGAATGGTGACCGACCACAGGTCCGGCTCGATTCCGACACGAATAGTGTAGCGCACGCCTCGGTATTCCATCCGCCGATTCGTGCGCCCAAACTCAACGCTATACAAATTGTATTTTAGGGGCCAACAGCCGCGTTCATCCGGCGTACTGTTGGCCCCTTTTGTGTCCGCCGCCTTTGCGCGCGGCAGCCAAGTATGCGAGCGGACACTAATTACGATTCGTCCGATGGAATTGAAAATAACCCAGGTCATTACGCAAAGCGCAGATGTGATTAGAACCTATCTCAAAATCGTCTGAAGAGGATAACGAGGCAGGCGAGTTGGACAAAACCGAGGAAGTTCTGGGCGTGATACTCCCAGCGGACGAGGATGCGGCGCTGCCATTGGATCCAAG
>Ga0193751_1002456_pt1 | contig 11228 bp, 10 predicted proteins | sample L1c2metaG_FD_143050 | JGI IMG/M metagenome (GOLD analysis project Ga0193751, IMG submission 143050) | Soil microbial communities from a riparian zone of the East river system, Colorado, United States - L1c2 | ecosystem: Environmental > Terrestrial > Soil > Riparian zone | place: USA: East River...
AGTACGTCGACACTGTGGCGGCCGCCGCGATCGCTCGCGATTATCCACTCGTGTCGATGTACTCGCCGGCCGAAGTGAACGCAGGCATCGACCCCGCGCCCGAGAGCTTTCTCGCCTATCTCCGATGCCCCGCGCAATTCCTGGCCGTCGCTCGCGGCGGAATCGCGGTGACATCTCTTGATTCAGTTTGTAAGCTTCGGTAAATTCATAGCTTATGTCATTTCAAGACCTCGGCGCTCGGCTGGCGGAGGTGGGTGATCGGGTGGCGGCGGCGGTCGCGCGGGGGGGACATGGACAGCGGGTCACGCTGATCGCGGTTACCAAGACGCATGGTCCCGATGCGGTGGAAGCGGCCTGGCGCGCAGGCGTCCAGAACGTCGGCGAAAACAAGGTCCAGGAAGCGCTCAGCAAGATGGCCGCGGTGGATGTGCCCGTGCGTTGGCATCTCATCGGCCACCTGCAGCGCAACAAGGTGCGTGACCTCGACCGCTTCGCAGTGGTCCATTCGATCGATCGTGCGTCGATCGCCGACGCGGTGAGCGCATTCGGCATTGCGCGCAAACGCAGCGTCGATGCGCTGGTGCAGGTGAATGTCGTTGGAGAGGAATCGAAGGGCGGATTCGCGCCGGCGGACATGCCTGCGGAGGCCGAGCAGTTCGTCGCGAGGGCGGGGCTGCGTGTCACGGGAGTGATGACGATGGCGCCACTTGGCGCGGATGAGCGTACGACGCGGCACGTCTTTCAGGGCGCGCGCGATGCGCGAGATTTGCTCGTGAGCGCGGGACATCCCGCGTTCGATCTCTCGATGGGAATGTCGAACGACTACGAGCTCGCCGTCGAGGAAGGCGCAACCATGGTTCGTCTTGGCACCGTCCTGTTTGGAGAGAGAGGCCTATGACAGATGAATCCTTCCACCTCACGCCGCTCGACATTCGACGCTACGACTTCGGCGCCAAGTCATTTCGCGGCTATGACGAGAAGAAAGTGGAGGACTTCCGGAATCAGGTCGCGGAGGAGCTCGAGCGTCTGACGCGGGTGAATCAGGAGCTCGACTCCAAGGCCCGCGGATTCCACGAGCAACTGCGCGCGTTCCGGGAGCGGGACAAGGCGCTCAACGAAGCGCTGGTGTCTGCGCAGCAGCTTCGCTCCGAAATTCGCGAGCAGGCCGAGCGCGAGGCGCAGCTCATCTTGCGCGAGGCGCGTGCGGAAGGGGAGCGCCAACTCGACGGCATTCGCAACGACACCCGCCAGCTCGAGGCCGACATGATCGGGCTCGAGAAGTCGCGCCGCGCCTTCATCGGCCAGCTGCGACAGATCGCGGAACGCCAGCTCGCGGAGCTCGCCGCCGCGGAAGGCGCGTCGCGCGGGCTCCCTGCGCCCTCCACTTCGGCGCCGAAGGCCAGCGAGGACGCCGATGGGGATGGTCGCGCGCACATGAAGACCCCCGCCTGGCTGGAGTCGCTCGTCAAGGAATGACGCCGTATCGGTTCGACGATCCACCTTCTCATACCGCCGTTCCGCCGCTCGTCGCGCACACGCGCGCGCAGGCGTCCGCTGCGGCGCAGATCGTGCGCGACCGCTTCGATCGCGTCCCCGACGTCGCGCTCATCCTCGGCACCGGCCTCGGCGCGCTCGGCCGGGCGATCGAGACGCACGCGGTCATCGACTACGCGGAGATTCCCGGCTTCCCGCTCTCGACCGTCGAGTCGCACGCGGGACGACTGCTGTGCGGCACGCTCGGCGGAAAGACGGTCGTCGCGATGCAGGGACGCTTTCATCTCTACGAGGGCTACTCCGCGCAGCAGGTCGCCTTTCCGGTGCGCGTCATGCGCGAGCTCGGCGCGCACACGCTCGTGGTGTCGAACGCGTGCGGGACGCTTCATCCGCTCTGGAATGCCGGCGAGATCATGCTCATCGCGGATCACATCAATCTGCTCGGCACGAATCCGTTGATCGGTGCGAACGACGAGGCGCTCGGTCCGCGCTTTCCCGACATGTCGGCTCCGTACGACGCCGGGCTGCGCGGCGTCGCGCGCGAGGTCGCGCGCGAGCTGAAAATGGTGCTGCGCGAGGGCGTCTACGTCGCGATCACCGGCCCCGCGCTCGAGACGCGCGCGGAGTATCGGATGCTCCGCACGATCGGCGCGGACGTCGTGGGAATGTCGACGGTGCCCGAGGTGATCGCGGCGGTGCACGGCGGCATGCGCGTGCTCGGGCTGTCGATCATGACGGACCAGTGCCTCCCCGACGCGCTGAAGCCGGTGACGCTCGAGGAAATCGTCGAGATGGCGGGGCGCGCGGAGCCCCATCTCACCGCGCTCGTGCGCGGCGTGCTGGAGCGACTGTGACCGTGACCGAGTCGCCTGCCGCGCGCTTCGCCCTGCTCGCGCCCGAGCTCGACGCGGACACGCTCGAGCAGGAGATGCTCGCGCGCTGGGAGGCGGAGGATCTCGTGGCGCAGACGCTCGCGCGCGGCGACGAGGAGTTCGTCTTCTTCGAGGGTCCGCCCACCGCGAACGGACGCCCCGGCATCCATCACGTGTTCTCGCGCACGATCAAGGATCTGTTCTGCCGCCATCGCGCCATGAAGGGCTTTCACGTGGGGCGCAAGGCGGGATGGGACACACACGGCCTTCCCGTGGAGATCGAGATCGAGAAGGCGCTCGGCATCAGCGGCAAGCGGGACATCGAAGCGCTCGGCGTCGAGGCGTTCAACAAGCTCTGTCGCGAGAGCGTGTGGAAGTACAAGGGCGAGTGGGAAGAGCTGAGCGCGCGCATCGGCTACTGGCTCGACTACAGCGATCCGTACATCACCTACTCGAACGAGTACATCGAGAGCGTGTGGTGGTCGCTGGCGACGCTCTACAACAACAAGCTGCTCGTGCGCGGCCACAAGATCCTCCCGTACTGCCCGCGCTGCGAGACGACGCTCTCGAGTCACGAGGTCGCGCAGGGATATCAGGACGTCGAGGATCCGAGCGTCTACGTGTCGCTCGAGCTCACGTCGCCGCAGGGGATTCCGACCGGCGCGCGCATCCTCGTCTGGACGACCACGCCGTGGACGCTCGTCTCCAACGTGGCGCTCGCGGTACACCCGACGCTGCCGTACGTGGAGCTCAGGCGCCGTGGGCGCAACGAGGCGACGGTGATTCTCGCCGAGGCGCGCGTGCGCGCGGTGCTCGGCGAGGACTACGCGGATCGATGGGATGTCGTGCGCGCGTGGACGGGCGCCGAGCTCTCGAAGCTGCGCTATCGCCGCCCCCTCGACTGGCTGCCGTATCCCGCCGGTACGGCGCACGAGGTGATCGTCGTCGAGGACTTCGTGAGCGCGGACGAGGGTACCGGCGTGGTGCACATGGCGCCGGCGTTCGGCGCGGATGACTACCAGGCAGGGAAGCGGCACAATCTCGCGTTTCTCCAGCCGGTGAACGGGCGCGGCGAATTCCCGCCGTCGCTGCCGGTTGTCGGCGGCCTGCACGTGAAGAAGGCGGACCCCGCCATCATCGTCGTGCTCGAGGAGCGCGGTGTGCTGTGGAAGGCCGGCACGATCATGCACTCGTACCCGCACTGCTGGCGCTGCGGTACGCCGCTGCTCTACTACGCGCGCGAGTCCTGGTTCGTGAGCACCACATCCTTCAAGCAGCGGATGATGGCGCGCAACGCGCGAGTGAACTGGAATCCTCCGGAAGTCGGCTCGGGGCGATTCGGCGAGTGGCTCGAGAACAACGTCGACTGGGCCCTCTCGCGCGACCGCTACTGGGGCACGCCGCTGCCGATCTGGGTGTGCGATCGCGAGAGCGCGCATGCGCTCGCGATCGGCAGCTACGCCGAGCTCGCGAAACGCACGAACAAGCCGCTCGGCGCCGGCTTCGATCCGCACAAGCCTTTCATCGATGCGTACACCTTCGGCTGCGATCACGACGGATGCGGCGGCACCATGCGGCGCGTTCCCGAGGTGATCGATACCTGGTACGACTCGGGCTCGATGCCGTTCGCGCAGTGGCACTATCCGTTCGAGAACAGGGCGATGCTCGAGAAGCGCTACCCCGCCGGATTCATCGCAGAAGGCGTGGACCAGACGCGCGGATGGTTCTACTCACTGCTTGCGATCGCGACCGGGCTGGGCGATGCGCTGCCGAACAACGGTGACGATCAGGCCGCACCGTATCGCGCCGTGGTCGTCAACGACATGGTGCTCGACGCCCAGGGCGCCAAGATGTCGAAGCACGTCGGGAACACGGTGAACCCCTGGGAAGTGGTGCCGCGACACGGCGCGGACGCGGTGCGGTTGTTTCTCATCGCGTCGAGCCAGGTGTGGGTGCCGCGCCGCTTCGACGAGAGCATGATCCGCGAGATGGCGGGACGATTCTTCCTCACGCTCAAGAACGTCTACAGCGGCATCTTCGCGCAGTACGCGAACTTCGGTTGGTCGCCGAGCACGGAGGACCCCGCGCCCGCGGAGCGGCCGGTGGCGGATCGCTGGATGCTCTCGCGCCTCGCGACGGTGGAGCGCGAGATCGACGAGCGCCTCGAGCACTACGACGCGACGGCGGCGGCTCGTGGGCTGATGGACTTCGTGGTGGACGATGTGTCGAACTGGTACGTGCGCCTCAACCGCGCGCGCTTCTACGACGTCGACACGGCGGACAGCCGCGCCGCGTTCGCGACGCTGCATGAAGTCCTCGTCGTCACGACCCGGCTCCTCGCTCCGTTCGCGCCGTTCGTGAGCGACTGGATCCACCGCGAGCTCACTGGTACTTCGGTGCACCTCGCACCATTTCGTCGGGCACTGGGTAAGACTGATGGCTCGGACGACGTGCTCGAGCGGGCGATGAGCCGTGTGCGGGTGCTGGCCAAGCTCGGACGCGCAGCCCGCGAGGAGAAGGAGATTAAGGTACGCCAGCCGCTTTCCCGACTGGTGTGTGTCGTGCCAGATTTCAGGGCTGCGGAACTCGCGGAATTGCTTCCGCTGCTGGCAAGCGAGCTCAACGTTAAGATGGTAGAATTCGCGGACAGTGGCAGTGCGTTGGCGACGCTGGTCGGCAAGGCAAATTTTCGATCGCTTGGCAAGCGGTTCGGCAAGCGAACGCCGGAGGCCGCGAAGGCCGTCGAGGCGCTCACGAGCGACCAGCTGCTCGCGTTCGAGCGTGGAGACACGGTGAGCGTGACGGTGGAGGGCGAGGCATTTCCGCTCTTGCCGGAAGATGTGACGATCGTACGACACGCATCTGGAAGTTTGCTCGTACGGGAAGAGAACGGGCTGTTCGCCGCGATCGACCCGACGATCACACCGGAGCTGCGACGCGAGGGTGCGGCGCGCGAGCTAGTGAGCAAGATCCAGCAGATGCGAAAGGCCGCGCGGTTTGCGGTGAGTGACAGAGTGCGAGTCGACCTCGAGGGCGGTGCGGAGCTCGCGGTGGTCGTGCAGGAATACGGGACATATATCGCGGGCGAAGTGCTTGCGAACGAGATCACCGTGGCAGGCGTTCTCGGAGAGACACCAGACGCAGTGCAAACCATCGTGCTCGATGCCGAGACGGTTCGCATTGCCTTGACGAGAGTGAGTTAGCGATGCCGTCCTCGACAGGCGCTAAGAAAGAAAAGCCGATGGCGAAAAAGACTCTGGCACATTTCGAAAAGCGCCTGCTCGATGAGCGCAAGCGCGTTGTGAAGGAGCTCGGCAGCTACGGCGAGGCCTTTGGCGCGACGCTGCAGTCGGCCGACGGCAATCTGAGCTCGTACTCGTTCCACATGGCGGACCAGGGCACCGACGCCATGGAGCGCGAAAAGGCCTTCTTGTTCGCGAGCTCGGAAGGACGCTTCCTCTGGCACATCGATGAGGCGCTCCGCCGCCTCTATCGCTCGCCCCAGACGTTCGGACGCTGCCACAGCTGCGGCGAGGAGATCGACTTCGATCGCCTCGATGCGCTTCCCCACGCGCGCCTGTGCTTCACGTGCAAGCAGCGCGAAGAAGATGCTAAGAAATAGATCCGAATCGACCACCTTCTGGTCGATCATCCTCTTCGTCGTGATCGCGGACTTCGCGACGAAGGCGATGGCCGTTGCGTTGCTCGTGCCGCAGCACGTGCCGCGCGAGATCTTCGGCGAGTGGGCGCGGCTGACGCTCGTCCACAATCCCGGCGCCGCGTTTGGCGTGAGCGCGGGTCCGTACTCGCGCCAGATCTTCCTGCTGCTCACTGTGGTCGCGCTCTTCGTGCTTTCGAAGCTCTATCGCACCACCGCTCCCGGCGACCGCCTGCGCGTCATCGCGCTCGGCCTCGTGTGCGGAGGCGCGATCGGCAATCTCATCGACCGTGTGCGCTCCCCGATTGGCGTCGTCGACTTTCTCGACGTCGGCTTTCGCGATTGGCGTTGGCCCACGTTCAACGTCGCCGACATGGCGGTGAGCATTGGCGCCTTCCTGCTCGCATGGGCGCTGTGGGGCGAAGAGGATGTCGTCGACCCGATCCCCAAGTCGGTAACCGAGACCACGCGCGCGTGACGCCCGGAGGCCGGGCGCCTAACGCATGACCGAGCCAACCACGCACGAAATAATTCTCGAGGCCGACAGCGAGCTGCGCCTCGATCTGCTGGTCGCGCGCGAGCTGGGCACTTCGCGCACGCAGGCGGCCACGCTGATCGCCAACGGAAACGTGACCGTGAGCGACAAGCGAGAAAAGGCGAGCTATCGCCCCGAGACGGGCGACCGTATCGTCGTCGCGCTTCCCGCCGCGCAGTCGCACGAGGTGCTCGCTGAGGAGATCCCGCTCTCCGTCGTGTTCGAGGATGAGCACGTGATGGTGGTCGACAAGCCGGCGGGGATGGTGGTGCACCCGGCGCCGGGCCACTGGAGCGGCACCCTCGTGAACGCGCTCAAGGGACGGGGCGGGGCGCTCGCGGGCGAGAACGGCGAGGACCGCGCGGGGATCGTACATCGCCTCGACAAGGAGACCTCCGGGCTCCTGCTCGTGGCGAAAACCGACGTCGCGCTTCGAACGCTGGGCGCCGACCTCGCCGCGCGACGCATCGTGCGCCGGTACGCGGCGCTGTCGTGGGGCCACATCACCGGCGACCGCCTCACGGTGGACAAGCCGGTGGCGCGCGATCCGCGAGACCGAAAGCGCATGGCGATCGTCACTAGCGGACGAGCGGCGAAGACGGATTTCGTGCGACTGGCCCGGTTCGAGTCGGTCGACTTACTGCGTGCGCACCTGCACACGGGTCGGACGCACCAGATCCGCGTACATCTCGCGTCGGTGGGACACCCTGTGGTGGGGGATGACATGTACGGTGGGGGCGGTGGACGGCGGCTCGTCGAGCTGCCGGCGCACCGGCATTTCCTCCATGCGGCGTGGCTGATCTTCCCCCACCCAGTCACCGGCGAATCCGTCGAGCTTCGCTCGCCTCTTCCGGCCGAGCTGCAGCGATCCCTCGCTGCGGTCGCGGAGTCGGAGGCGTTGCTGGTGCACCCGGATCCGCTGAACGATCTTGGCTTCTACCGCCTCACACCCTGACATAGCGCCCCGCCAGTTGCTGCTCTTTCGACTGGCGGACCGAATCGGTGGGATCGAGCTGGAGATCGTGCGGGAGATCCTTCCGCCGCCTCCCGCCACGCGTCTCCCCGGAGCGCCTGCGTACGTCCGCGGCCTGATCAACGTCCGCGGCACCGTCGTCACCGTGATCGACCTCGTGGCGCGCCTCTGCGGCCAGCCTGCGCGCCCGGAAGGCCCCTTGATGCTCATCGAGCACCAGGGGAGAGTCGTCGGCGTGGCCGTGGACGAGGTGATCGAGGTCCAGCCACTCCCCCCCAAGGGGTGGGAAACCCCAGTTGGCGACCTTCTCCCCGGCGGAATCGTCTACGCCATGGGGGAGATCGACTCTCAAACCGTGCTTTTGCTCGATATCCGCGGATTGCTCACGCAGGTGCTCGTTTAACGGAGGTTCAGGGTGAGTCACACAGTGCTGATCTGCGACGACGCGGTGTTCATGCGCACGATGATCTCGGACATTCTCGAGGAGTCGGGATACGAGATTGTCGGTCAGGCCGAGACCGGCGTGCAAGCTATCGAGCGCTACAAGTCGCTGCGCCCCGACCTCGTGACGATGGACATCGTGATGCCCGACATGGGCGGCATCGACGCGGTGCGTGAAATCACGAGCTTCGATGCGAACGCGAAAATTCTGATGTGCAGCGCGATGGGCCAGCAGGCGCTCGTCGTCGAGGCGATTCAAGCAGGGGCGAAGGACTTCGTCGTGAAGCCGTTCCAGCCGAGCCGCGTCCTGGAAGCCGTTCAACGCGTGCTGGGCTGACGGTTCGCGCCCCTCTAGCGAGCCGACGATGAATCTCGCCAAGTACGCAGCGCTCTTCGAGTCGGAGAGTCGTGAGCAGCTCTCGACGATCAACGAGCAGCTGCTCGCGCTCGAGCGCGCGCCCAGCGCGTCCGAGCCGGTGAGCGCGATCTTTCGCGCGGTGCACACGATGAAGGGGATGAGCGCCACGATGGGGTACGCAGCCGTGACCTCGCTCGCGCACGAGCTCGAATCGCTGCTCGACCGCGTGCGGCAGTCCGAGCTCGTGGTCGATCGCGTGGTGACGGACGCGCTCTTCGCGGCGGTCGATGCGCTCGAGCGTGCGATGGAGATCGAGGTGGCGGGCGGATCGGCGGAGGCGGCGTCGGCGCCGGCGCTCGCGCGACTCCACGCGCTCGCGGGCGCGCGCGCGGCCGCCGGGACACGCGCGGTGGGCGCACCGGCCGCGGTCAGTGCAGCCACAGCCGCCGCATCCGCCGGCGATGCCGCGGGGCGCGCACCGCGCACCATCCGCGTCGAGCTCCGCCGCCTCGACGGGCTCACGAATCTCGCGGGCGAGCTCCTCGTCGCGCGCGGCCGACTCACCGACGTCGCGAACGAGATTGCGCATCCCGCGCTCGATGAGGCGCTTGCGCAGGCATCGCGGCTCATCACCGATCTCCACGACGAGATCATGGCGAGCCGCATGGTGCCCGTTGGCCAGGTGTTCGATCGCTTCCCGCGGCTCATCCGCGACGCCGCGCACGCGCTGGGAAAGGAGATCGAGCTCACGCTCAACGGGCGAGAGATCGAGCTCGACCGCTCGATGCTCGACGAGATCGGCGAGCCGATCGTGCATCTGCTGCGCAACGCCGCCGACCACGGCATCGAACAGCCGGACGTGCGGGAGCACAACGGGAAACCGCGCGCCGGCCAGCTCACGCTCACGGTCACTCGCGAGCGGCAGATGGTGACGATGCGCGTGCAGGACGACGGCCGCGGCATCGATCGCGAGCAGGTGCTCGCCCGCGCGCGGGCCGAGGGGCTCGTGGACGCGGCGGTCGAATCGCTCGACGATGACGAGCTCGCGCGCATCATCGGCCGCCCCGGCTTCAGCACGGCGGAGACGATCACGGACATGTCGGGACGCGGCGTCGGGATCGACGTTGTGCTCACGCGTGTGCGTGCGCTCGGCGGCTCGGTCGAGATTCGCTCGCGAGCCAGCGAGGGCACGACGGTGACGCTCCGCCTTCCCGTGACACTGGCGATCGTGCGCGCGCTCCTGGCGCGGGTGGATGGCGAGATGTACGCGCTGCCGATGACCCACGTGCGCGAGACGGTCGAGCTGCGCCAGGAGGCGCGCCGGCGCGTGCAGGGCCGGGAAGTGATGCTTCTGCGCGACGAGGTCGTTCCGCTGCTTCATTTCAGGGAGATCGTCGGGTTACCGGAGGCGCGGCTCGTGAGCGCCGACGGTGCCACGCAGGTGATCGTGATCGAGACCGATGGACGCAGCACCGGGCTCGTCGTCGACGAGTTCGCTGGACAACAGGACATTGTAGTGAAGGGATTCGACAGCGTGCGCGATGGGCTCGCATTGTTCAGTGGTGCCACGATTCTGGCCGACGGCGCGCCGGCGCTGATCGTGGACGTAAGCAGTCTTCACTAGGGAGCGCTCGATGGCGGACCTGCTGCAGCTCGACAAGATGGATCTCGACGCGCTCCGTGAGACCGCGAACATCGGTGCGGGACATGCCGCAACCGCGCTCTCGCAGATGACCGGCGACACGATCATGATCACCGTGCCGACGATCACGATCGCCGCGCTCGAGGACGTGCCGTCGCGAATTCTCCCCGAGGAAGAGCCGATCGTCGCGGTGCTCATGCAGATGATGGGCGACCTCACCGGGCGCACACTTCTCGTCTTTCCGCATCCCACCGCGGTGCGGCTCGCCCAGCTCATGCTGCGGCGCCCGAGAGTTCCCGATGGCCCCTTCGGTGAGCTCGAGCAGTCGGCGATCAAGGAGGCCGGCAACATCCTGAGCGGGGCCTACATGAACGCGCTCAGCGAGTTCATGGGTCTCATGTTGCTGCCGTCGCCGCCCAGCCTCGCCATCGACATGTCGACGGCGGTGCTCAATACTGCCTATCTGCAATTCGGGACCGAGCGAGACATGGTCGTCGCCGTCGAGACACAATTCTATCTTCAGGGAGGAGCTTCGCGGCTTTTTCCTACTCCTCCCCGACGCAGCGTCCCTCCAGGTCATTCTCCGCGCGGTGCGACTGCTTTGAGCCAGAACGGCGCGTCATCCACGCCCATCTCCGAGCGCGATCGCGACATCCTGCGGTCGTTCGTGCGGCGCATTGACGGCTCCGATGCCGGCGCGCACAACAACCTCGGCGTCCTGTATTACAACAAGGGGATGTACGAGGACGCCGTCGCCGCCTTCGCGCGCGCACTCGAGCTCGACCCGAAGATGCAGGTGGCGCAGCGCAATCTCGAGGTGGCGTACTTTCACACGGGCTTCTACGACCGCCGCGTCGCCGAGCTTCACGATCGCCTGCGCGCGCATCCGGATGATCGCGACGCGCGCTGGGAGCTCGGCCGCGCCTACGCCGCGATCGGCGACGGGAAGGAAGCCGTCGTGGAATTCAACGCGATTCTCCAGTACGCGCCGAACGACATCGGCGCCATCGTGCAGCTCGGCCTCGCGGAGAAGGCGAACGGTGACCTCGAAAAAGCGCAGTGCTGGCTCGACCGCGCGCTCGCGCTCGACGACAAGAGCCCGCTCGTGCACCAGTACATTGGCGAGGTGCTGTACAACCGGGGATTGAACGATCAGGCGCTCACCGCGCTGCACCGCTCGATCGAGCTGTCCCCCGACAATTCGGATGCGCACTACCTCATCGGCTTCGTGCTCGGCGACCTCGGGCGCCACGAG
>Ga0193751_1002458_pt1 | contig 11223 bp, 13 predicted proteins | sample L1c2metaG_FD_143050 | JGI IMG/M metagenome (GOLD analysis project Ga0193751, IMG submission 143050) | Soil microbial communities from a riparian zone of the East river system, Colorado, United States - L1c2 | ecosystem: Environmental > Terrestrial > Soil > Riparian zone | place: USA: East River...
AGCGCGTTGAGGAGCGTCGCGAGCATCCCGGCGTAGTCGGCGGTCGCGCGGTCCATTCCGCTCTCCGCCACCGCCGCGAGGCCGCGATAGAAGTTCCCGCCGCCGACGACGAGCCCGACGTCGACGCCCTCGCTGCGGATGCCCGCAACCTCCTTCGCGAGCGCCTGCGTCACGGCGTGATCGATGCCGAAGTCGCGCTCGCCCATGAGCGCTTCCCCGGAGAGCTTGAGCAGCACCCGCCGGAAGGCCGGCGCGCGAGAGGGCGCTCCGCTCTCGGTCTCCGGCTGCGCCGTCATCCTGCCAGCGAGAAGCGCTGGAACTCGAGCACCTCGGCTCCCGCTTCGGCGAGGACCTTGCCAACGGTGAGCGAACCGTCGTGGATCCACGGCTGGTCGGCGAGCACGCCGCCGCGTTCGGCGAAGAAGCGCTTGTCGAGCATCCCTGTCACGATCTTCTCACGCGCCTGCTCGGGCTTCGACTGCACCTCGTCCGAGTTGAGGTAGATCTCGCGCTCCGCCGTGAGCAGGTCCTCGGGGACGTCTTCGCGGCCGATCCAGCGCGGATCCGACCACGAGATGTGCATTGCGAGGTTCCGGGCGAGCTCGTCGGTCCCGCCGCGCAGGTGCGCGAGGACGCCGAGCTTGTTCGCCGGCGGGTGGACGTAGGCGGCGATGCGGCCGCCGTCAACGGCCTCGAAGCGGGCGGCCCCGGCGATCACGATGTTCTCGCCGAGCTTCCCGGAGAGCTCCGTCCGCTCTTGGTCGAGCTCCGAGACGGCGCCGACTCCCTCGGCCTCGACGAGGTCGAGTGCCTTCTTGCCGAACGCCTGGAACTCCTCGTTCTTCGAGACCGGCTCCGTCTCGCACCCGACCGCGACGATCGAGCCGCGGGAGCGGTCGTCGGCAATGCGGTAGCCGACGAGCCCCTCGGTCGTCGCGCGGTCTGCGCGCTTCGCAGCGCTCGCCATGCCCTTCTCGCGGAGGAGGACGACCGCCGCCTCCATGTCGCCGTTCGTGTCCTGCAGCGCGCGCTTGCAGTCCATCATTCCCGCACCCGTGCGCTCGCGGAGCTCGCGGACGAGCTGAGCCGAGATCTCGGCCGCCATCACGGCTGCTCTCCGCCACGGCCGCCGGAGGCGGTCGGATCTTCCGGCCGGGCGTCGTCGGCTTCGCCGGCGACGCTTCCAGCCTTCGTGGGATCGCCGAGTGCTGCCTCCGAAGCGTTCGTGACCTCCGCGCCTTCCTTCGCCGGGTCCTCGCCGGTCGGGACCGGCACCGACTCGCCCTCCGTGACCGGCTCGATGATCTCGCCCGCCGAGACGTTCTCGACGTCCCCTTCCGGCGCACTCTCGGCAGGCGCCGCCTCGTCGGGCTGCTGCTCGAACTCCTGCGGCGCGACCTTCTGCTTCCCATCCGAGACCGCCTCGGCGAGCGCGTGCACGACGAGGTTGCACGAGCGGATCGCGTCGTCGTTCCCGGGGATCACGTAGTCGGCCTCGTCGGGGTCGCAGTTCGTGTCGACGAGCGCGACGACCGGGACGCCGAGCCGGCGCGCCTCGCGCACGGCGAGCGCCTCTTTCTTCAGATCGACGATCACCACTGCGTCGGGCTGGCGGCGCATGTCGGCGACGCCGCCGAGGTTCGCCTCGAGCTTTTCGAGCTCGCCCGCCATGGCGATGCGCTCCTTCGCGGGCAGGAGCTCGAGCTGGCCCTCGTCGCGCAGGCGCCGCATCTCGTGCAGCCGGTCGATGCGGTCGGCCATCGTGCGCCAGTTCGTGAGGAGCCCGCCGAGCCAGCGATGGTTGACGTAGGGCATGCCGACGCGCTTGGCCTCCTGCTCGACAGCGTCCTGCGCCTGCTTCTTCGTGCCGACGAACAGGACGGTCCCGCCGCGCTCCGCGACGTTGCGCAGGAACTGCTGCGCCTCGTCGAGCCGCTCCGACGTCTGCGTCAGGTCGATGATGTAGATGCCGCCGCGCTCGGCGAAGATGAAGCGGCGCATCTTCGGGTTCCAGCGTCGCGTCTGGTGACCGAAGTGAACTCCGGCCTCGAGCAGCTCGCGCATCGAGACTGCGGCCGTCGAGGCTGGCCCAGTAGAAACGGACCCCGTGGAAACCGACATAGGAAGCTCCTTCCGGATTCGTTGTCTTGTCTTGCGCCGGCGGGAGTCGAGGCGCACCTCCCACGAGGAGAGGCACGCGCGCCGCGGCTGGGCCGCCGGGGAGTAGGTCCAGGAACCCGGGTAGGTTAGCTGCGGGCGGCCCGAAGAGCTGCCGCGAGGTCGGGCGGGAGCGGCGACGATACGTCGACCGCCGCCCCGGTGACCGGGTGGGCGAAGGCCAGCCGCGCAGCATGGAGGAACTGCCGCTCGAGCCCCAGGTCTCCCTTGAGGCCGTAGATCGGGTCGCCTGCGACCGGGAGATCGATCGCGGCGAGGTGCACGCGGATCTGGTGCGTCCGACCGGTCTCGAGCCGGACGCGCAGCAGCGCGTGACGCGGGAGAAGCTCCTCGAGCTCGAAATGCGTCACGGCCGCGCGCGGCGTAGCCGTGTCGAGGGAGTGGCGGAACCGGTCGTGCCGGTCGCGCCCGATCGGAGCGTCGATCGTCCCGCTCCGCGACCGCGGCCTGCCGACGACGAGCGCGAGGTACTCCCGTGTGAGCGCCCGGCGCCGCACGAGCCGCTGCAGCCGTTCGTACGTCTGCTGCGAGCGCGCGACGACGAGCAGCCCCGACGTGTCCCGGTCGAGGCGGTGGACGATGCCCGGGCGGTCCTCCTCCCCGCCCTCGGCGCCGGCGGCGGCGAGGGCCTGCGCGAGCGTGCCCGCGGCGTGCCCCGGCGCGGGATGAACGACCACGCCCGCGGGCTTGTCGACGACGAGGAGGTGCTCGTCCGCGTATGCGACCATTAGCTCGAGAGGCGCGACGGCCGGCTCCGCTGCAGCCGGCGCGGGCGGCTCGATCTCGATCTCTTCCCCGCCCGCGAGCTTGTGGCTCTTCCCGCGCGCTTGCCCGTCCACGAGTACGGCGCCGGCGTCGAGCAGTCGCTCGGCCGCGGCGCGCGACCCCACGCCCGGCAGCCCGGCGAGGTGGCGGTCGAGCCGCTCTCCCGCGGCCTCGGGCGGGACGACGAGCCGCGTCAGCGGTCGGGAGGCGCTTCGTTGTCCCGTCGCGCCCGTGGTTCTCGCTCGGCGAGGACGAGCGCGGCGAGCAGGATCCCGACTCCGATCACGATGAAGCTGTCCGCGAGGTTGAACGCCGGCCAGTAGCGGAAGTCGAGGAAGTCCGTGACGAAGCCGAGTCGGACGCGGTCGGCGAGATTCGAGGCGCTGCCGGCGGGCGCCGGAGCGGGCGAAGTACACGAGCATCCAGGCGATCGCGATCGCGGTGGCGGCGATGACGGCCGGCGTCGCGTTCGCGAACAGACCGAAGGCGATGCCGGAGTTCTCGACGTGCCGAACCGAGAACGGACCGACGACGTGAAGTCTCTCGCCGAGCCGGAGGTTTGCGGCGACGACGTGCTTCGTCACCTGATCGGCGACGACTGCCGCGATCGCGATCGTCGCGAGCGCCAGCCACTGGACCGGGGTAGCGGCGAAAGACCGCGTCGCGCGGGAGAGCGGCGTCAGCGCGTCCGTCGCCGAGCCGACTCGGACCTCGAGCTGCCGTACAGGCTCGTTCACCCTCCCTCAAATTTTCGCTTGCAGTCGATGCAGAGGGAGGCCCAGGGGGACGCCTCGAGACGGCCGTGCGGGATCTCGCCTCCGCAGCTGACGCACGTGCCGTACGTTCCCTCGTCGACGCGCTTCAACGCGGCGTCGATCTCCGCCAGGACCTGCTCCGAGTTCTCGCCCAGCGTGTAGTCGATCTCGCGTCCGAGGGTCGCGGTTGCGGTCTCGGCGAGATGGTTGTCGCTCGTGACGGCGATCTCCTCCACCTCTTCGTCGAGCGACCCAGGATGCTCGTTGCGGAGGGTGGCGAGTGCGTGCTCGACCCGCCGACGCTCATCGACGAGCGCGGCGCGGAACCTCTCGGTATCGATGCTCGTCACCGCCTCTCCCTTCTCCCTCGGCCGTCGCCCGTGGCCGAGGCGAGACGGCGCTCGATCAGCGCCGGCCCCATCCCCGTCAGCTCCACGATCTTCTCCCGGCCGCCGTGGCCCGAAACGAGCGTCAGCGCCGTGCGCGGCAACGCGAGCGTCTCGGCAAGGAGGCGGAGCACGGCTTCGTTGGCCCGTCCCCGTTCCGGCGCCTCGGTGACACGGACCTTCCACGCGTCGCCGTGCCGTCCGACGACCGCTGCCCGGCCGGCCCCGGGGCTGACGCGCAAGCGCAGCCGCGTCGTCTCCGCAGTCATGCGCTCAGTCTACGTCGGGCTGTCGCTCATGCAGCGTCGGCGTCCGGCAGGGCAGTTCCGGTCGGGAAGCCGTACCAGCTGCGTTCTTCCACCATGTCGGCGTCCTCCTCGGTAGGCGCAGTCGGCTCTGCCTCCTTCTCGGCCGCGGCCGCCGCCTCGGGCTCGTCGAGCGCCGAGAGCGCGTCGATCAGCTGTGCCCGTAGCTTGCGAGACTCTTGGGCGAGCCGCTCGTTCTCGGCGAGCGCGCGACGCTGGATCTCGCGGGCTTCGGCGTGCGCCTCGCTGAGGATCAGCTCGGCCTCGCGCCGTGCCTGGTCCCGCAGCTGCGCCGACGCCGACTCGGCGGAGACGAGGGTGGTGCGCAAGAGGCTCTCGAGCTCGCGGAAGCGAACGAGATCGGTCTCGAGCTGCTCGACCTTGTCCGCGAGGTCCGCACGTTCGCGCCAGACGTCCTCGAAGCTGGCGGCGATCTCTTCGAGCAGCTTGTCCGTCGGTCCGGCGCGGTAGCCGCGGAAGGTCGCGCGCGGCGGCTTCAGGTGTCTGATCTCGACAGGTGTGAGTGCCATGGCTCTCTCCTCTAGTGGAAGTGTTCGAGGACCCAGATGAGCAAGCGGTCGATCACGCCGAGCGCGATCACGGCCAGCATCGGCGAGAAGTCGATTGCGCCTGCCATGGGAAGCACACGACGGAACAGGCGCAGGTAGGGCTCGCAGACGTCGTAGAGGAAGCGCTGGATCCGGTTGAGCGTGACCGAATAGGGCAGCCGCAACCAGCTCGTGATGATGTACGCCAGGATCACGACGACATAGAGAGCGATGAAGACGTTGATGAACGTCTCGGCACTCGAGATCGCGTCGGCAAGCAGCACGAACCTGGCTGAGCAGCCCATTCCGGCTCGTTCGCCCTCTGGGGGCGTTCTCCTATCCCGCTACGCCTGGTTGAAGAAGCCCCGCTCGAGCATCCGCGCGCGATCCTCGGCGGACAGCTCGACGTCGCGCGGGGTGAGCAGGAAGACCTTGTCGGCGATCCGCTGCATCCCGCCGTCGAGTGCGTACGTGAGACCGCTGGCGAAGTCGATCAGCCGCTTCGACAGCTCCGCGTCCGCCGACTGGAGGTTGAGGATCACCGGGACGCCGTCCTTGAACCGGTCGGCGACCTGCTGCGCGTCGTTGAAGCTCCGCGGGAGGACGAGGTGGACCCGGGACGTGCCTGGGCCGCGGACGGGTTCTAGATTGCGGACTCGGCGCGACGGCTGTGGCCGGAGGATGCTCGTCCTCTGCGCGTCCTCGGGCTCGGGATCGGTCCAATCGTCGTCGTAGTCGCGCCGTGAGCGGCGGGCCGGCAGCCGGCGGACGTTCGGGCGCTCATAGGGGTCGGCAAGCTCGTCTTCGGTGAGGTAGCCGTCCTCGTCCCAGTCCTCCTCCTCGGCGATGCCGAAGTAGACGAGGGTGCGGGCCCAGACGTCGGAGAGAGCCATGGCGCCGCCGATGTTAGCGCTGCCAGAGGACTGCGCCGACCCGGACGTAGGTCGCTCCCTCGTCGGCGGCGACCCTGTAGTCCTGGCTCGTCCCCATCGAGAGCTCGCGCAGGCCGTGGCGCTCGGCGAGCTCGCGCAGGCGGTGGAAGTACGGGCGCGATGCCGCCGGATCGCCGGTCGCGGGCGGCATCGTCATCAGCCCGCGGACGTCGGGATAGGCGGCGAGCAAGACCGGGAGCTCCTCGGGCTGGACCCCCGACTTCGTGGGCTCGCCGGAGAGGTTGACCTCCACGAGCGCCGGGATCGTGAGCTTCCGTGCGGCGGACTCGGAGGCGAGCGAGTGGCAGAGCTCGCAGAGCTCGCTCACTAGCGGCGCCTTCCGGCTCTGGAGGTGGCCGATGAAGTGCCAGCGAAAGGTGTCGCCGTAGACCTCGTGCTTGGCGCTCAGGTCTTGGGCGCGGTTCTCGCCGACCACCTCGACTCCCGCCTCGGCGAGCGCCGCCAGGTCCTCGAGCGAGACGTACTTCGTCGCGGCGACGACCGTGACGGCCGAGCCGACCTCCTCGCGGATGCGCTCGTAGCGCTCGCGGATCTCAGCCGGTGACGTAGGCGATCACCCCTTGCCGGCCGGTGCGGCCGGCGTCGCGCCGGTGCGAGAAGAACATCTCGGGCTCGCACGCGGTGCAGCGGTCGAAGCGGTCCACGCGCTCGACGCCGGCGGCGCGAAGCGCGCGTTCGGCGCTCGTCCAGAGGTCCAGGCGGCTCTCGTTCAGGACGTCGTCGCCGAAGCGTTCGCGAAAGGGAGCGGCCACCTCCTCCCCCACCTCGTAGCAGCACGGCCCGATGCCCGGGCCGATCGCGGCCGCGAGCTTTCCGCCGCCGAGCGCCTGCACACCGGACGCGACGATGCCCTCGAGGAGGCCCCGCCAGCCGACGTGGAGGACGGCGACTGCCGGTGCGTCGCCGTTCTCGCGGGCGAGCACGATCGGAAGGCAGTCGGCGGACAGCGCGAGGATCGGTCGGCCGGGCTCGTCCGTCCACAACCCGTCGGCGTGCTCGCCGTGCATCCCCGCGGCGGCCCGCAGGACGCGAGTGGAGTGCACCTGGTAGTTGAGCGCGAGCTTGGCGACGTCGGCGCCGATCGCCTCGCACGCGATGCGCCGGTTCTCGTCCACGCGCTCGACCTCGTCGCCGCTCTTGCGCCCGAGGTTGAGCGACGCGTACGGCCCCTCGCTCACTCCGCCGACTCGCGTCGTGAAGGCGACCTGGTAGCCGTCGAGCTGCCAGCGGATCAGAGACTCTCCCTCGCGAGGGCGAGCAGCTGGTCGCGGGTGTTCAGCGCAGGCTCCTCCACGACCGCGTCGAGGAGCTCGTGGAGGGCGTGCCCGAGCTGCGGGCCGGACCGGTAGCCGAGCTTGATGAGGTCGTTCCCGTCGACAGCGAGGTCGCGCAGTCGATGCGGGCTCGAGCGCTCCTGCTCCACCACCTCGCGGAACCGCGCGAGCCGCTCGATCTCGTCGAGCGGCGGCGATGAGATCGACCGCGAGCTCGTCGCCGTTCCGGCGGAGGAAGCGCCGTGCGCGGAGAGCGTCGCCCTTCCCGGGCTGGAACATGTGGCGGCGAACGATCCGGACGACTCGTTGCCGGAGCGCGTTCGGGTACCTGAGCCGAAGGAGCGCGCCGCCCGCGAGCTCCGCGCCGACCTGGTCGTGCCCCCGCTCGGAAAAGCCGGGCTTCGCGTAGTAGTGGAGCCGGCCGTCGGTACCGCGCCAGGCGGTGGGCGGCTTGCCGAGGTCGTGGAAGAGCGCCGCGAGCCGTACGGGCAGCGAGAAGCCGGCGTCGGCGGCGGCCTGGACTACGGCGAACGTGTGCTCGTCGACGGTCAGGTCGTGGTAGCGGCTCTCCTGGTCGAAGCCGATCGCGGGGCCGAACTCGGGCAGAAGCTCGACGAGGACGCCGGTGCCGCTCGCCAGCCGCAGCGCTCGCGCCGGTTCCGCGCCGAGCAGGAGCTTCGAGAGCTCGCCCATCCCGTCGGCCGCAAGCCCGCCGCCGATGCGCTCGCCCGAGACGAGCTTCACCGCCGGCGCCTCCTCGCGCATCTGGGCGAGCAGCTCCTCGTCCGGCTCGAAGCCGAGCTGCGAGACGAAGCGGAGAGCGCGGACAAGCCGCAACGGGTCCTCCCGGAAGCTCTGCGGCGAGACGGTGCGCAGGCGGCGCGCCTCGAGGTCGGCGCGGCCGTCGAGCGGGTCGACGATCTCGCCGGTCTCGAGCCGGCGGGCCATCGCGTTGACGGTGAAGTCGCGCCGGCGCATGTCGTCCTCAACCGAGAGCGACGCGTCGGCGACGATCTCGAAGTCGTGCCGGCCGGGGCCGGTGGAGACCTCCTTGCGGGGCGGCGTGAAATCGATCCCGGCCCGCGTCAGCTTGCGGATCCGGCCGTCTCGCGGGTGCAGGCGAACGCCGACGAGCCGGTCGGCGACCACGAGATCCTCGACACGCCCGTGCGGGACCAGGGCGGCCCGCAGCCCTTCGGTGTCGACGCCGGGCACGAGGAAGTCGGCGTCCTTCGACTCCAGCCCGAGCAGCTCGTCGCGGACGGCCCCGCCGACGACGTAGGCGTCGAGCCCGAGCGAGCGCACGTAGTCCTCGATCTCCTGCCGCACCCGGCCATTCTCGCCTGGCCGTAGAGTCGAGCGAGTGGGCAAGCTCAGCGCGGAGTGGGAACACCAGGCGGCGCAGTGGATCGCCTGGGCACGCACACCCGAACACGACAGCTACTGGCAGTTCCACCGGGACGCCTTCCTTGAGCTTGTCCCGCCGCCAAGCGGACCCACGCTCGACCTCGGCTGCGGGGAAGGGCGCCTCTCGCGCGACCTCCATGCGATCGGCCACGAGGTCGTGAGCGTCGACAGCTCGCCCACGCTGATCTCGGCTGCGCGCGAAGTCTCCCCCTCGATCGAGTTCTACGTGGCGGACGCTGCTGACCTGCCGTTCGACGATGGCTCGTTTGTGCTCGTGATCGCCTTCATGTCGCTACAGGACGTGGACGACCTTCCCGCCGCGGTGCACGAGTCAGCGCGCGTCCTGAGTTCCGGCGGGCGCCTCTGCCTCGCGATCGTCCATCCGCTCAGCTCGGCTGGTGCCTTTGCCGCGCGTGAGGCCGCCGCACCGTTCGTGATCGATGGCTCGTATCTCGACACGTTCGAGTACGCGGATGAGGTCACGCGCGACGGGCTCGAGATGACCTTCGCGAGCGTTCCCCGGCCTATCCAGGCATATACGGATGAGCTCACGGGGGCGAGTCTCCTGATCGAGAAGATGCGCGAGATCGCGCTGCCCGCGCACGCCTTCAGCGACAACGAGAGCACGCGCTGGGCGCGAATCCCCCTTTTCCTCCACCTGCGGGCCGTCAAGCCGTAACACATAGGTCACGGTGCCTGCCACCGTGACGTAACCGTCACGCCGGCGGTGAAGGCTCGAAGCGCTCAAACCACAATCCAGGCCAAAGGCCGGAGGCTTAAGCCTTACGCGCAGCGGGGGCTTAGCCGCAGGCCGGACTGCGCTCGCGCCGGCCTCTGCCGCGCGCGAGCGCACGAGGCACCGCTCTCGTCCAGAGCATCGAAAGCCAACAACAGCACGGAGCCAACGGGAGACCACGCTCTCCCGTTGGCGGAGTTCCTTTGTTCCAGCGAGCGAAGCGTCAGCTTCGTTCGCTACGCAATAGCGATAGCGTCGATCTCGACGAGGGCGCCGGAGGGGAGCTTCGCCACCTCCACAGTCGCGCGCGCGGGCGGCTGGTCGCCCACGTGCTTTGCGTAGACGGCGTTCATCGCTTGGAAGTCGTCGAGGTGCTGGAGGTAGACGGTCGTCTTCACGATCCGGTCGAGCCCGCTGCCCGCCTCCTCGAGGATCGCCTCGAGATTTGCGAAGACCTGCTCGGTCTGCGCTTCGATCTCGCCGGAGATCGCACTGTCGCCCGGCTTGAGGCCGAGCTGGCCGGAGACGAACACGAAGCCGCCGGCTGCGACCGCCTGGGAGTACGGAGCGCCCTGGAAGGGCGCCGGCGCCGCCTCGGTGCGCACGATGCTCTTCTCGCTCACGGCCGTGCCTCGAGTCTCTCGCACGCCTCGGCGAGCGCGGCGCCGAGCCCCTTGAAGATCGCGTCGAGCACGTGGCCGCTGTCCGTGCCGTCCAGGAGCCGCACGTGGAGGACGAGCCCGGCGTTCTCGGCGAGCACCTCGAGAAAGGTCCGCACGACGTCGGTGCCGAGCCCCCCGATGCGGGCCTGCGTCAGGTCGACGTTCGTGACGAAGAGCGGCTCGTCGCTCGTCTCGAGCACGACGTAGGCGAGCGCCTCTGCCGAGGTCAGCGCGCCGGCGCCGTGGCCGCGTGCGCCTTCCACCCGCAGCGGCCCGGCGAGCGCGTGGCCCAGCGCCGCCGCCGCCGCCTCGACCTCGGCCTGCGTGTCGCCCGGCTCGATGTCGAGGACGATGTCGAACCGTGCCGTCTCCGCAAGACGGGTGAGCAGCCGGTTGAGCACGGGCAGCCCCGTCTCCACCGTCGACTCGCCACGCCCGTAGACGTTGACGCGGACACCCGCCGCAGCCTGCTCGCTCATCCCGCGGAGCCTAGCTCGTGGCGGGCTCTACGCCTCGACGCGCTCGATCTGGGCGCCGACGGCGCGCAGGCGGTCGTCGATCCGCTCGTAGCCACGGTCGATCTCCGCGACGTTGCCGATCACCGACCGGCCGTTCGCGCAGAGCGCGGCGATGAGCATCGCCATCCCGGCCCGGATGTCCGGGCTGGTGAGACGCTGTCCGTACAGGCGCGACGGCCCGCTGACCACGACGCGGTGCGGGTCGCAGACGATGATCCGCGCGCCCATCGAGACGAGCTTGTCGACGAAGAACAGCCGGTTCTCGAACATCTTCTCGAAGACGAGGACCGTCCCCCACGCCTGCGTCGCGACCGCGACGGCGATCGACGTCAGGTCCGCCGGGAACGCCGGCCACGGTCCGTCCTCGATCTTCGGAACCTGGTCGCCCAGGTCGTTCTGGATCACAAGCTCCTGGTGTGGCGGAACGCGAAGCCAACCGTCCCCGAGCTCGACCTCGATCCCGAGCCGGTTGAACGCCGTGAGGATCGAGGCGAGGTCGCGCGGCTCGACACCGTCGATGGTCAGGTCGCTGTTCGTGACGGCCGCAAGGCCGATGAAGCTGCCGACCTCGATGTGCTCCGGAGCGATCGACCAGTCGCCGCCCCGGAGCCGCTCGACGCCGCGGATCCGGAGAACGTTCGACTCGATCCCGTCGATCTCGGCGCCGAGTGAGACGAGGAAGCGGCAGAGGTCCTGCACGTGCGGCTCGCAGGCGGCATTGCCGATCGTCGTCTCG
>Ga0193751_1002459_pt1 | contig 11222 bp, 11 predicted proteins | sample L1c2metaG_FD_143050 | JGI IMG/M metagenome (GOLD analysis project Ga0193751, IMG submission 143050) | Soil microbial communities from a riparian zone of the East river system, Colorado, United States - L1c2 | ecosystem: Environmental > Terrestrial > Soil > Riparian zone | place: USA: East River...
CGCCGAGAACGGCCGCTATCTGTCGCAAAAGATCGAGCGAGACATTGTAGTCCTCGTCATGCTCGATATTGCGTATTGTCGACGCCGACACTGGCTTAGCCATGCGTGCCGCAACGTCTTCGCGACGGAGACCCCTGAGCTTTCTGATTCGCTCAAGTTCCCGTCCGATCCATTCTGCCATTTCGATTCTATTGTGGTAATGCCACTGCTGAGATACGTATTACGGTACCTCTATTGACGAATGCCGTCAAGGAAAAGTTTTAATTGATTGTGGAACGGACGGCGTCAAAAAGGTCTTAAATGTGACGTCGAAAATGCAACCCAATGAATTACAACGAGTTGCATGGCTAATTTCTCAACTTTGGTGGTAGCCAGATGTTTACACCGGACCAGCGTCGGCTTAATCCGACAGTGAAAAACTCAGCATCTGGGTCGCCGCCTGTTCGGCGAACTTGAGCACCTTGCCCGAGTAGGTGTGGCAATTGGGCGTATTGGTCCCGCGCACGCAACCGTTGTAACGCTGAAGTGCGCTCGCCACGCTCGGCGATCGCTTGATCAGGTCAGCCAGAATACTCACGCCGTGGCAAATGTTGGAATCGATCGCGAACAGATCCGCCGAAGTGCACCCCTTCCACTTGCCGGCGTGGAATGGCATGACCTGCATCAGGCCCCGGGCGCCGACGAAGCTCTTTGCCATGGGATCGAGCTTCGCGTCTTCCGTCAGAACTACCCCGACGAGCAGCGCCGGGTTGATGTTTTTCTTGCCGCCTTCCACCACGATTGCTTCCGCGATCCTTTGCGCGAGGACCGTATCACTGGTGTATTTGTGCAACGAATACGCAACCCGCTTGATCTCGAGTACCGCCGCCGAATCGGTCGGCGGCTTGTAGCCTTCGGTGCCCGGCGCCTGAGCTGTAACAACCGCGGCGGGAAGATGCAGCAGCTCACCGGGCTTCAAGTACTGGGGATGCTGTTGGCGGATAGTCCAGACCGTTCCCGCTGCCAGGAGAACCGCGGCACCGATGCCGTGGAGCGCTGCCTTTAGAACTCTTTTCCAGCGCGGAGCCGGGGCTTGCGGCGGGCGCCGGACCGTCACGTTAGTGAAGGGATCCCCGGCTGATGACTGTCGCTGGTCGAGCTCAGGATCGGCCATGCCGTCTTCGGTTGCACCTCACATGCCAACGCCGGTATGGAGATTGCCCTCCCGCCGATGTCTGTCTCCCACTACACTGATCGGAAATGAAAGAGTCTGAGGGACTTTACCGCTCCTTTCGCTTTCTGAAGAAAGCGCTCCTCGGACTCGCGCTTGTCCTCGTCGCGCTCCTTCTCTTCGGATACTTCTTCTTCATGCGTCACGTCGACGCTCCGAAGGCGTGGACTGCTGCCGATCGGGAGCTGCAGGGCGGAATGCTTCACTACGGTGAGAAGCTCGAACGCCAGGCGAAGGTTTTCATGCGGCGTCCGAGCGATTATTACCGGGGCGCGAACGGAAAGCTGTATGCGACCAACGACCGCCTGATCTTCATCGGCGTCGCGCCGGGGAGCAAGTTCGAGAGCGCGGATGCTCCACCGGTAATCCTGTCGCAGGAATTCCCCAACGACACGCTACTGGAGATGGACCCGCAAAGACTCTACTTCATGACCGCGCACGGCGTGCGCGTATCTCGTCCCGGAGCGCCCCGCGGGCAGTTCGCCGCGGTTAGCGGCCAGGAGGCCAACCTGGATTCACTCGTCAGCTATGTGAATGGAATCCACGCGAAGCAGCGGCAGGATGCTGCCAGCGAGCGACGGCTGCGCAATGCGGTCGCGGCGCTGATCAGGCAACCCATCTACTATACGGTGAAGCGAGGCGACGCACTTTTCAGCATTGCGAGGAAATTCGAAACGACTCCGGAGCAGATCCAGCAGTGGAATCAGCTCGAAGGCGATCGGGTCAAGATCGGCCAGCGGCTGCTTGTCAAAGCGCCCAAGAAATAGCTGGCCAGAAACCTTCGCGTCACCCCGACGTAAGTAGCATCTCGCGCGCCTTCGGCGTATGCTACGGGTGACCCGCCGAATGCACGCCAAAACACTCAGGAGCAGGCCTCATGGATGACATCAAGCAGACTCTCGACAAGCTGCGTGAAGAGCTGACGAATGCCGGCAAGCGACTGGCCGAGCTGGCGGAAAAGGCGGAAGCGGAGCTTCCCGCCGCCGGCAAGAGGATCAACGAGGAATACATGCGGCTGCAGGCGCTGCTGGACTCAGCGATCGACAAACTGCGCAATAAATAGTTGTCTCGAGCCCGATGGATCGGGCTCGTCGCAATTGCGCCTTTAGACCGGGCGCCTTCGTCCGCTACACCAGGTGCGGGCGCGCTTCGTGTCCTGCTCTGTACGCCGAGAGAATCTGTATGTCTCCGACAGTCGGCGGTGACACCGAGTACACGATGCCAAGTCGCCACCTCTCGTGGGCAAGGTGGTAGCGTCTGTAAATGATGTACGGCGCGTCCTGAATCGCCCTCTGCGTCGCGTTATCCTCGATCTCCGAAAGGGGCTTGTCGGGTAGACATATCTCCGGTGGTGGCTCCTCGCCGAACTCGAGGCGCATGACCTCGGCGCGCGACGTGATTAGCCAGGATTCCATTGGCAGTCCGGAGATAGGGAGAGTGCGAGGAAAACAAATCTGGCCGCAAAAAGCCGCCGCGGCCAGCATAGTTGCTCCCCACTATTCCACCGGCCCCTCACTATTTCACGGGCAGTCGATTTCCCACATGTGTGGGCCGGTCGTGATAATCGAGCACGTTTTGCTGGTCTTATCATGAATGGCGACAGCATTCCAACTGGTAGGAGGTCCGGCAACCGCGGTAGCGTTGACCGTCACGCCCGCGGTTGGCACGAAGCCCTGCGCTACCCCGTTGCCGCCGAAGTAGCTGCCCTGGCTTTCAATCTCGTAGTTCTGTTCGTAGAGGGCGAAGTTCCTTAAGTCGCTCTTCATCGATGCCATATAGGCATTCTCCTTCGCGCTCACGAACCGCGCGATGGCAATCGCAGCGATAATGCCCAGGATCACAGTAACAACAAGGAGTTCGATCAGGGTAAAGCCTTTTCTTACAGCGCGCATCTAAGTCCGGAATGAGTTGGGGGAAAGTCCACTCTGAAAAATTCCGGGCTTCGCTGGGTCCGCACAAGTCCGAAGTTGTTACTTGGTGGCCTTTGCGCCCGGCCTGGCCTTGAACAACTCTACGTACTGGCCATATCCCTCGGCTTCCAGCTGCGCCACAGGAATGAACCGCATCGATGCCGAATTCATGCAGTATCGTAGGTGTGCAGGTGCTGGGCCGTCATCGAAGAGGTGCCCGAGATGGGAATCGGCGTGAGCGGACCGTACCTCGGTGCGCTCGAAGCCGAGCATGCGGTCGGTCTTCGTGCGTATGTTGGCTGGATCGAGAGGGCGAGTGAAGCTTGGCCAACCCGTGCCTGAGTCATATTTGTCGAGCGAGCTGAAGAGGGCTTCGCCCGACACGATGTCCACGTAGATCCCTGGCTCGTGGTTGTCCCAATAGACATTGCGGAAAGGAGTCTCCGTGGCCGCGTGCTGCGTCACCGCGTACTGGAGTGGTGTCAGCTTTTTCTTGAGCTCGGCGTCGGGCGGTTTCGCGAATGTGCGCCGAGGTGTGGATGGCGGAGTCGCGACGGTGGTCTTGGCCTGGGCCAGTGCGGAGCTGCCAAGGAAGGTTACGGAGGCACTCGCCGTGACGAGCGCCGCAAAGAGGGTTCTCGCCTCGCGCGCCATTCTATGTGTAGTGCATGCTGGGACTCCAGTCGCTGAAAAAGGGGGTCGGGACCTTTCATGATACGCCGGCGAGAAGATTATGGTCCAGTGGCGGCGGACAATCGAGGAGTTGATAGCGAATCCGAGCGACTTGCGAAAGCATGACTAATCTTCCTGTCCAGATCCGTTGCAAACCGCAAGTCGATTGGCAAAAAGCGGCGAATTCGAATCCTAGCTGGTGCGGAGTGAACGGGTGTAAGTCCTTACGCTGTAAAGCCTTGCCTATCACCAGGTGTTCCCGTCCGGGCATTACCAGTATCGAGGGTTGCCTCGCTTTAGGGCGCCGAGTCTTTTGGATATGCTGAAGGCCCAGGAAGCCGGCGGCGATTTAAGCAACGCTTTCAGGAGACCTTAAATGAGCAACAAAAAGGGTTTTACCCTCATTGAGCTTTTGATCGTAGTCGTCATCATCGGCATTCTTGCCGCGATTGCGATTCCGAAGTTCGCTAATACGAAGGACAAGGCGTACGTCGCCGCGATGAAGTCCGACCTTCGCAACCTTGCGACCTACGAAGAGCAGTACGCTGCTGACCAGAACGGTGCCTACTTCGCAGGAACCGCGACGATGGCGACGCCACTACAGGGCTTCACGCCTTCGCAGAACGTAACGATCACCGCTACGATCGTTGCTGGCCCGCCGCAGAGCTGGAGCGCGACTGCAGTGCACTCGCAGTCAGCCAAGACTTGCGCCAACTCGACCGGTGTGATCGTCTGCACCTGATCAGGGTTATCGCCTGAACTAGAAAGAGGGAGCGTCGAAAGGCGCTCCCTCTTTCGTTTGCCGTACTGCGGCCAAGTGATGAAGGAAAACCAACTGCGAGAAGAGTTAGGTGGGTGGTGCGAGGTACTGGGTACGAGGTCGGAGGTAGAGGCGCGATGTGGTGCGCATTACCTCGTACCTCGAACCCAGTACCTCGCCCCTCCTACCTTACTCTTCTCGCAGTTGATCTTTTCTTGCTTATCCCCGTCACGTGCAACCCTGACTTGGAGCCGGTACCCGAGCAAGACACTCAGCCTCCGGAAATGGGAAGCGGCTCGGGATGGTGTGAGTCGGGAGCGCCTTGGGGAGTGTGCTGAGCAGCCCGAATCGGCGTGCGTCGATCCACCGATGCCCGCCCTCGAACAGCAGTGAGTAGCGACGCTGCTTGAGCAATTCGGTGATGAAATCGCTCTGATCCAGGAACGGACCCCGCGGCGCAAGACCTCCCGAGTTCGTCCGAATGAAGTTGATGTCGGTCAACGCGCCGGTGACATCGGTGGTGAAGTAGCGCGCCTCCGCACGAAGCAAAATGAGCTCCTCGTTCCGAATGATTGTTATCGGCGCAGTGTTCGAATTGTAGATCGTGAATACCAAGTCGGTCGTGATTCCCTGGACCGTGTGTGGGGCCGGCAAGTGAGCCACCTTGGCGAGCGCCCGGGCATCCAATGCTCCGCCCGGCTGCATCTCGGCGTCCGTCAGGATCGAAGGATGGGCCAGGATCGCTCTGCCGCTCGGATCGAAGAGCGCGTTTGGTGTATCACCAGAACCGGTGCTGTAGGATTGGTAAGCGCCGAATGTCAGAGCTGCGTTCGTATCAAGGAACGACCCACCCAGGGCAGTGAGGACCGCGGCGTAATTACCCCGGTATGCCTCAACTCGAGCCTTGAGCGCACGGTTGAATTTTGCGAACTCCGCCGGGGTCGCGAAATCGGCGAAGCCGGGACTGAGTGCGAACGGAAATGCGCTTCCTCCGGCATTTAGAGCCGTCAATCCATCGTCCAGGAGCGTCGCAATCTGCGTAAAGACCGCGGCCTTCGTGACGATCGGGGCCGGATCAGCCGTCGGTCCGATATTCACATCGATCGGAGCTCCGAGATCGTCGCGCGTGTTGATGACATTCAGGTAATCGAGCGCCTGGATGGTCTTGGCGAAACCCTGGACCGCGGACTTTTCGGACGTGGACAGGCCAACCACTTTATCCACGGCGCCGAGAAGAATGTTCGCGTTGCGAATATTCCGATACGGAGCGGCGAACAGATTGCCTCCGAAAGCAGGACTGCCGCCATCGAGCGGTCCGATCAAGATCTCGGTGATGAATCGTGGATCAGCAGGATCGAAGTTGTACGATTCCCGCCCTATTATTCCGAGCAGTGAGACATAACCGTTCTGCTCGCCGATTCCGACGCGGGTTCCGACCAGCAATCCTTGCGACGCCTGCGCAATCTTGGTTGGCGTCGGATTGTTGATCAGATCGTCGAGGCCAGGATTGTTGTAGTCCGGAACGATAAGATCGTTGCATGCATCTGCGAAGAGCAGCACGGCGACCGTGGCGATCAAGCTCGTGACTCTCATCGATAGAATTCTCATGGTTGTCATGGTCAGTATCCCAGGCTCACAGAGAACCAGAAGCTCCGGCTCGGTGGGAAGGGGGCGACGTCGATGTTACGCCCGATCGGCTGGTTCCCGAAGTTGCTCACCTCGGGGTCCATTCCTGTATAGTTGGTATGAGTCCACAGATTGCGACCGCTGAAGCTCAGCTCCGCGGTTCGCACGCCTCGTCCGAATCGCGCAACCATCGTCTCGGGCACGTCGAGGGAAAGCGTCAGCTCACGCAGCTTCATGAACGAAGCATCCTCGACATAAACCCCTGTCTGCTTCGGGAACAGCCTCAGCCGATTTGCCCCCTTGGTAGTCTGCAGACCTCCGTACGTTATCGGGTCGGCGTAGTCGACCGTGTTCGATCCGAGATCATAGAGGAATTTGGTGAGGTTGATGATGCTCCCGCCGTGCTGCCAGTCCAGCAAGCCATAGAGTCGCAGTCGCTTGAACCTGAAATTGTTCGAGAACGACATATTAAAATCGGGATTTGCGTCTCCGATTTTGCGCACTACGGTTGAGCCATCTGGAAGGCTGTCGTTGCCAACGATCTGGGTCGCGGACTTGCCCTCCTCGAACTGGAAAGAGCCCAACGCGGTTCCAAAACCGAGTCCTCTGAAGGTCGGAACGGGGAGCGAAGTGATCTTGCTCCGGGTCGACGCAAAAGACGTCCGGAAGATCCACTCCGATTGCGCCGTCTGAATCGGCACGAGGTTTACCCCCACCTCCGCACCCGTCGTGCGAAGCTTGCCGCCGTTGAAGACTTCGAACCCAAAACCCGACGATGGCGCGAGAGTGCGCTGAAGCAGCAGGTCGGAAATGTCCTTCCGAAAGCCCGTCAGCTCGAGGGCTGCGCGTCCACCGGCAAATGTCGCGTCAACGCCCGCTTCAACCTCGCGCTGCCGCTCGGGATGAAGATCGGTGGAGCCCACTGTTCCCAGAACCGGGACGACGAGCCCGGGCAGGCCCGCGATATTCTCGATGGCGCTCAGAGGCGTGAATTTCTGGCCGAAGAGCGGCTGGTTTCCCGATTGGCCATACGCGATGCGAAGCTTTGCTTCATCCGTTGCTCTGAATGGCTGGGGGAATCGAAGAGATCCGGAGAACTTGGGATAGTAGAAGTACTTTTTCGTGTCGCTGTTGGCGCTGCTCCGGTCGGCGTTGATGCCTGCCGTGAGAAGCAGTCGCTCACTCAGTGTCAGGAATTCCTCCTGCGCGAACAATCCGAAATCTTCGACACGTTGGCGTTGCTCGACCACTCGAACATCCGTGCCCGCTCCGACAATCCTCAACCCCCCTACGAGGTTCCGGCTTACGATGCGCGAGGTGCGAAGATCCCGGCTCGATTGGTTAACTCCGACCGATGTGGTCGCCGTGAAGGCACCACTTGCCGGCGTCAATGTGAACACGCCATTCGTGCCGAGATTGAGATTCACGTTGTTGCTGTTGCTGAGGAGCGCAGTGCCCGGCTCGCCATCGTCCGTCGGCTCGAACTGGAGCTCCGGTGGAAAGAGAAGAGAGTTCTCCTGGGAGAACTGGTCAGCTCCTCCATTCAGCGTGAACTTGAGATTGTACGCCTGTCTCTGGATCGCGTTGAACGTCAGCCTGCCGGCGAGGATAGATCGCAGCACCTTTTCGTCGTTCTTCATTAGCGCCGCCGTCTGCAGCGGGTTGCTGGCTACGAAAGGATTCGCAGGGAAGGTTCCGTCGGCATTCCGGCGCAAGTCGACAAAGCTCGGCGTGAACGGGAACACCATCCAGAAGCTGACACTGGCGTTGTCGTTGTTCGTGAGGCCGCGCTGGGCGAGTGATTTGGTGGCATCGGTCTGCAGGCTGAAGTTCAGTCGCGTCCCGAAGTCCTGATCGAAGTTCGCGCGGACAGATTGCTTCCCATACCCCGTGTTGTCGATGATTCCACCGTCGTGCTTCCACAGGCCCGATACGAAATAGCGTGTGTCGGAGTCACCACCGCTCACATCCACCACGCTTTCGCTCGACATCGGGGTGTGGCCCGCCAGCTCGTCCTCGTGGTTGTACACGACGCCTTGTTTGAAATAATTCGCCGCCGAGGCCCCAAACGCAGCGGTCGCGTCGGCGAGTGAAGTAAAAGTCCTCGAGCCGAGCGTGTTGGAAATCTTTGAGACGCCAATGCGCTGCGTCGCGTTGATTCGCCTTTCGCCCGATCTTCCCCGTCGCGTCGTGATAATTACGACGCCGTTGGATGCTCTCGATCCGTAGATCGCCGACGCAGACGCGCCCTTCAGGACCTCGATGTTCTCGATGTCGTTGGGGTTGAGGTCGGCGATGCGATTGACCTGATTGTCCTGGGTCAGAGACGGATTCGATCCTTGAGTGGACCTCGTCACCGCATTCTGATTTGAAGGAATCGCGACGTTGCTCACCACGACCCCATCGACGACGTAAAGAGGCTCTGACGATCCATTGATGGAAGTCACGCCTCGGAGTCGCATCTGCATTCCTCCGCCCGGCGCTCCGGAGTTGGCCTGGATCGACGCGCCGACAACTTTGCCTTGAAGTGCCTGCTCTACGGTCTGCGCCGAAACGCGTGAGACCTCTTCGCCGCTAACTGTCGCCACGGCGTTCGCCAGGTTGCGGCGATCGACCGCTGTAGCCTGACCGGTCACCACCACATCCGAGAGGCGGAGCGGATCACGTGTGAGAACAACGCGCAGCTCGTTCTGTCCCGCTGGCAGCGGAAGGTCGACGAAATTGTTGCCGATCCTGCGGATTGCGACGATGACGTTGCCCTGGGGCACGTTGCCCAGAGTGAACTTGCCGTCAGCTCCGGTCGTTACAGAGAGCGCGGTTCCGCGCACGCCCACCCTGGCGCCTTCGAGTGGTTGTCCGGTCGCCGCATCGGTAACCGTTCCAGTGATCGTACGGGTCTGCGCCGCAGCCGGGACCGAGCTGAGAAGCAGGGTGAGCGCCAGCACAGCACAACTCATTCGCATACATCCTCCCTAGACAGGGTGAGAGTGGTGACGCGAGGCCACCAGACGCGGCGACTCGGCCGTCGATCAAAGCCGGCGAGTGCAGCTGGTCTGGAGGTGGGTGGGAGTTACACCGATACTGCAAGCTGGACAATCTGTCAATAGACGACTGCCGATGAGAGCGACAGCGGTTTACATCGCCGTCCCTGTCACGATCCCCCACATCCAATTCCGCCACACGCAATCGATCTCGGTGAACCCCGCGGCGGATAGCAGTGCGATGTGCTCAGACAAGGCCACGTAGTGGTCGTGGGCGGCGGCATGATCGAGGAGACTTTCGATTTCTTCCTGCGTGCAGTGGCCCGGTTCACGACAGAACTCCAACCAATGATCCCAGTTCACGCGATGATTGGATTCAGGCTCGCCACGAATCTGGTCGGCGAAGCAAAAATGACCACCCGCAGGGACCAAAGCTCGGATCCGTTGGTAGAGCGCGGCTTTGTCTTTGACGTGATGCAGGCTTATCGAACTGACCACGAGATCGAACGATCGTGGAGGGAGATCGAACGCTTCGAAGCGGGCTTCGACATATGAGATGCGTGAGCTTGAATCGGATCTCGATTCGTTGATGCGTGCACGAACAAGCGAGATCATCTCGGCGGACCCATCTACCAGCGTGAGCTCAGCGTGTCGGAACGTTTTCGCGAGGCGCAGGGAGAGATTGCCGGTGCCGGAACCGAGCTCGAGCACTCGCCGCGGATTACCGGGCAGGTAGTCCAGCAGGCGGGCGATCATTTCGTCGTAGCGCGGCACGGCCCGGTGTATCAGCGAGTCATACGATTCCGCCATTGAGCCGAAGTAACCGGTCGCGGAATTGGGAAGGCTTTCGATTGTCTTGCTCAGATCCATGCGGAGCTCGACTTACCAGGGAGGAACAGGACGAATCCAACGGACGAACGAACCGGCAACAAGCCACAGGAATTTAGCTCCCGGAACAGCCCTTACCGGTGACTCCCTGACGATCGCGTCGTCAAAAGGGTGTGCGAGCTCCGCTCGTCCTCCAACATGCGAACTCGCGATCCTGATCACCCCTGGCCTGGAGGCCATGTGAAGTTCAGTAATCTTATAAGTGCGGTGGCAGGCGTCGCGATCTGCGCGACCGCGGCGACTGCGCAAGTGTGTCAAGGCGACCTCCCGTTCCGCAACGGCGCAACTCACGTCGGCGGCTCGATGGGAGTGAGCAACAACACGACTTCGTTCGGTGGCGGCCTGTCCGTTGGCCATTCGAAGGGTTGGTACACGGGCGGCTCGGTCGGCATGCTCAGTTACAACAACGCCGGCGGAAACAGTGTTGTTCTGAATGGCGGTCTCGGCTACTCGATGCCGGTTCAGCAGAGGAGCGCGTGGCAAGTGTGCCCCGGCGGAACTCTCTCGCTCGGCTTCGGTCCGAGCGTGACGGTCGGCGCTGGCACCATGCACATGAGCACGCAGACGCTCACTCTCGGAGCTTCTTTCGGCAGATCAGTGTCGATGAGCAAGACACAGAATCTCCTTCCGTTCGCCTCGGTGGCGTTCGGTCATACGAGAGCAAGCGCCAAGCTGAATGGCAACTCGACTTCGGCGTCCGACAATTACCTGCTCCTCGGGGCCGGTGCCGGGTTCCAGTTGACACCGTCGCTCGTGCTTCGTCCCGCCCTGACGCTTGCGGCCGGTGCGGACCTGATCGACGATACTGCGTTCAGCTTCGGAGTAACCTGGGCATTGCCGCGCTAAATTTGCGCATGACGCACAAGTAGCTAGCTCTAACTCGAACGGCGCGGAACATTCCGCGCCGTTCTTGCATCCCCCTGTGAAACTCTGCTTCTGTCCACAGAGTCAGGGGTTTGACCAAAGCCACGAGCGGCTCGCCGACCGCGTGGCGGACTCCTTCTGTTACTGGATCCGCGCGCAGCTGTAGGGCGCTGTAGGATATCGACCGGCAAGACACGGCCCCGGAGTTGCGGATGCCGGGATGGCGAGCGCATCGGCGCCCACTTTCTCCCTCCGGACCGGTCCGCCATGAACGACGACAGGTTTCCCGCGCCGCCTTCGACGGCTGCGGC
>Ga0193751_1002460_pt1 | contig 11220 bp, 14 predicted proteins | sample L1c2metaG_FD_143050 | JGI IMG/M metagenome (GOLD analysis project Ga0193751, IMG submission 143050) | Soil microbial communities from a riparian zone of the East river system, Colorado, United States - L1c2 | ecosystem: Environmental > Terrestrial > Soil > Riparian zone | place: USA: East River...
GGCAACGGTGCCTTATGCAACGGACTGCACCGCAACCGTAAAATCGAATTGCTTCAACAACAATAATTACGGCAACTCCATCACAGACATCATTTTTGACGCGAACAGCTTTTACAACGCGGTGCAATTAACGTTGGAACACCGAACGTCACCGGGGTTGTTCACGCGCTTCAATTACACGTATTCGAGCTGCATAACGGACGCGATCGGAGATCGTGGGGGCGGGGCCTCGAATGGGGGAGGCAATGCCTGGACTCCAACGTTTAACCACGCGGTCAGCCGCGCGCGGTGTTCGTTCCAAGGCAACAACTCGGCTAATTTCTCCATCAGCTACGATGTCCCGTTTGGCAGGATGGTCACTTCACGGTTTGCGAGAGCCATTGTGGGCGACTGGCAAATCAGCAGTGTGACTCTTGTGCAGTCGGGCTTCCCGTTTGATGTCAGGCTGGGAGCGAACACGACGCGAGCCGCGACGAGCGGACAGGGTAATAGCCATCCGGACTGGGCTGCGCCGTCCGCGGCGTGTCCAAATCCGACCCCGAGCGGCGCCATAAATCACGGCAACGTGCAGAACTATATAAACGTCGCCTGCTTCGCTCCACCCCCGCTCGGTTATCTCGGGGATATGGGCCCCTTGGTTCTGACGGGACCAACGAACTGGAGCACGGACGTGAGCATCAAGAAGAACATTCCGGTGCGTGAATCGAAGGTGGTGCAATTATCCGCCGACGTGTTCAATGCATTCAACCATACCAATTTGGCGCCTCCGGATGCGACGACGGCTTTCACCAACGCCGGCACTAATGCGGCTCCAAGCCTTGTTGCCAATACGACGTCGGGCCAGATCACCCGGACGGTACTGCTGTCCCGTCAGATTCAAATTGGGGTCAGATTCCAGTTCTAATTGCGTGTTTCTTCTTCTATGCCATGGGCGAAGGAACATTTTTTACGCCCACGCGGTTGCGTCTCGATACAAGCATACGGACCTTTGCGTTTGTCTGAACTCAAGTGCAGAAGACGAAAACACCAACTTGCTGGAGGCACACGGTGAAAAGTTGCATTTATAAGATGCTGCCGCTGGCCGGCGTGCTTTTCATCGCGGGTGGATTATCGCTTCTGCGCGGACAATAACAGCAGGCGCCCGACGTCATTTTGACGAACGGGAAAATCATTACGGTCGATGATCGTTTTAGCGTTGCGCAGGCCATTGCGATTCGAGGCGAACGCTTTGTTGCGGTTGGCAGCAATGCGGACATCACCCGGCTGGCCGGCCCCAACACCCATAAAATTGATTTGGGCGGCAAGTCAGTGATCCCTGGTTTCATCGACGCACATGCGCATCTGATGCGTGCCGCCGAAACGTGGGCGATCGAAGCGCGGTTTGATGCGGTGCCTGAGCCCGAAGTCGGGGTGCCGTCAATAGGCCCCAAGCCAGCGGCATAGCCGTGGCGCTTGCCGCAGCCAGCAAGATTTTTTTCGGTGTGCCTAACGTCCCTCCGAAGTGGTCCTTCATTATTCCCGCCATCCTCATTCTTCAGATCGGAAACCTGTTACGCCCGAAACGCATGCACGCGGCGAGTCCACGTAAAATTGGCAGACCCGCAGAATACTCTCGGCATAGACCTGCGCTTGGTTGCCTGGCCGCAGTACGCCTTCATCGCAGGCTCGTTCACGTTCCTCCGCCAGCCGCGCACCAATCCACCACACCAGCGGATTCCAGAACACTGCCTCGACGATCATATGCAGTGCCGCAGTCAAGTTGTCGCGTCGCCCTACGTGGCAGAACTCGTGGGCTAGCACAGCCTCTAGGTGCGCGGGAGTCAGCCGCTCTAGGATTCCCTGAGGCAACAAAACCACGGGGCGCGAGATTCCGGCCAAGTCCAGCCCCACCACCCCCGGTTCCAACGTTCCTGGGCACGAGCGGACTTCGAGCCCACTAGCAATCTGCAAAGGAGTGCTTGCGTGCAACGCAGCCCGGATGCGTGTATGATCTTGCCAATCGCGAAGGTTTCTTTTGCGAGGAGGTAGTGAATGAAAAGCATGTTGCTCGTGCCGTTCGTGCTGGGTGTCGGATTTCTCGCTGTTTGTGGCCCCGCGCTGGCCCATCATGGAAGCGCGGCTTACTCGGAGAAGCTCGTTGAGCTCAAGCAAGCAACAGTGACGAAGTTCTTGTGGGCTAGTCCTCATTGCCTGATTAATTTCGATGCGAAGAACGACAAAGGGAACGTCGAGCATTGGGTTATTGAAACCGGCCCGGCCACGAATATTGGGCTCATCGGTTGGACCAAGACTACATTGGCGCCTGGTGAAGTAGTCACTGCCTACGTGTACCCCGCCAAAACGGGTAACCCGGTCGGCCGCCTCAACAAGATCGTACTGCCCGATGGGACCGAGTTACATGATACTCAGCTCGGTGGAGACGCTGGGAAGAACCGATATAACGTTCCTGGCCAGGGGGAAACATCCGTTCCCAATACGGATTCGAACAGCAATAAGAACGCCAAATAGGAAAACTGTCGCCAAAACGCTATAGCCGAGGCGCAGCGAGGGAATACGAGCGGGCATTTTGGCTCCGATCTTTTCGGAGGTCGCGCTTGGGCAAATGGGACGTGTGATGTGGTCCGTGTTACGTGGAGAGGAGAATGAAGATGCGAAATCGAGTCGCTGAAACAATCGCGGCTTTCTTTGCTGTAGTAGCGCTTTCATCGACTGTTGTGGCGCAAACACAGCCGCAACAGCCAAAGAAGCAGTTCCCGACTGGCTTCGCCCAGCAAGCCGACGAGTATGTCGCCGCGGGAATTCCTAAGATGCCGAACCCGCCGGGCCCTGCTCCCAAGCGCGATCTAACGGGCGCCTGGGCGGGGCCAGTAAAGTCTACCCGAGATCCGATGCCTCCGATGACGCCCGCGGCCGAGGCGCGGTTCAAGCTCAATAAGCCTGTGGTGCGTCTGGCGGCCACCAACGACCCCTTCGCGTCGTGTGATCCGCTCGGTTTTCCGAGGGATCTTTTCAATCACGCGATCGAGAGCCGGGGAGGAATGTGGTTCGAGCCGGTGGCGGACCGGATGATCATTCTGAAGCAGCACCAGCGCGTGTGGCGGGAAGTGTGGATGGATGGGCGCGAACTGCCCAAAGACATCGACGCCAAAGGGTACCCTGATTCGAGATTTTACGGATATTCCATAGGCCACTGGGATGGGGACTACACGTTCGTCATCGATACGACGGGACTGGACGAGGGATCCTGGCTCGACGAGCAAGGGCACGTGAAGAGCAAGAACGCGCACATCGAGGAGCGCTACACGCGACTGGACCAATACACCATACAGTTGACGGCCACGCTGGACGATCCGAAGTTCTACACCAAGCCCTGGGTATTCTTGAAAGCGAATTACTACTGGATGAAGGCGCAAGATTTCCAGGAGGTTTTCTGCGTCCCATCGCAAGGCAACGAGTATCGGGATACGCTGGCCTTACCGGCGGGTACAGGAGACGAAGCCGCCAAGTAAATTCGACAATCCTGAAATCCGAAAAGTGGTAGTTTAACTTGAAAAGCGCAGATGACCACTAATCGGATGCGATGCCTCCACAGCCAAAGCGTAGCGGTCGGGCGTGGCCGTTGACCACTTAGGTGCTAATTTGGCCGAACGGTCGACTGATTGGCGGACGCGTTCGGCAAATTCAACAGACCAACACAACACGAAGGAAGAAACTTTGACATGCGGCAACGCCCCGGTTTGTATCTCACCGAGACGCACTCGACCAGACATTGAGATTGGTTCTTTCCGCGCCCGCGCTAAGCGAAATCGTGTTCAGCTTTGTCGCATCGGATGACGTTCTCCCACCTGATGAAGTCGACTTTGTCTGGTATGGAGACAAAGCAGCGGGTTACACGTTGTCCAAAGTTGGACGGTACCCGCAGCTTGAGGAACGGATTCCGCCCGAGCTTGAACAGGAACTGAAGGCTGATGATCTCGAATTTTACAAGCGGGCTTCGCGGTGCCGTAATTAGAACTGAGCCGTGCGCGAGCCGCAATTCCTGCATCGATAGTTCAGGTCGGAAAAAGTTTCCGAGTCCTTGGATCTATCGCTCGAATACTGGGTGAGTTGGTCTGTTCGCTCCCACCACTGATCCTTTTTGCAGCTTGGGCAATACAGAGAGATCGGTGGAAGTAGGTGCATTTCATCCGCGCCCAAATACGTATACTCGCGGTACAGGGGCCACTTTTCGAGAATCTCTCGAAGTTTTGCGTGCAACTCTACTTTTGTTAAGTTCTGCGGCACCAGAGTGACATCTGCCGAGCGGCTGGACTCGCAATTGAGGAAGTTATTCGATTTCTTATTCACAAACTTCGCATTGAGCCGGAGCGAAGATCCGGATCAGCGGCTTCGGGATATTCGCGTTAGCTACTTGTTTTCGGGGTTGGGCTTCTTTACGGCCGGCGTGTCCTTAGTGTGTACGCCAACTACCTTATTATATTCCGCGTTTTCTGACGGCACACAGAAATTCTCCCTGATATCGAAATCGGGGGACTGCAGGTAGAGAACGAGCTTATTTTGAGCCATCCACGGTTCCGTATACATCTGCGGGTCGTCAATGATCAGTGTGTGTTCCATTCTGTCATGGTCCAACCGGTGAAATATTTCCGTCACCCGCAAATCTTTGCTGTGCGGACGGCCGGCATGATCGATCCAGCTTTTTTCATTCAGTCCGACCGTTTCGGACACGAAGGTGTAATCGTCCATCCAGTGGCCAACTGAGTACCCGTTCCACCGTGGTTTGGGATTCTTGGGGAGTTCTCGCCCGTCCGTCCAGATGATGCGCCAATCGTGATTCATTTCAGTCAAGAAAACCACATGGTTCTTCGTCTGAGCGAGCTCGAACGTCCTAAATTCAAAACTCTCCGTGTACGGGAACCCCACCGGCTCACAGCTGTCATATGGATCATTTGCGAGGAAGGAAGGGACTGATCTGATTGATGTTCCCGACGGCTTATGGGCCTCAAGCGTTGCCTCCCCCAAAGGCGTGTAAGGTAAGGGATGTGTAATACCATTCTCGTTGGGTTGTCCTGACCGAGGCCTAGGGTCTCCTTGTGGGAACGAAGCTGGATGTTCAGCCACGCCACCTGCCTGGACTCCCCCTGACTCTGTGGCATCCCAAATGCCAGAGAGGTCACGGCGCGGAGCGGGACCTGCCTTTACCCCGTTGTTACGGGCCGGATTGTTCCTCCCATTTCCATTGAATGGGTCACTATTCCACTTGTCACGCGTCGCCTCTCCTGACTGCGTTGGCGTAGCGGTTTGAGCGCACAGAATGGGTGAGAACGTAAATCCTGCAAGCAAGGCAATCGCCGCGAACACGAAGCGCTTTGGCATTTGCGAAATCCTCCCACGTTCCGAGTCCAACTTGCGATTCAACCGCCGAATTACTGCACGCAAGAACACACACCATCCTGGCATAGGCTCGCGCCGCTAGTGGTTGCGGCACTCACACTAACCATTCGGAGAGCGACCGGCTGCGCCTCCACCGAAGCCTCCACCGAACACTCGACCATTGATTACGACACGGCCGGCGGCGAAACGTCCGAGCAGGGCGGCCGCAGGCTGGGTCCTGTACGGCGTTACGTCAACAACGACTTCATCCCCGGGCTTGAACATAGACTTGCTCCAGCCTTGGTTGGCCACGCTCGCTGTACCTGCAGATTCTATAACCCAATGCGTCGTGTCACCACTGTCGTTCTTCGCATCGACCTTCAGGAAGCAGTGGGGATTAGCCCAAAACCACTGCGTGACCGTTCCCTTCACCGTGACCATTTTCGAGGTGTCGTACACCGCGGCCCCGTGGTGTGCGAACAGCGGAACGGAAACCGCCAACAGACCAACCGCTACCAGGGAAATGAACGTAAGCTTGGTTCTCACAGCAACCCTCCTTCCAAAATGTTCATTCTGAACCTCATATTAACAGGAGTTTCCGATTCGGACTTGCAATATGACGGGCACCTTCGAGTGTATGAAGCAGCCCTTCTTTCTCGTAGCGGAATCGAAGGGTCTGCAAGCTTGGGCTTGCCCTCAGGTGATTCGGCACGAGAATCCCGAAGCCATCGAAGAACAGGATCAATGTCTTAATCCATTCTGACTCGCCTAGCATGGCCGGATGTTACGCATCGGCATGACCGCGAGCAAAGTCTTTTACTACTTGTCCGCCGTCACATTATCAAGTAGCTTCTTGTAACCCGGTATTGCCGACGGCGAGCAAAATGATTCCCTCATGTCGAAGTCGTCTGGTAAACGATGGAGGACGAACTTGTTCAAGGCCTGCCAAGGCTGCTTATAGTACTCGGGGTCGTCAATGGTGAGCGTGAGCTCCAAAGTGTCAGAGTCCACGCGGTGGTATCGTTCCTCCACTCGCATATTGGCGGTGTGTGGACGGCCGGCATTATCAAGCCAACTCCTTTCATCCAACCCAACCGTCTGGACCACAAAGGTGTAATCGTCCACCCAGCGGCCCACTGAGTACCCATTCCACCTCGGTTCGGCACCACTTTTAACATCCGGGAGCGCTCGGCCATCGGTCCAGATGACGCGCCAGGCGTAAGAAATTTGATCCACGACAATCACTTGGTTCGCCGTCTGTTCGAACTCGGCTGCTCTAAATTGCGAAAGGGCCATTCGGGGAAACCCCACTGGGTCACAGATGTCCACCGAATCATTTTGCAGGCCAGGGCGAACTCCTCTGGCTCCTGCTGTCGGTTTATTGGCTTTAAGCGCTGCCAGCCCCGCAGGCGTGTACGGTAAGGGACGCGCGACATTCTTCTCGTCCGCTTGCCCTCCGAGTTCATCCACCGGGTGACCCGGTATCAGTGCCGGGTGCTCCAGCGCCCCCGTTGCCTGGACTCCCCCCTCGGCTTCCCCATTCCAAAATCCCGACAAATCGCGGCGTGGAGCGGGACCCTTCGTGATCCCGGCATACGCGGCCTTCTGCGGCGGGGCATCATCCCACGGTGGCATGGCCTTGGCTTGCGCGCCTTTAGCCGGGGCGGTTTGGGCGCCCAGGAAGGGCGAGAAGCCTGATAGTGCAACCAGTACGACCGCCGAGACCAAGAAGCGCTTTGGCATTTCCACCCCTTGACAACTTAATAGTTCTGATTAACGACCGGGACAGGGTCTCCAACATCGTTGTTGTAACCCTTCATTTCCGTTGGCGAGCAGAGCAGCTCCGGGATATCGAAATCGGCTGGTTGCAAGTGCAGCGAAAACTTGTTCAGGGCCAGCCACGGTTCGGTATACATCTTCGGGTCAACAATCTGCAGCGTAAGCTCCGTATTGTCGTGATCCACTCGGTGGTACGCTTCCACCACCCGCAATTGATTGCTATGCGGGCGGCCAGCGTGATCGATCCAGCTCTTCGGATTCGGCCCCGTGGTCTTTCGCGTAGAATTGTATTCCGCGGTGAAGGAATGGTGCGCCAATGCCTGACCCGCTGCTACCAGCACCATGACAGCCGCTCCAGCATCAGATTCTAGTTTTCACTGACCTGCTCCTTTCCCGCTTGTGCTCCAGATTTGAGGCTCTGGTACGCTGCCTCGATGAACTTGTCCGTGGTCCACTTCCCACCCGGGTTTCCGTACCGCGCATCGTAATCAAGCGTCGGACGCGCCGCCTTCACCTGCTCCAGCGTCATCCCTCTTTTGATCATGTCCTGAATGCGGTCGCGGATGATGGAAACCATGTTGCGATAGTACACCACGTCGGCGAAGCCCGCGATACGGCCATGCCCCGGGATTACCAACGTGCCGCCTTGCTCGTACGCGCTCGGAACGGCGACCTCGAGCAGTCGATTCAGGCTATCTAGGATCCCCTGGATACTTCCCCCGGCTTTCAGGTCGATGAGCGGATACTCAGCAAGATCAAGCAAATCCCCGCTAGCGATCACATCGGACTTGCGGAAAAAGACCACGCTGTTGCCGTCCGTGTTCGCGGGCGTATGCATGATGACCACAGCTTCACCATTGAAGTAGAGCCTCTTTTCTGGCGACGAATACGTGTTGTCTGGCCAATCGCCTTCCGGTCGCGCCGGCGATTTGCCGTTCGCCCCGGTCATCCTGTCATACACGCGGAGATACGAGATCACCGAAGCCCGGTGCGTATCGAACGAGTTTTGGATCTTGGCGGCGTCGCCTAGGTCAAACGGAATGATTTCACCGGTCGCTGCGATCTTCGCATTGCCTCCCGTATGATCTTCGCTATCCGTCGTGTCGACAATGTACCTGAGGCTCTGCTTGGAGATCGTCGCGATGGCCGCGAGTACCTTATCGCTCATAGCGGCCGTTCCCGTGTCCACTAAGAGGATGCCATCTTCGCCCGCCTGCACGGTGATATTGCCGCCTGCCCCGATCAGCACCCACACGTTGCCCTGGACCGGAAGAATTTGAATCTCCCCGGGGGCTGGCCCCTTCAGTTTGGGCACCCACATGCTGGTTTTGGATTGTGAATAGAGGTGCTCGGTACCCAGCAAAGCGAGACACGCCACGAGCGCGAACATTTGCCATCGCCTCATGGCTGCGCCTCCTCGGTTGCCAGAGCGGTAACCTTGGGAGGCCGAGGCATGGTTTTCATTTTCGAGATGTACTCGGGATACATCGTTTCCGCTCCTCCAAGTCTCGGCTCATAGGGCGTTCCGAACCGATCCGTAAGATCCCTGTTCAGCGCCGGTAGAGGGCTCTTTCCGGGAAGGAAGTTCGGAACCGCGCCCCGCGGGATGGGGCTCTCACTCGCCTCTTCGCATGGATACGGGGGCATCTGCATCGTCGGATCTTCGATCCACATCATGCTGCTTCGAATATAGGGTTCGGTCATGTAGACGGGATCGTAAAGAATGGACGTGGCTTGCAAATACTGCCCCATGCGGCGCCAGCGTGTGCGCACTGTTGCTCGGTCGCTCCGCATGAGTCCGTCGCGCCGCTCGTATGACTCCGTGAGATGCGTCGTGGTCACCACCAAAGTATCGCCGTCCCATTCCCCGGTCGAAAATCCGCTCCAGGTGTGCACGGCGTTCTCGGGAGGATGCGGGCGACCATCCATCCAGATCGTCTCCTCCTGCTCCTCCTGATTGACGTGGCCGTGGTAAGCGATGATCTTCTGCGTGGCCGGATCGATCTCGGCCCAGAACCGAAGGAGCGAACGCGGACCTTCCAGCGAATAGTCCCAAGCGTGCGGTCGGCAGCTGAACTCTGTGGTATCAAAGTCCTCCGGCGACCAACTCGCGACTCTCGCACGATCACCGTCCGTCACCGGAATCCCGGCGATGTCCCCAACCATTCCGCTTCCATCTTGTTCGCGGGGCAGTGTACGCCACGAACCCTGTAGGTCGACCTGAGCGAGCGCTGGAGCCCCTAGCGTTAACAGGAACACAAAGAGTGACGGCCAGCGATTCCTCAGCACCCGAGGGATTCGCACGGAGTACACAATGAACCTCCAACCGGAACTTCTGATTTCAATTGTTTCTTGCGCGCGGGAGCATATACCGGTGGTGCTCCAGGGTCAACTACGCCTCACAAGAAGCTCGACCTCCGCCCATGTCGATTGCGTGTTTCCCGCCGAGGAGGAGTTGTCTCCCAGCGCAGGCGCTGGATCAGGTCGTCCCGTCCATGCGTCTCGTTTCCAGGGATGGCCTACTTACCGACCATCAGAAGCACAAATGAACTTGGCAGCATGGGGCCACGGGGAGGGCCCGCTGGTCGTGCCGGTGCTCCAGGCTCAGCCGGAGCGAACTCAGCCGACATCAGTAAGATGTGGTTCGTTTTGCGGTCAATCGTCAGCGTCTTGGCAACGGGCATAGTCGTCACGTTCTGTTCTACGACGAAGCTGGTTGGGCTGTTTTCCTTAATCACGGTCAACGTGCCATCGCTCTGCGAGCTGAATGCTTCCATCGTAGACGGATTGAATACGGCGCCATCCGTGCCAGCACCGATCGGCAGGGTGGTGATGATCTTGCCGTCCTTGGCATCGAGAATCACCATCGTTTGGGGGTTGCGGCAGGCGACGAAGAGAACCTGGTTTTTCGCATCGAGCGCCAGCCCGGCGCACGTGCCACCTTTGCCGGCGAGATCGTACGTGGCAGTTACCCTGAGGGTCTTGGCATCCACAGCCGCGACGCTGCCCTTGTCCTCCAGATCGATATACAAATGACCTTCGCCGTCGCTTACCGCCTGCTCCGGCTGTCCTCCCAAGTCAATCGTTCCAACCACTGTGCCTTCCTTCGCGTCGATCACCGTGGCGTACGGCGGCGTGTGGCTCATCACCCATACACGCTCGTTGAACGGGTCAAACATGATCCCGTCGGGACGACCGTCCACGTCAATCGTCTTGATCACTTTCAGGGTGATCGAGTCCCACATGGTTATTGGCTTCGTTGTCGAGAACCCGTGGTGCGATTTGGGGTCAACTATGGCGCCGCCAGCGCTAACCTTGTCGATCTCGCCCACCGGTTCGAGCGTATCCAAGTTGAAAACAGCCAAACGCCCCATCGGACCATTGCGGGGAGTGTACAAGCGGCGCCCTTCGGCATCCGCGAAGATATAGTCAAAACCGCCGTCGCCGCCAACTTTCGCTGTTCTCAGCACTTTATACTGGCCAGTGGTTGAGGTCTGTTGCGCCAATCCCATCGACACGAACATTGCGGCTCCCGCTGCAACTGTGATGCCTAGGTAAAATAGTCGCACGAAAATCCTCCTTGAACCTAGAATGTCCATTTTGGCTTCCAGGCCGGACGGATTATACTCGGGATTTTCATTAGCATTCACGGCGGATCGACAATTTATGCTAACCCCATTACACCTCTTCTTTAGTCGATAGCACATTCGACGAAGGAGCGGCACCAGGAAACAGAAACTTTATCGCCAACGATGGCAGATTGTCGTTGTGAAGGATTTCAAAGTGAAACTCGCCCCCTCCTGCTAGGTGGGCTTCGCGATTTAGCTTGACAGAACGGGCTCTCTACTGTAGCAAGTGGTTCAGTTATCGGGGTTCGTGACGGGGTCTCCGCGGCCTTGGCGACGGTTCAACTTTGGTGCGAGGTACACGATGAGATTGAAAAACAGCTGGCTTGTTGTTTTTTTTCTGTCAGTTCTGTGGGTACCGTCCCTGCTGTCTCAGTCGGCGTCGACGGGCGCATTGGCAGGCACGGTTAAGGACTCGTCAGGTGCCGTGATTCCGAATGCA
>Ga0193751_1002461_pt1 | contig 11217 bp, 11 predicted proteins | sample L1c2metaG_FD_143050 | JGI IMG/M metagenome (GOLD analysis project Ga0193751, IMG submission 143050) | Soil microbial communities from a riparian zone of the East river system, Colorado, United States - L1c2 | ecosystem: Environmental > Terrestrial > Soil > Riparian zone | place: USA: East River...
GCCCGAGCGTGTCGAGCGAGCGGCTCAGCGGGAACACGCCGACAGTGTCGATGCTGCCCAAGGCCGGCTTGAAGCCGACTACGCCGCACAACGACGCCGGAATGCGGATCGAACCACCCGTGTCGCTGCCGATTGCCCAGTCGCACATCCCGGTAGCGACCGCCACAGCAGAACCTCCTGAAGAGCCACCGGCGACTCGGCTCGTGTCGTGCGGATTGCGGACGGCTCCGTAATGCGGGTTGGCGCTGGTAACCCCATAGGCGAACTCGTGCAGGTTGGTCTTGCCGACGACAACGCACCCGTGGCGCCGAATTTCCTGGACGACTGGAGCGTCTTCGACTGCGGGAGTGTCAGGGAGGATGATCCCGCCCGCCGTCGTGACCATCCCGGCCACGTCGACGAGATCCTTGACCGCGACCACGGTGCCCCCTCCAATCTCCGCCGAGATGGAGATGAAGGCGTTCAGGTCCTGGTGCTCCCGGATTCGCCGGCGCGCCTCCTCCAGCTCCATCGGGGCAATTCTGGCAGCCGGGGAGTTATCCTCCGGGTGAACTCAGATGGTGCAACCGATGAGCGCGCTCAGCCCGAACATCGTGTGGTCGAAGGTCGACGTCCTGACCGCCTATCAGCGCCTCACGGCCGAAATTCAGATTCGCGGCCGTCTGCGGGACACGATCAACGACCCAGAGCCGCTGTTCCACCTCCGGAACGTGAGCGCCGAACCGCTGGTGCCGGGCGCTGTGCCGCTGAACGGCGTGCCCGAAGGCCTCTTCAACAAGGGAGCTGTTTGTGGGATCCGCACCATCGATCCCGAACCTCCGCTGCCGGACCAGCCCGAGCAGACGCGGCGGTTCGTGATGTTCCAGGGGACCACCTTCATGATCACGGGGGCATGCGAGTTTCCGAAGGCGTCCGATCCGAAGATGCACGGTGAGCTCCTCATGAAGAGCCTCTTCTTCCCGATGGTGGACGTGACCGTGGTCATCATCGGGGCCGCCGGCAAGGGCTGGACGCAGCCCGCCATCATGGTCAACCGCGATCTGATGCTCGCGCTCTACTTAGGCTGAGGGCTTACCTCCGAAGGCTCCCCGCAGTCGGGCCCACAGAACCGAGAACAACAGCCCGAACGCGTTCACCGGCTTGGCGGTCGATAGTGCCGCTGCCGCCGCAGCCGCCCCTGGACCCGAAACGCCTGCCGGCGACGCGGCCGAGCTCGCCTCTCCAGCCTCGACATTCGATTTGATACACGCGGCCATCTCGCCGACCAGCCGCCGCGACACGTCTTCCATGACGCCGCGGCCGAACTGGGCAACACGACCCGCCACGTTGTAGTCGGTGACGATCTTGACGGTCGAGCCGGCGCCATCCGCGACCACGCTCATGTTCGCTTTCGCGCGGGCCGATCCGGGCCCAGTCGTCTCGCGGCCCTCAGCTTCGATGGCGGCCGAATGGGCGCCGTCGTCTCGATCGACGATCCGGGCCGTGCCGCTGTAAGCGACCGTGATCGGACCGACCTTGATCTTGACCTTCCCCTTGAAGGTGCTCGTGTCGACGACCTCGGACAGCTCCGCACCCGGCACACAGCCGACCACTTTGTTGACGTCCAGGAGGTACGCGAACACGCGATCGGGGGGCGCTGCGACCGAGAATGAATTTTCTAGTTGCATTTCGGCTCTAAAAGTAGCCGAATAGACGGGACGGTACTCGAATCGCTTTGCACCCCGCCGGGCGCGCTGACCGCCCTTTTTGGCTGCTTGGAGGACGCGAATGAAGCATAAGGTCGCTACGACGATCAACGGCCGCCGGCACGAGCACGAGGTCGAGGCTCGGCTCCTGCTCGTGCATTACATCCGTGACGAAGCCGGCCTCACCGGCACCCATATCGGCTGCGACACCAGCCAATGCGGCGCTTGCACGATCCTCGTGGACGGCAAGGCGATCAAGAGCTGCACGATGTTCGCCGTCCAGGCAGAGGGCAGGAACATCACCACGATCGAGGGCATGGCCAAGGACGGCCAGCTCCACCCGCTGCAGCAGGCCTTCTGGGACGAGCACGGGCTCCAGTGCGGCTACTGCACGCCGGGCATGATCATGGCCGCCGCCTACCTGCTGGAGCAGAACCCGAACCCGACCGATGACGAGATTCGGAAGGGCCTCGAGGGCAACCTCTGCCGATGCACGGGCTACGTGAACATCATCAAGTCGGTGAAGTCGGCGGCCGCCACGATGGGCGGCGCGACGGCCAAGCCCGCAGCGAAGACCGCCGCAGGGAGGAGCTGACATGGCGGTCACGACCATGATCGGCGCCAAGATCCACCGCCGCGAAGACCCGAGGCTGGTTAGCGGCGAAGGACGTTTTATCGACGACTTCACGCGGCCGGGGACCGTGTACCTAGCGGTCGTCCGCAGCCCGTACGCGCATGCGCGCGTCAAGAGCATCGACGCCACTCAGGCCTCCAGGGCCCCCGGCATAGTCGCCGTTTATACGCACAAGGATTTCGAGAAGGTGATCGCCGGCACCATGCCCGCGGCGCCGGCCTTCGTGGCCGACAAGAAGCAGATCCCGCCACGTTTCCCGATCGCGGAAAAGGAGGTCGTCTATCAGGGCGAGCCGGTCGCCGTCGTGCTGGCCGACACGAAATACCAGGCCGCGGATGCAGCCAACCTGGTCGACGTCGACTACGAGCAGCTGCCTGCCGTCATGGACCTCGAGAAGGCGCTCGCGGAAGGCTCGCCGAAGGCCCACATCGGCGCGCCGGACAACCTTGGCTGGGATCTCACCTACATCCCCGAGGACGACTCGGTGATGAAGACGGCGGACGTGGTCGTCAAGCAGCGCATCCTTCAGCAGCGCCTGGCGCCGACACCGATGGAGCCTCGGGGCGTGCTGGCCGAGTACTCGGCGCCCGACCGGAGCATGACGATCTGGATGTCGAGCCAGAACCCGCACTTCATCCGGCTCTTTCTCGCTGGTGCGTTCGGAATACCCGAGACGCGGATTCGCGTCATCTCGCCCGACGTAGGTGGAGGCTTCGGCAGCAAGATCAGCCCGTATTCGGAGGACTACCTCGTGCCCGCGGCGGCCAAGATCAGCGGCCGGCCGGTGAAATGGATCGAAAGCCGTACCGAATCGCTCCAGACCACGACGCACGGACGTGGACAGGTCTTCGACGTCGAAGCCGGTGCGAAGAAGGACGGCACGCTCGTCGCCCTGAAGGTCACGCAGTACCTCGACGAGGGCGCTTACGTGGGTACATTCGGCGCCTTCCAGGCGTGCGCGTGCCTGCTCTCGACTGGCGCCTACAACTGGAAGCATGTATCGGCGCGCACGGTTGGCGTGCTGACCAACAAGGTGCCTACAGACCCCTACCGCGGCGCCGGGCGTCCCGAGGCAACCCACCTCTGCGAGCGGATGATCGATCTCCTCGCCGACGAGTTGAAGATGGATCCCGCCGAGCTGCGGCGGAAGAACTTCATCACCGAGTTCCCACACACCAGCCACTTCGGCCTGGTCTATGACTCTGGCGCCTACGAAAAGGCAATGGACATGGCCATGGAAATCGTGGGCTACGAGAAGCTCCGGAAGGAACAAGACGAAGCACGGAAGAAGGGCCGGTACATCGGCATCGGACTCTCGAGCTGGATCGAGATCTGCGGCTTCGGCCCAAGCGCCGGCACCGCTCCCGCGACAGGCGGCATCGCGCTCGTCGAGAGCGCGCAGGTGCGCGTGTTTCCCACCGGTTCCGTCACCGTCTACGTGGGCACGCACTCACACGGGCAGGGACACGACACGACATTCCCGCAGATCGTCGCCGACACCATGGGCGTGCCGTACGACATGATCGAGCTGCGCCACGGCGACACCGCCGAGGGCCCGGCGTTCGGTTACGGCACCTACGGCAGTCGCTCCCTCGCTGTGGGCGGGATGGCCGTGCACAAGGCCAGCAAGAAGGTCGTCGACAAGGCGCGCAAGCTCGCGGCCCACCTGTTCGAAGCCGCTGAAGAGGATGTGGTCTTCGACCAGGGCCAGTTCTACGTCAAAGGCAGCCCGGACAAGCGCAAGGCGATGGGCGAGATCGCATTCGCCGCATACGGCGCTGGGCTTCCCGACGGCATGGAGCAGGGTCTCGAAGCGGTCGCCTATTACGACCCGAGCAACTTCGTTTGGCCCTTCGGCACCCACATCGCCGTGGTCGAGGTGGACGCCGAAACCGGCAACGTCGAGCTCAAGCGCTACATAGCCGTCGACGACTGCGGCAACGTCATCAACCCGATGATCGTGGACGGTCAAATCCATGGCGGCATCGCCCAGGGGATCGCGCAAGCCCTGTACGAAGAGGTCGTTTACGACGACGAATCGGGACAGATGAAGACCGGAACGCTGACGGACTATCTGGTCCCGACGGCGAACGAGTTTCCCGTCTTCGAGCTGGGCCGAACGATCACGCCCAGCCCGACCAACGAGCTCGGCGTGAAAGGCATCGGCGAAGCGGGCACCATCGCCAGCTCGATCGCAGTCATCAATGCAATCTGCGACGCTCTGGCTCCCTTCGGAATCAAGCATGTCGACATGCCGGCAAGCCCGGACAGGATCTGGAAGCAGATCCTCACCGCGCGAGGCATGTCCCAAGACGGACACGACGGAAAGGAGGCACGCAAGTGATCCCGGCCGCATTCGAATACGCACGCGCCTCCTCGATCGACGAGGCGGCGAAGCTTCTCGACAAGTACGGCGAGGACGCCAAGGTGCTCGCGGGCGGGCACAGCCTGATCCCGCTCATGCGCCTGCGCCTCGCGCAGCCGAAGGCGATCGTCGACATCAACGGCATCAAGGGTCTCGACCACATCGAGGTGAAGGGCTCGAAGCTGCACGTCGGCGCGCTGGCGCGCCACGTCGACATCCAGAACTCGCAAGTCGTCAAGGCCAAGCTGCCGATCCTCGCCGAGGTCGCGGGTGAGGTCGGCGACAACCAGGTGCGCAACATGGGAACGATGGGCGGCGTGGTCGCACACGCCGACGCGGCGGGCGACTACCCGACGATCGCTCTGATGCTCGACGCCGAGATCGTCACCAACAAGCGCACCATCGCCGCCAAGGATTTCTTCAAGGACCTCTTCACGACGCCGCTGGCAGCCAATGAGATAGTCACCGAGGTCGTGTTCCCGGTTGCCGACGGTCCCCACAAGTACATCAAGTTCCGGCGCCGGCTCTTCGACTGGGCCATCGTCGGGGCGGCGGCGCAGAGGATGAACGGCGACTGGCGCATCGGGCTGACCAACGTCGGTCCGACTCCGGTCCGCGCCAAGGCGGTCGAGGACGCGCTCCACAAGGGCGCCAAGCCAGACGAGGCCGCACAGCACGCATCCGACGGCCTCAACCCGTCGGGCGACTTGCGCGCGAGCCCGGAGTACAAGAAGCACCTGGCGCGGGTGCTCACCAGGAGAGCGATAGAACAAGCGACGTAGTGCCCCGGTAGTCTTGTCGGGATGACGGCTCCGGCAAGCATCGACGACGTCGAGCGGCGCCTACGTGAGCGCCGCTACATCGGCGATCGCGGCCTGGCGACGTCGATATTCCTGGCGCTGAAGCTCGAAAAGCCGCTGTTCATCGAGGGCGAGGCGGGGGTCGGCAAGACTGAGGCGGCGAAAGTGATGGCCGACGTGCTTGGAGCGCGGCTGATCCGGCTGCAGTGCTACGAGGGCATCGACCTCGCTCATGCCGTCTACGAGTGGAACTATCCACGCCAGCTCCTGCACATACGGCTTATGGGGGGGGCGGAGGATCGCCGGACCGCCGAGCGCGAGATCTTCAGCTCGGATTTCCTGCTGCGCCGTCCACTGCTGGACGCCATCGACAACGACGACCCCACACCGCCTGTCCTCCTCATCGACGAGATCGACCGCTCCGACGAGGAGTTCGAGGCGTTCCTGCTCGAGCTGCTCTCCGACTTTCAGGTGTCGATACCAGAGATAGGGACCATCAAGGCCAAGCACCCTCCCTTCGTGGTCATCACCTCAAACCGGACGCGCGAGGTCCACGACGCGCTCAAGCGCCGCTGCCTATACCACTGGATCGACTATCCCGACCTGGAGAAGGAAGTAGAGATCGTGCGCGCCCGAGCGCCTGAGGCGGCGGAGACCCTTGCCCGCGAGGTGGCGGCCCTCGTGCAGGGTCTGCGCAGCATGGAGCTCTATAAGGTCCCGGGCGTCGCCGAAACGCTCGACTGGGCGCGTTCGCTGGCCGCTCTAGGCGCCACGCGCATCGACGCCGCGTTGGTGGACGCGACGTTGGGCGCGGCGCTCAAGTACCAGGAGGACCTGCAGCGAATTCGCGAACAGGTGCCGGCTATGGTCGAGAAGGCGAGAGGTGCCTGACGGGCCTGACCTTCTGCCCCGCCTGGGCGCCTTCGCGCGGCTTCTTCATGACGCAGGCGTTGAAGCCGGGCCTCGCAGGCTCACCGACGCCACGCGGGCATTGACCCACATAGACCTGAAAAGAGAACCGGATTTCCGGAACGCGCTGAGAGCTGTCTTCGTGAGCAGGAAGGACGAGATCCCGACCTTCGAGGCCGCCTTCGACATCTTCTGGGCGCCGCCGAATCCGCATGCGGCGGCGGGCGTCATCCCAGGCCGCGGCCGGTCGCTGCCCCTCTCGCCTGAGCGCGCCCTTGCGTGGTCAAACGCGCTCGGGCTGAACAGCTCGCAGCTGAACCGGCAGCAAGACACGACCGTCGTGCCGGAGACTTCGAGCGGATACAGCGCTCAAGAGCTGCTTCGCCAAAAGGACTTCGATGCGATGACGTGGCAGGAGACGGAGCAGGTCCGGCGCCTCCTCGAGCAGGCCCCATGGCGAGTCGGGGAGCGCCGCACGCGACGCCTTCGCGCGGCGAGGTCCGGCTCTATCGATCTGAGGCGAACCGCCCGGCACGCGATTCGATCCAGTGGCGAGCTCGTCCGGTTGTTCAAGCGCCGGCCGAGGTTGCGGCGTCGGCCGCTGGTGTTGGTGTGCGACGTGAGCGGCTCGATGGAACGCTACTCGCGACTCCTCATGATCTTTGCGCACGCGATCTCGCGCCGCGAGGATCTCGAAGCGTTTGTGTTCTCGACGCGCCTCACGCGCATCACCAGGCTGCTGCGCCACCGCGACCTCGATCGAGCCCTTGCTTCCGTGAGCAAGGGAGTGCACGACTTCAGCGGAGGCACCCGCATAGGCGATGCGCTTGCGGATTTCAATCGCCACTGGGCGCGACGCGTGCTCGGTCACGGGGCGATCGTGATCATCGTCAGTGATGGTTGGGATCGCGGCGACCCCAGTCAGCTGACCGCGGAGCTCATCCACCTTCGGCGTTCAGCGCACAGGCTCATCTGGCTCAATCCGCTGCTTGGCTCCAAGGGTTACGAGCCGCTTACGCGAGGCATGGTGGCCGCGCTTCCTTATTGCGATGACTTCCTGGCGGCTCATAACGTGCAGTCGCTTGACGACCTCGGGCGGATGCTGGCGGGTCTCGACAGGCGCTCGGCACGAAGGTAGGGGAGAGATGCGTGAAGTTCTGAGCGAGCTGAAGGCCTGGACGAAAGCCGGCGAGCAGGTCGCGCTCGCCACAGTCGTCGAGACCTGGGGTTCGAGCCCGCGACCTCTCGGCTCGAAGATGGTCGTTACCAAGTCCGGGAAGATGGCGGGCTCGGTGTCGAACGGCTGCATCGAGGGCGCGGTGTTCGAGGAAGCTCAGAAGGTCTTGAAGTCGGGCGAGCCCAAGCTCGCGGCGTTCGGCGTGGCGGACGATCTGGCTTTTTCGGTCGGGCTTGCCTGCGGCGGGCACATCGAAGTCTTCATCGAGCCGCTGGGCCCGGAACATCTGCGCCTGATCGGGCTGATGGATGAGAACCGGCCGGCGACCCTGCGCACCAACCTCGTCACAGCCGAGGCAGTACTCGAGTCAGGAACGCCTCCGGGCAGTGAGCTCGCACGACGCGATGGCGATTGGTTCATCGAACCGTTTCGCAGACCCGCTCAACTGATCATCGTCGGCGCGATCCACATCGCCATCCCGTTGCACCGGCTTGCCAAGTTGATGGGCTACCGCGTGACGGTGATCGACGCGCGGGCAAAGTTTGCGACCAAAGAGCGCTTCCCCGAGGCTGACGACCTGATCGTCGGGTGGCCGGACGAGGCGATGTCGCGTCTGACGCTGGACAGGTCGACGCACGTCGTCATCCTCACGCACGACCCGAAGTTCGACCTGCCCGCGCTGCGCGCCGTGCTTGGAAAAGACGTCGGCTACATCGGCGCGATCGGCAGCCGCAAGACCAACGAGAACCGGTTTGCCGCGCTGCGCGAGGAAGGTTTCACCGAAGACCAGATCTCGCGCGTCCACGGCCCGGTCGGCCTCGACCTGGGTGCACGCGGCGCCGAAGAAACCGCTCTGGGCATCCTGGCTGAGGTCACAGCGGTTCGATTCGGCGGGTCAGGATCGTTCATGCGCGAGGTCCGCGCCCTGCGCTAAACAGCGGCTTTCGCTCGTTGCCTGAACCGCCGAGCCTTCTGCCGGTTACCGCAGGAGGCCATGGTGCACCAGCGGCTCGAGTGGTTGCGGGACCGGTCGTAGAAGGCCCACCGGCACCTCGAAGATCCGCACAGCTTCAGACGTGTCCAATCGTCGTCCGCCATCGCCGCGAAGAGCGCGGCGACCATGCGCCCCATGGCGCCAGCCACCCCGCCGGCATCGGGTTCCAGCCGCGCTTTGCCGTCTGCGCCGAATCGCGCTCGAAGCCTACTCGCGGCGGCGGCTCCATTGAGCGTGGCGATGTCGAGGGGGAATATCGCCGCGCCGGTGTTGGCTCCGATGACGCCCCGGATCGCCTCTCGCACCGCGATCGCGTTCTTCAAATCGGCCGCGGAGACTTCCTGCCCCGGCTCCATGAGCCCACGTGCAACCAGCCACCGCTCGAGCGTGTTTGGGTCTGAAAGCTCCTCGGGGCCGTCCTGGATGTCGACCGTGTTCACGTAGGCCTGCACCAAACCCACGACCCCGGTGGCTGTGTCTCGAACCGCCATGTTCGCCTCGATTATATCCATAACCTACGAACGGTGAACACGAGTTATACTAACTGATGAAGATCATTAGATAGTTACGGGAGGTGGAGAATGTACCCTTTCATGAACGAGGACGCAGCCTGGCAGAGGCTTCAGGACATGCAGCGGGAAGTCGAGAACAGCGAGTTGATGGCAGCGGGTCAGCCGGCGGCGACGCTCCAGCTGCTCAGGCGGCTCGCCGCCAGGGCCTGGCATCTTGCGGGGCTGGCGGCGATGCGGCCGCCACGGTATGCCCCGATGCGGCACGACGGGGAGTGAAGCCTTTACGCCGCTAGCTCGCGGCCAGGCGGCGGAGCACGGCAACCTGCTCGGCATCCGGGCCGTTGCCGGCTCCGGGGACCTCGAGGATGAATGGCAGCGCCGCGAGTCTCGGCTCATGCAGCAGCGCGCGGAATCCGATCTCCCCGATTTCGCCGGCGCCGATATTGGCGTGCCGGTCGCGGTTGGAGCCCAAGCCGGTGACGGAATCGTTGCAGTGGATGACGTCGACGTTTTTCAGCCCCACCACCTTGTCGAGCTCGTCGATCGTGCGAGCGACGTCGGCCGGCGTGCGCTCGTCATAACCGGACGCGAAAGCGTGACAGGTGTCGAAGCACACGCCCACGCGCGGATCGCCCAGGCCGTCGAGCATGCGAGCGATCTCCTCGAAGCGCGCGCCGACCGACCCGCCGAGCCCGGCGTTGTTCTCGATGAGCAGCCGCGCCGTCTTCGGGTCGGCGCGTTCCAGGACTTTCCTCAGGTGCTCCAGGATCGACGGCAGCCGCTCCTCGAAGCCCGCCCCTTTGTGTGACCCGGTGTGGAAGATCACACCGTTGACGCCCAGCTCGTCGGCCGACTTTAGATAGCCGGTCAACGTGCTCTCGGAGCGAGACCGCATGGTCGGATCGTCGCCCGCAAGGTTGATCAGGTAGACGGCGTGGAAGTAGAAAGGCGGGTGGCCATACTTGGCCGCCGCCTCCTTGAAGGTCGAGATACGGCCCTCGTCAAGCTTGGGCGAACCCCAGAAGCCGGGCGGGGTGGGGTGGACCTGGATCGCGTCGGCGTCCATCGCCTTGGCACGCTCGAACGACAGATGCAGCCCTCCGGACGAGTCGACGTGGGCGCCGATAACTGGCACCCAAAGAGATTACGTGCTTAAGAGGCCAGTCCTGGAGGAGCCACGAAATCTCCGATTTCGCGGGGACCCCGGGCGGCGCTGAACCCGGCGTCGCTTCCTGCGCGCGCTCGGTCAGCAGCCCCGCACGACGATGCGGGGGCCCCAGCAGGTATGCGCTCCCTCGCGTGCTCGTCGGCTCCTTGGCTCCGGCCGCCGATGCCGCGAAATATGCAGCGGCGCTCCAGGCCCGGCCTCTTGGCGGCAGCGCGGCTCGAATTCCGGCCCGTCTGCCATGTTATTGGGATGCCAGTGTTCGTCATGAGCGACCTGGAGCTGCCCATTCGGGGTCGCACCTACCGCGAGCCCGAGGGTCCGCACAGCGTCGTCGTCCGGGGCCGCGATCTGGAGGCGGGGCTGCAGCACGTCGCCGCCCGCGCCGATTGCAAGACCGTCGCCGTCATCGGCCTGCCGGCGGAGGATCGAGACCTGAGCGTGCTGGCGGGCCGCCGGCTGTTTCTCGTCGACTCTGACAGCGCACGACTACGTGACTTCGTGGAGCTCGCCATCAAGGCGGACGCCGACGTCGAGTGGATCCGCGCGACGACGCCTCGGTTCGACCGCCTCGCCGATGCGCTGCTTCCGGTCGGCGCGATTGTGCTGGCGGCCGGCGCGAGCTCACGCATGCCCGGCTCTCAAAAGTTGCTCCTCGAGTTCGACGGCAGGCCGATGATCAAGTCGGTCATCGAGGCGGCGTCGGATGGCGGCTGCCATCAAATCCTGGTCGTGTACTCCTCCGAGGAGGTCAAATTGGCGGTCGGCGGCGATGCAGAGGTCGTCCACAATCCGCGCGCGCAGACCGGGATGGCGTCGTCGCTGCAGGCCGGCCTCCGCTCGTTGCGCCCCGACATGGAGGCTGCTCTTGTGTTGCTGGCCGATCAGCCGATGGTCGGATCTCGAACGGTGGCGGCGCTGCTGCGCGCATGGCGTCGCGAAGGATCGCGGCCGGCGGTCGCGGTTTCGAGCGGCA
>Ga0193751_1002462_pt1 | contig 11212 bp, 12 predicted proteins | sample L1c2metaG_FD_143050 | JGI IMG/M metagenome (GOLD analysis project Ga0193751, IMG submission 143050) | Soil microbial communities from a riparian zone of the East river system, Colorado, United States - L1c2 | ecosystem: Environmental > Terrestrial > Soil > Riparian zone | place: USA: East River...
CCACGATGAGGCCGGTCATCGAGAGCTGCGCCATCACCGCGACGCCGATCCCGAACAGGCCGGCGAGGTGGTTGGCGACGAGGATCCCGATCGCGATCACGATCACCGGCAGGGCGGTCGCCTGCATCCCGACGGCGAGGCCCTCGATGATGTTCGTCGCGTGGCCCGTCAGCGAGGCGCGCGCGATCGACTTGACCGGGTTCCAGCGGGTGCCCGTGTAGAACTCCGTGATCCCGACGAGGAGCGCGGTGATGGCGAGGCCGATCAGCGCGGAGCTGTAGAGCTCGCCGAACGAGTAGCTGGGGTTGATGGACCCGCCGAGGTTGTAAACGACTCCGACGAAGGCCTTCGTAACCGGGATGAAGATCAGCGCCGAGATGACCGTGGCGACGATGACTGCGCGGTAGAGCGCGTTCATGACGTTCCCACCGGGACGCACGCGCGCAAACTGGACGCCGATGATCGAGGCGATGATCGAGACGCCGCCAATCGCGAGCGGATAGAGCCAGAGGCTCTTCCCCGATGCCGAAGCCGTGGTCACGCCGAGCAGCATCACCGCGACCGCGGTTACGGCGTACGTCTCGAACAGGTCGGCGGCCATGCCGGCGCAGTCGCCGACGTTGTCGCCGACGTTGTCGGCGATCACGGCCGGGTTGCGCGGGTCGTCCTCCGGAATCCCGGCCTCGATCTTCCCCACGAGGTCGGCGCCGACGTCGGCGGCCTTGGTGTAGATGCCACCGCCCAGCCGGGCGAAGACGGAGATGAGCGAGCCGCCGAACGCGAGCCCGATGAGGTGATGGATCGCCTTATTCGGGGTGTCGCCGATGCCGGCGGTGAGGATCCAGTAGTAGCCCGCAACGCCGAACAGGCCGAGCCCGACGACGAGCAATCCCGTGACCGAGCCGGCGCGGAAGGCGACGTTGAGAGCCTGCGGCAACCCGGCCCGGGCCGCTTCCGCCGTTCGCGCGTTCGAGCGCACGGCGACGTTCATCCCGATGAAGCCGGCCGCTGCCGACAGCGTGGCGCCGACGAGGAAGCCGATCGCCGTCCCCCAGCCCAGCGAGTGGTAGAAGCCGAGCAGGAGGAACGGCACGATCGCGACGATGGCGATCGTCGTGTATTGGCGGCGCAGGTAGGCGGCGGCACCTTCCTGTACGGCGCGGGAGATCTCCTGCATCCGCTCGGTGCCCGCCGGCTGCCGCAGCAGCCAGACCGTGAGGCCGAGGCCGTAGAGGACGGCGGCGCCCGCGGAGAGCAGCGCGAACAGCACGGCGTGATGCATGAACCAGCTCATCGAGTCGAGATCTCCCTCCGCGGCGTCACAAAGTCAGCGCCGGAGGCGAGCCCGGCGCGGCCTGTTTGTACCACAAGGGCCGCGATTGTCGTCTCACGAAGCAGGCGTCCGCAGATGCCAGCGGACCTGCTCTTCGAAGATCTCCCGCATGCTTGCGCCTTCCTCGTGCCGTGCGATCTGCCGCTCGGCGGCGGTCCGCTCGGGGATCGCGAGCCACTCTGAGGCCCCGAGCTCCTCGGCGACCGGGCGCACCCACTCGACGAGCTGCTCGAGGCGGGCGCGGGCGGGCACGGGCTCGCCGCGCTCGAAGTCGATCAGCTCGCCGGTGAGCCCGTGCCGGATCGCCCGCCAGAGGTTCTCCTCGAGCAGCCGGTGCGGCAGGTCCGGCAGCGGCTCGCCCTCGTCGAGCGCCCGCGCGATCCGGGCCGTCAGCGCGTAACAGAGCGCCGCGAGCGAGCGCGACTCACCGAGGTCGGGCTGCGCGTCACAGATCCGGATCTCGACGGTCGGGAAGGCGAGATGCGGTCGCACGCTCCACCAGATCTGCGTGTTCTCGTCGATCGAGCCGGTCTCGTAGAGGAAGCGGACGTACCCCTCCCACTCGTCCCAGCCCGAGAGCGCGTCCGGGATGCCGCAACGCGGGAACATGCGCGTGAAGATCTGCGTCCGCGCGGAGTGGAGGTACGTGAAGACGCCCTCGACGAACGGCGAGCTCCCCGAGAGCGCGAGCAGCTCGGGCAGGTAGTTGCGGAGGGCCGAACAGACCCGGATGGCGCGTTCGGCGCCGTTGATGCCGACGTGGACGTGGACGCCGAACGAGTTGTTGCGCCAGACGACGTAGCGGAGGATCTCGTCGTTCCGCCGGTAATGCGGCGTGTCGATGATGCGCTGCTCCTGCCAGGGGCTCCAGGGGTGGGTTCCGGTCGCGGCGAGGGCGACCCCGCGCGACTCCGCGAGCGCGCGGAGCTGCTGCCGCCGCTCGCCGAGGAGCGCCGCGGCTTCGGCGAACGAGTCGCAGCGGCCGGTGCGGATCTCGATCTCCGAGGCGATCAGCTCGCCGACGAGGTGCGGCTCGAGCTCCGTCCCCCGCGCCGCTTCCTGCAGCTCCTCGAAGCGGTTGACGAGCCCGAGCGTCTCGGGGTCGAGGAGGGCGAACTCCTCCTCGACGGCCACCGTGAAATCCGGCACGGTGTCGAACTCCGCGCGGGACCGCGCGAGCATCTCCTCGTACCCGAACCGCTGCTCCTCGCCCACGCGAAAAGCCTACTTAGCCTTTTGAAGCGCGCGGAACGAGCGGCAGCTCGCGGTCGAGGTCTCGGACCTGGGGCAGGAGGGCGAACGCCGGCCCGACCGGGAGCCAGAGCGTGAAGGCGCGGTAGACGAGCGTCGCGAGCAGCGCAGGCGCGAGTGGGATCCCCACGGCGTTGAGCGAGAAGGTGAGGCCCGCCTCCACGCCGCCCGAGCCTCCGGCAGGCAGCGGCAGCGCGGTCACGGCGAAGCCGGTGGCGTAGGCGAGCACGAGCGTCACAGGGTGCGGGTGGACGCCGAAGGCCCGCAGGGCGGCGTACAGCGTAAGGACGTCGCCGGCCCAGTAGAGCGGGAACCCGGCCAGCGCGCCGGGATGAGCAAGCGGCCGGTGCAGCAGGTGGCGGACGATCACGACGCCGCCGACCGCGTCCGAGAATGCCGCGCGTCCGGCCTGCCAGAGCCAATCGGGCCACGTACGCGGGGTCCACCGGAGATGGACGTCGTCGCACGGCAACGAGGAAAGCCGCTCGCTCCGCCGGGGCGAGCTCACCCAGACCGCGGCGGCGACGCACAAGGGCACGACCACGAGCCACGCGACCTCCATCGCCAGCGGCGCTCGCCACGGCCCGGCCGCCGCTGCCGCGGCGACGACGAACGCGAGGATCGCGAGCACGAACCACTGCAACGTGTTCAGCGCAAGGACACGGCGTACCGCGACGTGCCGCGGCTCGCCCGTGCGGTGGAGCGCCCAGTAGTCCATGCCCAACGGGCCTGCCGACGAGCCAATGAGGGCGGCGCCGAAGCCGATCACGACGATCCGCAGCGCGGTCCAGGGCCCGAGACATGGCCCACCGTCGACGCGGGCGACGTCGCGGTACGCCCAGACGTAGCCGGCGTACGCGAGCAGCGCCCCGCCCAGGCAGACGGGGAACCACGTCCGGTCGCCGCGGCCAAGTGCGCGGACAACGTGGTGGAAGTTCGTGACCTGGCCGATCCCGAAGACCGCGGCCACCGCGAGGACCAGGGCGGCGACGACCGTCAGGAGCGCCTTCCGGCGGTCGATGCCGAGGATCTCACGAGCCTGCTCGGTCACGACCGGCGGCTCAGTCCAGCAGGCGCGCGGCAACGACGCGCCAGCTCCAGCGACGCTCGACGACGCTGCGGGCGGCGAGGCCGAGCTCGCTTCTGCGCTCGGCGGGCAGCGCCAGGATTGCCGCGAGCCGCTCGCGCAGTGCCCCGGCGTCCCCGCCCGGAAAGGAGAGGAGTGGCGCCACGTCCGGCCCGACCTCCTCGCCGATGCCGGCGGCTACCTCCGCGAGGCCCGAGTGCGCGGAGACGACCGGCAGCACGCCGGTTGCCGCCGCCTCCGCGGCGACCATCCCGAACGCCTCGGGGAAGATTGACGGCACGACGGCGACGTCGCAGAGCGGTAGCAGGTGACGGAGGTGCCGGTGCTCGAGCGGCCCCGTGAAGAGCGTGCCCGCCGGCGCGGGCGCCTCGAGCCGCTCGCGGAAGTCGCCGAAGCCGACGACGACCGCCCGCGCGTCGAGCCCGGCGAGCGCCTCGAGCAGGACATGGACGCCCTTGTTCTCGATCAGTTTCCCGAAGTAGACGACCGTCGGTTTCTCCTCGGCGAAGAAACGGGCGAAGCGCTCGGCGTTGCCCTCGTCCGGATGGCGCTCCTCGCGATTGCCGGGGTTCGGCGGGTCGACCCTCGCCTCCTCGAGTAGCGCGGCGAGCGCGTCCTCGCGCGGCTCCGGCCGGAACTCCTCCACGTCGACGCCCGGGGGCACGACCTCGACGCGGTCGACATGGCCGCACACCTCCTCGAGGACGCCGCGGATGTGCTCGGAGCCGGCGTAGACGACCTCCGCCTCGGCGAGTGTCTCCGCCCCCCACCGCGCGAGGTCGGGCCGGCCGCGCATCGCGTATTCGAGCTCCGAGCCGTGCGCCTTGACCCGGAAGCGAATCCTGCTCGCCTCGCCGACGGGCGCCCCGAGCAGGACGTGGTTCGCGAACACGAGGTCGGCCGGAGCGAGCTCGCGCAGCGCCGTCGCGTTCGCCTCGACGTACGCCTCCCGCTCGGCCGCGGAGAAGTCGACGAGCAGTCGCGCCTCGAGCCCCGCATACCGGTCGAGCACGAAGGTGGGGAGCAGGCCCTCGGGCAATTCCGGCACCACGACCCGCGAGCCACCGAGGTCGTAGCGCTCCGGATGCCGCTCCTGGCAGACGACCACGACCTCGTGGCCGGCGAGGCTCCACTCGCGCGCGAGCGCCCGCGTGTAGACGTTCGACCCGGTCCCGCCGAGCAGGTAGCCGTGCCAGAGAAGGATCCGCACGCGGCGGACGCTACGTCAGGTGGAAGTAGAGCGCGTAGAGCAGCTCGACCGCGGGGTTCGACGTGTACACGGTCACGTCGGCCGGCGTCTCGAGCAGCGCCTCGGAGTAGTTGAAGATGATCTTCACGCCGGACGCGACGAGGTCGTCCGCCGCTCGCTGCGCCCCGTCGGCCGGGACGGCGAGCACCCCGACGACGACGTTGTGGTCGCGCACGAGCTGGGCGAGGCTCTCGTACGTCTCAACCGAGACGTGACCGATGGGCTGCCCGACCTTCGTCGCGTCCGTATCGACAACCGCGGCGATGTTGATGCCGTGCTCCGCGAAGATCGAGGACGAGGCGATCGCCTGCCCAAGCCGGCCGGCGCCGACGAGCGCGACGTTGTGCTGCCCCTGCGTCCGGAGGACCTTCCGGATCGCGTCGAGCAGGAGCTCGATCGAGTAGCCGACCCCGCGCTTGCCGAACTTGCCGAAGTTCGACAGGTCGCGGCGGATCTGCGTCGCGTTGATGTTCGTGTACTCGGCGATCTCCTGCGAGGAGATCCTGGTCTTCCCCATCTTCCGCGCCTGCGTCAGCACCTGGAGGTACCGGGACAGGCGGGCGGCGACGCCGACGTTCAAGCGTTCGGCCACGCGACCCCCTTCGTGTAGCTCTACTTCGTTACAGCGTTCTCTGTTGTACCAGGCCCCTTACTCGCTCGCTTGTGCAACTGCGCGACGCAGCGCGTCGGGGTGGACGTGATAGACGAAGCGGCGCCGACCGTCGATCTCGACCACTGGGATCCACTCGCGGTACCCCGCCTCGAGCGCGGCGTTACCGTCGATCTCCACCTCCCGCAGCTCGAAGCCGAGCTCCTCTCGCGCGTTCGTGACAACGCGCTTCGCCGCCTCGCAGAGGTGGCAACGAGCAGCGGTGTAGAGGACGACTTCGGCTACGGGTAGATCCCTCGCGTGACGGTGGCCTCGGCGACGCGCTGCACCGCGAGCCCGTACGCCGCGACGCGCATCGGGAGCTTGCGGCTCTGCGCCATATCCCACGTCTCGTCGAACGCGCGGCTCACGATGTCGTTGAGCTTCGCGTTCACCTCGGTCTCCTTCCAGAAGTACTCCTGGAGGCCCTGCACCCATTCGAAGTAGGAAACGACGACGCCGCCCGCGTTCGCGAGCACGTCGGGGAGGATCAGGACGCCCTTGTCCTCGAGGATCGCGTCGGCAGCGGGCGTGACCGGGCCGTTCGCGCCCTCGCAGATGATCGACGCCTTGACCTGGTCGGCGTTCTGCTCGGTGATGACCTGCTCGAGCGCGCACGGCGCGAAGATGTCGCACTCGAGCAGCACGAGCTCCTCGTTCGTGATCGTCTCGGCGTCCTTGAGGCCGGCGAGCGTCCGGTGCTCGGCCTTGTAGGCGAACGCGGCCGGGATGTCGATGCCCTTCGGGTTGTAGAGGGCGGTCGTCGAGTCGGAGATCGCGATGACGAGCGCTCCCTCCTGGTGGAGGAAGTTGGCGAGGTAGCTGCCGACGTTGCCGAACCCCTGGACGACGACCTTCATCCCGGCGAGGCGCTTGTCGAGCTTCGCCACCGCGTCGCGGATGCAGAAGAGGGAGCCGCGCGAGGTGGCCTCGACGCGGCCGAGCGAGCCGCCGATCGTGAGCGGCTTGCCGGTGACGACGCCAAGGACGGAGTGGCCCTTGTTCATCGAGTACGTGTCGAAGATCCAGGCCATTACCGAGCCGTCGGTGCCGACGTCGGGGGCCGGGATGTCCTTCTCCGGGCCGATCTCGTTGATGATCTCGGTCGTGAAGCGGCGGGTCATCCGCTCGAGCTCGCCGCGCGACATCTTCTTCGGGTCGCAGACGACGCCGCCCTTCGCCCCGCCGAACGGGATCCCCATCAGCGCGCACTTCCACGTCATCCACATCGCGAGCGCCTTGACCTCGTCGACGGTGACGTCCGGGTGGTAGCGGATGCCCCCCTTCGACGGGCCGCGCGCGATGTTGTGGGTGACGCGATAGCCCTTGAAGACCTCCGTCGTCCCGTCGTCCATGCTCACGGGGACCGAGACCTCGATCGCCTTCTTGCATTCGCCAAGCACGGCGACGAGGTTCGAGTCGATGTCGAAGGTCGAGGCGACGCGCCGCAGCTGCTCGCGCGCCAGCTCGAACGGATTCTCGCGCAGATGGGACGTGCCTACGTCGACTGCGGTCACCTGGTCGCTCCTTTTGTCGCTGCAAACAGCGCGAAAAACCTGACGCCGTAACGAGCTTAGCGCGATGCGTACGCGTCCAGCGCGAGGTACCGCGGGTACGGAATCGGTTCGGTCCAGCGGGCGGCCGAGGCGATCATCGCGGCGTTGTCGGTGCAAAGAGCAAGCGGGGCGGCCGTAGCTTCCGGGAGCGCCGCCCGCAGCGCCGAGTTCGCGGCGACGCCTCCGACGATCGCGATCCGGTCGCGCCCTGTCTGCCGCGCGGCTTCCTGCGTGCGCTCGACGAGCGCGCGCACGATCGCATGCTGGTACGACGCGGCCAGATCGGCCCGTCGCGCCTCGAGCTCCTCCTCGCCCAGGTCACGAACGGCGTACAGGAGCGCCGTCTTCAACCCCGAGAACGAGAAGTCGAGACCGGGCACGCGCGCGACAGGGAAGTCGATCGCGGTCGGGTCGCCCTCCCGTGCCAGCCGGTCGATCTCGCGCCCCCCGGGGTAGCCGAGCCCAAGCAAGCGCGCGCCCTTGTCGAACGCCTCCCCCGCCGCGTCGTCGAGCGTCGCCCCGAGCAGCTCCCGCTCGGTGTGCGAGCGGACGTCGAGGAGCATCGTGTGGCCGCCGCTCGCGAGCAGGCAGACGAACGGCGGCTCGAGCGGGTCCGGCTGGAGGTACAGCGACGCGACATGGCCGTCGAGATGGTCGACCGAAACGAGCGGCAGCCGGCGCGACCACGCGACCGCCTTCGCCGCGGCGATCCCGACTAGCAGCGCGCCGATCAGCCCCGGCCCCTGCGTCACCGCGACGCGATCGACGTCCGCGAGGGTCGCGTCCGCTTCCGTCAATGCCGCGCGGATCACCGGCGCCACGAGCTCGAGGTGCCGCCGCGAGGCGATCTCGGGCACGACTCCCCCGTAGCGGGCATGCAGCTCCGCCTGTGAAGAGACGACATTCGACCGGATCTCGCCTTCGCCGGTGACGAGCGCCGCGGCGGTCTCGTCGCACGATGTCTCGATCGCGAGGATCAGACCGGTGCCAGGTACCGTCAAGAAAGCGTCACGCGCGGTCGCGCGCGACCGGGTCCTTCCACATGATGAGCGCGTCCTCGCGGTTGTCCGTGTAGTAGCCGCGTCGTAGGCCGCGGGACCGGAAGCCGAGGCGCTCGTAGAGCTCGATCGCCTTCCGGTTGGTGACGCGCACCTCGAGCGTGTAGCCACGGCGGGCGTCGTCGGCCGTCAGGTCGAACAGCCGCTCGAGGAGCATCGTCCCCACGCCGCGGCCGCGGTGGTCGGGATCGACGGCGACGTTCATCACGTGCCACGCGTCGACGTAGCGCGAGACGATCAGGTAGCCGACGAGCGCGCCGTCTTCGGAGTCCGCCTCGAAGGCGCCGAGGCAGATCGAGCTCGGCTTCGCGAGCTCGCCCGCGAACATCGAGCGAGACCACGGCGTCGGGTACGAGCGGCGCTCGATCTCCTCGATCACGGTCAGGTCGTCGAGCAGAAGCCGGCGGAGCTCGATCGTCGTCATCGGAGGTTCCTCTCGGCATCCGGCAGCCGAAGATAGAGAGGCTCGAGTTCCTCCACCGGCCCGGGCTCGCCGGCCAGCGCCGCGTGGAAGCGGGCGCGCGGGAGATGCCGCTCGTCGTCGTCCGGCGGCACGACCGCCCCGCGCTCCTCGAGTAGCGATCGGTAGCGCTTCGCGCCGTCGCCGACGCAGACGTTGCCTTCGCCCAGCGGCAGCTCCTGAGGGGCGAGCACGCGCGGGTCGCCGTCGAGGAGCGTGAACACCTCGCGCCGTTTCGCGTCGATCACCGGCAGCGCTCCCGGCGCCCCCGCGGCGAGCGCGACGAGCGTCGAGACACCGGAGCCCGGCAGCTCGAGCGAGAGCGCGAGCCCACGCGCCACCGCGAGCCCGATCCGCACTCCGGTGAAGCTGCCGGGGCCGAGGCCCACGGCGAGCCGGTCGAGGTCGGCGGGATGAGCTCCCGCCTGGCGGAGGAGCGCGTCGACGTCCTCGAGCAGCGTCTGGGCCCGCGAGACCCGCTCGCCGAGCACCTCGTCTCCGTCGACGAGCGCGCTCGTCGCGACGGCCGTCGCCGTGTCGAACGCCAGCGTCAGCACTCCTCGATCTCCACCGCTCTTCCGGCGCCAGCATGCCGCAAACGGACCGTGAAACGAGGCGGAGGCAGCACGCCTTCGCCCGCCTCGGGCCACTCGACGAAGGCGATCGCCTCCTCGAAGTACGGCTCGAGGTCTCCCCACTCCGCGGGCGAGACGCCCTCGAAGCGGTAAAGGTCGAGGTGAGAGACCTCGACGCCGTCGCCGTGGTAGCGGTGGCCGATCGTGTACGTCGGGCTCGTGACGCGCTCACGCACGCCGAGCGCGCCGCACGCGCCGCGGACGAAGGTCGTCTTGCCGGAGCCGAGCTCACCTGCGACCGTGACGACGTCGCCGGCCGCCAGCCGCCGGGCGAGCTCCGCCGCGAGCGCCTCCGTCTCCTCGGGCGAGCTGGTCGCGGTCTCCGTCACGGCGCCAAGACTACGAATCCCGCTCCGAAGGCATTGGATGTGGCTTCCCCTCCGAAAGGGCCACGTCCTGGTGCCAGGCACCGAGCCATGTCCCGAAAGGGCATCGCGCCACGTGTTCAAGCCGGATCCGTCCGTGCCCGACCCCTTTGGACATGTTCGTGTGCCTGGCACCGGGACATGTCTCGCCCGAACGCGTCCCGGACGGGCGGAAAGGGCGTAGGTCGCTTAGAAGAGCCCGAGCTGCTCGGCGGGCGCCTCGACCGCCGGCTCGGGCTCCGGGTCGGGCGTGGCGACGGCGGCCGGCTGAATCGCGCCCCCAAGGAGCTCCGGCAGGCGGGCGAAGTCGGCCTCGAGCACCTTGAGCATCGCCGGCGTGTAGAGCGCAGCGGCTGGGTGGTAGAGCGGATAGAGGAGGACGCTGCGGCCCGCGATCGTCAGCGGCTGTTCCTGGCCGTGCACGCGGGTGATCCCGAGTGGACGGCCGGAGAGGAGCTTTGTCGCGAAATTGCCGAGCGTCGCGATCACCTTCGGCTCGATCAGCTCGATCTGGCTGAAGAGGTGCGGCTCACATGCCTCGATCTCGTCCGCCTGCGGGTCGCGGTTGCCGGGCGGCCGGCATTTCAACACGTTCGTGATGTAGACGTCGTCCCGCCACAGGCCGACGCCTGCGAGGAGCCGCTCGAGCAGTTTCCCCGCCTGGCCGACGAACGGGACGCCCTGCTTGTCCTCGTGAAAGCCGGGCGCCTCGCCGACGAACATCAGGTCGGCCCGCGGGTTGCCGGCGCCGAAGACGACCTGCGTCCTTCCCTCTGCGAGCCGGCAGCGGGTGCAATCCGCGGTTGCAGCCGCGTACTCCTCGAGCGTCTCCACCGGCGCGACAGGCACGGCACTCACATCGGCGAGTCTACGAGGCACGCCCGACGGACACGACCCGAGCCCGCCAGCGGCCGCGCGGCGCCTCAACCTCGATCTCGTCGCCGGGCGCCTTGCCCAGCAGCGCCCGCCCGACGGGCGAGTCGGGCGAGACGCCGCCGACGCCCGTGATCTCGACGTCGAGCCGCTCGCCGTCCTCCCGCTCGAGCTCCACCCGCGAGCCGACGGTGACGACCCCGCTGGCCGCAGCCGCCTCCTCGTCGACGATCGTCGCGTGCTGGAGCCGGTGGCGCAGCACCCGGATCCGCGCCTCGAGCAGTCCCTGCTCGTTCTTCGCCGCGTGGTACTCGAAGTTCTCGGAGAGGTCGCCGTGCGCCCGCGCGGTCGCGATCGCCTGCACGGCCGCCGTGCGCTTCGGGCCTTCGAGCTCGGCGAGCTCCGCCTCGATCTGCGCGTAAGCGGCGGGCGTCAGCAGCTCGCCTTCGTCCCTCCGATCGGCCACGGGCCTAGTGGCCGCAGCCGCAGGAGCCGCCGCAACAGCCTCCGCAGCCGGCGGCGACCGGCTTCTTCACCCCGTGCACGGCGAAGGAGGAGAACTGGCGCGAGACGTTCGTCGCGGCACAATCAGGGCACGCGATCTGCTCTTCGCCGCGGACGAGCTCCTCGAAATGCGACTCGCACTCCATGCAGACGTACTCGTAGATCGGCACGATCAGACGCTAGCAGCCGACC
>Ga0193751_1002464_pt1 | contig 11208 bp, 9 predicted proteins | sample L1c2metaG_FD_143050 | JGI IMG/M metagenome (GOLD analysis project Ga0193751, IMG submission 143050) | Soil microbial communities from a riparian zone of the East river system, Colorado, United States - L1c2 | ecosystem: Environmental > Terrestrial > Soil > Riparian zone | place: USA: East River...
CGACCGAAATCTCCGACCGCGTCCTCAAGGCGAGCGACAAGTGGAACGAGCACCTGAAGATCTACGCCAACTTCGTCTCGAAGGCGGGCAAGCTCGAGCGCGGGATGAACGAGGATCTCGCCGCGGATAAGTACGGCATCGGCATCGTCGCGGCGCCCACCACCAACCTTACGGGGGGCGCCTCGCAGCCGACCCAGAAAGTGCTGTCCGTCGCCGCGAAGGATGGCGGCCCGTACATTCCGTACACGCTGGACACGCTTCAGAACCGGACGTATCCGCTGTACGACCGCATCTTCGCTTACGCCGATCGCGAGCAGGGCAAGCCGATGAACCCCGCGGTGCTGGAATTCCTGCGCTTCGTGCTGAGCCAGGAAGGCCAGGCCGAAGTCATGCGCGACGGCAAATATTTGCCGCTCAACGCGGAGGTCGTCCGTGCGCAGCTCAAAAAACTCGAAGAGGCGGCGAAATGAGGTGGAGACTCGCCGCAATCGCGCTCGCGTTCCTTCTGCTCGCCGCAGGCGAGCCGCGCGCCCAATCGCAGACCGCGCCGAGCGGCGCGTCTACGGCCGGGCAGTCGGTCGATCCGCTCGAGCTGCAGAAGGCGCGCGCCGAAGGCCTCAAGCAGCGGGCCGGCAAAGTCTATTACACCAGGAATTTCGACTTGAGCGCGCTGCCTGAATACAAGCCAACACAGGCGATGTCGGGAACGATCCGGCAGTGGGGCTCCAATTATCTTGCCGACAGCATGCTCGAGAAATACCTCGAGGACGGTTTTCACAAGTATCACCCGAGCGTGAAGTTCGAGAACAACCTCGGTAGCACCTTCATCGGCATCGCCGGACTCTACGCCAAGCGCGCCGAGCTCGCGCCTATGGGCCGGCGCGCGACGTGGGACGAGCTCCAGGGCTATCAACGCGTCTTCAACACCCTGCCGGTCGAGATCGCGATGGCGACCGGCTCGTACGACGTTGCCGGATGGACGTTTGCGCTGGTCGTGTTCGTCAACAAGGACAATCCGATTTCGCAACTCAGCTTCGACCAGATCGACGGCATCTTCGGTGCGGAGCGCGACGGCGGCTGGAACGGCAACGAATGGGATCCGACCGCGGCGCGCGGCGCGGACAGGAACATCCGCACCTGGGGCCAGCTGGGCCTGAAGGGAGAATGGGCCGACAAGCCGATCCATGTGTACGCGTACAACCTGAACTACCACTTCCCGCGCGATTTTGCCGAAAAGGTGATGAAGGGCAGCTACAAGTGGAACGAGCAGATGAAGGAGTACAGCAACAAGACGCGCGCTCCGAGCGGGAGCGGTGAAGGCAAGGATTTCGCCACGCTCCTCGGGGCCGGCGAGCAGATGACCGCCGACGTATCCAACGATCGCTATGGGATTACCTACACTGGAATCCTCTACCGCAATCCGGGAGTGAAGACGGTCGCGCTGGCGAGCGCAAGCGGCGGTCCCTTCGTAGTCCCGACGCTCGAAACCGTCCAGGACCGCTCGTATCCGTTGACGCGCGAGGTTTACTACTACACCAATCGTGCGGTCGGCAAGACCATCGATCCGCTGGTCAAGGAATACCTCCGTTTCGTCTTGAGCCGCGAGGGACAGGAAGCGGTGCAGCGTGACGGGAAGTACCTGCCGCTGACCGCGACGATCGTCCGCGAGCAACTGCGCAAGCTCGACGAGGTCGGGAAAGCGTCCAAGGCAGCGGAATAGGTGCAGCAGTGAATGCACGTGGCGCATTCCGCCGATCGATTGCGTTGACGTCGCTTGCGGTCGCTTTCGCGGTCGGGTCCACGTGGGCTGTCGCTGCCTCCGATCCTCCGGCAGCCACGACCGATGCCGCGGCGTTATCCAAAGCACGAGCGACCGGCACCAAGAAACGGGCGGAGCGCAAGTACTACGAGCCGCAGTTCGACCTGTCGGGCCTTCCGGAATACAAGCCGCAGCAAATCGTGTCCGGGACGATCCGGCAGTGGGGAAACAACTACATCAAGGACAGCCCCCTGGTCGATATCTGGGAGAGCGGCTTTCGAAAATATCACCCGGACATCCGATTCAAGGACAACCTGTCGAGCTCCGCGGTGGCGTTTCCAGGGCTGATCGCCGGTGTCGCCGACTTGGCACCCATGGGACGGCAGGCGCTCTGGGACGAGCTCAAGGGCTTCGAGCGCGAAGGCGCGGAGGGCGGCACCGAAGGAAGCTCCAACGTCGATGTCGTGGAAATCGTCATGGCGACGGGCTCGTTCGACGTCCGCGGATGGACCTTCGCGCTCGGCGTGTTCGTCAACAAGGACAATCCCATCACCAGGCTCACCCTCGAGCAGCTCGACGGCATCTTCGGCGCCGAGCGCGACGGCGGCTGGAACGGATTGACGTGGGACACCTCGGTCGCGCGCGGCCCGGAGAAGAATATCCGCACCTGGGGGCAACTCGGTCTCACCGGCGAATGGGCCGAGAAGCCGATCCACGTCTACGGCTACAACTTCAAGTATCACTTCACGGACGAGATCGACAAGAAGGTTCTCAAGGGATCCGGTAAGTGGAACGAGAAGCTCCGCGCTTATTCGAATGTCGCGGGACAGAAGGCGGACGGATCGCTCACCGGCGCCGGCGAGCTGATGATGAACGATCTCGGCCGCGATCGTTACGGCATCGCCTACACCGGCATTCCGTTCATGACTGCGCAGACGAAACCCGTCGCTCTCGCCGCCAGAGAGGGCGCTCCCTACGTCGAGCTCACCCTCAAGAACGTACAGAATCGCAGCTTTCCGCTCACTCGCGACGTCTACTACTATCTCAAGCGGGAGAAGGGCAAGCCGATCGACCCGAAGGTCAAGGAATTCCTGCGCTACGTCCTGAGCCGGGAGGGGCAGGATGCCGTTCAGCGCGATGGCAAATATCTGCCGCTCACGGCCGAGGCGGCGCGCGAACAGCTGCAGAAGCTCGAGCCCGGTTCCCCATGAGCCCGCCGAGGCGGCGTGCACCGGTCGAGCGCCGATTTGCGCGCGTAGACGACTTGCAGATGAATGGCCGTTCAGGCTGTCTTCAGCCTTGCTTTAGGCGAGGCGAATAAAGTGTCGCCGTTTCCCTCGCGTTCATCGCGGAACCGTTCCGTGACCATGCAAATGGTTGAGAGGACGGGAACAGCAGCAACGGATGCTAACCAGGAGGAATTCGAATGAACGGGATGCGTATCGCAGGCCGGATCGGGTTATGGGCCGGCGCCTTCGGCGTTGCAGCAAGCGCCCTCGCGCAGCCGGTCGATCGGCCTATGGTCGAATGGCTTATCCCGGCCCTCACCACGAACAAGCCTCAAACGCCCGAGGAAGCAGAGTCCGGTCGACAGGTTGGCCGCCAACTGCCTGCCCCGGAGGTTCTGCAGCCGATGCTGGATCCTGCGCTTCCGGCGTACCAGCCGCGCAAGGACAAGCTCACGGGCAGCTTCAAAGGTGCCGCGTCGGACGTGATGGTGGTCCTGGTGCAGAAGTGGTTCGAGAAATTCAAGACCTACCATCCCGGGATCACGCTCAGCATCGCGCCGCCGTACGCCGGCAGCCTGGGCGCGGTCGAGCTCGTGAAAGGAGACCTCGACTTCGTCTTCGTCTCCCGCGAGCTCAAGCCCGACGACGTCAAGGGGTTCAAGGACAAGTTCGGCTACGACCCGCTGAGCGTTCCGGTTTCCGGCGGCTCGTACCGTCATTACGGAGCGCTCGACGCCGTCGGCTTTTTCGTCAACAAGGACAACCCTCTCGAGAAGATCACGTTCGACCAGCTCGACGCGATGTACTCGAGCACGCACCATCGAGGCGGCAAGCCCATCACCAAGTGGGGTGACGTCGGACTGACCGGAGAGTGGGCAGACAAGCCGATCAAAGTCTACGGTATCAAGCCATGGAACGGTTTTGAGGAGTTCGTCCGTCAGCGCGTACTCAGCAAGGGCGACAAGCGCGGCGAATGGCGCGACGACATCGCATTCGAGAAGGTCGTTTTCCCGATGGCAAAGAATGTCGCCGCGGACCGCTATGGGATCGGCTACTCGGGCGTCGCTTATGTCGACGCCGGCGTGAAGATGATTCCACTGGTCGAAAAGCCCGGCGACCCGCCTCAGGCGGCGACCTATGAAAACGTGGCGCTTGCGACCTACCCCCTGAGCCGCGTCACTTTCCTCAACTTCAACAAGGCTCCCGGCAAGCCGGCCAATCCTGCGTTCGAGGAATTCGTCCGCTTCATCCTGAGCCGCGAAGGACAACAGGTCGTTCTCGACCATGCGCGATACATTCCCTTGCGGGGAAGCCAGGTGCAGGCGGGCCGGGCGCTGCTCGGCAAGTGATTCGCCGGGGATTTCGAATCGACTGATCGCGCAACACGCCACCGGTCGAATTCCCAAACGGGACCTCACAATGATGACGAAGCTGCTGCAATTGCTGCGAGACGACTTCCTCCGATTCGCGCCCTCGAAGACCAGCGTTTCATCGGCGATTCTGTTCTGCGCGCTCCTTGCCTGCCCTGCGCAGGCTGCCGACCCGCGCGAGAGCGGGCCGCGCACGCTCATCATCACCTATCACACCTTGCCTGCCAATCGTCTGGCATTCCGACAGGAGCTGGAGCAATCCGGAGTTCGCCAGTTGCAGCGCTGGAAGGACGACGGCGTCCTGCAAGGCTATCGGGTCTTGTTCAATCGCTACGTCGATTCCGTCAACTGGGACGCCATGGCGCTGGTGACCTTCGCCAAGGAATCGGATATCGAACGCTGGAAAAGGATCGAGCTGGAGGCGCCCGCGGGGCTTTCGCAGAAAGCGCTGTCGCTCGCGACTTCGATCGACACCGTGCCCGCGGACCTGAGGCGACAGAACGGCACCGCCCAAACCGGGGACAGCTCGGTCTTCCTGGTCATTCCGTACGAGTATGTCGTGCCGGTCGACGAGTACATCGCCTATCTCGACGGCTATGTTCTGCCGCAGACCGACGGCTGGATGGAGGAGGGCGTGCTCGCCAGCTACGGCGTTTACCTTGCCAGGTATCCCGCAGGCAGGCCATGGCAATCGTTGCTGGTGCTCGAATACAAGAGCGACCAGGCGCTGGGAGCGCGTGACGCGGCGGTTGCGAAAGTGCGCGCACGGCTGAAGGAAAACCCGAAATGGAAGGCGATCAGCGACAGCAAGAAAAATGTTCGCGTCGAGAAAGTGCCGGTGATCGCCGATTCGATCGCCGCGCGTTGAGGAAAGCCTCATCGTGACCGGATCGATTCGCGGCGCGCTTTGCGGCCTTATCCTGATCCCGTCTATCGCATGCGCGGCATTGAGCGACGAAATCCAGGTCTACACCGACGACATCAATGCGCCGGGCGAATTCGGGCTCGAGCTTCATATCAACACGACGCCGAAGGGGCGCCGCGTGCCCGATTATCCCGGCGAGGTCGTGCCGCACCACGGCCTGCGCATCACACCGGAATTCTCGTACGGGCTGACGGAGACCTGGGAAGCCGGTCTCTATATTCCGACGAACCGCGAATCCTCGGGTAACGTGTCGGTTGCGGGCGCCAAGCTTCGGCTCAAGTGGCTGCCCATTCGCCCCGCAGCAGATGAAGCGGGCTGGTTCGCCGGCGCAAACGGCGAGCTCTCGCGCCTGCAACAGAAGTTCTCCCAATCGCGCGATGCATTCGAGTTGCGGATCATGAACGGCTATCGCGGCGAAGCTTGGCTGTTCGCGGTGAATCCCGTGCTCGGGTGGAATCTGTCGAAAGGGTATCGCAACGGCGCGCCCGACTTTTCGTTGCAGTTCAAGGCGACGCGCAAAGTATCCGAAACCGTCGCGCTGGGCGCCGAGTACTACTCCGAGCTCGGAACGACGTCGCACATCCTTCCGTCGTCAGAGCAAAGCAACACGCTCTTCGCCGTCGCCGATATCGAATTCAAGGGCTGGGGCTTGAACTTCGGGGTGGGGCGCGGCCTGACGAGTGCGGCCGACAGGTACACGGTCAAGGGCATCCTCGGGTTCGCGTTCTGACGTTATCGCGACGTTGTTGCAGGGCTGCCGGCGTCCTTTGGGCCGAGTTTCATGCACTCCGTTCGGCGCGTTGCGGGCCATTGCCCGGAACCTGAACGCACGTTCAGGCAGGCGTCAGTCTGACTTCAGAGTCGCGCCATACCATCGCCGGGGTGATCCACCGTTATACCAACGCGCGCCGGATAGGTCATTCGATGAGATATCTCATGTTGGTTGCAGCGCTGTCTTTGCTCCTCTCGGGCAGCGATGTGCTCGCGCAATCCAAGCCGATGGAACCGGCCGCCGCGCCGAATCGCATCGTACTGCTGGTCGACGAGATCAAGGCCATCCGCAACTTTCCTGTCGTGATCGCCGAGCGCCTGGGCTATCTCAAGGGCGATGGCGTCGTGGTTACGCTGATGAACATCCGCGACGACGTCTCCACCGCCGACATGCTCATGGACGGCCGGGTCGATGCGGTCATGGCGTATTACCACCATAACATCGTCAACCAGTCGGAAGGCAGGAACTTCGAAGCGATCGTCACGCTGGGTGTAACGCCGGGAACCAAGGTGCTGGTCGCCAACCAGGTGAAGGACAAGTTCAAGACGCTCTCCGACCTCAAGGGAAGCCGGATCATCGCCGGAGGCGCCGGCTCGTCGAAGACTACCGTCGCGAATTATCTGCTTCTCGCGGGCGGCAATCGCATCGCCGACTACACCCGCATCGCCAACGAAAGCAAGGACAAGATCGTCGCCACACTGAAGAGCGGCAGCGCCGACTTTGTCATCGCGCCGACGCCCGACGGCGATTATTACGAAGCGCAGGGTGTGGCCACGGTCTTCGCCGACCTCACCACGGTCGAAGGCACGAAAAAACACTTCGGCGCGCTGTTTCCCTCGGCAACCGTCTACATGACCAGCGAACGGGTGGCGTCGAATCCGGAAATCGCCCAGCACCTCGCAAAAGCGTTCGTGCGCACGCTGAAATGGATCAACACGCACACGGCGGAGGAGATCGCGGCGGTCATTCCCGTCGAGATCAGCGGCAAGGATCGCGCCGCGTACCTGAAAGTGCTCAAGGAGGAGATTCCGATGTTCGCCACCGACGGAAGAATGCCCGCCGACGGCGCAGAAAAAGAGTGGCGCGTGCTGGCCGAGTTCAACCCGAAGTACAAGCCGGTAAAGGTCGAGCAAACCTACACGAACCGGTTTGTCGACGAAGCGCTGAGGAGCGGCGATGCAAAGTAGCGGAACCGTCGGTCGGCAAACCGCCCGTCGGGTGAACAAAGCGGCGCCCGTGAAGGCGAATTCAGCTCGGTCCGCGATCCGCATGGCGAGCAGGCCCGTCTTTCGCACGCTGGTGCTGCAGTTTCACCGCTGGACCGGGCTTACGGTGGGCATTGTGCTCGTGTTCATGGCGCTCACCGGCGCGCTGATCGCCTATCGCCCTCATCTCGAACCGGTCGTCAATCGCGATCTGCTCACCGTCCCCGCGTGCAGCCAGCGCGTGCCGCTCGATACGCTCGCCATCAATGCACGCGCCGCGCACCCGGCGGGCGAGTTCGATTACATCCGAATCGCCGCGGGCGAGGATGGTGCGGCTCGCATTCCGGCCACGCAGGTTCGCCTGAGCGATCCGGAATTCCAGGACGACGTCTTCCTCAATCCCTGCAGCGGCAGCGTACTCGGCCAGCGCGCCCGCTACGCAGGTTTCCTGGCGATCGTCGAGCAGCTGCATCGCTTCCGCTTCGTCGACGGTGGGAATATCATCACCGGTACGGCCGCGCTGCTCTTCGCGGTCGTCCTCATTGCCGGCGGCCTCTATATGTGGTGGCCACGCAGGCTGCAAACGTTGAAGTCGGTGGCCAAGCTGAATCCGCGCCTGAGCGGGCGCGAGCGCACGCTGAACCGGCACAAGATCATCGGGCTCTACGCGAGCCTCATCGTGCTATCCAGTGCGCTGACCGGTTTGCCGCAGGCGTTCGACTGGTACAAGAACGGCATCTACCTGATCACCGGCTCGCTGCCGCTGGAAAAGAAGCCCAAGTCGGAGCCAGTTCCGGGCGTTGAGCATCTGCCGATGGAAACCTACTGGCAGCACGTGCTGTCGTTGGTGCCGAATCCGCGAGAAACGCTGATCCACTTTCCGTCGAAGGCGCAGGACCCGGTCGAGATCTTCACCATCGCTCGCGACGCGCCGCACGCGAACGCCCGCACCATGCTTTTCCTCGATGCGTACACGGACAAGGTGCTGCGATTCACGCCGTACGCGCAAAGCAGCCTCGGGCACAAGGTCTACTTCTGGACCCTGTCCTGGCACACCGGCGAAGTCGGTGGTCTGTTCGGTCCATTCGTTTTGTTGCTCGGCGCGTTGAGCGTCCCCATTCTCGCCTACACCGGGGCGAGCAGCTATCTGCGCCGCAAGTTCCGGCCGTCCACTGGAGGTGCGCGCTACAGTGTGCAAGTTGTCAGGAAGTCGGTCGAGGCGATCGATATCTGCACCTTCGAGCTTGCCGACCCGCTGGGCAACGCGTTGCCGAATTTTGGTGCCGGTTCGCACATCGACGTGCACGTCCGGGACGGTCTCGTGCGCCAATATTCTCTGTGCAACGATCCGCGCGAGACGCATCGCTACCTGATCGGCGTCCTGCGCGTTCCTAATTCGCGTGGCGGATCGAGCGCGATGCACGAGAACCTGCAGGAGGGCGACGTCATCGAAATCGGCGAGCCCAGGAACCACTTCCCGCTCGCGCACGCCGCGAAGCGGTCGTTGCTGATCGCTGGAGGCATCGGCGTCACGCCGATCCTTTGCATGGCAGAGCGACTGGCGAACATCGGCGCCGACTTCGATATGCACTACTGCACGCGATCGAACGATCGAACCGCGTTCATGCAGCGAATCCGGCAATCGTCGTTCGCGGACCGCGTGTCGTTTCATTTCGACGACGGTCCTCCGGAGCAGAAGCTCGACATCGCCGCGCTGCTGCAAAATCCGAAGGCCGACACGCATCTTTACGTGTGCGGCCCGAAGGGATTCATGGACCTGGTCATCACCACGGCCAGGGAGAAGGGCTGGCCCGAACACCGGGTGCACAAGGAATACTTCTCGTCGGACGCCCGTTCGCTGGCGAGCGATACCGAATTCGACGTCAGGATCGCCAGCACCGGGAAGGTCTTTCGCGTCGCGAAGGACCAGACCGTGGTGGCGGCGCTGGCGCAGCAGGGTATCGACATACCGACTTCATGCGAGCAGGGTGTATGTGGAACTTGCCTCACTCGGGTCATCGACGGCGAGCCCGAGCATCACGACATCTACCAGAGCGACGCCGAACGCGCGCGGAACGATCAGTTCACGCCCTGCTGCTCGCGCGCGAAAAGCGCGATGCTGGTCCTCGATCTCTAGCGGGCTGATGCAAAACGCCTCCATGTGCCACGCGTTTGCCGGGAGCTGGATTCCAGCACCCGGGGAGCCAGGCGCTCGAAACCGCCTGAATCCGAATTCAGCGCAAATTCATTTCTATTCAAGGTGGAAAAACTACGATGACCGTGCTTCTGCCCGCAAACCCCGATAGCCCCTGGAGGAATTCATGAAAAGACTCGCGAGACTCGTTTCCATCACCGCCCTCGGCGCCTGCTTCATTCTCGGTAACTCGGCACTCTGGGCCGCCGATGCGCCGAAGAAGAATTGGACGCCGCCCGCGCAAAAGATCTACGCGCAGAAGCTCTCGGATGAGACCATGGCGAAGCACCCCGAATTGCTCAGCGTCACCTTGCACGGCGTTCCGCCCGGACAGGAAAACGCCTACACGATGTTCGCCGGCTCGTTCCCGGAGCGCATCGGCAATCCAGACGACCCGGACGATATCGACGTGACCAAGAAGGGCATTACCATTCTCGACCCGCGCTGGCACCGAACCAATGACACCGACAAGAAATTTGTCGTGTTGATGCCGATGCGCGACAAATCGGGAGAAAACGTCGGTCTTGTCGTCTACGCGTTCAAGAATCCGAAGAATCCCAGCACCAGCGCGACGGAGAAGGAATACCTCGCCAAGTCCACTGTGCTGCGCGATGAGCTTGCGAAGAAGATTCCGAGCTACAAGGCGCTGTTCGACCCAGCCAAGTAACCTGCATCGAAAGCGCGATGGTGACGTTGGACGCCGTGCGCGTCGCGCTCGCCGCGCTGCTGCTTCTGCTGGCCGCCGGGCCCCGCGCCGCGAGCGTGGACCCGGCGCTTCCACATTACCAGCCGCGGGGCGTCGAGATTCCGGCATCCGCCGGCTACGTCGACGCCGACGGTGCGATCGCCGTCGTCGGTTACAACGACATGCGCGACATTTTGGAAGCGCTGGTGTCGCTGTTCACCGCGGCGCATCCCGACATTCGCATCAGGCTCGACCTCCCGGGAACGCGATTCGCACCCGCCGCGCTGGCCCGAGGCGAATCCGCATTCGCGCCGATGGGCGCCGAGTTCACCCCTGCGCAACTTGCCGACTACCGCGCAATGGTCGGCGCCGATCCGCTCGAGTTTCGCGTCGCGCACGCCTCGCTCGATCCCCGCGCGTTGTCCGGACCGCTCGCCGTTTTCGTTCATCGCGACAATCCGCTCGCGTCGGTTAGCATCGACCAGCTCCGACGCATCTACACCGGCGAGACGTCGCGATGGGGCGAGCTCGGGCTCGGCGGCGCATGGGCGGAGCGCGCGGTGCATGCGTATGGCGTGGAACGCGGAACGCCGCTCGCATTGTCGTTTCAGCGCAATGCAATGGAAGGAGCGGAGTTCGGCGAAGGAATGACCGGATTCCCGCAATCGAGGGACGTCGTCAACAAGGTCGCGTCGGATCCAGCCGCCATCGGATTCGCCGCGGCGATGCGTGCGGTCCCGGGCGTGCGCGTGGTCCCGCTCGCGCCGCGCGGCGGCGGCGCACCGGTCGCGCTCACCGAGGCGAACCTCCTGGCGGGTCGCTATCCCCTCGACCGCTTTCTGCTTGTGTACGCAAGAGCCCCGCTGTCGCCGGTGGCACGCGAGTTCCTGCGCTTGATGCTGTCGCGCGAGGGCCAATCGGCGATCGCGGCGTCGCCGCAAGGGTATCTGCCGCTTTCGGCACGCGAGGCGGCGCTCGAGCGGGCCAAACTCGATTGACCGCCGCATGAACAAAGATTCAGAGGCGATTCAGCGTGTGTTTACCCGTGGTGGGTACGCTGCAAAGAAAG
>Ga0193751_1002466_pt1 | contig 11203 bp, 14 predicted proteins | sample L1c2metaG_FD_143050 | JGI IMG/M metagenome (GOLD analysis project Ga0193751, IMG submission 143050) | Soil microbial communities from a riparian zone of the East river system, Colorado, United States - L1c2 | ecosystem: Environmental > Terrestrial > Soil > Riparian zone | place: USA: East River...
GGAAGCAATCTCCGCGGCGTGGCGGCCCGTTTTCCGCTATCTTTCGAAATCCGAAATTACCGAATCTGCTAGCATTCCTGTGCTCGATCAACCGTTTATGAACCGCCTGGCGGCCTGCTGCTGAAGGAACCTCATGCCCAAAAATCTCGTCTCACTACTAATCCTTTCGCTCGCCTACAACTGCCTTTGCCTCGCACAAACGCCGCCGCAACCTGGTCCCTTGAGAGTCGTAATCATCGGCCTGGTCCACGGACACGTCGAAGGCTTTCTGCAACAAAGCCTACACCGCCAGGACATCCAACTCGTCGGCATCGCCGAAAGCAATCAGCAACTCGCGTTGGACTACGCCAAGAGTTTCGGCATTGACCAAAACCTGCTTTTCACCAGCATTGACGACATGCTTGAGCGAACGCACCCGCAGGCGGCGCTGGTATACTCCAACACCCGCGATCATCGCCAGGCGGTTGAAATCTGCGCCCGCCACGGAGTTCCCGTGATGATGGAAAAGCCGCTGGCCGTCAGCATCGACGATGCTCGCGCCATCGAGACCGCCGCCCATCAGGGCCAGATCCAGGTTCTGGTGAACTATGAGACCACGTGGTACCGCAGCAATCGCGCCGCCTACGACCTCGTTCATCAGAACGCCCTCGGTGGCATTCGCAAGATCGTAGTGCACGACGGCCACAACGGGCCGAAAGAAATCGGCGTCGGCCCGGAATTTCTTACCTGGCTCACCGATCCCAAACTCAACGGCGGCGGAGCACTATTCGACTTCGGTTGTTACGGCGCCGACCTCGCGACCTGGCTGATGGATGGCCGGCGCCCGCTCACCGTCACCGCGATCACCCAGCACATCAAGCCGGAGATTTATCCCAAGGTTGACGATGAAGCCACCATCGTTCTGGCCTATCCCAAAGCTCAGGCGATCCTTCAGGCGTCCTGGAATTGGCCATTTGGCCGCAAGGATATGGAAGTGTATGGACAGTCCGGCTACGTTCTAACCGTAGGAAGGGACGGCGTCCGGACCCGGCGCCCGAATGAAGACAAAGAAGAACCGCAAGCCACGGCCCCTCCGCTCTCCGCACCCTACGATGATTCCTTATCGTATCTTCGCGCCGTCGTCGTGGACGGGCTGAAGCCGGAGGGCCTTTCCTCGCTGGAAACCAACCTGATCGTGGTCGAAATTCTGGACGCCGCCCGTCGCTCTGCGCTGGAAGGCAAGACCGTGCGGATCGGGCAGTAACGTCCCAGAGGGACGAAACAACTTAGCCCGGCGCTTCAGCGCTGGGTAACGCCAGGAGGCCCATCAAAGCCCCAGGGGGACGGCACAAATATCCCAGCGCGAGCGATGGATTTTGCGCAATCCGGTATTTCTTCAGGAATTCCGGGCTCATCCTCACAACCTGTCGTTGCTCTGGGACTTCGCGCCGCGGCCGAACAGTCCCCAGCGCCGAAGCGCTGGGCTAAGTTGTTTCGCGCCTCCGGCACTGGGCCACTTCGACCAATGTCTGTGACGGATTTCACAAAGTCCTGCTAACATTTCTGCTCATCCTATCCCATGCACGTCTTCGCCATCATCGCCGGAATCATCATCCTCCTTTCCGTCCTGCTGGACGCCTTTGAAACCGTCGTCCTGCCGCGCCGCGTGCGCCGCATGTTTCGCATCTCTACATGGTTTTATCGCAATACCTGGGTGCCGTGGGCGCGGCTGGCCAGCCACATCCCGTCGCAGACCCGGCGCGAATCTTTCTTCGGATATTTCGGCCCGCTCTCGTTGATCGTCCTCTTGAGCCTGTGGGCGTGCAGCCTGATCTTTGGATTCGCGCTACTGCAATACGGCGGCGGCGGACATCTCTCCACCGGGAATGAGCCGATTACATTCGGCTTGCTGCTGTATCAGAGCGGCGAAACTTTCTTTACTCTCGGCTACGGAGACATCGTCCCCGCCTCCGGCTTTTCTCGCGCCCTATCCGTCGGCGAGGCCTTTATGGGGTTCGCCTTCCTCGGCGTGGTCATCGGTTACTTGCCGACAATCTATTCGGCCTTCTCTCGCCGTGAGATTGAAATTTCCTTGCTCGACGCCCGCGCCGGATCTCCGCCCAGCGCCGCCGAACTCCTCACCCGCGCCTCCAGTAGCCCCGACCAGCGTACTCTCGATCAACTCTTTCGCGACTGGGAACGCTGGGCAGCGGAAGTCCTCGAGAGCCATCTTTCGTATCCCGTGCTAAGTTTTTACCGCTCGCAGCACAGCAACCAGTCATGGCTGGGCGCACTCACGGTCGTGCTCGATGCTGCCTCGCTGGTCATGGCCGGAATTGATGGCGTCAACACCGAACAGGCGCGTTGGACTTTCAAAATGGCCCGCCACGCCGTGGTGGATCTGGCTCAGGTCGTCCGAGCGCGCTACGATTCCAATGCGCCCGACCGGCTCACCGCAGAAGATCTGGCTTTGATCCGAACTCAACTAGCAGGAAAAGGCCTTCGTCTGCGGACCGATCCCGAGGCCGAATCGAAACTCGCGCAATTGCGCATGCAATACGAGCCGTATGCGATTGCGATGGCACGGAACCTATACATCACCCTCCCGCCATGGATTCGCCGCGATCAAATCAAAGACAACTGGCAGGCCGGCCCCTGGGACCGCACCATACAGGCACAAGCCCTGGGCAAGATCGGCGGGTCACGCGGGCGCATCGCCGAGGAGCATTTTTAGACACATGTTGAACCCAAGGAAACACAACAGGCACGCTCGGAGTTTGGAATGACGGTGCAACTCGACCCCGCACGAGTCACCCAAGTTTCCAGCCTTACCGCGCAGTACATCCTGACGCAGCAGCAGAAGTATTTGCCGCGAGCCGTACCCGTTCCGCTCTCTCAGAAGACCGCCATGGCAGGATTTTTTTCACCGCAGCTGCTAGATCGTGTGCGGATCCTCGTGCTCCGCAGTGAACGCATAGCCGATCCGGATTTCTACCCCATGCTACAAGGCTTGGGCTTCAAAAGTCTGCCCGCGCAATCGGGCATGGCAGCGATTACCTTGTGCGATGTCGTAGTTTCCCATGGAGCGTTTTCGAACGGGCTCTTGTTTCACGAACTTGTTCATGTCGAACAATATCGTCAACTCGGGATTCCTCGTTTTGCAGAACTTTACGTCCGTGGCTTTCTGAGTGGCGGGCAGTTACGAAGCAATTCCTTTGGAAGTGAACGCGTACTCATTGGGTGGCCGATTCGAGTCGGATCCGAGTGAAATTTTCTCAGTCGCAGGCGAAGTGGAGAGATGGATCGCCGAAGGCAGGTTCTAATTCATTAGTGACTGGCAAACCCCTTGCGCCGCTGTTCGCTGTAACGGTGCAGCGCATCGCTGATGATCGGATAGGCTTCCGCCGCCGGACGGAATTCATCCACTTCCACGGCCTTGCCTTCCAGTTGTTTGTAATCCTGGAAAAACCGCCGCAACATCAGCATCCGGTGGGATGGCATCTCGGCCGCTTCGCGGTAGCTGTTGAACTCAGGATCGCTGGTGGCGACGGCAATGATCTTGTGGTCCTTTTTCCCGGAATCAATCATGGTCATCAGCCCGATGGCGCGAGCATGAATAATCGTCAGCGGCACCACTGTTTCCTGGCACAGCACCAGCACATCGAGCGGATCATCATCTTCGGCAAGCGTCTGTGGGATGAATCCGTAATTCGCCGGATAATACACCGCCGAATACAGCACGCGATCCAGTTTGATCAGCCCGCTGGCTTTGTCGAGTTCGTACTTCACACTCGATCCAAACGGAATCTCGATGATGGTATTGAACTCCTGCGGCAGCTTGCTGCCCGGAGTTACGTCGTGCCAGGGATGGATCACCTGCACATTCTAGCCGAAGGTCGTTCGCGCCTGCCCTGCTTGACCGGTGTTTCCCCCGCGAGTAAAGTTTGATTCAGATCATGTCGTCGCAGACCGCCAAATTCCTAAAATTCGGCAGCGCCATGGTAGTCATCTTGCTCGCGCTCGCCTACCTTGCCTACACCGGCGTGCAGGAGAGCAAGAGCTACTACGTCACTATCAAAGAATTGCACGGCATGGGCGACGGCGCTTACACCAAGCGCCTGCGAGTTGCGGGAAATGTTCAGCCAGGGTCGATCAAACGCAGCGGGACGAACGTGAACTTCGTACTGGTCGAGAACGATCAGGTGCTGAACGTCGTGTATCAGGGCACCGAGCCGCCGCCCGACACCTTCAAAGATAACGCCCAAGCCCTAGCTGAAGGCAGCTTCAGCCGGGACGGCGTTTTCTACGCCAAACAGATCCAGGCCAAATGCGCCTCGAAATATGCCCCGCAAGACGGTGTGAGTCCTCAATCCAAGACTTAACCTGAACCACCTGTTTCTGAATTCCTCGCCTTCCTGTTCTATAAGTGAACCACGCCGGACACAACCAGAGGTCGAGGCCGAGTGCCGAAATTTGTCATCTGGACGACTTTGGCTCTGATCTGCTTCGGACTCGGCTACCCCACGCTCAATCGGTACGATCCGCGCCAGCTTCTTCCCGACGCCGCGACCTACGCGAAGTTGGCGCAAGCAGGGCCGGGGAACCTTCCCAGCCCATTCCGTTTCCGCATACCGGTGCCGTATCTGGCCCATTCAATCGCCGTGCTTGCGGAACGCCACATTGGAACCTGGGACTCGCTGCTCTTCGGCTTTCTGGTGGTGAATTCGATCTTCGTAGCTACCACCGCGTACCTGACCTATGTCATCGGGGAACCGCTGCTGGGGAATTCCGCTACTGCGTTGTTCGCCTCGGCCCTTTACCTCCTCAATTTTGCAGTGTCCAATGGCCAGCTCGCGGCGCTTGTGGACTCCGGCGAGGCACTCTTTCTGATGGCACTGGTCGTCAGCATGTTTTATGGACGCTGGCTGCTGCTTCCGTTATTCGGCGTGCTGGGTACGTTGACCAAAGAGTCGTTTGTTCTATTTTCCATTCTCTTGGCGGTTACTTGGTGGAAATTGTCGCGAGGCCCGCGTCGCGGTCGCGCTGCAATTTCCGTAGCGTCAATGATCACCTTGGAGTTCGCGGCCGTGATTGTGTTGCAGTCCGTGATTTCCGGGCGTCTGGTTTGGCCTTGGGATTTTGCGTTAAGTCTCAACACGCATACGAATTACGCGGTCAATTTTCTCCATTCGTTCCTGAATCGGAGTTCCTGGTACATCGTCATTTGGCTTCTTCCGCTCGGGCTGGTGCGAATTCGAGAATTCCCACCCCCGTGGCGGATGGCCGCCGGCCTGGCAACGCTGTGTGCGCTAGGGCTGAAGTACCACATCCCGAAGGCGGAGGAGGTGGCGGCATCGGCCGCTACATCTTCGATATTGCTGGTCCCCTCCTCAGTCTTTCAGCCGCAGCTTGCCTGGCGGGGTCAAGCCGTTTGCCATAGTCATCCTCCGAGCAAGACTAGTTCCATTTCCGTCGTCGAGTAAGGCCGGTTGCATTTCAATTGCCGAGTAAGGCCCGCTCCGTTCCGCCCGCGAGTAAGGCCGGTTCCATCCCGTCCCTGAGTAAGACCGCTTCCATCCCGTCCGGGAGGGACGTGTGCTAATAGCCCGGCGTTTCAACGCCGGGTTACAGGCCGCAAAAACCCCGCGTCCCGGAGGGACGCCTGCCAAGAACTACCGCCTTCGCGCAGTGCACAGTAGCTCATCCCGCACCCCCCCCCCGAACCCGACGCCCCTTTTCATCGCACAGCGCCGGACGCAGCCTCTCCGTGACTTCATCCAGGAACGCTGCCCGCCCTTCTTCTGCCACGCTGTTCGTGCATGGGATCGCAAACGTCTCCAGCCATCCCCGCATCCCTGTCGGAAGCGGTGTTGGACGCGGAATCAGCGCGATGTATTCCACCTGAAATCCTACGCGCTCCAGCCGCTCTCGATAATCGTCAACGGTCGGGAAGTACCAGGGGACAAGCGACGCAGGATCTGCGACGCCGTATTTCTCCAGCGTTGCGCACAGCGCCACAGTGATCGCCGCGACGCATCCATGCCCACCCATTTCCGGAGCGAAACGGCCACCCGGCTTGAGGGCGCGCCGAACACCCTGAACCACCGCATCGGGATTACGCTTCATCCAGTGCATGGCAGCGTTCGAGAACACTGCGTCGAATTCAATATTGAAATTGAGACTGTAAGCATCCATCACGCGGGCATCGATTCCACGCTGCTTTGCCGCAGCGACCATATCGGCTGAAGCATCCACGCCTAGGACTTGCTCTCGCCCGCTCTCGCCGCGGTAATTTTTTCCGTGAGCGCCCCGTCGCCGCAGCCAAGATCAAGTATGCGCTCTCCCGCCTGCGGATTGAGCAGATCAAACGCTGCTTGCCCCAGATCGGATACGAAGCGCGCGTTTTCGGCGTAGCGATGAGAGTTCCATTCCTGGGTCGGCGCGTCCAAGGGTCCACGTTTTCGCATGTTCATATCGTAAAACAGACGTTATGCTCTCCCACTGGAGGACCTTAGGCGCCGATACCGCGAAGAATCCAGATATCTGAGCCGGAGGCGCCTCGAACCGGGAAGGGCACGGCTTCAGCCGTGCCACATTGCGCACCCGCACATGCGGCTTCAGCCGCTGGGGTTTGCTCTTCTAGCCCCCGGCCAACCGTCAACTGCTATAAAGGCCAAGTGCTATAAAGAATGATTCATGCCCGGGCCTCACCCCATCTCCGACGCTCTGCCGATAATCATCGCCGACGGCGTAATCAAACAATTCGGCCGCTTCGCCGCGCTTCGCGGAGTCAACGCCGAATTCGCCCCCGGACGCCTCTACGTAGTCCTCGGCGACAACGGTGCCGGCAAGACGACCCTGCTTCGAACCATCGCCGGATTGGCCCAACCCACGCGCGGCACTATTTCCGTCCTCGGCGCGAAAGAAATCAAGACCGTCTGCTCTCAAATCGGATACATGGCCCATCCCTCGCTGCTCTACGACGAAATGACCGGCCTCGAAAACCTTCGCTACTTCGCTGGACTCGAAAACCTTCGCTACTTCGCCGGACTCTACGGAATTCACGACGACGCAGCGAACTTCACATGCCGCGAAGCGATCATCTCAGTCAAACTCGACCCCGACCTCAATCGTCCCGTCGGCCAATATTCGCAAGGCATGCGCCAAAGAATGTCCTTGGCGCGCGCGCTCCTGAACGACCCCACGCTGCTCCTGTTAGACGAACCTTTCTCCAACGTGGACTTCCATTCCGCGCAGGAAATGGCCACTTTGCTGGGCCAAATGCGCGATCAAGGAAAAACGCTACTTGTAGTGACCCATCAGCCCGGCCTCCTCGAATCGGCAGCGAATGAATTTGTGTGGATTGACTCGGGAAAAATTGTTGACCGAACCTCCAAACTGCGGGCGGGCACACAATGAGCTTTCTCGCCGTCATGCGCGCCACACTAGCAAAGGACCTTCGCCTCGAGTGGCGATCGAAAGATGCGATCAACGCCATGCTGTTTTTTTCATTGCTAGTGGTCGTGATCTTCAGTTTTGCCTTCGAACCAACGGCAGAAGAATCGCGCAAAATCGCCGGCGGCCTGGTCTGGGTCGCATTCCTGTTTGCCGCCATCGTGGTCCTGAACCAGACCTGGGCCCGCGAACTTCGCAACCATGTACTCGACGCATATCGCATGTCGCCCGCCTCTGCCAATTCTTTGTTCCTGGCCAAAGCCTTCGGCAATTTTATTTTTGTGATTGTGCTGGAAGCCCTTATGACGCCCTTGTTCATTGCGTTTTACAGACTGGGCGCGATTGGCCCGGCTTGGGAACTCTTGCCCATCGCCACCCTGGGCACGTGGGCGCTGGTAGTGAATGGCACGTTCTTCGCGGCGATCTCTTTGCGTACCCGAAGCCGCGAGGTCATGCTGCCCCTGCTGCTTTTCCCCATTTCCGTCCCCGCACTCCTTGGCATGGTCAACGCCACCACTGCGGTGTTAACCGGTGAAGAGTCCGCGCGCTTTTGGATCACTCTGCTGGTAGCGTATGATGTCGTGTTCACAATCGCCTGTCTGCTGCTGTTCGAGACCATATTAGAAGCCGAATGAATTGTGGATTATGAAACGCGGATTCCCCATCCTCGCCATCGTCACAGCTGTGCTGCTCAGCTTCGCTCTCTACGAAGCGCTGATCGGCGCTCCCACGGAGCGCAGTATGGGAGACGTGCAACGTATCTTTTACTATCACGTGCCGTCCGCGTGGACTGCATTCCTGCTTTTCTTCGTGAATTTCGGCGCCTCCATCGCTTACTTGGTCAAGCGCCGCCCCGCTCTTGGTCAAGCGCCGCCCCGCTGCCGATATCGTCGCCCTTACCTCTGCCGAAGTTGGAGTCGTGTTCTTAACCGTCAACTTGGTCACCGGCCCCATCTGGGCGCGCCCGGTTTGGGGCATCTGGTGGACTTGGGACTGGCGCCTCACCTCCACCCTGGTGATGTGGCTCATCTACGTTAGCTATCTTTTGCTTCGCCGCTTTTCATCAGGCGGCCAAGCCCCTCTTCTAGCCGCAGCGCTGGGTGTTTTGGGCGCGCTGTGCGTACCGTTTGTTTATTTCTCTATCTGGTTTTTCCGTACTCAGCATCCTTCTCCGGTGATTGGCGGCGGAGGTTCCCTAGACCCCCGCATGGCGCATGGGTTCCCTCGATCCCCGCATGGCCCATGTCCTGCTCATCAACTGGGCCGCGTTCCTTTGTTTGGCATGGCTGGTCTGTTGGACCCGCTATCAACTCGAAGTCGCCAAGCGCCAAGTTGTGGAAGCCCAATCGCTCGAATCACTACTGGAGGGATCGCAATGACTTATCTCTACGCCGCCTACATCGCGACTTGGGTAATCCACGGAACCTATCTGGCGATTCTGGTGCGGAAGTATTCGAAGATTCGCCGCGAGATGGAGAGTCTGAAAAAGTAAGCACTCAGCATTCGGCACTCAGCATTCAGCCAAAGAAAGAGTCGAATAGTCCGCAGATTACAGCGCAGCGGTCGTTCCGGAAGCAAGGGCTGAATGCTGAATGCTGAGTGCTGAATGCTCAGCCCGTAAAATTCCACCCCGGCGGCATTTCCGAAGAATCCTGCGACTCCTCGCTTGACCGGATGAACTCATACTCCTCGATCACCGCCGCCACTCCCACTCGAGTCGCCGGACTTTGAACCGGCACAACCCGCAACACGTTTGAACCGGCACAACCCGCAACACGCGGGCCAGAAATCTCACCCGCACCGGATCGGTCAGCGTGACCTGTGGCGGGAACGCCATGGTGACTTCCACTCGCGCGCCTTCCGCCATCCACCGGTCGAGATAGAAGAAGATTCCCCGCGCGCTCACGTTCTCGGTTTCAGTAGGGAACTCGCTGGGAATGCCGGACACTCGCACCGACGCGGGCAGCTTCATGGTGAAGCGCCGCATGGTCCGCCTTTCGCGACTATTTTCCGAAACCGGTCCCTGTCCTAATAGCATTCTGTTTGTGAAGACGTAGCCGTCTTTGCCCGAGCGGCACAGAAGCGGTTCTAGCCTCAGACTTGCTGAAACATCCGCTCATTGCAAGCGCAAAACCGAAGGGGGATAGCGCAGGTTAACGCCTCCGTCCGCGTCAATCTTGGGGGAGGGTGAGGGAGGCGCCCCACGTCACAGCCAATATCAGCATGTGTAGTTCCAGAAAGAGGGCGGCCTTCCTCTGGCTGGTTCCAATGAATCAGACACTTGCGGGCGGAAGGCCTGAAAGCTGCAGTCTGAGTGTGAAAGTGGATACGTTCGGGGAACCCGGCGCGACCTTGCCCTCCGGCGACTGCCCACAGACCACTGACCACTGATCACCGCCCACTGATTTCCCCGAAAAGCCCACTGATTTCCCCGAAAGCCCTCGGCATCTTCCGCGAGACCACTGCGCATCAGAGTTAAAGATAGTCCGTTCTCGCACCTCCAGATTTCAAAGCTCCAAGTCAAGCCGATCCAGGCGTTCCGGCTCCGCCTTGGAAACCTGAAACTGGAAACTTGGAAACTGCTTCTCCGGGGATGAAACTTGACAGCCTATGCGTCAGATGTTTAAGTAATTACTTGCTTTACGCCATCAGGTAGCGTGCGCACGCCGGCCGACTGCCAGGCAAGCTTCGGGCGCGCGTCTCGGCGCCATCTCTCAATATTTTCTCCAGGAAACCGGGAACTCGGAGGGTTCGTAATGGTCAATCGCGGTAGGGTGGGGGCAGTTTTTGTGCGCGGGCGGGCGCCGGTCATCTTTGCATTGCTGCTTCTCGGTGGCGTGCTTCTGCTCAGACACGATATGACCGGCCCAACCTCGGTCCAAAATACCCACGCCAGCTTAGCCCCTAACGATCCCCAGCAGATCCGCGCCGCTTTCGGTCGTCTGCCCATGAGTTTCGAGCCCAATCAGGGCCAGAGTGATAGCCGGGTGAAGTTCCTGGCGCACGGGAACGGCTACGGTCTTTATCTGACGTCCCGCGAGGCCGTGCTTGCCCTGCCTCAACGCTCCAAAACTGAAAACCGCCCAGTTGTAGAAATGCAGTTCGGCGGCGCGAATGATACCGCTCAACCAGCCGGCACCAGCCCTCTGCCCGGCCACAGCAACTACTTTATCGGGAACGATCCCTCGCGATGGCGCCGCAATATCCCGCAATTTTCCCGAGTGCAGTATCGCGATCTTTATCCTGGCATCGATCTGGATTTTTACGGCAAGCAAGGCCGCCTTGAGTATGACTTCGAAGTTGCTCCCGGAGCCGATCCCAACCAGATTGCCCTCGATTTCAAAGGCACCAAAAAACTGCACGTCGCAGCCAACGGTGACCTGGTCCTGGCCCTTGACGGCGGTGAGTTGCGATTCGAAGCGCCGAACGTCTACCAGACGACCGCCGTTGGAACTCAGCCGGTCTCGGGATCTTTTGTTCTTCGCTCCGGCAACCAGATTGGTTTCCACCTCGAAGACTACGATCGCAGCCGCACCCTGGTCATTGATCCCGTTCTAACTTTTTCTACCTATCTGGGCGGCCCAGGAAATGAAAGCTGTACCGCCATCACCGGCGCGCCCGCAGGATTCGTTCCCCATTGCCCCGCCATCGCCGTAGACTCGGCGGCCCGGGTTTACGTGGCAGGCGCAACCAGTTCCACTGCGGGATTCCCGGTTCCGACCGCAGGAGCAGGCACTGACGGCCCTCGCGGCGGCGCGGCCGATGTTTT
>Ga0193751_1002467_pt1 | contig 11200 bp, 11 predicted proteins | sample L1c2metaG_FD_143050 | JGI IMG/M metagenome (GOLD analysis project Ga0193751, IMG submission 143050) | Soil microbial communities from a riparian zone of the East river system, Colorado, United States - L1c2 | ecosystem: Environmental > Terrestrial > Soil > Riparian zone | place: USA: East River...
GACTTCCGGACGCCCGAAGCGCGCGACCACCTCCGCTTCGGACATGCCCGTCTGGGCAAAACGTCGCGCCGCAACCTTGTCATCCTTCGCCTTTTCCTTGACCGGCCGGCGCTCTATCGACGTGCGCGGAGCGAAGCGCTCTTTGGGCGGCGGTGCGGGGCGGGACTCGGGTATTCCCGGAACAATACTGACGGTAGGCGGGTCGGTGTCGAAATTGCGCAGCTCCTTGCCGGGCTGGCACTGCGAGTCCTGATACACGACCGCACCGCCCTCGGCGGCGCATTTGAATACGGCGGCGTGCACCACCGTGGAAAGCGAGATCATGATCCATACGAGCAGGGCGGCCATGGTAGCGTCGCTCCAATGCGGCGAATCCGATTAACATATCACCTTTGCCTTTGGACCGAGTCATCCGTTCGATGGATACGCGTCTTCGCAGTGCGGCCCGGGTTCACGAAATAGCGCCGTTTCATGTCATGGAGGTGCAAACCGCCGCACGCGCTCTCGAGGCGGCAGGACGCAATGTCGTCCATATGGAAATCGGCGAGCCGGATTTCCCGACACCCGAACCGGTGCTGGCAGCAGCCGGAAGGGCGATCGCCGGCGGAGGGATTTTCTATACCTCGGCGCTCGGGATCAGTGAGTTGCGCGAGGCGATTGCCCGCCACTATCGGGATTGTCTCGAGGTCGACGTCGCGCCCGATCGTATTGTCGTCACCGCCGGCTCATCGGGGGCGCTCCTGCTGACGCTGGCCTTGCTCGTCAATCGCGACGACCAGATCCTGCTGGCCGATCCGGGGTACCCCTGCAATCGGCATTTCGTGCGCACCCTCGAAGGCGAAGCGGTCGGCGTGGCGGTCGGGCCCGATTCCAACTATCAGCTCGACGCCGGGTTTATCGCCGGGGCGTGGGGGCCGCGCACCCGCGGCGCCCTGATCGCGTCGCCTTCCAATCCGACCGGCACCACGGTCCCGTACGACGAGCTGCGCAGGATCGTATCGACCGTTTCCGCGCGCGGCGGCGCGTTGATCGTCGACGAAATCTATCTCGGCCTCTCCTACGATGCCAAGCCGCGGAGCGCGCTCGCGCTTTCCGACGACTTGTTCGTCATCAGCAGCTTTTCGAAGTATTTCAATATGACCGGGTGGCGCCTGGGATGGCTGGTGGCGCCTGAGCGCCATGTCCGCGACATAGAGAAGCTCGCCCAGAATCTCTACATTTCACCGCCGACGTTGTCGCAACGCGCCGCGCTGGCGTGCTTTCTTCCCGAGACGCTCGCGATTCTCGAAGCGCGCCGGCGGGAATTTCAGGCGCGCCGTGATTTTCTGGTGCCTGCGTTGCGCAATCTGGGGTTCGACATTCCGATCACGCCGCAGGGCGGGTTCTTCGTCTATGCCGATTGCTCCCGCTTCGGCATGGCCAGCGAACGATTCTGTGTCGAGGCGCTTCAAGCCACGGGCGTCGCCTTCACTCCTGGAATCGACTTCGGCCGCCATCGTGCCGATGCTCATGTTCGTTTTGCATATACTATCGAGCTGGGGAAGCTGCGCGAAGGCGTGCGGCGCCTGGCCGATTGGCTTCCTTCCCTTAGGACTTGAATGATGCGTTTTGTTCTCTTTATCTTGTTTGCGTCGCTGCTGGCGGCGTGTTCCTCGAGCTCTTTTTACCTGCAGGGCATCCGCGGCCAGATGGACCTGATCGAGCGCTCACAACCCATTCAGGAGATTCTGGGAAGCACGCAGGATGAAGCCCTCAAGAAAAAACTCGAGCGTGTCGTCAGCATTCGCGACTTCGCCAGCCGCGAGCTGGGCCTTCCCGATAATGCGAGCTACCGCAACTACGCCAACATTGGCAGGCGATTCGTGCTGTGGAATGTGTTCGCCACGCCCGAGCTTTCGCTTCAGCCGCGTCAATGGTGTTTCCCCATCGCCGGCTGCGTTAACTACCGCGGATATTTCGACGAAGCGAGCGCGCGGGAAGAAGCAGCGCGCTTCGCGGCAGCGGGCGACGATGTCTACGTCGGCGGCGTGCCCGCGTATTCGACGCTTGGATATTTCAACGATCCCTTGCTATCGACGTTCATCCGCTACCCCGACACCGAAGTGGCACGGCTCATTTTTCACGAGCTGGCGCACCAGGTCGCGTACGCCAAGGACGACACGGTGTTCAACGAGTCGTTCGCCGTGTCAGTGGAAGAGGAGGGCGTCGCACGGTGGCTCGCGGCGCAGAACGACCCCGCGCTGAGTACGCAGTTTGCGGCCTCTCAGCGCTATCGCGACGGGTTCCGCACGCTCGTCGCGCGCACACGCTCGCGCCTGGCGAAGGTCTACGCGAGCGGCGAAAGCGATGCAGAAAAGAGAGTCGAGAAGGCCGCCGCACTTGCTGCGATGCGCGCCGACTATGCGGCGCTTAAAAACCAGTGGGGCGGCTTCGCCGCATACGACAACTGGTTTGCGCAGGGACCCACCAATGCAGGCCTCGCCGCGGTGGGACTCTACTCGCAGAAAGTGCCGGACTTTCGCGCGCTGCTTGCCTCCGTCGACGGCGATTTGCCCCGTTTCTATACCAGGGTCAAGGCGCTTGCCGAACTGTCGGAGAAGGCTGAGCGGAACAAGGCGCTGGCCGCGGCCGTGGCGCCTATACGGGCATCGGCGAGCGCCAACCCGGTGCCCGAAGCCCCCGAAGTGGAATAGCGAGCCGTGGCAGGTCCCCGGCCGCTGCGGGCGTAAATCCTTGTCTTATCGCGCAATTCCGGATATAGTTATCGGTTCCTTGCCTCACCTGTGCTTTCAATGGGGAGGCCGCCGGCAACGGATGTTGATAGGACCGCTTCGGGCCTTGCCCCGCGTTCCGACGTTGCCAACCAATGCCCACAAGGAGAAGTCTGCATGCGTCACTATGAAATCGTATTCATCGTGCATCCGGACCAGAGCGAGCAGGTGCCCGCGATGGTCGAGCGGTACCGCGCGATGGTCACCACGCCCGGCGGCAGAATTCATCGCCTCGAGGATTGGGGCCGCCGGCAACTGACCTACCCGATCGCCAAGGTTCACAAGGCGCACTACGTGCTGATGAACATCGAGTGCGATTCGGCGACGCTCAACGAGCTCGAGCACGCCTTCAAGTTCAACGATGCGGTCCTGCGACACCTTATCGTCGCCATGCGAGAGGCCGCCGTCGCGCCGTCGCCCATGATGAAGGAAGAGAAGTCGAGGTCGATCGGTACCGGCGCCAGCACCGCCCCAACCGGCGCCAGCACCGCCCCGGCCAGCGCGCCTCAAGCGCCCGCCGTCGAAGCTCCCGCAGTACCAGGCTGACGTCTCCCCGTGCAAGCAAACACGGTGACGCTCGACGCGCGCATGCGCTCGCGGGGCGACCTGCGCTTTACGCCGGCCGGTGTTCCCGCGCTCGACTTCGAGCTCGACCACGAATCGATGCAGATCGAGGCCGGCGGCGAGCGCCGTGTGGCGTGCGAGCTTGCCGGTATCGCCATCGGACCGGTCGCGAAGAAGCTTGCCGGCGTCGCGCCGGGCGCGACGCTACGCTGCAAAGGGTTTCTTGCGCGGCGCTACCGCACCGGTGTCACGGTCGCGTTGCACGTCAACGAATTCGAACTGCAATAGAGAACCTTAGAAGGAAACCGATATGCCCCGTCCCATGGGAAGAAACGCGAAAGGCAAAGGCAAAGGCAAAGACGGCAAGAAACGCGAGCGCGGGAACAATCTGTTCAAGCGCAAGAAGTTCTGCCGCTTCACGGCGGAAGGTGTCAAGGAGATCGACTACAAGGACATCGACGTCCTGAAGGATTTCGTTCAGGAAAACGGCAAGATCATGCCGGCGCGGATCACCGGGACGAAGGCGCGCTATCAGCGTCAGCTCTCGACCGCGATCAAGCGCGCACGCTTCCTCGCGCTGTTGCCCTACACCGACCTGCACTGACCGGAGCGCACGATGCAAGTCATTCTTTTGGAGAAGATCCACAACGTCGGAGATCTCGGCGAAGTGGTCAAGGTCAAGCAGGGGTTTGCGCGCAATTTCCTGATCCCTCAGGGTAAGGCGAAGCGCGCGACGCCCGAGAATCTCAAGGCGATCGAGGAAAAGCGCACGGAGCTGGAAAAGGCCGCGCAGGAAAGACTTGCCAAGGCGCAGGACGAGGCCGCCAGGCTCGAGGGCGTGTCGATTCGGGTCACGCAGAAGGCGGGGGTCGACGGACGCTTGTTCGGCTCGGTGACCAATGTCGATATCGTCGACGCCTTGCAGGGGCTGGGCCACACCATTGAGAAGGCGATGATCCGCATGCCGGATGGCCCGCTCAAGCACGTCGGCGACTTCCCGCTGACGGTGGCGCTGCATGCCGATGTCACCGCGAATATCAAGGTCACCGTGCTCGGCGACACCACCGGAGTGCCTGCAGGCTGAGCAGCCACTTGCGATTCCGAACAGGGGCCTTGCGGCCCCTTTTTCTTGTGCGCTGCCCGAGGCCGTAACGCGCGTGACTGGACCGATGCGAGCAGCCGGCCTGTTAAAATGCGACGGTACGACTCGCCGCGCATGTCCAACGATCCCCAGCTCGAAGCACTGAAAATACCTCCGCACTCCATGGAGGCGGAGCAATCCGTGCTTGGCGGGCTGCTCCTCGAAAACGGCGCGGCCGACCGAGTCGAGGACATCCTCGGCGCGGACGACTTCTACAGCGACGCGCATCGGCTGATGTACAAGACGATTATCGGCCTGATCGCGGACAACAAGCCCGCGGACGTGGTGACTTTGTCCGAGGCGCTCGGCTCGCTCAACAAGCTCGAGTACACGGGCGGCATGCCCTATCTCGGCGCGCTGGTCGAGAATGTGCCGACCGCGGCCAATATCCGCCGCTACGCGGAAATCGTGCGCGAGCGGGCGATCCTGCGGCGGCTCGCCGCCGCAGGCGGAGAGATTGCCGAAAGCGCGTACCACCCGCTCGGCCGCAGCGTGCGCGAGATTCTCGACCAGGCCGAAACCAAAGTGTTCGAGATCGCCGAGCACGGCGCGCGCGGGCAACAGGGATTCCAGGAAATTCGTCCGCTGCTCACGCAGGTCGTCGAGCGCATCGAATTTCTTTACAACCGCGACAATCCTTCGGACGTGACCGGCGTGGCGACCGGCTTCACCGATCTCGATCGCATGACGTCGGGGCTGCAGGAGGGCGATCTCATCGTGGTTGCGGGACGACCGAGTATGGGCAAGGCACAGCCGCTCGATGCCAAGGTCAAAACCGCCGCCGGATGGAAAGCGATGGGCGATCTAAATGTGGGCGACGCCTTGGCGTCGATCGACGGTGCGCCATCGGAGGTTAGCGGCATCTATCCGCAAGGGACGAGGCAGACTTACCGTGTAACGTTTTCCGACGGGCGCTCGGCCGAGTGCTGCGCCGAGCATCTCTGGCGCGTTCACCACCGCCATTGGCCGGCCCCGCGAATTCTGAGGACCGATAAGATTGTCACAATGTTGGAGAGGCAGCGATATCGCAAGCGGCTTTGGATCGATACGGTGGACGGCAATTTTGGAAATCACGCGCCGCTTCCTATTGATCCATGGGTGCTTGGCGCATTGCTCGGCGACGGCAACCTGACCGGCACGACCCTAAGATTCACGACCGCATCGGAAATGATGCTTGCAAGGCTTGCAGAACGCCTCGAACCCGCGCTTATGGTCAAGCACGCCGGACGCATTGACTGGCGAATTATCCAGCGAGATGGCGGGCATCGGTTGGGGCTTTACGGAATGGCCTCTAATCCGCTCACCCAAGCTATAAAAGCACTCGGCCTTTGGGGACGCGCTAGCCACGAAAAGTTTATTCCGCGGGCCTATCTCGATGCCGCGCGCGAATGCCGGCTCGATTTGCTACGCGGCTTGCTTGATACGGATGGTTGGGTAGAACGGTGGGGAACGATCCGCTATGCGACCTCGAGTCCGCAGCTTGCGTGCGACGTTACCGAACTTGTCCGCTCGTTGGGCGGATGGTGCTCGACGAACCGCAAGCAGGCGCAATACATGCTTGGTGGAGTTCGTTATCAGGCGCGGCCGAGCTTTGTTTGCAACATACATCATTTCGATCCCAGGTCGGTCTTCCTTTTATCCGAGAAGCAAGGCCGCGCCCTTGAGGCGCCTTGCCGACGCAAGCGGCCCAATTTCGTTTCCATCGAGCCTGCGCGAATTACGGCAACGCAATGTATTTCCGTGACGCATCCATCGCATCTCTACATCACCGATGATTACGTCGTAACTCACAATACCGCCCTGGCACTCAACATGGGCGAGCACATCGCGCTCACCTCCAAGATGCCGGTCGCCATCTTCAGCATGGAAATGGGCGCAACGCAGCTCGCCATGCGCTTGATGGGATCGGTTGGCCGGTTGGACCAGCACAAGATACGCACCGGACGCCTGACCAACGACGACTGGGAGCGTCTGTCGGTCGCGCTCGGCAGGCTCAACGATGCGCCGATCCACATCGACGAGACGCCTGCGCTGAATTCGCTCGAGCTTCGCGCCCGCGCGCGCCGCCTGTCGCGGCAATATGGCGGGAGGCTCGGCGCCATCATTGTCGATTACCTGCAGCTCATGGAGGCAACCGGGGAGGGAGAGAACCGGGCAACGGAGATCTCGGAGATTTCGCGATCGCTCAAGGCGCTAGCCAAGGAGCTCAAGGTGCCGGTGCTCGCGCTGTCCCAGCTGAATCGCAGCCTCGAGCAGCGACCCAACAAGCGGCCGGTGATGTCGGATCTACGCGAATCGGGTGCGATTGAGCAGGACGCAGATCTGATCCTGTTCATCTATCGCGACGAGGTTTACAACCAGGATACGCAGGACAAAGGCATTGCCGAGATCATCGTCGGCAAGCAGCGCAACGGACCGATCGGCGCCGTGCGTCTTGCCTTTCTCGGCGAATACACACGCTTCGAGAATCTCGCGCAGTCGGGAACGTATTAGGGCGCTGCGGGCTTCACGTCAGTCGATCGAGTTGCCGCGGTCGTGCGAAACCCTGACCGGTCAAGTCGCACCTGAGTCTCAGCCTCCATCGAGAGGGCTGACAACGCCGCGCCCACCTCGGTTGAGAACGTGCGTGTAGATCATGGTGGTGCTGACGTCGATATGCCCGAGCAACTCTTGCACCGTGCGAATATCGTATCCCGACTCGAGCAAATGGGTCGCGAAGGAGTGACGCAGGGTATGCGGAGTGGCAGGCTTCGTAAGCCCCGCATCGCGCACCGCTTGTCGCATCGCTCGCTGAAACGCCTGATCGGAAAGATGATGGCGACGAACGATGCGGGTGCGCGGATCACGCGAGCGCTCCGCCGCCGGAAAGACGTACTGCCAGGTCCACTCCCTGCCTGCCTGCGGGTACTTGCGCGCGAGCGCATAGGGCAGCCAGACGGCGCCGAATCCGGCTCCGAGATCGCGCCGATGCAACTCGCTGGCGTGCTCAAGCTGTTCCCGTAGCAACGACTCGACGGTGCGCGGCAGAACAGTGACCCGGTCCTTGTGACCTTTGCCGTCCCTGATCAGTATCTCGTGTCGGTCGAGGTCCACGTCCTTTACCCGTAACCGCATAGCTTCCATGACGCGCATACCCGTGCCGTAAAGGAGGCGACCGATCAAACCATGGACGCCATGCAGCTGTGCGAGGACTCGCGTAGTCTCCTCGCGCGTGAGCACGACCGGAAGTCGCGCCGGCGTTTTCGCCTTCTCGATCCGCTCGAGCCATGGGAGCTCGATGCCAAGCACTTCCTTGTAAAGGAAAAGGAGCGCGCTCTTTGCTTGGTTCTGCGTCGACGCAGCGACCCCACGGGCAACCGCCAGATCGGTCAAGAATGATTCGACCTCCGCCGGCCCCAAATCTGCCGGGTGCTGCTTGCCGTGAAACCAGATGAAGCGTTTAATCCAGTCGACGTAGGCGTGCTCAGTCCGGATGCTGTAGTGTTTGAGTCGAATCTTGTCCCGGACGCGGGCAATGAGTCGAGGGGAGTCGGGGGTGGTCATCGCACTGTGCCGGGAAGCTTTTTTAGGCCCCGTTTTTGGAAGCGACGCCGTTGATTCTGGCCTCGTTTCTACCGGGGCGACATACGACCAATGGATGACCGACGCTTTATTTCCCGTCGCATTTAGGCGAGCTACATCTCGTTAGAGCTCACGCAGTGCCGAAACAATTGGCTACTCTCGCAGTTGGTTCTCCGGTGGAGCTCTCTACGCGACTCCGGGGCGCGCCAGGCTTACCGGCATTGCTTTATGTCTCGTCGGAGTTATATGCCTTGCACCTTTCGCGGACGCGATCTTCCACTCATGAGGCCTAACCTCTCGCTCAACGCGGACGCTCCTCGGCGGGCCTGCGGCCCGTCCTTCGTCGCGCCGGTTAGCTTGGTTCGTTAGGCGTCATGAGTCGAGCCAAGATCACCATCCTAGTCGTTCTCGCATTCGCGCTTGGCGGGGTTGTCGGCGGATCGGCGACATACGCGTTTTTCATGCGCGATGCGATCGCTGGAATGACTGCCCTTGGCGACATCTCGGTTGCTTCAATGTATGAGATGCGCGTCAGCCTCTTCGGCGATACCGGTACCGACGAAGAGTACGAAGCCGCGCTCAACGAATATGTAACAATTTTGGATCGGCTTAACGCTAAGAACGCAAACCCAGGAGACCGCGCTTCGCTCGCTGTATCCAAAATCTCGGCTCTGGGCAGACTCGCGTTAGTGACAAAGAAACGCGGCGCGCGCGAGGAGAGCGAGCGCTTTATTAACCTAGCGGTCGATGAATGCAAATCCTCCAAGTGGAAGGACTGTTCGCGGGCGAAAATAGAAGAGCTCGCGCTCTATTTCGAGAACAAGCGCGCCGCGCACCCTTCAGCTACGCCAAAATGATTCTGAGGCCTAACCCTTCGCTCAACTCGGACGCCCGCCGGCGGGCTCGCGCCCGCGCGTCGGTCGCCGGTTAGCTTGGTTCGTTAGCCGTCATTTTCCGTCGTATGCCAACCTTTCGTGTAACTGCTGACGCCCATCAGTATTACTTGCTGGACGAGCAGATCTCCGCGCCCTACCCAGAAGACATTACCGACGCTGACCTTGCGCGCGGATTCAAGGCAGTTCCATTTCTAGTCGCCGTGTACACGTCATCGGACGGGAGCGTTGAAGTTCAGGTCGAACGCACTGATCGCGCGCCAGCGCTCGACGACGCCGCTTGGCTACGTATCTTCGAGTGTCCGCTGCAGCTCCCTTCGGGGAGACTCGTTGTTGCCGGCCCTAGTTCCTTTCTGCCCGAGTGTCCGCGCTTGGACGTGCCACCTGGATCGTATCGGGCACGTGTTTCTGGTCGCGGTTTTGGCGAAGGTTCGCGTGAAGAGTATCTTGTCTCGCTCTGGCCTAGCCGCGACAGTGTCGCCACCGTCGTCAAGTCTGCCAACGCAAATGCCGGCTAACCTCTCGCTCAACCCGGACGCTCCTCGGCGGGCCTTCGGCCCGTCCTTCGTCGCGCCGGTTAGCTTGGTTCGTTAGGGGACATGCGAGAATGATCTATGCCTAAAGACCCACAAGAGGAAGAACGTAGGCAGCGTCGAATTGCGCAGGAGATTCTCTCGTGGGTCGCGATCTTCCTGCTTATGGCCCTGGTGGGTTATGTTTTTGATCGAGCTCGCGGCGGGTAATTTCGGCGCGGAGTTTGGCCATGCCCCCTAACATCTCGCTCAACCCGGACGCCTCGCCGGCGGCGCTGCGCGCCGTCCGCTCGGCGCCGGTTAGCTTCGTTCGTACACGTCCCTATGCCCACCCGCGCTTCGCGTCAGCAACTCCCGATGCATGACATGACGCCGAACCAAGAACGCATGGCTGGCCTGCCGGGTGCCACTTGGGGTAAGTTCACACGGTATTTGGAAATCGGAGCAGATCATTACGCAACTCGCCAAGTTGATCGGTTCGAAAATGGTTACGCCCTTCGCTATGACCGTGAACACTACATCGACGAATTCGGAACGCTTGCAGATCTTCGATACTCTAGCAAGTGGAAACGGTGGTGGCCCAATTGCCAACTGATCGACGCCGCCACTTTTGAGCGTATCGGGGCTGATGCCGCGCATAATGCTGCGGCATCGCTCCAGGCTCAATCAACGGAGCGAATGTCATGGCCAGCCAAACCTCCATGGCTTCGATCAGAGCACGCTATATGACGTCGACGCCTAACCTCTCGCTCAACTCGGACGCTCCTCGGCGGCGTGCTTCGCCGCCTTCCTTCGTCGCGCCGGTTAGCTTGGTTCGTTAGAGGGCACACATTCGGCCGTGTCTTCGTCGGCTCTTGCAAAAAAGGAATACCTATGAATTCGGGCCCAATAAATCACGATAACGGTGAGAATCTCAGCGCGCCCAGATCTTACGGTTTCAAAGGTGCCCTCTGCGGAGCCTTGATTGGAGCAATACTAAGCGTCGCTTTGTTTTGGTTGACGCAGAGCTATGTTTCATTCGTGATGTTGCCGATCGTCACTGCGTATGGATATTGGTTGCGTCCCGGCATCCGCAATCCAGGCCCGTTCAAGAGCAGGTGGTAAGCGGAGCGTTGCCATTTTTCTTATCTGTTATCCGGTGCCCTCTAACCTCTCGCTCAACGCGGACGCTCCTCGGCGGGCCTGCGGCCCGTCCTTCGTCGCGCCGGTTAGCTTGGTTCGTTAGGCATGCCCCAGTGCGGGCCAACGTCGAGCGATCTCAGCATCTCCGTTGAGGCGGATGCGTCGAAGGAGGTGACGCGGACTCTTTTCGATGGGCTGATGCAGGCCAACGTTGAGCGCACGCGCGATGGGAAAACGGAGCGCCTTTGTGTCGTCGCGCGAGATGCGGAGGGCACACTTGTTGGCGGCGTCTTTGGCGAGATTTACTGGGGCTGGCTCAACATCGTGGTGCTCTGGGTTGCTCCAACGCTACGGCGCCAGGGCCTAGGCACCCGCCTGCTTTCCCGTGCTGAACTGGAAGCAGTCGCGAAAGGCTGCCATGGTGTATATCTCGATACGTTCACGTTCCAAGGTTATGGCCTCTATCTTCGCGCGGGCTATGAGATATTCGGAACCCTTGAGCAGTTTCCGAGCGGGCATTCGAGGCATTTCCTTCGCAAGAGGTTGCATGCTGCCTAACCTCTCGCTCAACCCGGACGCTCCTCGGCGGCGCTGCGCGCCGTCCGCCGCCGCGCC
>Ga0193751_1002469_pt1 | contig 11194 bp, 6 predicted proteins | sample L1c2metaG_FD_143050 | JGI IMG/M metagenome (GOLD analysis project Ga0193751, IMG submission 143050) | Soil microbial communities from a riparian zone of the East river system, Colorado, United States - L1c2 | ecosystem: Environmental > Terrestrial > Soil > Riparian zone | place: USA: East River...
TTCCTCGTGACGCCCGAAGCGCTTCATGGGATTGAAATTCTTGCGGTTTTCTTCTATTTGCGTGGAAGGCATGAGGCGGGACCACGCGCCTTCGGTGGGAAAAGGGCCGGGGGCGATGGCGTTGAGGCGTATGTGGTGTTTTCCCCACTCGACGGCTAAAGAGGTCGTTAGGGCGAGAACTCCGGCTTTGGCGCATGCGGATGGCACGACAAAACCGGAACCGCAATTCGCGGCGGCGTAAGTGGTGACGATGTTGAGCACCGTGCCAGGCTGCTTTTTTTCAATCCAGCGCTTGCCGAAGACTTGAGTGCAATTAAAACTGCCGTTGAGAACGATGCCGACGACGGCGTTGAATGCGTTGGGCGTTAATTTTTCCGTGCGGGCCATGAAATTGCCGGCGGCGTTGTTGATCAGAGTGTTTATTTCGCCGATTTGAGATTCGGCGGTTTTGGCGGCGGCTTCGACTGCCTCGTAATCACGAACATCACAAGATGCGTACGCGGCGGTCCCACCGCTTCGCTGAATCTCTTCGCAGACGGACTTGAGTGGCTCGGGCCGGCGGCCGACGATGAAGAGGCGCGCGCCGAGACTGGCGAAGTGAAGAGCCATGGAGCGGCCGAGGCCGGTGCCACCACCGGTGAGAAAGATTACTTTGGATTTCAGCAGGTCTGATTGGAACAAGAGTGGTCCTCAAGTATTGCAGGCCGGAGAAAACTTATTTTGAAACTCTGTCGAGCGACTACCAGATTTTGCAGGCTTGTTCGCGCACCATGGGGTCGCCCTTTTTGCAGCTCCATGCCTGGGCGAAGGCAGCCATGTCTGACAAAGGCCCGTTGCCGCGGAAACGCGCGAGCGGATGTGGGTTGGTGTTGGCCTGCAAGCGCGCGGCTTCGGGACGCTGATTGGTGCCCCACACTTGCGCCCAGCCCAGAAAGAAACGCTGCTCCGGAGTATAGCCGTCGATATCTTTGGGGCGCGGCTTCCCTTCCAGAGATTTTTCGTACGCGGCGTAGGAAATGGCCAAGCCGCCGAGATCGCCGATGCTTTCGCCGAGTACCAGCTTGCCGTTTTGATGCAGGCCGGGCTCGACTTCGTAGCTGTCGAACTGTTTTTCGACGCAGGTGGCGCGCTCATCGAAATTTTTGCGATCGTCGGCGGTCCACCAGTTACGCAGATTTCCTTGTCCGTCGAACTGTGAGCCTTGATCGTCGAAGCCGTGAGAGATTTCATGACCGATCACCGCGCCCATACCGCCATAGTTAACGGCGTCGTCAGCCTTGGGATCGTAGAAGGGAGGCTGCAGGATGCCCGCTGGGAAAACGATTTCGTTCATGGTGGGGTTGTAGTAGGCGTTGACGGTAGGCGGCGTCATGCCCCACTCGTTGCGGTCCACAGGCTTACCGATTTTTGCGAGCTCGCGAGCGTTTTCAAAAGACTCGGCGCGGCGCAAATTGACGGCGTAAGAAACGTGTTCGATGTTGAGTTTGGAATAATCGCGCCACTTATCGGGATAGCCGATCTTAATGTTGAAGGCCTGGAGTTTTTCGATGGCGGCTTTTTTGGTTTCCGGGCTCATCCAGGAAAGCGTGGGGATATCCGAACGCAAGGCGGAGATAAGATTTTCCACCATCTCGCGAGCGTGAGCTTTGGCTTCCGGCGGAAAATATTTTTCCACGTAAACCTGGCCGAGGGCTTCGCCAATGTTGCGATTGACGGACTGCACGCAGCGTTTCCAGCGAGGCTGAAGCTCGGCGGTGCCGGAAAGGCGTTTGCCATAGAAGTTAAAATTTTCCTGGACGAAGGCGTCGGTGAGCGCGGGCGCATTGTCGTGTATGACGTGCCAGCGCAGATAAATTTTCCAGTCGGATAGAGGAGTGGCGGTGAGCTGATGATCCATTTCTTTGAAGAAATCGGGCTGGCCGATATTTGTTTCTGGCAGGCCGGGAAGATGGACATCGGCGAAGAAAGAATCCCAGGACCAATCGGGGGTGAGCTGCTTCAATTCGGCGGTAGAAAGTTTGTGGTAGTTGGCTTTGGGGTCGCGCAACTGCACCTTGGTGAAGGAGGCTTTGGCGAGGGCGGTCTCGATGTTCATTACCGTCTGAGCTTCGGCCGCGGCTTTTTCGGCGGGATCGCCGGCGAGCTGAAGCATTTTTGAAACGTGCGCGACGTAGTCGGTGCGGAGCTGCTTGGAGCGCTCGTCATCGCGGGTGTAGTAATCGCGGTCGGGCATGCCGAGTCCGCCCTGATCGGCGTCGCCAATCACCTTGGTGCTATCGACGAAGTCCTGCGTGGAGCTGAAATCGAAGAGCGCCTGGATGCCGTCGTTATGGAGGGCGGCAACTTCAGCGAGCAAAGCGTTGCGGTCGTTCATGGCATTGATGGCGTCGAGTTGGGGAGCGATGGGCTTGATGCCTGCCGCTTCGATGGCGCTGGCGTCCATGCAAGTGGCGTAGAAGTCGCCGACTTTTTGTTCATTCGAGCCGTGAGTGGCCTTGGCGGAAGCGGAGGATTCGGCGATCTGGCGAAGCTCGGCGAGATTTTTTTCCTGGAGCTCCGCGCCGGTGCTCCAGGTTGGACGATCGGCGGGGATGGGATTGTTTTTCATCCAGCCGCCCATGGCGAATTGATAGAAATCGTCGCAAGGTTTGCAGGATTTATCGAGATTCGTTGACGCGAATCCCCACGAGGAGGACGTGTCGGCGGCGCGAGAGGCGAGTAGCAGCACGCCGAAGCCGGTGAGGCACAGAACTGTGGCGAGAACAAAAAATCTGAAAACATTATTTTTCATAAATCACCTTTGGGAAGCGTCGTCGATCTGAAATCAATGAAGTCAACATTTTGAAAAACGAGAAAGCAGAGTTGAAATCACTTGTTTGCGGCGGGTGGAGTTTGATATTTGCTGACGTCCACGGATTGCCATTCGCCTTTAATGATTCCCGCTCGGATTTGTGCGGGAGTTTTTCCTTTGCGGGTTTGCTCGTGGGAATACAGATCTTCGCGAAGGCAAACTCCGCAACCGGCGCCGTGTTTGCTGACGAAGCAATCGAGAAGGCTTTCATGGCCCTGGCTGCGATCGCAGTGGCAGTAGCACGGTTCCTGGTACAGAACTTTTTTGACATGGGCGGCAAGGGCGTAGGCATTCTGAACTAACGGATCAGGAAAATTATCGGGGCTCATTGTGGCGGGAAGCGCGCCGGTGGGAGCTTCATTGTGGAACGCTGGGACATCGGTAGCGGACTGCGGTTCGGGAGTTGAAGATTGATGGCTCGCGCTGGAGATGGATTGCTGCGGCAGCAGCAGTAGGCCGAACGCGACTGCAAATAAAATTAACAGGACAGAACATTTCTGGAGCAAGTGCATGAAGATATCTCCGTTACACCGTTATTTCCGCGATGCTTGCGTGGTGGACGATAGGAACGTTAATTACTGTACGGTGTACGCAACAAAAATTCCAGTGCCGGCTATGAAAAGTGATGTGCGCTGCGGGTCGTGGGGTTGTTTCAGCAGTTGAATCCGGCGTCTGCGCAGATACGTGCAGCAACTATTCGGGATGGGTTAAGGTGCCGCCGTCAGGGCCTACTTGAATCTCGGATTTTTTGCCGGCGGTGATTAGCTGGGCTTCATAGGCTACCAACTGGCCGTGCTTGGTCAGGGATTCGACCTTGGTAATTTTGCCGGGCCCGGCTTTTTTCTGCAGCGCTTCGCGGACCGACGAAGGGAGCTTGTCGAGAAACGCTTGCTCTTCAATTTCATTGATGGTGCCGTCGGGCGCGATGGCTACATCTTTGGTGTGGCCATCCACAGTGAGTGAGACTTCATACTGCAGCTTTCCGTCTTCCGTTTCGCTTGCGTAGCCGCGGACGGTGGCGCCCTGACTTTGTTGATCTGCCACTTTCTGAACCGCTGCAGGCAAATCGGATTTTTTGAGATGTTTTTCCTGGGCGGGCAGGCAGGCCGCGAAAACGCAGCAGCTCAAAAATGCAGCGCACACTCTCCATCGAGTAATGTTCATTCCGTTCGGTTCCTCCCTGTGTGCACTCTGCTTGGGCGACTTGATGATAATACGACGAGTTCAGATGTGTGGCTTTACGGGAGTGTGAATGGGAATTGCGTAACCTAGACGCGAGGTGCAGCATCTTAGATTCGGTCGGTGGCCGAGTTACGGACTACCAGAGCTTGTCCTTAAAAATCCCTGATGGCGGAAAGCCGTGTTGGGTTAATTAGAAGGATAATGGAGTACCCAACGTGGCACTTAGCGTCTACGAGGCGCAGGGAGTGACTGGGAGGCGGCAGAAAAACGGTAGTCCTACTTGACGCGGAGCCGCTTTTGGGTAAACTGCATTTTCTTTATGGCGACGATGACACAATTCGTACCGGCAGTGGTGATGCAGGATTTCGACCTGCCACAGCGCGAGGCGGCTTTTTTCTATGGGCTGTTCTTGCGCGGCCACTCGGCGGAGCAGTTGCGGCGGGATATTGAAGTACCCACCGCAGTGCTGGTGAAATGGCATCGCGAAGCCGAGCGGGAGCCTGAACTGCGGGACATTTTTACGCGCATGGTGGAATACCGGCGGCATGTGTTGGCGATTTTTGACAATTTAGTGGGTTCGGATCTGCAAAACCAGAGGCTACAGTAGTTCCTCTCCAGTTGTCCTCGGGCGGTTCTTCTCTTAAATCACTTTTGAACACTTACCTATCCGGTACTAACGTCGCTTCCTGTCCGCTAGTGTAAGCTGGGGCTAATTTTCCTGTACGTTTGTACAGGTTTCGAAAGCGCCGGAGGCAACTAATTTTTCCGTCGGTGATTCTAAGCGAGTCGGGGACAAGTGTCACAAAATGAAGGGGATTACTCAATTGACGCCAGCCACTGGCGGGGTTAGAATCCTCACTTACCAGATTCGAGGTGGACTTTCATGGTCAGGGCAGCACGCACCCTCTTCACGTCGCTCTCTCTGCTAACTCTTGCGCTGCCGGTGGTTGGGGCACAGCAGGAGCAACCGGCACCTCACCCGCAGGCGGTACCGCAGCAACAGGATCCCACCGCACGTCAGAATCTCGATAGAGCCCAAAAGAAGAAAATCCGCAAAACGCTTAAGGAATTGGACACTCCTTATAAGCAGTGGCTGAACGAGGATGTGGTCTACATTATTTCGCCGGAAGAGCGCAACGCCTTTGGGCAGTTGGCGACCAACGAAGAGCGGGAACAGTTTATCGAGCAGTTTTGGCTGCGCCGCAGCACCAATCCAGACTTGCCGGATAACGAGTTCAAAGAAGAGCATTACCGGCGGATTGCCTACGCGAATGAGCATTACGCCTCGGGTATCCCAGGATGGAAGACGGATCGCGGACACATGTATATCGTGTGGGGCCCGCCAGACGAGATTGAAAGCCATCCGACAGGCGGCACGTACGACCGGCCTATGGAAGAAGGCGGCGGTTCCACGTCGACATATCCGTGGGAGACGTGGCGTTGGCGATACATCGAAGGCATGGGCGAAAACGTGATCATGGAGTTCGTCGATCCCACGGGATCGGGCGAATATCACTTGACGATGGATCCTTCGGAGAAGGATGCGTTGCTGCATGTGCCGGGCGCGGGATTAAGCCAAATGGAGCAGATGGGGCTGGCATCGAAGGCCGACAGATTTACGAGGTCGGACGGAACTAACCTGCCGACGACGATGGGCGGTCAGCCGGCCAGCATGAACGAATTTACGCGGCTGGAAGCGTACGCGAATGCGTTCAAACCGCCGGTGGTGAAATTCAAGGATCTGGAAGCGATTGTGACATCGCGCATCGTGCGCGATCAGGTGCGCTTCACGTGGCGCACGGATTTTCTGAAGGTGACAAACGATACGGTGCTGGTGCCGGTGACGGTGCAAATACCCAACAGCCAACTGTCGTTTCAGTCTAAAGAAGGAGTGCATTCGGCGACCATCAATATATTTGGGCGCGTGAGCACGTTGACGGGACGGGTGGTACAGACCTTTGAAGATTCGGTGAGCAGGGATTTCCCGGAGTCGCTATTCCAGCAGTCGGTGAAATTGCAGTCCATCTATCAAAAAGCGGTGCCGCTGCGGCCGGGACTTTACCGGCTGGATCTGGTGATCAAGGATGTGCAAAGCGGAAACGTGGGCGTGGTAAATTCGCGGCTGCAGGTGCCGCGTTACGAGGACGATAAGCTGGAAACCAGTTCGTTGATTCTCGCGGATCAGATTGAGCACGTGCCCGCGAAACAAATTGGGAACGGGCAATTTGTGCTGGGATCCTCGAAGGTGAGGCCGCGGCTGGAAGGTGACTTTACCACCGCCGACAAGCTGGGAATTTATATGCAGGTGTATAACCTGAAGCCGGATGACAAAACGCATAAATCCAATGCGACGTTCCAATACACGGTGAAAAAGGGCGGCGCGCAGGTGCTGCAATTCAAGGAAACGTCCGTGGATATGAAACAAACAGGCGATCAAATCACGATCGAACGGCTACTGCCATTGTCGACGCTGGCGCCGGGCAAGTACACCCTGGAGATAAACGCGACAGACACGCTTTCGAATCAGACGATTTCGCGGACGGCTGATTTCACGGTGAAGAATCCAGTGGAAACGAAGAGCGCGGCGAACGTGCAACCTGGAGGTACCGCAAAGTGAAGCAACGGAGGCTCCTCCATTTCGGGGCCATAACGCTGGCGTGGGTAGCGGGTGTAGCTTTGCCTGTTAATGCCAAGCTGCCAGAGGCGCAATTAAAAGCTGCTGCGAAGTCGGGGCCGGGCAAGCTGGCCGGCGTGGTTCTGGACGGGACGGGGACGCCGCAGATGGGCGCGACGGTAGAACTGCTTGCGGAAGCTTCCGGCGCGAACGTAGCGCGCGCGCTGCTGACCAACACGAACGGCGTTTTTCGCGGTGAGAAACTATCGCCGGGCTTGTACACCGTGCGAGTTACCTTGGCTGGGTTTTTGCCTACTCTGGAAAAACATATTCGCATCAATCCGAATGTTACGACCGTAGTGCGCGTGCAGATGGAATCAATGTTCGCGTCGCTGGAGCAGTTGAGGCGACAGCCGGTGAACACGGCGGACGCGAGCATGGATCGTGGGATACCGCGAACACCGCGCGCCAGACTGGAATTTACGGATGGGGCGCGCCACCCGGGCTCGGGTTCAAATCTGGTTGCCGCTCCGGCAACGGCTTTTGCGTATGACCAGAAACTGGGCGGAACCGCGCAGCTAATTCTCGCGGGGCAGATGAGTTATGACCAGGAGGCGCCCGCGGGAAGTATCGCGACAGTCTGGCTGCCAACCGGGTCTTTGGGTGCCGGCCCGCATACTGCGTTAGTTTTGCGCGAAGCCAAGCTGGGACCGGAGGGGCCCATATTTCGCGGGGTGCGCATCGATCAGGGCGGCGGGATGGCGATCGGCGATCGCGCAATTCTGAGCTACGGCGGAGAATATGTTTTGGTGGGGCTTGGGGCCGCGGCCTCGTCGATACGCCCGCGAACGAAATTAGATGTGCGTGTTTCGGACGATTGGAACGCGACGCTAATTTTCACTTCCCTGCCGAATGGGCCGGGGCCGCTGGAAGCCGCGGATGGCGAAGCCAACAATATGGCCGCGGCGCTGAATGAGTTGGACGGATTCCCGACTTTGCTGTGGCGCGGCGGCAAGCCGGTGCTGCAACGCGGGTGGCACGAAGAAGTGGCGGCAGACCGTAAATTGGGAGCACGCGGAAAAGTAGAAGTGGCGGCGTTCCACGATGACAATCGCCACGTCGCAATCTTCGGGCGCGGCGCGGATTTACCGGCGGGAGATTATTTCCAGGATTATTTTTCGAATGGCTTTGCGTATGACGCGGGTTCGTCCAGCAGTTGGGGAACGCGTGTGGCGCTGCGCGAGAAGTTGGATGACGACATAGAGCTTACGACGGTCTACGCGTTCGCCGGAGCTTTGGCGCCGGGCGAGGACTTGAATGGAGTGTTGCGCGATATTCTGCGGACCGTCCCGCGGCACTCTGTAGGGGCGAGCGTTTCAGCCAAGATTCCCCGTGCGCGAACGAAGGTCGAAGCGGGCTACAAATGGGTCAGCGGCGTCACGGTTTCGCGGGTGGATATGTATGGCGAGTCGGTTTTTCAGATTGACCCCTACCTGCATGTAGGACTCAGGCAGCCGCTGCCAAAGTTCGCCCTGGGGCGTTGGGAAGCGGTGGCGAACTGCGATAATTTGCTGGCTCAAGGGACGGTGCCGGTGACGACGCGTGACGGACACACCAATTTGATACCGGCATTTCGAAGCTTCCGCGGCGGCGTTAGCGTACAGTTTTGACAATTCGGGCTTTAGAAAGCCATATCTGCTCTTCCGAATACCGTATCCCCGCTCGGTCTCTCCGGATTTTTTATTCGAAGCAACAGAATATAAAGGATTTAAAGTAGAGCACCGTCCCTCGCGGATGGTCTCTAATTTGCATCGGATTTATATCGGGTAGGTGTATCCCTGTCGAGCCGCGGTATGAAGCAAAATCTGCGCGTGAGTCTCGGGGCGGTCGTGCTGGCGTTAGCTACGCTGGCGGCGGTGATCTTTGCCTTCCTGAATTTCCAACAACGAAGCAAATTCGAGCTGGTGGATGATGGCGTTGCATGGCTAGACACTGACCACGGCATAGAAGCCTGGAAGGTTGCTAAAGGCTCGCCAGCAGACTTGGCGGGCATTCGGCCGGGCGATCAACTGGTGGAGATCGACGGCCTCAAGGTAGGTCGAGCGGTTCAAGTCACCATGCGGCTGAACCGGGCGGGGCTGTGGACGCAGGTACGCTACAAGCTGGCCCGCGCAGGCCAGGAATTTGAGACGCCGCTGGTCACGGCGCCGGCGGAGAAGCCCGCTTCCATCGAAAATTACCTGCGGGTTGTAGGGCTGCTGTATCTCTTTATTGGACTATTCATTTTTGCACGACGATGGAATGCGCCCAAAGCGGTGCACTTTTATGTGTTCTGCCTGGTGTCATTCATTCTGTATTCCTTCCACTTCAGCGGGAAACTGGACACTTTTGACCAGGAAGTTTACTGGGCAAATATCGTGGCGCGCTTGCTGGCTCCCGCGGTGTTATTGCACTTCGCGCTGGTGTTTCCGGGCCGTTCCGAAACAACTTTTCGCTCTTCATCAAAGGCGCTGACGGTTTATCTGCCGCCGCTGGCGCTGCTGCTGGTACACATCAGCACGGCGCGCAATGCATTTGGATTTGTACCGTGGCTGGGCTCGCGCATTTTGTTGGATAAGATTGAGCTTACTTTTCTGGGCGGATGTTTTCTGGCCGCGGGGCTGGGCTTCTACAGAAATTTCCGGGTGGCGCCTTCGGGTGTTTTGCGGCAGCAATTCAAATGGCTGACGGGCGGGACGCTAGCGGGCACTTTGCCATTCACGTTGCTTTACATTGTGCCGTTCGTTATGGATCTGGGGCCGCGCGGGTGGATGCAATTCTCCGCAGTGAGTTTGGTTTTGATTCCTTTGTGTTTTGGCTACGCCGTCATCCGCTACCGGTTGATGGACGTGGATATTATTTTCAAGCGCGGCTTGGCGTACACGGCAGCCACGGCGGGAGTGGCGGCGGTTTATTTCGCGCTGGTGGCGTTGCTGGCGCAGATTTTCCACGCACAGACAACGGGACCGGTTGGCGGGATGATCGCGATCATGATCGCGGCGTTTCTGTTCCAGCCGTTCCGCGAATGGACGCAGTCCAGGCTGGACAGATTCTTTTATAGGGACCGGCTCGATTATCGCCGCACGTTGATTGAGTTCGGACGCACGCTGACCAATGAAGTGCGGCTGGAGCCGATGCTGGGCTCGGTGATGGATCGCGTTTCGCAAACGCTGCTGGTCGATCGGTTGGCGATTTTCCAGGAAGATGCGACAAATCCCGGCCACATGCGGCTGGCACGCTCGATGGGCGTGCGATTGACTGAACCACTTGATCTTGGCTTCCTCGAGCCCGCCCGGCCCGAGTTCGCCCGTGGGGCGCTCTTTTTTGAGTCGCCCCGCGCGGCGAGAGATGTAAGTGAATCGGTAAGGTGCACGCTGGAGCAATTGGATTTGAATTATTTTGTGCCTTGCCGGATTCGTGAACACACCGTGGCGGTGTTGGGCCTGGGGAAGACGGTGGACGGGGATTTTCTGTCCAGCGATGACGTGGAGTTGGTGGAGACGATTGCCGGTTACGTGGCCATCGCGTTGGATAATTCGCAGCTGTATACCTCGCTGGAACAAAAGGCCACGGAGATCGCGCGGTTGAAGGACTTCAGCGAAAACATCGTGGAGTCGCTGAACGTTGGAGTGCTGGCGGTGGACCTGGCGGGCCTGGTGGAATCCTGGAACTCGCGAATGGAGCAGTTATTCGGCGTGACGCGCGAGCATGCGGTGGGGCACCAACTGAATTCCCTGCTGCCGGAAGAATTGTCGAAGGAAATTACCGCGCGCAGTGACGATGAATTGATCACCGGGATTTACAAACAGCGGCTGCATCACCTGGGGAAAACGCTGACGTTAAATGTTTCCATCACGCCGCTGGTCAGCAAATCGGGTGAGCGCATCGGACGGCTGCTGCTATTTGACGATGTGACACAACGCGAACGGCTCGAAGAACAAATGAGCCAGACGGAAAAGCTCACGTCGCTGGGGCTGTTGGCAGCGGGCGTGGCACATGAAGTGAACACGCCGCTGGCAGTGATTTCCAATTACATACAGATGTTGGGAAAGCAGATGCCGGATGGCGATCCAAAGCAGGCGATCATCGAGAAAATTGTGAAGCAGACTTTTCGCGCCAGCGAAATTGTAAATAACCTTCTGAATTTTTCGCGCACCAACGCCACCGAAGTGGTGGATATCGACGTGAATCGCGTGGTGGAAGAAACGCTTTCCCTGGTGGCGCATCCGCTGAAGACCTCGCAGATTAAGGTAGTGCGGCAACTGGGCGAAACGCTTCCGGCAGTGCGTGGGTCGGCGAACAAGCTGCAGCAAGTGTTTTTGAATTTATTTTTGAATGCGCGCGATGCGATGCCCGGCGGAGGAATGCTGGAAGTGCGCACCACGGCGCACAACGGAAGTGTGGAAGTGGAAATCGTGGATACTGGCGCGGGGATTGCGCGGGAACACATTCACCGGATATTCGATCCATTCTTCACCACCAAGGCGAGCGGGCGCGGAACCGGGCTG
>Ga0193751_1002470_pt1 | contig 11192 bp, 10 predicted proteins | sample L1c2metaG_FD_143050 | JGI IMG/M metagenome (GOLD analysis project Ga0193751, IMG submission 143050) | Soil microbial communities from a riparian zone of the East river system, Colorado, United States - L1c2 | ecosystem: Environmental > Terrestrial > Soil > Riparian zone | place: USA: East River...
CACGCACTGAATTACTTCTTCGAACGCGACCAGGACTTCAAGCAATGGCTTGCAGCCAATCCCAACGGAGTTTCGCGTTCCCGCTCACGCGCAAGCAATAAGACACCAAGAGATCTAGATGAGGATCATCGCGCCGAACTCCCAACTCCTATCAATGGAGGCCAGCGATGATCCAGCGTGCCCTTGCCTCAAAAGGAATCGTGGCCTATGTGCTTGCCTGTGCTACGGGCATCACGCTCTACTTCCGCTGGCCATTCCCCGAAGACGATCTCATGCTCCATCTCATCGAGCTGCGAGCGCCCGCGATCTACCTGTTCTTCAAGTACAGCTACACCCTGTTTCTGTTCACCACGCCGTACATCATGTACTCGCTCGTGCTCTCAGGACTGTACGTGTTTGCCCTCCGGCCTACGCGCAAGATCAAGCCCATACCGCGTTTCTCTGCGGAGGTCGCATCATGAAGCAAAGGCTCCGGCACCTACTTCGAATTCTCGTGCGATGCACAATGATTTCCGGTCTTCTATCTATCATTTTGTTCGCTGCTGCCGGGTCAACATCGATTATTTCTATTCGGCACTACCTTGCCGTCTTTTCATCCGTGCTCCTTCTCACGATGCTCGCTGTAGATCCCCAGCTAGCGCGCGAGCGGGAACGGCCAGGCCCGGATGACGCATCCCAATCCCTGCGATTTGCTGCCGGTTTTCTTTTCTTGCTTACGATTGTGGTCGCTGCTTTCGAGGAAGGCCATCTGCGCACAAAAAGTGCATTGCCGACCTCTACGTATCTTGCTGCCCTGATCATCTTTGCCATAAGCAGTTCATTTCAGACATGGGCGATGATCTCGAACCCATTCTTCTCTCCAGCAGTGCGCATCCAGCATGAGCGTGGGCATCACCTCATCGTCTCCGGACCCTACAGATTCGTTCGCCATCCTGGCTATTTGGCAATGTGCGTCTCCGCCATCTGCAGCGCGATTGCGATCGGCTCTTATCTCGCGCTTATCCCAGCTCTTGCTTTTGTGTTCGTCATCCACCGACGTGCCCGCTTGGAACACGCGTTTCTCGAGCTCAACCTAGATGGCTTCGCGTTCTACGCGGAGCGCGTTTCCGCCGGTCTTCCGTTTATCAGGAGTTCCTAAATGTCCGAGATCCCGCGAGTACCGCCCCGAAGTGCAACCGAGTATGAATCGGTTTTCGAACCATTGCTCGATTCCGATGAAGCCGCTGCACTGTTGAAGATTCACCCTAAGACCCTCCAACGCATGGCCCGCCGCGGAGAAATCAGCGGCATTCAGATAGGGAAACTCTGGCGTTTTCGCGCCTCTGTGCTCAACCAGTGGATCAAATCGCGAAGTATCGCAGGCTGAGGATTCTGTGAAAATCTTTGTCTCGACTGTCTTGCGTCGCACATTTATCCTTCCCCACAGCCACTCGTGTCCGAGAAACGAGGACTAAAGCCCTTTGCTGAAACGGACACGATATCAGTACGGAAGTTTGCGACTGAAGAAGAGAACGAAAGGACCTGATGCTTGGGAATTTCGGTACTACGTCACCGATGGGGACGCGATGCGAAAACGTCGGTACGTCACAATTGGGACGAAGGAACAGTATCGGAATGAGTCCCTGGCACGAAAGGCCGTGCAAGCGCTTCTTCTTAACCTAAACGCAGAGAGCCCACGGGCGGAGTTGGAAATCGTTGCTTTCGGTGCGCTTCTCGACAAATTTGTGACTGAAGAGATGCCGACGCGATATTCAACTCGGAAATCTTATGAGTCGATGAAGAAGCGGCACATACGACCGACTGTGCAGCTTGTCTTTCAGTGAGAAGAGGGGAACGTAAATCCTGGGCCGAACTCTGCATCGAGACACTCCAGCAACCCGCGACAGGGATGTCCCATCGCTGAATTGCCCGGATGCAGACAAGTGAAGAGTAGTTCTTCGGCCCGCATGGGCTTCCATTAATAAAGCATACGAGTTCGGGCCGGGGCAAGCCCTCCAGGCCCATGTCGATACGATTTGTGGAAATTTTTGTGGAAACGCGAAGAGCGACTGACCCGCTGCGCTTCCAAGCATTTGAAAAGATTGGTTGCGGGGGGTGGATTTGAACCACCGACCTTTGGGTTATGAGTTCAAAGGGAAACTGATACAGAAAAACTTACAAGCGCACGGATGACACCTAAGCACCTGTAAGTTCCCGTAAGAAACGCAGCCCAGTCCCCCGTTTAGTCCCTCGTTTTCCGTCCGGCCCGTTGGGATCAGCACCCAACCATCCATTCGCCACCCGTTTGTGGGCGAAGGTTGTCCGCGTGGGATCACGGCTCCTGATGTTGTCAGTTACTACCACGTTTGTGGTAGAGTTGTACCACATGCTTGACCTTCGCTCCAAGGCACGCCAGCAACTGCTGGCCTATTACTTCACGAACCCGACGGCCCGCCACCATCTGCGGGACTTGGCGGAGCGGCTGAGCATCGATCCGTCTAACCTGTCGAAAGAGTTGGGGCGCCTGGAGGGCGAGGGTCTATTTCGGTCGGAAGTGAGTGGCCGCCAAAAGTATTTTCAACTGAACCGTGGGTATCCGCTTTTTGATGAAGTACGCAAGATCGTTGCGAAGACTATTGGTGCGGCACCCCTGATCGCCCAATCCCTCAAGAGAATTGAGGGAATAGACGAGGCTTATCTGTACGGCTCGTTCGCACGCAACCAGCAGGATGCCGCCAGCGATATAGACGTGCTCGTGATTGGTGCCCCTCGCGAGGAAGTCTTAGCGCAGGCCATGCGAAGGCTTGAGCGGCAACTCGGACGCGAAATCAACTACACCGTTCTCACGCCGAAGGAATTCAGGTCGCGCCGCGCTCGCAAGGATGCCTTTCTGGAAAATGTCTGGCACAATAAGCGTGTTTCGCTCATAAGTCCAAATGAAGAAGTTGAAGCCGCACACCGTCGACTGGGCGCAGATTGAACGCTTTCTTTCGAGCGCAGACAAGAAGCTCGCCTCGGCCCACAGAATTCTCGCCTTTGACGAGGAAGCTTGTCTTCAGCAAGCCTACGAAGCGATGCTGAAAGCTTCCCTCGGGTTCATGTTCAGCCATGGATTCCGTGCGAGAAGTCAGCCTGGGCACCACATCGCCATCATCGATTTTGTGCGGTCGCGTATCGACAAGAAACATGCCGGTCTGATGGCTGTCTTTGACCGTCTCCGCCGTAAACGCAATATGGCCCTTTATGACGACACCGGATTTGTGTCTCATCATGACGCAGAACAGGCGCTCGAATCTGCCGGCGACTACTTGAATGTGATCCGAGCTGATATCGCAGCCCGAAAGCCCTAAATCGGGAGGAATCGAGCGGCATGGGCAAACGTCGCTTTTGAAGTGATCACCGAGGAATATAACACGGGTGATGCAAGCGTCAGCGGAACAGCTTGCATTGTTCAATTCCACCCCGCAGTCGAGGAGGAATGTCATTGTGGATTAACGTTACTTGCGTCCTGACTCCCGAACTATTTCAATCCCACCCCACGCCAAACGGGGATTGCGACGTCAAGACTCAGTACCACACCAACTTGGTTCAGCCGTTTCAATCCCACCCCGCTCACACGGGGAGTGCGACTGCCGTTGCGACTGCGACTGCATAGAAGTCCTAGATGTTTCAATCTTACCCCGCCTTAAACGGGGAGTGCGACGGTGTGTGCCGCGACCCGAATCATGCTGCACTACTTTCTTTCAATCTGCCCCGCCAAACGGGAAACGCGACCTCGACTTGCACTTCCCTCGGTGCATCCAGCATGCCTCTTCAACCCCACCCCGGAATCAACGGGGATTGCGACCAACTGCTCGATTAACGGCGGAGCGTGGTTTCAATGTTTTCAATTCCACCCCGCACTCAGCGGGGATCAGAAATCGGCATTATCACATCTCACGAACGCTTTGCCGACTAATTTCAAATCCTAGCCCGGACCGCGCGGAGGGCGACTAAGTGGTTTGCATTGCCGTCGAGTGGTTCAGCACGTGCTTTCAATCCCGCCCCGCTAGTAAGCGAGGACTGCAACGACTACGATCCGCTGTTTGCCGACTTCACGATCAACTTTCAATCTCGCCCCACCCTGAGGTGAGGACTACAACTCTGGAGTATCTTGTTCAGCCAATATATGACTTCTATTTTCAATTTCACCCCGCACGAGGCAGGGATTCGCAATCGAGAATAACCTCTCATGGCGGGCGTTGATTTCGCCTGCTTTCAATCGTACCCCACGAGGCGGGGACAAGGATGTCTGCATGCGAAAGCGCTGGAATCGAACTGCCTTGAATCCAACCGCGCACAAGCGAGGACTTGAACCAACCTGATCGGACAAGGGATTCCTGCATTTTAATTTCACCCCGACCGACGCGGGGATTGCGACATGGCGCACGTTCTCAAGGACCGCACTTGGGCACTGAACTTTCAATCCTGCCCCACTAGCTGGGGGATTCCTACAGGCTGTCTGAACTTCACTGTCATCACCTCTAACTCTGTTTTCAATTCCACCCCGAATCTGCGGGGAACACTATTGCTACGGTGTATCAAGTTTATCTTGATCAACTCCCGGTATTTCAATTCTACCCCGCCCGAATACGGGGATTTCGACGACATCAACAATACAGGAGCTATTCCGGTGACCAATTTTCAATTCCACCTGCATCGATGCGGGATTTCGACCTGAACGATATCCGGTATCGGGGCGGACAGGAGCAAATTTCAATCTCACCCCGCGAAAATGTGGAGGACTGCAAAGATGCGAGGATTGCAACGGGGCGGCTCCGACGATAACGTGATCCGCTTCCGCAAATTTCAATCTAACCCCGCCAATATGCGAGGATTGCAACTTCACTGACGGAGTCCGTCGACACCAGCACTCCGTAATTTCAATCTCACCCCGCCAAGACGCGAGGATTGCAACTCCTTCCGATTGCCCGCAATCATAATCGCGGATGCAGTATTTCAACCTGACCCCGCCGCATGCGAGGATTGCAAAATGCGAATACAGGCGCGTCGACGCTGGCAGTCGAATTTCAATTTAACCCCGCTAGGTGCGAGGATTGCAACCACGCTTCCGACGTTGCGAGAGACGACATCTTCGCGATTTCAATCTAACCCCGCAGGACGCGAGGAGTGGAACTCGCAACATCGATATACTGTACACGACTCAGCGACTATTTCAATCTAACCTCGCCGGTTGCGAGGATTGCAACTGCGTCGGAAGTCGGCTTCCTGCCAGCATTGGTACTCCCATTTCAATCTTACCCGGCCAGAAAAGGGGATTCCAGACTTCGCATACGGCTGCGGTCAAGGTTCAAAATTTCAAGCTCAACCCTCTCACGGAATTTCTTTCAAGATCCCCCAGACCTTAATCGAGGACTACGACGTTTGGGGCTGGTGATTATTGTGCTCTCTTTGCACAACCTGATTCCACCCCAGACTGAATGGGGACTGTAACTTGTATCCGAGGCCGTCCCGGATGGTGAACTGTTGTTTTCAATTCCACCCCAGACTGAATGGGGACTGTAACTCATCAACCTGCGTTTGGGTGAGACGTGGGAAGAGCACTTTCAATCTTTCAATTCCACCCCAGACCAAATCGGGGACTGCAACTGTTTCGCAAGTCTTTCAATTCAAACTACGCAAACTGTCAATCTGTCGCAGGCGACGCCAGATTTGCAAATACACCCACACCAGCATTTCGCCCCGCGCCTATCGCAATCACTCCTGCCACTTCACTGTCGAACTCGATTGCAAGCATCATTTTGATATAGTTCTTCGCGTACTTGTTGCCGACCTCAAAGTCCTCTCCCGTGCTGAATGTCTGAATTGCCTTAGGCACAGGTAGCCCCACCACGCGGAACATTTTCTCCAGCATCTTCTGACGCTTCTTAGGATTTTTCTTTCCGTGCTTCGTGTCATACCCGTTCAGCAGGACAGGGGTCACGCTAACCCAGTAGCGTGACGGCTTCAAGTACCGCTCGAAAATAGTGTCTGGCCCAGCCTCCCGAACCGCCGTAAACACGTTCCCCTTGAGGTCGGTCATGACCAACTCCGAGACGCGGTGAATGGGCAGAGAGCCGAGCGTGTCGACAATGACTGCACGGCGAATCCGCCCATCGCTGTACTTACCAAGTTGAAGCAGCGGCAGATATTGCAATTGCGCCCCCCCATGATTCGAAGCGTACTCTTTCAATTCATTCGGAACCTGATTGATGACAGCGTGTCGCATCATTCCAGCGACGTGTGGTAACAAGTGTTGAGTAAACGACACGAGGTCGCCGTCACGATAGAAGCGGTATAGTAGCCGTTTCTGGCGTGGTTCCGTCGCGAAAAATGCAACCTTCTGCTCCACTTCAGTGCTCGACTTTCTGTGATTGTGATAGAGGATGAGGTCGTTGAGGAGTCCGGCACGGGGAACTCGCATCTGCCGACCGTTCCCGGTTGTCGGTTCCCATGTTTCCATGCCATCGGTCTTCACAGGAAGTGAGTCGATGAGATCCGCTTTGGACACGCAGAGGCTCTCTCCGTGGCCCAACCTGAATGGTTCGTAGAAGGGTAGCCATTCTTCCTTCGCTTCTGCATCGAAGAAATAACTCAGGTGAACGCCATCCCTGTCCGAGAAGCGAAAGACGGGTTGCTGCGTCATCAACTTGTTGCTCGGGTCGGAGAAAGTAAACTGACGCATTTCTGCCATTTTGGGCATGCGTGGGACTGCGATACTGACGTTCGTCTTCACGGATTCCGCACACTCTATTCGAACGCACTTTGAGCGTTCGAGCGCTTCTAGCGCAGGACGGGCTGCTTCGAGACGGTGTGCGCTCTTTTGCACCATTGCTTGAAAGAGTGTGCTGGAATCCAATGGGAACAGACTTGCGTGAACACTGCCCGTCGGGTACGTGACATCAACCCTCAACATAGTTCCTCACTTCCACCCCGGACAACGGGGATTTGAGAACCGTTTGACGCTGCGTTTCCGTTATATCTCGGCTACCTTCAATCTCACCCCGCATTGACCGAGGAAGTCTTAAGCCGGAGCCGTCTCCACAATCTTCTTCGGGGTCTTTTTCGCTTTGACTACTTTTTTCGACTCGCTCCCAGTCCTCGCATTCGCAATGATGGCTTTGATATCGACATTCAACGTTTCCGGCTGACCAATGCCAAACTTTTTCGCTGCACCTTTCGCAAATTCGAGAACCTCGTTGAACAAGTCTTTTTCGTCAACGACCTCAGCGGGCTTAAGGTCAGTGAATACCTCGACCTTGCGGGACTGCCGCACAAGCGTCGTTCCAGAACGCAGAACACTGCTCGTCGGTGCAAGAAGTGCAACCAGAGCAAGTGCGACCAAATAGTCATGCAAAGCAGGGTTCGACTTATATCGGTCGAAGACTTCGAGCGAGAAGACCGCCGTGCGTTCAATCGTCGCCTGTGACACGTCGACGGTTCCGCGCTCAGAATACGAAGGAATCTGTTCCACGCCGATTTCAGCACCCGTTAATCCATGTTCGCTTAACTTCTCCGCAAAATCTGCTCGTACCTCATTCGAAAACGGAGTCGAGAGAGAAGATGCTGAAGGACGGGTCGTTCCATTTCGGACGATGACATCGCTGGCTATTGCGCGAGTCAACCGGATATTGCGTCCGCCACGAATATCACACAACCCGAAGAGAAATGAAGTTGGCGCACGTTTTGCCAGCAACTCAGGCTTGGATGTCAGCGATTCCAACTCTTGTTTGAAGTAGTACGAGATTGCGGGGTCAGCCGCGCGGTGTGGAACCTCAACCAGAGCGACGGTCGTGTCAGGATAGACGACCTGCGTGGCCGGGACGAGTTCGGGATATTGTGTAAATACTGCCTCAATCCGATTCGCCTGTGATTGCACGCTGTCGAGCACCGCGTTGTTGCTCCAAGTCACAAACTTCGATGAGTCTGATTTCTTATCACCCGCATAACTTGGCAACTTGACTGATGACGACATCGAAACAAGGAACTCGGTCACACGAATCGCCTTTGCCTGTTTCGCCTTCTCTGCAAAATTCATATGCTCCTCCAGAAACTCTAGAATTGTTGCATACACCGGGCAGTCAAGCGACCTCTTTCGCCGTCGCCAACACCAGGCCGTAATTTCCGAATCCTTTGACGGTCGCTTCCAGTCTCTTCTGAGACACGCCTGTCAATGCTGCGAATAACCCGGCGGGAGCCGTCCATTCTGTCGCTAGGCCGTAAATAATGCTCTTGTCATTCACTAGCCGCGTCATGATAGACCGAAGGCTTTGAACTGCAACCAGTAGCAAGAAGTCGCGGGCGAACACCTCCGTGTCTGCGCTGTCGTAGACCCCACCCGCGTCGATGTAATTCTTTTTTAAGTTGAAATTCGCTAGATAGTTGGTCGACTCTGCGTCCTTTGAAAGTGAAAATAGGTCTCCAGCATCTTCTGCGTCTCTTGCCAGTTCAGCGAAGACTCTGCGGTGAAGAGTCGCAAATTCTAGTTTGTCGGCTTTTGAGAAGTTCCCCTTATCGCCGATGAATCCTCCCATATCGAACCAATCGAGTTTAATGACTTCGTTGCCGTTCTCCATCAATGTGACCTTGCCGTCGACCTCCACGATGTCGAGTGTCGCTATTCGCTCTACCAGCAACGGAAAATTTGCATGTTCGAACTCGAAATTCATTGAACGAAAGACGCTGTCATCACAGAGGATTGTTGGTGTCTTGGTGAATCTACCCCTCGTGACGGCGCAGCCGAGGCAGTCCGCCAGGATCACGATTCCGTAGGTAGCAAGCACTTCGCTGAGATTTTTGTGGTTAACCAGTATCTTGACTTCCACGTTCACTCCGCGTTGATGTCTACTGCGCGTATGACCGCTTCGAGGTATGCAAGCCCCCATATACCGTGCTCGCCATTGAGACTCGCCAACAACTCAGGCAACTGGGCATTCAATCTTGCACTGTCGTCAACGTCATCGGGGTCGTAGGCGGTTTCTTCAAACATTGGACGGCACCGACCGTGGTGACTCAGCACTAACCACTTCGCGAGTGGAGAAAGTTGAGGGTTGTATAAGACGGATACGAGCTCGTGCCTCATGCCATTCAGCAAGGCGGGATTGCGAAAAACATGATTTTTCGCCAATGGTTCTCCCGAAGTCGACCCCTTGAACCCCAACTGCCACAGCGGATGTTCCTTTCCTGCGTCATGTGCGGTCGCGGCTTCGACAACCGCAGCGGATATCTCTGTCGATAAACAGAGCGGTTGTGTCAACTTCTGTGCGTATTCTGTTGCCCGCGCCGAGTGTTCCTTGCAACTCATCTTTCCGCCGACGAGTTTTTTCCGCGCCTTGATGTAAACAAGACCAGCGTCGTTGAAGGCGACTTTTGCTTTCATTCCCGCAGGGACTTGTAGCGTCGTCCTCAGTTTTTCAGCGGTCGACGCTACAACCGTATCTCCGGTTTCGAGGGACCTCCACTCGTCATCGGAGACTCGAATAAAGCGAGCGATCCTGTCCTGAACCTTGGAGAAGACATCTCCCTTGCCATCACCTTGCGGTTCGAAGAGACCCTGCGGGTTAATTGGATTCGAAGACTCTGGCAGGAACAGCGTCCCGCCGACAAGCCTCTGGGGGATAAGGGTGTGACAGGGAAAAACTGCCACATCTCCCGATTGTGCTACGAACAGGAATTCATTCACGTGAAGTGAACTGACTTTCTTGACGAACTGGGCGGGAATTTCTTTGAAAAGTTCGTTGTTCGCAATCATCAACTGGTCAAATGTTTCCGTTGTCGGGTCAGCCTTTGCGATAGAGATCAGGCGTTCAATCTCTTCATCTTTACGGACTATGAGGTTGACGTGGTACTCTGCTTCTGCTCCACGAATGAAGTCGCTCATGTCGAGTGACGGATATGTCGTATTCGCAATCTGAATGAGCGAAGACCTGTTGAGACTCAAAGTTGCGGAAACGGGGCTGAATGCTCCGGCGGGAATCGAATGTCGGTAAAGGTTTCCGGTCGACACATCAATCCCGTTGTGGTCTAGCGTTTTTAGATACGAAACGGTTGCGGCGATAGCAGACTGTCTACGACTCTGTTCTTCGTCTTCTCTCTTTTGCTTGGCGGGATTCACGACGTAGACATACGCCTCGGGGCATTCACTCCAACGATTGCAGCGACCGAAACGTTGTGCCAACCGCTCGGCAGCAGCGACTTCCGTAATTAAAAACCCGCAAGAGACGTCTAATCCGACCTCACCTGCAGAGGTAGCGATGAGCACGTGCTTACTGCCATCAGCCACGACTTGTTTGAACGCAGTGAAATCGAGTTTGCTTTTCTCGTATCCACGCATCGTCCCTGTCAGCAGTAGGCATCGATAACTGTTCCGCAGAGCCTTGTAAATGCGGTTAGCATCCGCAGGCTTCTCCACGTAAACGATGAGCCGATTCCACGAGTGACTGTGCTTCTCGATAATTTTTAGAATCGATGCAGCCAGATTCTTGTCGTAAACGTCAACAAGCGTCGCACGCTTGTGTGCGTTCAATTTCGCTGCCATCATCGCAAGGTCCTCTTGCGAAAGCGTGAAATCGGCGTTCTGGCGCAACGTTGCAGACATTGTCGTCCACCAGAATGGTTTCATCGAGTGGTTGTGTTTCGAGACAAAGTCGAGCACCTTTATGTTGCCCTCAGAGATGTGAGCCTCATCGAGAACAATGAAGGCGTCCTGTCCGACCAGTCCCATCTCGCGGCTGGCGGTGCGAAGGCTGCATCCATATGCCCCACCCAACAACCGTGAAAACACCATATCGGGCGTGCAAAGAATGACAGCGAAAGCGGACGGGTCGGAGATGATGTCGTCGTATTCTAGGACGCGCTGACCACGTAAGACGGACACAACGAGTGGGTTTTCCGATAGAGTTCTCTCTGAGAGCAGTTCCCAAAGCGGGGTGTCCTCCGCGTTATTCCTGACAACTTGGGCTACAACCTCAGATTGGTCGACCACGACTCGACGGTCGACGGCGAAGTAGAGTCTGCGTGGAACGGTCAGCGGTAATCCATTTTCTAGTTGATGCCAGAGAACACTGAGCCATATAGGGACGACGCTGGTCTTCCCTGCGCCAGTGGGGAGACACATTCGATGCGGCACGTTCTGATTGAGCAAGGAGTGGTAAAGTGCGGACTGCCAGGGGTAC
>Ga0193751_1002473_pt1 | contig 11185 bp, 8 predicted proteins | sample L1c2metaG_FD_143050 | JGI IMG/M metagenome (GOLD analysis project Ga0193751, IMG submission 143050) | Soil microbial communities from a riparian zone of the East river system, Colorado, United States - L1c2 | ecosystem: Environmental > Terrestrial > Soil > Riparian zone | place: USA: East River...
TTTTTTTTTCCGTGCAGCCCAAACAAGCTGTTATATCGGATACAAATGAAGATCTTATGAACTGCTACCGGCAGGTTTCGCGTCACCCCAAACAGATCGCAGCCTCGGTACACCAATATGCCCGGCGTGATTCACATTGTTTTTTTTACCAAATTCGAAGCTCGTTGAATTCTAAATCGTCGGTCATTGAACGCGCAGCGAGATTCATCTATCTCAACAAAACGGCATTTAATGGTATTTATCGCGTAAATACAAAAGGGCAGTTCAATGTTCCTTACGGACCCAGTCAGAACGGGCCCGCTATCCCATCCCCCAACGTCTTGCGTGCAGCCTCTCGCTGTCTGAGGCGGGCACGAATCGTGTCTGGAGATTTTGAAGATGTCGTTGCTGAGGCATCGCGAAACGATTTTGTATATCTTGACCCACCATACCCGCCACGCAGCGATACGGCCTATTTTGCCCATTACTCGGCGGATCGATTCGGCTGGAAACAGCAGGTACGAGTTGCAAGAATTTTCAGGAGACTTGCTAGGAAGGGCTGCCTCGTAATGCTTTCTAACGCAGATCAAAAGAAGGTACGCTCATTATACAAGGGTTTTTTCATTCGCAGACTGAGTACTACCCGTTGGCTAGGCTCAAATGGGGACCGATTCGGCGTGAGGGAGATCGTGGTCACGAATTATGACCCGGCGGAGTGGGGCAAGTGAACATCCAATTCCTGCTAAAGCTCGCACGCTCAGGCGCAAATCTTAGGGAGCTGACACCCACCGAACTTGCTCAATTGTTTACGGATGACTTGACGAGGAAAGGTGAGCCGCAGATTGATAAAGAATCGCTGATAGCGGTAGCTAGCCTGATTAAAGGACGGGTCAAGCTCAAGATCCTAATCCTGGGACCAGGACAAGATGGAGGGGACGTCTATACGAAGCGCTGCGAGTTGCGCGATTGGTTAACCAGACTGGGTCACGAGGCCCATTTCTGTGAGGAAGTCTGGACACGGGACGCTCTTGAGCGCAGTGGTTTGAACCTAACTGTTGCCGAGTATATCCAGGCACTCGTATATGACTATATCGTCTGTTTGATGGGCAGCCCGGGCTCCATAGGAGAGGCTCATGACTTTGCGAAGGATAGAAGAATAGCTGTGAAAATGATGATTTGCATCGACGACAGGCACAGACGTGGATATAGCGCACTGGGATTGATTCGAATATTTGAAGGCTACAACGGTAAGGTTGACTGGTTTACATACCCAAGCGATATCACAGACTGCCATCTGGCTACGAGAGTTGTGGATCATATCGAGAAAGTTGCTGAAAGAAAGCAGTGGGAACTTGCGAGCGGGGGCAAGATTTCGTGAGCTCAATGGCAGCCCTGCGGCGGCCTAATCAGTTGTTGCGGGAGGCCAATGCGCTTGACGAGGCATTGACAAATCCGAACTGTCTATTGTTGTTGACCGTAATTTCTAAACGGGGGCCGCTCCAGGCGGACCACCTGGCTAAAGCGACGGGCATACCGCCGCAAGAAGTGCACTCGCTGCTTGGGATCGCAAGACAAGCGGGACTGTTATCATTCGATAACGAACGATACTTCCTGACCCCCATTGCTGAAAAGCGGATCGCGTACGGCTCAATATCGTTGCAATTCCTCGTTGGCACGACCCTTCGAGCAGGACTTGGTTCTTTTACCAGTGCCCTGCCAAACGAGTACAAGATCAAAGAGCTAATCGGAACTGGGGCGACCTCCTACACATTTCTTGCTGAGCAATCGACCACTCATCGCGACCGCGCATTGAAGGTCTTTATTCCAGGCACTGTTGCGTATGACAAACTGGACACCGCTCTTGGTAAACGGGCGCAAATTACTGGCGATGTAGCGATCCCTGAAATAGTAGATGCAGGGCAAGTGTCAATAAAGCTCCCTGATGGTCGCTCGTATGACACTGCTTGCGTTGTGCTCAAGTACGTAAGTGACTGTCAAACATTTGCTGAGTTTTTGACATCTCAAGAGAATGTCAATCCGGCTATCTTCCAACGATTTGTCGAACGAGTAGGTGGAGCGTTGGCAGCAATAGAATTGGTTGGCTTACATCACGGGGATCTTCACGAGCGAAACATTTTAGTGACGAAGGCTGCATACCCAAGCGGGATCGAGGATTTCTGGGTCATCGACTTCATCGGAGTCCCATCTACAACTTCACCTGAAATGGATGTCCCTTCCGATCTAGAGAATTTTCGTAATCACCTGTTGAGAGCTGCCGTTATAGCTTGTGGTCGCTACCCAGGATACTCCGCGCGTTTGCTGCTTGGCGAAAATGTCTTTCGCGTTCTGGAAGGGCTTCGGCATGACGCCTACATGAGTTTTCGCGAACTGCTGGAGGATTTCCACCGGCCACCCATTTCCATTCCACAAGATTACTTCCGTGGCCCTTTACAGGAGCCTTTCGAATGGTTACGAGTCGAATTTATTCCGTCAGCTGAGTGGCTTTACAGGCTTTTTGAACCTGTTCCGTCCCGATTCAATACAATTGCACGTTTTGGGAATACTTGGCTTTCGGGTCCCAGAGGTTGTGGTAAGTCTCACTATCTGCGCGTTCTTGCCTTTCATCCCGAGGTAATAGTCGCGGCTGGCAAGAACGAAGAGTTGGCTCAGAAGCTGGCAACTGTCAAGTACGATCACAAAAAGACGTTTGGAGTTCTCTTCAGTTGCCGTCTCGGTGAATTCAAGCCCTTCACGCCCGAGGTTGTGGGCAGAAAGACATTTGATCCGGAAACTCAGGCGTTCCTCAAACATATTCTAATTCTCAAGATCTGGAACAAGACATTGCAAACGATTCGGGAGGGTCTTGAATTTCTAGATGAACAGACCGGCAGACCTGTACTCGCAACGTCGCCAAATTTTGGTTTTCTGATTAATTTTCTCGAAGAGAGATTGGGTAGCATACCGGTGATAGAGAACCTAGCAGGGGCAGGCGTGTTTCTGCAGTGCCTCGCGGTCTGTTCCGCCCGTGAGAACTCCGCCAGCGCTGTCTGGCCCTACACCGAGCAACGTAAAAAGATCGGGCTTTTGGCTGAGGCTGACCTGGATCTGTTCTTTGGTATCCTCAAAAGAACATTCCCAGATTTATCCTCCGCAAAGTTCTACATTCTCGTTGATGACGCGAGTTACGGGCATATTCATTTTGAAATGCAAAAGATTCTTAATTCACTTGTTCGCGCCGTCCAGGCGAATCACTGCTTCAAAATCACCTGTGAGAAGTACATGTACACCTTAGACACTGCGGACGGTCGAGCAATCGATCCACGCCACGAAGTCACCTATGTTGATCTTGGCGAGGTGTCAACCAAAGCGCAGCGCGAAACGGCTGTGGATCTGTCGAAATACATGGCGCGCGTTATTGATTCGAGACTCAGAGCAGCCAGATACAAATCGGATATAAAGACGCTCCTTGGAGAGTCGCAAGACGTGCGTGAGTTTTTGTCCGCTTTGAGCATTCCTGGTGCGAGAAGGGCAAAGAGAGGAGAGAAATCTGTCCGGCGAGCGAAGCGTCCGCGAGCGTATTACGGTGGTTGGAATATCATCTGGAGTTTGGCTCATGGAAGTGTCCGGACACTTCTTGAACTGGTCGAGCATATTTTTAGAACCAGTAAGACGACGCAGGAAACAACGAACATCCCTCTAAAGGCGCAGGACGCAGCCGCTAGAAGTTACTCCACTCGCCATTATAAGGCGCTCTCGATGCTGCCTGGGGCAATTGACGGTGAGCCGATAGGGCCACGGCTGCAAGGAGTGATTAGCGCAGTCGGAGAAATGTCCAGGCAGTATCTGGAACGATACGACACAGGTGCTGAAGAGCGATGGTATGAGACTATCTCACTTGAGAGGCTTGACAGGGGGCGTTTGCCGGAGGGCGCACAGGAAATACTTGATGAATTGGTAAAATACGGATTGCTTCTCGACGAAGGAATCACCTTTTCTAGAGCCCAGTTTGGCCTGCTTCAAAGATATGACATGAACAAGATTTTTGCCCCGGCATTTCAAACAACTTACCGCGTGAGGAATCACATATATGTCAGCCGCGAGCGTTTTGTTGAACTGCTTTTGAAGCCTGATCGATTCGTTGGCAGACATAGACACAAATTGGATGAACTTAGCGATCGCGTAACAATCAAAAGTAAGAGGCGTTCCCCTCAGCAGCTCCGTTTCGGGGTTGATGATGCCTCAGAATGATTGTGGTCCCACAGAGTTCGGCTTTTATGTGAATTCCAGCGCAGGACTACTTATTTGTGCGGGTGGCTTTGAACAGCGATCTGTGGCCCTCACGTCCAGGCTCCGGAAAACCAACTTTTCAAGTGAGCGTGGCCTTCTCCTCCGATATCAGAATCAACCGGCTGCAGAAAACGAGTTAAATTTCCAACGGATGAAGCCGCGCATGCAGCTCTTATGTAAGCAACAGCCCGAAGTCATCGCTGTCAATGATGACCAATCGATACAGACCAGTCAATCTCTACAGGGAAAGATTGCAGAGCTATGTTATTGCCTTGAATCGCAGACGGCCTATGTAGACATTTCAGGAATGACTCACCTTATAGCAACGAGCGTTCTGCATGCATGTTTATCATGCAGGTTGCGCACTACCGTAGTCTATACGGAAGCAAAGTGGTATTTTCCATCGAGGGCAATGTGGAGACACGTTGTTCGGGCGTGGCGCAGCGGAGAAGGCGGCAGCGCTCGCCAATTTCTCCAAAGTGCAGGTCTGAAGGCAGTCCATATTCTCCCAGCATTTTCAGGTAATTTCCGACCTGGACACCAGACGTGTCTTATCGTTTTGGCTGGTCACGAGCCAAACCGCGTCGAAGGTCTCGTTGACGACTATGCACCGGGTGCATTGATCGTTCTATATGGAATTTCACCCCACAGGTCGCTGCAGTGGCGAACACAATTATCGAAGGAACTTCATGCTGAATTGTTCTCTCAATGGCATGTAAGGGAAGAGGTAACATCAACCCTGAGAGTAGACGAGGTCTTGCGTACACTTGAGCGAGAGTTTCAGACAATCAAAGACAGATACGACGTTGCAGTTGCGCCTCAATGCAGCAAGATGCAAGCAGTCGCGACCTATCTGTTCTGGCGAAGGCACCCAGAAGTCCAACTGATCTTCACGTCGCCAGTGAGTTTTAATCCTAAACGCTACTCTCGTGGAGCGGGCCGAACTTTCCTATATCAGATTGCTTAAACGTTTGGGCACGAACCCTTAAGCCGCGTGGTGTGATGAAAATATGAGTTGTGAAAGAACCGCAGTCGGTATGTCTTCAGCATCGACTTACAGAATTGCATCAAGGTCCGGCCTACAAATCGTTCCCTAGCATTTGGTTTGAAGGCTCGAACGCGGAGGCGAGATATGACCACGACCGAGGGCAAAATAGCTGATTTCTTGAACGTCGCTGCTACCCAAAATAATCCAATCGATGCCGTGCGACTGTTCCTGGAAAAAGAGTCGAGCCTTGAAAAGGCTAAACGAATAGACGAAATGCGCTTTGTAGGCTATGTCCTGGAACTCGGATATGAATCCGCAAAGATAATTACATCTGATCCCTATAAGCTAGCCGTCGGTGGTATTCCGCGAGGTTCGTTTCTGATTATGACTCCGAATATTCTGGGGAGCGTCGGTCCACACTTCACGCTGTTGCGGGTTACCGGGGTGTGTCCAACACCCCTAAGTAATCAAGTTCAACAGACTTATTTCGAGCTTCACAAAAAATCGATGCCCGAACTCGACGTCTGGACGCAGAGCGAATTGCAGTGGGGCGCTCTCGACTGCGATGTGTTGGGAATGTTTTACGCAGAACCGACGGATTCAAATCGCCTTTCTTTCTCAGGGGATGTCAACAATGTCGTTAGCGCCCACAGGTATAAAGTCTACGCACCCGATGAAAAACTGCTCACACTCATCGTAAACGGAACCGTGAAAAAAGAACAGCAATTCGACATCGGCGAATTACGGACCATGGAATGCCGGTTGAAAGCCGGAAGCAGCGGTGTTCTTATGAAGATTCCGGTCAGTATCTCCATGATCGATTTTAGGGGCTGCCGAACGGCGATGTTTGGCAAGACGCGTCTCGGGAAATCAAACGTAGTGAAACTGATCGCTCAGGGAATGCTGGAAGCAACGGCGCAGGATAACTCCGTAGCGCAACTGATTTTTGATATCAACGGAGAGTATGCCAACGATAATCCGCAGGACGGGAATAGATCTATTCGTAGTGCATATGAGGACCGCTGTCAGGTATATGCTCTGACACAACGACCCAACACCCCGTCGAGACCTCTTCGCCTGAATTTCTACGAACAGCCTAGCTCCTGCATGGAGGTTCTTGCCTCGCTGCTCGCACAGGATAATAAATCGTCGAATTACATCCGAAGCTTTGCCAGCGTAAAGTTGCTTTCAATTGAGTCAATTGCGGATTTGTCTGATGGAGAAAAAACTAGGCCAATTCGAAAAATCCAAATGTATTGGGCAATACTTGTGAAGGCGGGGTTTGCGCCCGATGAACAGCGTCTCAAGGCCAAAGGATTACTGTCATCGAATGCGAAGCATTTCGACCCTCATTTTAACAATGTCTTAAGAGCCGCCGCGTATCAGGCCGTCAGAGGCGGTGCCCCTCCATCTCATCCCAGGAATCTCCACGAGCTGGTATCTGAATTCGAGGTGATTGCTCAGTTTAAGCAAGATGATCCCGCGAATGCGGCCCTCACGTCTTCATCTTCAGGCAAGCCAATGTTTGATCCGGAGGATAGTGCTCTGCTGGAATTCCTGTCTCCTGCCTCAGGTTCCGGCCCTTCCATACTGAGCCCTTACAAGCAGTACCATTCAGCATCAGCGGGGGACTTTATGGACGAAATTCTAAGACTCTTAGATGCAGGAAAGACAGTAATCCTCGATTTGGGAAATGCCACCGATGAGATTCGCCGCTATTTCTCAGATATGCTTTCTCGTGCTGTATTCAGTCATCAGGAAAAGAAGTTCGTTACGAATACGCTCGGAAACCATTTTATTCAGCTTTGCTTTGAGGAGGCCCATAATCTGTTTCCGACAGACGACAAGGATTTAACAGGTGTGTACGCGCGATTTGCAAAAGAAGGTGCAAAGTTTCACATCGGAATGGTGTATTCAACGCAGTCCCCCTCGACGATCAATAAGGAGCTGCTTGCCCAAACAGAGAATTTTTTTGTTGCGCATTTATCATCTCAAGATGAGGCAAAATCACTTTCACGTGTGCAAATCGCGTTTTCAGGCGTGGAGCAAGACATTCTCCGATCGAAAACGCCTGGATACCTACGAATGCTAACCATGTCACACCGATTCGTAATTCCGGTTCAAGCCAAGCGCTTCGAAGCAACGGCAATCGATAGCAGCTCAGTCGAAACTGGGTCCGCGAAGAGGCAAGGCAATGCCTTACGATAAGGGGGCACGTCTCCCCGGCGAATCGGCATCAAAGCTCGGCCATTTAAGGGTAATACAGAGCCCGTGGGTTCAGGAGTTGATTAGTGAGTTTGAGTACGCTTCAGCCAAGCCCGTCGATTCTAGCAATACTCTTTGGACAGAATTCGATCCAGCAACTTCTACGCCACTAGATCGCATATTTGCAGTCGACGGATCATTTAGCACCGTGTCCTCGACTGACTACCCCGTCAAAGAAGTATCTTTCGTGAAGACCGCACTGATTAGAGTCGACAAATCTAAACTGGATAAAATTGACAAAGACAACCCTCATCCGTTGTTATTGCAAGATGCATTAGCGGACAGCGCGCTGTATCACTCCACAGTTTTTCCCCTTAAAAATGTTAAGTCGAAGCTCGGAAGCAACTATGACGCAGTGCGACATATCGTGCGAGATTCGATGCATGTTGATCAAGGCGGAGCGTATTACGATACACTAAAATGGCTTGCCTATCGAAAGTGGACTGGTATTCAGAATGCATCACCGGCATTCGATTGTCCGCATTGCAGCGTGGTTTGCCGTTCGACACTGATGAGGAAAGGTGTCAGAACTGCAAAGGCGTTGTGTTTTTAACGGACATGATCGGATTTCATCTCGATATGGGAGAGGATAGCGCTCCTGAAAACGTGGCCTCCGCGTACATGCTTATCATGGAAACTCTTATGCTGTTTACGGCAGTCCGCTATTACTGGGATGCGGCGGATAAGAGTCTCGTATCAGACACCCTGTTTATTAAGGACGGACCATTGACGCTACGGAGTCAATACTCGAAGCTAGTTCCCTCAATTCGCTCCTTCCTAGAGTTCTCAAAGAACCAAAAGCGGTTGGTCCACCTGATTGGGCAAGAAAAGAGCGGTATTTTTGCGGAACATCTAGCATCAATAGTTCGTTTCGCTGCGCCTCACGATAGAGGTGAGCAACCAACCTATGCGGCGTTGTCACACGATTACGTTCGACGAGAGGTTTACCGCTCGCCAAATCTTCTAAATCCATACGGTATGCGGACAAATTGGGGCGAGAAGATGTATGTGAAACTTGATCCGGGCGCCTACGTCGTAATAAATGTGCCGACGGGCGAGTACGACAAGGCGCCGGATTCCCCGAAGTTAGGGGATCTCATCGGGCTTAACCGGATATCGGCCACTTTGCCAAACCTTATCAGCCACAAGTTTGAAGGTGCCCTATTCCCCGTAGAACTTGCAAATGGGGTAGCATCAATGTCTAGCTATCCATCTGCAAAGGTATTGCAATTGTTCGCAGGCTTTTAAGACTTACCTCGGCTTCGAGGCGTCATTGAGCACTATTGAGACCTAGAACTTACACTGTACGCCCAGGCTATTTACTCGAATGGTTAGGACGTGTAGTTGCTCTCCTTCAGAGCGACATGATAGTTAGATGTCAGATCGAACTTACCATTTTTCCGATTCCACCCCGCCATTAGGTCAAGAACACGCTCAAGCTCAGACCTGCCAAGAATTGATTTTCCATAATGCGCCTGTTGGGCCTCCATTAATGCATTGAGGTTCCATCGCCGCCTAAGAATGTAGTCCATGAGACCGCGCCCGATGAGAAACTTCAGGCTAGCAGCCATTCGGATCGCTTTGATGAGACATAGTTCCGGGAAGGGATTGGGCTCATAATTGATATCAATAGTCTTGCTGAGGACGGCCTTCGTAAAGCCATGCTCAACTATTTGTCTTGACTTACCTGCGCCCGAAGAAATTTCGACGGCGATTGCCTCGATATCCAGAAAGGCATGTTTCGGTACGTCCTGGATTTGAACTCTGTCAAAGTGTTTGAGTTCAAATGTCTCATCCAGTGGCCATATATCGAGAATCACATCACGGTAGTTATACCGCAGTCCTCCTAGGCTTGTCCTTCGAGGCGGCGACATATAGCTAAATTCCGTCATTAGTGTCTGACGGCTAACGTCGCAAAATACGAGGTCGAAGTCGCGGGGTGTCCCCTCAACGCCGCTCAACGCAAGGTCTCTGAGCGAGCCCCCTATCAAAAATACAGACCAATTCCTTTTCGAAGCTCGTTGAGCAATGCTGCGCACGACATGCCAAGGTGAACCAGGAAACTCATACGTTGAACCCGATTCTAGGAGACGATCTAGCAACTGGCGTAGGTTTTGGTGGATTACGCGGTGCTGCCTTGTCTTGCTCTCACTATTCATTCGTCAAATCCTTGTGAAGACGGCACGCAAACGAATCTGTCATACCCGCGATGTAATCAGTCACCAGCTGTAGTTTATAATACTTGGAATTCTGAGAGTCATTTTTTAGGTTCTTCTCGAACACGCGGCGATAGTTGTCAGAAATTAACTCATAGATCTTGCCGGGATAAGTATTCGCGCGAGGCGGCAAGGATTCTGCAGACAATTCCTTTATGGACTCCCACAGCAAGTCCATGAGATCGTGGATCACATGCCGACCGCTAATTTCTAATTTGAGGATGGCTGGAGATGTGTAAAGATTCTTCTTCGCATAGTCTTTGCACGATTTCACGAAGGTCCGTGCTTCACTTTCGTCATCTACTAATAACTCTCCGTCGTAAGTTCCCTCCATTATCGATTCGTAGCGTTTCCTAAACATTTCCTTTGCCACGATGGCCAATTGACTAATCGCCGCGATTCGAAAGGCTTGAGCCATCGCTTCAGCCTTTGCGATGCTGCTAAAACTCGCCGCGCCAATCTGCCTTTCGGCGAGAGCGATTGCCTCCTTAAAAACGCGGTCTTTTCCGCACATCTCTTCCAAAGATTCTCGCAAGTCACGCCAGTTAAGGACCTTGAGTTTGATTCCGTCCTCGAGATCCACCACGGAGTAGACGATATCATCAGCAGCTTCTACCAGAAAGGTCAATGGATGTCGTCTTCCTTGTGTGCCTGTCTTAGCCTCGGCCATTGCAATAATGTCTCGCTCTGACCAAAAATGTCCTGTTTTCGACCAGGAATGGCCGCTACGCACCTGATGAGAAGGAGGGAGATACTTCCGTGCTGCAGAGAAAGTCGCACACGTGTAATCAAGGCCATACTCGTCAGCCAGAAGCCACATATCGGATATGATCCGCAGCGTATGAGCGTTTCCCTCAAACTTCAAAAAATCTTGTCGCTGTTGTTCGGTCAATTCGTCCAGGAACTTGCTCTCCTTCTCCAGTTTCTTCGCAAACCAAGTTGAAATTGCCAGCTCACCGGCATGCCCAAACGGAGGATTTCCGAGATCGTGAATCAAACCGCAAGTTGCAGCAACTAGAGGGATCGCATCGGGTAGGCTATTTTGCAACTCTCGCAGATCTGAAGTAGTGCGAACTACTTGGAATGCCAGATCCTCGGCGACCGTCGAAACCTCCAATGAATGAATAAGTCTGGTACGTATGTAGTCACTCGGTTCCAAAGGGAAGACCTGCGCTTTGTCTTTTAATCGACGAAATGGAGCCGAATAAATTGTCCTGCCATAGTCCCGCTCAAATTCGGTCCGGCCTTCCCTCTCTGATTTGACCGAACCTGGCCCGCCCAAGAGAGGCCTGAGGCGTTCTGCGGAAAGTAAATCCTTCCATACTAGCCGAGCCATCGTCGCTGGATGGTACTACCGCGTGTGAGGAGGTGCAACGCGGGGTTATAAAGTCACTAGGTTGCTGGAATCAGTGAGACCCGTTGGACGGGTCCCTAAGTTAGCCCAAAACGA